>ERZ773009.2024-NODE-2024-length-13324-cov-7.541111_pt1 | contig 13324 bp, 13 predicted proteins | sample MGYA00580663_ERZ773009 | MGnify/ENA primary metagenome ERZ773009 (study PRJEB29015, sample SAMEA2737969) | human oral metagenome | biome: human oral; feature: human-associated habitat; material: dental | place: China | collected 2026 ... | reverse complement strand
GGTTCATGCTAAAAGAATATATCGGACCTGCATTTGGCACAACCTTCCTCGTTGATAACTGCATCTACATCATCATTTTTACGGCTATGTGGAAAACGGACTGGAACGGATTATCAGCAGAAACCTACCGCGAGGCCTTATATCATGACGTGGTAAAACCATTTATCGGCAAGCTTTTGCCATAACAACAAACTTTATGCTCGCTGTAAGGGTGAAAAAAAGACAAACAAAAACCATCTTGTTGAGATATGAAAGGAAAAGAAATTAAAGCAATAAATTGGGCGTAGTTGATTGGCTTTGGTCAGTAAAACCAAGATAAACACTCACAATTCATGTACGAGGTACTAGACAAAGACACAACAAAAACCGAAGCTCTGCCCTATTTTTCGATGCCAAAACCAAGTTATGCCTTGAAAAAGATTCAACAAACCTGTATCTTTCAGATAACCAATAAAATAAGAATGGATAAAGGGTAAATGGGTTACGAGATGGAAACGAGCGAGTTTCTTCTCCCTTCTTTATTCTGCATTACTTCAAAGAGCATTTAATCTTATGGCGCAAAGATAATCATTTCCCGATGAAAAGCTGTAAGAATTGAAGAAAAAAACTTATTGCTCCATATTTTTTACTTTCCAATAACTACAAACGGCTAAAAAGATAGCATACAGCCATAAATATAGCACAAAACAAGCGGTTTCGTGAAATAGAATTGTTATCTTTGCACTTGATAATTGTTAATCAAAGGCCCGGAAGATGAAACTGAACAGAATAAAACTCGTGCTTGTGGAAAAAGAAGTTTCCCAAACGCAATTGGCAAAGGAACTTGGCAAGAGTTTCAGCACAATCAATGCGTATTGCAGCAATCGCAAACAACCCTCTTTAGACTTGCTGAATAAAATTGCTGAATATCTATCCGTGAATATCAAGGACTTAATTGTCGACAAATAAGTAAGCAGGTATGGAAGAAATAATATCAAAGTCGGCTTTCAGCGAAGACAGCAGAGTGAAATTTCCAACTCTTATGCACCTTATGAGCATGGGATTCAAGTATGTTTCCCTTAAAGGTCTGAAAACAAAGTATGTTATTGCTCCTAAGACGGAGTTTGACCCTCTCACGAATATTTTGACAGACTATTTCACGGAAGCCTACAATAAGCTCAATCCAAATGTAGAAAACGGAGCGGCTAAAAAGCTGCTTGCAAAGATACAATCTTCACTAATGAATGATGATTTGGGGCGACAATTCTATAATGAAATCCTGCTCAATACAGGTGAGAGAATCATAGACTTGTCCTCACCTGTAAATTTCTACAAGAACAATACTTTCCAAGTAACTACAGAAATGACATGTGGCGATAAGGATAGTGACAACTATCGTCCGGACATTACCCTTTTTGTTAATGGGTTGCCTTTGGCTTTTATCGAAGTAAAGAAAGAAAACAATCACAAAGGAATACAGGCGGAAACCGACCGTATGAAACAACGCTTCGTAAATCCCAAATACAGACGTTTCCTTAATCTTACCCAAATTATGGTATTCAGCAACGATATGGAATACGACAACAACGAGGTAACTCCAACTATCGGTGCTTTTTATGCCACAATCGGTAAGAAAAACACCAAATATAACTGTTTTCGTGAGGAAGGACAGGACAGCTTCCCCATAGAAAGGCACATTCGGCAAGTACCCCTGCAAGAGGAGGAAATCCTGTTGCGTGATAACAATGTGCCTCAATACAAGAACAGCAGCGAGTACAAAACAAATTGCCTTGCCAACACCCCAACCAAGCGTATATGCGACAGTCTGTTCTCTTTCAATCGCTTCCACTTCCTGTTGAAATACGGCATTGCCTATGTGGGTTACACAAATGGACGCCAAAAGCATATTATGCGCTATCCGCAACTGTTTGCGGCCAAAGCCATTGAACGCCATTTGGAGGCTGGAAAGACAAAGGGTATTATTTGGCACACGCAAGGAAGTGGCAAGACAGCCTTGTCTTTTTACAACGTAAAGTATCTGACGGACTATTATTCCTCGAAAGGGATTGTTCCCCAATTCTTTTTCATTGTTGACCGTTTGGACTTGATGATACAAGCCCAAAGAGAGTTTTCATATAGGGGGCTCAAAGTCAATTCGGTGCAAACAAAAGATGATTTCGCAAAGATTATCAGCAGTGGACTGACCACACAGAACAGAGAGGGCAAGCCAGAGATAACCGTCGTGAATATACAAAAGTTTTCCAACGACTCAAAGGCTTTGCCAAAGAACGCCTATAATGTCCCTGTGCAGCGCATCTACTTCATTGATGAGGCGCACCGCAATTACAGTCCTGATGGATGTTTTCTGAAAAATCTTATATCCAGCGACAGCAATGCTGTGAAAATAGCTTTGACGGGTACACCCATCATCAGCAAGGAATACAACACGAAGGACATTTTTGGAGATTACATACACACTTATTTCTACAATGCCTCCATTGCGGACGGCTATACGCGTCGCCTGATACGTGAAGATATAGGCTCCAATTATAAAATCAGGTTGCAAGAGGCTTTGAACAGTATCCGCGTAAAGTCACATAGCGTGAAAGAAAGCGATGTGTATGCACACAGAACATACGTTCAGCCACTCCTTGACTATGTGATAAATGATTTGCAGCAGTTTCGTGTCAAAAACGAAGACAACACTTTGGGTGGTATGGTGGTATGCAACAGCAAGGAGCAAGCGCAAATGATGTACAGGCTTTTCCTTGAAAAGTATGCCGATGAAACCGAACTTGACAATGAAAGGGACGAGGATGGAGCAACGGTATATCGCAGTATTAGCGCAGGAGAGATGGAGGCCAAGAAGACCCCTTGCAGAAAAGGCAGCTATCGTGCGGCACTGATAACCTATGACAGCTTTGACAAGGAAACAAGAGCAAAGTGGATAGAACTTTTCAAAGACGGTAAGATAGATTTGCTTATCGTGTTTCAAATGCTTCAAACGGGTTTTGATGCACCTCGTCTAAAGAAGCTCTACCTGCACCGTATGGTTAAAGAGCACAACCTGCTCCAGACGCTGACCCGTGTCAATCGACCTTACAAAGAAATGAAGTATGGCTATGTGGTGGACTTTGCCAACATAGAGGAGGAATACAGCAAGACCAACCGAGAATACCAAGAGGAGCTTGAGCATGAAGTAGGGAAAGACAACCTCAAGCATACCGACCGGCTTCTTGTAACTATGGAGGAAGCCAAATCAAGAGTTGATGAGGCAAGAAAAGTGCTTGACCCCTACGAGTTGGGGAATCCTGAGATATTCTCCCGACAACTCAACATGGAGGACGACCGAGAAGTGGTCCGCAGCATTGTGCGTTCACTTGAAGATATGCGCAGCTTGCAGAATATGCTTACCGCACAAGGTTCTGAGGCAGAGGCAGTCGTTGAAATTAGTGACATCCACAACTTAATAAAAGCTGCCCGAAATCGTTTGGACTTGCTGGGCTTTATTGATAATGCTGACGAGAAATCCAATACTCGCCAACTTCTTAACGTGGCTTTAGAGAACATCGAGTTCTCCTTTGAGAAACGGGGAGAGGGAGAGTTGGAGATACAGGAGCAATACAGGCAGTCGGTAGAGCATGCACGTAGGCAGTTACAAGCATGTATGGATACCGAAGACCCTGAATACCGCTCCATTTTGGAAGAGTTTCTCCGACTTTTCCGCAGGAAGGAAATGGAATCACAGGAAGAGTTCAATATGCACGATAAAGTCCAGAATGTCAATGATATTTTGAAGCGCATCAAGCGATTGAACGAGCGTGATGCCTTGGAAGCCATTAAATATAATGGTGATACAAAGTTCGTGCGAGTGGAGAAACGCCTGAAAGAAAAAGACAAGGAAGAGATTGAGCATAAGACATTGCCTCGTAATTATGCTTGGACAGAAGAAAAAGAGAAAATGACCGTTATCCTCCTTGCCATCAAGGAGGATGTGGATGATGTGTATTTCCATAATCAGGCAATACTTGAAGTACCCGCTTACTTCAAGAGAAACATACTTACATACGTTACACGCCATTTCAAAGAAGGGCAAATCAACACCGACCGTGAAGTTCGGAAATATGTAAGTGAGGTTATCAACAGAGAATACCAAGTAACAAGATAAAAACATGGGCAATATAGAAGAAATAAAACAGCAAACGTATGCTCTTATTGACAGATTGAAGAGTACTACAACCAATAACGGCTTGGCAGGAAGTGGCAACGAGTATGTAGTCATCGTAGAAACTTTCCTTTATAAGTTCCTCAACGACAAGTTTATTTACGAGGCAAAGAAAGAAAAGCCTGATTTGGCAACGGCTGATGATTTCTTTGCGGCTTTGGATGCTATGACCGAAGATGAATACGAGGAAATGTGCGACAGCATGTTTGACACTATCATTCTGAAAAAAGAACATCTGATACCTTTCCTTGCCAAAAGGCAGAATGAGGATAAGTTTGCGGAGCTGTTTGATTCCACATTGGAGAGTATCGCCAATGAAAATGAGGAGATTTTCTACATTCTCAATGAGGACGAAACGAGGATATCCATTATGAAGCCTATTTCAGATGTGGTGTCTGGTGGTACGAACAAGAAAAATGCTTTCTGTCGTTCACTAATTGGTGATGTAGCAAGTTTCTCCTTCGAGAATGCTTTTGAGGCAGGCTATGATTTCTTCTCTACGATATTCGAATACCTTATCAAGGATTACAATGCCAATGGTGGGGGTAACTATGCTGAATACTACACCCCTCACTCCATTGCCGCAATCATGGCAAAACTGCTTGTTGCCCCATCTGAAGATGTGAGAAGTGTTACCTGCTACGACCCCTCCGCCGGAACGGGTACATTGGTTATCGCCTTGGCTCATGCTATAGGTGAGCAGAACTGTACGGTTTACACACAGGACATCAGCGACAAGTCTTCTACGATGATGATGCTGAACCTGATACTCAACAGCATGAGCCACTCGCTCACACATGTCATACAGGGCAATACATTGAAACACCCGTTCCATAAGAACGAGGATGGATCTTTGCGGAAGTTTGACTATATAGTCAGCAATCCACCTTTCAAACTCGACTTCTCCGACTATCATAGCGATTTGAAGAACGACACCTATAAGGGCCGTTTCTTCGCTGGGGTGCCCAATATCCCCAACAAGAACAAGGCGGGGATGGAGATTTATCTCTGTTTCTTCCAACATTTGCTTTACAGTCTGAAAGATGATGGCAAAGCGGCTATCGTTGTCCCTACGGGATTCATCACAGCCAAGAGCGGTATCGCTTACAAAATTCGTAAGCATTTGGTAGATGGAGAAAAATCTATTTTGCGTGGCGTTGTGAGTATGCCAAGTAATATCTTTGCCAATACAGGAACAAATGTAAGCGTTGTTTTCATTGACAAGTCAGGAGTGGATAAACCTGTATTGATAGATGCAAGCAAGCTTGGAGAGACCATTAAAGACAATGGCATACAGAAAACAAAATTACGTGCAGAGGAAATAGATAAAATCGTAGAAACTTTCCGCACCAAAGAAGCCATAGAGGATTTCTCTGTTACACCTTCATTCGACGAGATTAAAGAAAAAGGCTATAGTTTCTCCGCAGGTCAGTATTTTGACATCAAGATTGACTATGTGGATATTACCGAAGAAGAATTCAAGGCTCGCATAGCTTCTTTCCGTCAGACGCTTACAGAACAGTTTGCCGAAAGCCACAGACTTGAAAATGAAATCATGCGCCAGTTGGATAGTTTGAAATTTAACGAGTAAAATAGATTATGGAGCAACATCATATATCACAAGTATACGAAATTGCGGCTGAAACCATAAAGACCGCTATTCTGCAAGGACAGTATGAAGCAGCCAAAGGTGTTAATCGCATTCAGTTGGCAACCTATTTCAGCATAGGCAAATATGTTTCGGCTAACACTCGACAAGGAGTTTGGGGGACCGGTGCATTGGAAGCTATAAGTACCCGATTGCGCCAATTACTGCCAGGACTGCGAGGATATTCAGCAGATAGTCTTAAACTGATGCGTATCTTCTATGAAGAATGGAAAGAATTGGATGCTACATCTGTGGAAGCCGAAGAAGAAAAGGATAAATCGTTAATTGCGATTCACGATTTAGATAATACCGAAGATTTCCAGTTGCCAATTCGTGAATTGCAATTCACAAATTCGGCAGGTTTTCCAATAGACGATTTTTTCAAGGTTCCATTCACCCATCACTCACGTATTCTTGCCAAAGTTAAGTCGTTTGATGAACGTTTGTACTATATCCATCGCTGTGCCGAGGAACACATGTCAGTGGAAATTCTGAAGAAGGCGATGGCTAACGACGACTACCACCATCAGTCCGACATACCCAACAACTTTACAGCCACTATCAGTAAAGGAGATTTGGCACGTAAGGCGGTTATGGCGTTTAAGGATGAGTATCTGCTAAACTTCATCAATGTTGAGGAAATAGGAGAACGTGATGCCGCGGATATAGACGAGCGTGTGGTGGAACAGCAAATCATCCACAATATCAAGAAGTTTATTATGACCTTTGGGCACGACTTTGCGTTTGTAGGCAATCAATATCGTATGGAGATATATGGCGTGGAGCATTTCCCCGACCTCGTATTCTTTAATCGAGAACTCAATGCTTTGGTTGTAATCGAATTGAAAACAGGAGAGTTCAAAACCTCCTATCTTGGACAGCTCAATGCGTATCTTGCCATTGCCGACGATAAGATACGCAAACCACACGAAAATCCAACTATTGGCATTGTGCTTTGCAGAAGCGCAAACAAGAACTATGCTGAATACATGGTGCGTCAGTATGACAAGCCTATGGGAGTGGCTACCTATAAGACATCAGCAGAAATGCCAGAGAAACTACGTAAAGCCCTTCCAAGTATTGACGAATTAAAGAAATTGCTGTAAGTATGATAAAAAAAGATGATGTAGAGCAACTTTTAAGTTTACGTGCAGATGGTAATTTATATCATCGAGAGAGCCAAACCTTAGAATTTAAGGAAGCGTTTAACTTTGCTGGTCTGGCTGAGTACTTTCGAGATTTTTCAGCTTTCGCTAATAATAAAGGAGGCTGGCTTATTTTTGGCGTAAAAGACAAGCCAAAACGCGAATTAATAGGTCTTAGTGCAAAATCTTACGACCAAATAGATAAGTTAGATCCTGAAAAGATTTCGGGTTTTTTATTGGATATTTTTGCTGGAAACATCCAATGGGAGCATGAAGTTTTCTCTATTGGCGGTAAAAAGTTTGGAGTTTTCTATATACAAGAAGCAAAGATAAAACCTATTATATGCAAAAAAGACGAAGGTGATATTAAAAACGGAGAAATATATTTTCGATATGGAGGAAGAACTCAAAAGATTCAATCTCCAGAACTTGAAGCCATTATTAACCATAGAATAGAACGGCAAAATCAACAATGGATTGACTTGGTTTCTAAAATTGGAAAATCAGGTCCTCAAAATGCCGCTATACTAGATTTAGATAAGGGAGCAATTTCTAAAAACGACTCTCAAATATTAGTGGTGGATGACGAACTTGTACGGAGTATAAATTGGATTAAAGAAGGCACTTTCTCCGAAAAAGAAGGAGCACCAACTTTAAAGCTGATTGGAGAAGTTCAACCTATTGATACAGTAGAAGTCGTTAAGAAAGAAAGAGTTAATCGATTAAAAGAATATCCGTTGTCAGCAACTGAATTGGCAGATAAAATCAAGGCTAAAAGTTCTATCAACAAAAATGACACATGGAGAATTATTAACGAAAATCATATAAAGGACAATATAGACTATTCCATATACAATTTTAGAAATAAAAGTCAAGAAGAGTTATATGAGCAAAAAGGTGAAATACCCAAAGGTGTACCTTCTATCTACAAAGAAACAGCTGTTGATTATATCATAAAGATATACAATAATGAACATTGATACTTCTATCTTCACAATGGAAAAGTATAGACTCAAGGATATTGCCACAGTAAAAATTAGCAGTGTTGACAAAAAGAAAAAAGAGGGTGAAACTAATGTCCGCCTTTGTAACTTTACAGATGTCTATTATAATTGGGCTATAACCAAAGACAGACATGAAAATTTTATGGAGGCAACTGCTAATAGTAAAGAAATAAACAATTTTCTTCTTAAGAAAGGACAGGTAGCACTTACTAAGGATAGCGAAACACGTTTTGATATAGGTATTCCCACCTACATAGCTAATGATTTTGAGGATGTCATACTAGGCTATCATTGTGCCTTAATTACGCCTGATGAAACAAAAGTACTTGGCTGTTATCTCAATGCTTTTTTGCACTCGGATATGAGCCGCAAATATTTTGCAAATAGCGCAAGTGGAAGTGGACAGCGTTATACATTGTCTGTCCAAACAATAGAAGATATGCCTGTTCTTCTACCTTCAATAGAAGAACAGATGCGAATGGGAGAACTCCTCTCTAATATTGACCGCAAAATAGAAATCAATCGTTCGCTAAATCATAATTTAGTGATGCCTGACCGTTCATTAAAAGCGGCAGGAGTTCGTCACACTGCTTAGACAATTGTTGTATTTCTTCTTGTAGTTTGACCATCTGTGCAAAGATGGGAGATATTCGTTTCTCGAATTTGTCTACAATGTCTTTGTTATCAGGAATGGCGATTGTACTTTGCTGTAGATGGTCTTGCGTAATATGCCCCATCGTTGTTTTTCTCGCTTCTGCCATTTTCTTGAAGATATCCACGTAATTCAAAAGTTGAAAGTAGTAAAATGACTTTGGGAAGTCATTAGCAGATGTAACCTTAAAGATGTGCTGATTAAGTCCGCCAAGACCACAAACCCAAAGCATAACTTCCAATGATGCTGACCATGAAAATAGCACATCGCCATTATATACCTTTACCGATTCGGGTATATTAGGTGAGACTTCTTCTGTATCAGAAGATATGCCATCGTGCATTTCCCGTATTTTGATAACAGGCAATGGTACTTCGCCATCTTTCGGTCTGAACTTCTGGCAAGCTAAGCCATTGGTAAATGTTGCAATCTCAAAGAGATTTCCACAATGCCATTCCTCTGGTATTTCACGCTTCAACTTCTCATTCCACACCATCTTTCCACCTCTACTTTTGTACGGCTTGCCCTCAGTGTTGGGAAAGTTGAACTGCACAAACCAATAATCGTAAAGCTGCTTTGCTATCGCTTCTAAATTATGATTTAGCGCACGATTAAGGGTAATTTTCTCATCAAAAGTTTCTAAGCAGTTGGCTATGGATATTTGCTTTTTAATTGGATATGGCTCAATCTCTATGGCAGAGAGGGCTATATCCAATTGGAGGTTCTTTATACCTGATGTTTTCCCTTCAAAGTTAAAAAACACGCCACTATTATACAGATACTGCCAATATTGATAGATAAAGAATGAGTTCCATTCCTCTTTTACTCTAAAAGCAACGCAGAAATTAGAACAAACAACATCCTTTGATGCGGAGAGCAGGGCTTGAGAGATATACACGGCACGCCCTGTTGATTGGGTGGGGCTTCCTCCTGATTTCTCTATAACAATATCTCCTACCTGTAGCAATTTCTGTTGAAATGAGTGCTCAGAGACATAACGAAGGGGAATATTGGCAAATTCATTGTTACTTATGGGCACGATGTCTGCTCCTCTCACGCAAGAAACTGCATGAGGGGCTTCTGAACTTGGAGACTCATTGCCCCAATCTCCTGCTATAAAAACATCAATAATCTCTGATAACTTCATTTTTGCTCCTATTTTACTGCAAAGATACAGTTCCCAAAGCAAAATGACGAAGAAATCAAAGATAAAATGCCAACTATCAGCCTATATACTTTCGGTGTGCCATTTTTACATTTACTTGATTTACCATAGCGTAATGTAGGGTAGTATCAATCTTTACATGTCCTAATAGCCGCTGCACCTGTTCAATAGGCATTCCTTTGTCAATAGCCATCGTAGCTAAGGTGCGACGAAACTTGTGTGGATGCACCTTGTTCAGCCCTGCACGCTTACCAAGTTGCCGTAAACGTGTTTCTACTCCTCCTATAGTCAGCCTGTTGTGGGGTAAGGACAGAGATACGAACAGGGCAGAATTCTTGTCTGTTCGACTTTCAAGATACCGTTTAAGATGTATTTTTGTCCGTGCGTTAAAATAGACTTCTCTCTCCTTGTTGCCCTTGCCAAAGACAACACATTGGCGTTCGTGAAAATCTATGTCTTCACAGTTCATCTTTACCAACTCGCCTACACGCATCCCCGTAGAGGCCAGCAAATCTATCATCGCCAAGTCTCTGATTTCACAGCAGGTATCACGCAACACCTCCATGTGTTCATCGCTTATTACTTCTTTGACAAGGCTTTCAGTACGCACTTTGTGAATACGGCGTACAGGGCTTTTAGCGATATAGTCTTCATCCTCCATCCACGCAAAGAAGCTGGAAAATATGCGTCTCAGGTTGTCTATCGTAACTCTACTTGAGCCACGTTCTTCTTGATAGCGAGCAAGATAGGAGCGAATGTCGTTTGTTTCGAGTTCACCTATTCGTTTTTGTTCACTTCTCAATAAGGCTTCTATGGACGATTGGTAATAGCACAACGTTTTATCTGAACAACCCTCTATTTTCTTGGCAGAGATAAAGGCTTGCAGTAGTTCTCCATTAGCTTGCTCTCGTTGTTGCTCTTCACTTTCAGCTGGCATCATTACCACTTGCTCAAAGGTGGTTTTCAATACTTCTCGCAATCTTGTTTGTTGCCTTGTATCCAAAATATTAGACATCTCGGCAAGAATGTTCTCTATTATTTTCTCTTTCATCTAATTATTATTTTGGTGACATACCATAATAACGAAAACTTCGGAGAACATAGAAAGATTAAATCATAATTTAGAAGCCCTTGCAAAGCAACTATATGACTATTGGTTTGTGCAGTTTGATTTCCCAGATGAGAATGGAAAACCATACAAATCCAGTGGTGGCAAGATGGCTTGGAATGAGAAACTAAAACGAGATATTCCATCTTCATGGGCTGTTAAGACCATAGATGATGTTGTAGAAGTGTATAACGGCGCAACACCGTCAACCGCCGACGAAGAAAACTACGGTGGTGATGTCGTTTGGATTACACCAAAAGACTTGTCTAATCAACAGCAAAAGTTCATATATCAAGGGGAACGTAACATTTCTAATAAAGGTTACGAATCATGCAGCACCCATCTTCTTCCATCAAATACTGTATTGATGTCAAGTAGAGCCCCCATTGGTTTGTTGGCTATTGCAAAAACAGAATTGTGTACCAATCAGGGCTTCAAGAGTTTTGTTCCCAAAAACGATAATGAAGCGACTTATTTGTATTATTATATACAAGCTCACATAAAACAGATTGAGCAATTAGGCACAGGAACAACTTTCAAAGAGGTTTCTCGCGAAGATGTTTTGAAGTTCCCAATTCTAAAACCTAATGATGAGCTATTAGACACATGGGAAGAGAGAATTTCTGCCATCAATGATAAGCAGCTGGAGATTCAGAAGGAAAATGAAAATCTAACTAAGCAGCGCGACGAACTGTTACCATTGCTGATGAATAATCAGGTGTCGCTAAATTATGATTTATCAGCCTTCAATTCTGTCTTCTCTCAAACAATTCTGTCAATTGCACTGCTTGCTGTTGCAGTCTGATGAGAACTTGGGAATAGGTTTCAAGTTTTCCAAGCATTCGTTGTGCAGTGGCGACAGAATGATAAGCATTGAGGACTTTCACGGCTTCGTTGTAAAGGACGCCTATCTTATTCGTCAAGGCAACGACTTTAGTGAGTCTCTCTAAGTAAAGGACTGCCGAGGGGGATCCTACGATAACCTTAAAAGATTCTCCCAAGAGCCTTGCTCGGACAAAATCACTTTTTGATGCGACACCAGACCTTCGGTATAGCTCAATGAGCTTCTGCTGGTCTTCGGATTTAAGTATTCTGACGTGCCATCTGTCCCATCGTGGGCAAGTGGCACGTCTTCCATCAGGTTTGTTCTGTTTCTTCTTTTTCATTGCTTTCTAATCACGACTTTGGAGTGATTTAATCCTCCTTTCGGAGCAAGGGTCCTTGTGGTACAAACGGCAGTTTGTGTCACAAAGACACACCTTGCTGATGTAGAAAATGGGATTATAAGTCCATGCCGTGTTACTGCATTCATTGAATACAGTAACACGGCGTAGGCTTGCTTTCGAGGAATGCAGTACTTCAGAGTTTCCGCCATCTTTCCACATCATCTTTGTATTGGTCGAGATGTTCTCGAAGCACCTGCTCCACATATCCTGAAACGCTTGCTCCCTGCTCACCGATTTTCCTCACCACGAAGTCCAACTTTCGTTGAGTTTCCTCTGATACATACACGGCTTTGCGGTGGCTGTTGCGAAAGGGCTGGAGATATTTCCCCTGAAACTCGGATAATTGCTTCCTGTCCTTTGTTTTTCCCATTCGTTGATGATTCTCTTCGGTAGAAGTAGCCCTTTCCGTTGGTGACAACTCTGTTTCTTGATAGGACGGTTGAGAATAGTCCTTGTGACTCTCCTTGTCATTTTGTTCCTCAACTTTAACAGGCTCAAATCTTTTCTTTTCCTCTTCATAATCTATGGGCTGATCAAAATCGGGCAATTCTTCGGGCTTGCGGAGCTTAACGCCATAATTGCCCATATCTCGAAGGGCTTGTTCCAGACGCTGTTTCCTTTGTTCATCTATTCTTGCCATAATTTCTTGGGTATTGCGTTGTAATGCCTTTCAAGCATTGTTTGTATGTCGCTCTGTTTGTAAAGTATCTTCCCTCCGATTTTGTAGAAAGGAAGTGTTCCTAAGTTTCTGTACTCTTGGAGCGTACGTGTGCTGAGCCGTAATTGGCTGCAAACCTCCTCGCCAGTGAGGTAAACCTCTCCGCCCAGTATCGGACGGGCTGTGGCGCAATAACGCTCCAGTTTCTTTAAGATGCCCTCCATTAGTTGTGCAAACATCTGCATCTGAGGGTCTTGCTGTGTAATGATTTCGTTCTCTGTCATAGTTCATTCACTTTTTGCGTTCAGTAATTCCGTGATGTCGCTTTCCTTGTAATAACACTTGTGTCCAATCATTGAGAAAGGGATTTTTCCCGTATCTCTGTATGATTGCAGGGTACGCTTGCTGATGCCCAAACGCTTGCACACGGCTTCGTTGTCGAGCCATTGCTCGGTCTCGGGAGGATTACCGATGAGTTTTTCCACACGATGGATAAAGTCTGCAAATTCGGAGC
>ERZ773009.2022-NODE-2022-length-13328-cov-3.317788_pt1 | contig 13328 bp, 10 predicted proteins | sample MGYA00580663_ERZ773009 | MGnify/ENA primary metagenome ERZ773009 (study PRJEB29015, sample SAMEA2737969) | human oral metagenome | biome: human oral; feature: human-associated habitat; material: dental | place: China | collected 2026 ... | reverse complement strand
AACTCAACAAGGCGAAGTTAGAAGGAAGGAGTTCGCATACGTATGAGTATGATGAGCTGAATCGCCTTGTTCCTTGCAAATGGTAAGGCTACGCGAGCATTGTATGATATGTTGATCTCGTTCGGACGGATGAGTGAACCGCTCACTAAGGTGCGTGTGGTGACTTTAACCGGTTTCTTATACGCTGGTGGAGATATGAAAAAAGCATCAAAAGAAACAACTATCATTCCTTTAATATTTAGACTTGTAAGTCAATTTTTTTCGGAATCATGTATGCACTCTTTTGTGTTTGATGTCACTCCTGTCACTCTTTAATAACTATAAAATGCTTATATACTGCATCTTATAGTGAAATGTTAAAATGACAGCAAGTTGCGTTAAACCTTAAAGTGCAAAAACGTCTTGCTGTTTTTCTTTATTTTAGTTAGGTCTTATTACTACATTTTCGATAAACTAATAACACAAAAAAGAGGAATATCCTTAGTTGGTATTCCTCTTTTTTGTATAGTATTCGGTTTATTCCAAGATAAACACTGTTCTCCTATTTCTTTAATTGTTTCTTAAGAAGCTCTGGAATTTCACTTGTCTCACGTGCAACAGGTACTCCCACTGCTTCGAAAGCTGCAATCTTTTCGCTTGCAGAACCAGAGCCACTTGAGATGATAGCACCAGCGTGTCCCATCTGTTTACCCGGAGGAGCCTGCTGACCAGAGATGAATACTGCTACAGGTTTTGTAACATGCTCTTTGATAAACTTAGCGGCACGCTCTTCAGCATCACCGCCAATCTCTCCAATGAGTGCAATACTATCTGTCTCTGGGTCATCCTGGAACATACGGAGAAGTTCCTCGAAATAAAGTCCAACGACTGGGTCACCACCAACACCAACTGCTGTTGATTGTCCTAAACCAGCTTGTGTGAGGTTATAAACAACCTCATAGGTCAGTGTACCACTACGGCTGATAACACCCGTATGTCCCTTCTTGAAGATATTAGTTGGCATAATACCAGCCATACTCTCCTCTGGAGAAATAAGTCCTGGACAGTTTGGACCAATTACTTTTACACCCTTAATCTTTGCGTAACGCTGTGCCGCAACTGCATCGAGCGTTGGCACGCCTTCAGTGATACAGATGACGAGTTTCACACCACCATCAATTGCTTCAAGCATTGCGTCTTTTGCGAATGGGGCAGGGACGAAGATAATAGATGCGTTGGCACCAGTTGCTGCAACAGCGTCTTTTACTGTGTTGAATACAGGGATGCCACATACTTCCTGACCAGCCTTGCCAGGAGATGTTCCACCAACCACGTTGGTGCCATATTCCTTCATCTTTGAAGCGTGAAAACTACCATCACGACCAGTAATGCCCTGTACGATTAACTTTGTATCTTTATTGATTAGAATACTCATAACTCCTGTGTTTTAAAGTTTTTTGCTCAGTTCTACAGCTTTATGTCCAGCATCTGCCATACTTGTGCCGACAGTGAAGTGGGTTCCTTCAAGGATAGCTCTACCTTCAGCCTCGTTGGTTCCTGTTAAGCGGATGACAATAGGAATATCTGTTTCGATAACCTTGAATGCTTCCAAGAGTCCGTTAGCAACATCATCACAGCGGGTGATACCACCGAAGATATTGATTAACACTACTTTTACATGCTTATCACTCAAGAGAAGTTTCATAGCTTCAACTATCTTCTCAGGGTTAGAACTACCACCAATATCGAGGAAGTTAGCTGGTTCGCCACCATATAACTTAATCATATCCATGGTTGCCATTGCAAGACCAGCACCATTTACCATGCAACCGATGCTTCCTCCAAGGTTCACATAGCTGAATCCCTTGTCTTTAGCTTCACGCTCCTTGCGTTCTTCCTCTGTAGGTTCAAAAAGTTCGGCTACATCTGGGTGACGGAAAAGGGCATTATCGTCGAAGGTCATCTTGGCATCAATGGCCTTCAAAGAACCATCCTTCAACATGACTAATGGGTTGATTTCAGCCAATGAGGCATCCTTCTCTGTAAAGAGTTTATAAATATTCTTGAAGATTGGTACAGCTTGTTTAACCTGTGCCATGTCATCGAAAAGCTTGAAGGCTGCCTCACGTGCGAGATAGTCGCTCATTCCGATAACTGGGTCGATGACAATCTTCTCAATCTTCTCTGGTGTCTCCTTTGCTACCTGCTCGATATCCATACCACCTGCACGGCTCAGCATTAACATAGGACACTTTGACTTACGGTCAACAAGGATACTCATATAGTACTCTGAAGCGATGTCAACAGCTTCGCTGACAAGTACTCTGTCTACAATGAACCCCTTGATGTCCATACCTAAGATAGCTTCAGCATGCTGACGAATCTCTGCTTCATTACAGCCAAGTTTCACGCCACCAGCCTTACCACGTCCACCCGTGTGAACCTGAGCTTTCACTACGGCTTTCTCAATACCTAATTGCTTGTAGGCTTCAACAGCTTCATCAGGAGTACGGCAAATAATATTGCGGTCTACTGGAAGCCCATAACTTGCAAAGAATTTCTTTGCTTGGTATTCATGTACCTTCATAAGATTTAGTTTTGATTTATAAACTATGTATTAATTGTTTAGGGTTCTTGTACTTGTAGGAGTATTTAATACTCCTTTGCTTCGCGTTCGCCTCGAAGAACAGCCAATGCATTCTCTGTCAACGCTTGCATCTCATCTTGACCTGGATAAACATGAATCGGTGCAAGATAGGAGAGGCGTTTCTTGAGACGTTCAATAATATAGTCTGACTTTGCCATACCACCTGTCAGTAGAATTGCATCAATGTTGCCACATAGCACTGCTCCTTCTGCTGCTATATTCTTTGCAATATGCCAAATCATGGCAGAAACGACGAGTTCAGCATGTTTGTCACCAGCCTTAATCCAATTTGTTATCTCTCGTAAATCATTTGTTCCGAGATGAGCAATTAGACCAGCCTGGCCACTCACTTTCTCCAACAATTGTTCCTCAGTATACTTCCCACTGAAGCAAAGATGGATCAAGTCAGCTGCAGGTAATGTTCCTGCACGTTCTGGAGAAAATGGTCCTTCACCATCCAATGCGTTATTAGCATCAATAGCTCTCCCTTGTGAATGTGCTGCAATAGATATTCCTCCGCCTAAATGACATATAATAAGGTTAAGCTTTTCATAAGTTGTACCCATGTCTTTAGCAAATCGTCTACCAATAGCTTTTTGGTTCAAGGCGTGCCAAATACACATACGTGGCATAAGAGGAGAACCTGACAAACGCGCTTCTGGTTCCATTTCGTCTACCACACCTGGGTCTGCAATAAAACTCTTACATCCTGGAATCTCTCGCGCAATCTCATCAGCAATCATACAGCCAAGGTCACAAGCATGCTGGTGAATAGCTCGTTGCTGGTCAATTATCATCTGTTCTGTGATTGTAAACACACCACTTGACACAGGTTTTGCAAGTCCACCACGTCCGATGACGGCATCAAAATCCAAAGGGATATTCCTATTCTTTAACTCCTCAATAACAACTTGTTTGCGGAAATGATACTGATCGGATATACGCTTGAATTTACTCAGTTCCTTTCTTGAGTGTGCAATGTCAGCAACGAAGACAGGCTGATCATCATTGGCAAGTGATATCTTAGTTGATGTTGATCCAGGGTTAATAGCTAAAATCTTGTAAGCCATAATGTTTTCTTTATATACCTTATATATATACTATCTGGAGATAAGACTTGCAAGTGCAAGACTATAGTACTTAGATTCAATTGTATCGCCACGACTTGGGAGCACTACTGGTGCCATGGTACCTTGAAGAATGGCTGCTGTTTTCGCATGACAGAAAAGGGTAATGGTTTTATAAAACAAATTACCAGCTTCAATGTCTGGGAAAATTAATGCATCAGCTTCTCCATTGATGGGAGAGTTTATTTGTTTGATTTTCATTGCTTCGACAGAACAAGAAGTTATCAAATCTAATGGTCCATCTATTGTACATTTACCAAAGGCACTAGTTTCAGCTTCTGCCTTTAGTGCTCTGTATGAAACTGTATATGGAAAATGACGTTCGTCTACTTTCTCAGAACAATGGATAAGAGCAATTTTAGGACATTCTATTTCAAAGGTATGACAGAAGTCTACAATATATTGTACTTGCGCTCTTCGCTGTTTGTCATTTGGAGCAGGAATAACAGCTGCATCGGTAAAGAAAAGTAATTTCGGATACTCGGGTAACTTTGCTACGGTTATATGTGTTAATACAGTATCTTTCGGTAAAATTCCAACTTCTTTATCAAGTATAGCACGTAGAAGGACGTCTGTATTAAGAAAGCCTTTCATTATAATGTCAGCTTCACCTCTTCTAACTAATTCAACAGCTTTGCGTGCTGCATCCTCTGGTGATTCTGCAATAATACATTGAAAAGAATTCTTCTTGGCATAGTCTTCCATAGTTTGTTTGGAGCATACTAATATGGGCTCTATGAAACCATCGTGTACAGCTTTACACACAGCTTCTTGTGTATGGCTTTCTTCAGGCCAAACAACTACTGTTCGTTTACAAATCTTCCTTTCTTTAAGAAGATGAATGAGCAACTTAAAGTCATTGATAGTCTTTCTTTCTCCAGGCATAGTTAATCGATTTTCAGTTACAGTTTTATATTGTGACAAAGATAATACTTTGTTTTGAAATATGCTTGATATTTAAAGAAAAAAAACAGAAGAAAATTCTTTTTTTTGTATTGGTTGGTGTATATTTGCAAAAGAATTAGAGATTTATATATGAAACGTTTGTACTTTGTTTTACTTGTAAGTACTTTATTTACAGTTACTACAGCTCAACGTGTAGCACGTAGTTATATTCCTCATGGTGCTTTTTTCTATGATAGTCAGTGGAAAGGAGTTAGCAGTGCTGATAAAGCTGCTTACTATAGAGTTTTGGCTATTGATGATAAAGGACAGAAAATGTTTTATGATTATTATATTACAGGACAACTTCAAGCAGAGAAACATTATATAAGTATAAACAGACAAAATGATAGAAACACGGTCTTAAATGGCGTGTGTAGAACTTTCCATAAGTCTGGTAGAGTAGAGTCTGTGTTACAATATAAGAATGGTAAAGCAAATGGTCGTGCTTTGTCATTCTTTCCGAGTGGTAACATTGGAATGAAGTTATCATATCGCAATGGATTACTTGACGGTCCTTGTTATACTTATACAGAGAATGGTCGTTTAGAATTTACTACTATCTGGCGCAATGGTTCTAAAGTCAATGAGATTAAAGGTGGAAAGGATCATTACATTGATAAAAATACTAATGAAGATGAATTCTGCGAACGATATCGCCATGACGAGGCGTTAATAATGGCACAATCAAAAAGCATCTATAAAGCAAGAGAAAATAAGGAGCAAAATGTTAAAGCTACAAAGAAATTAAATAGTAATCCTGCAACTGAATCTAAAGAAACTCAGCCTGCACATGATGATTTGGCAAAGAAGGGACGTACTAATTATATCAATAAGGTGAAAGAGGTTGCGTCCAGTCAAACATCCAAGGAGGATAAATATCTTGCTAATATAAAGTATCCAGATACTCCAAATGAAAAAGCTGGAACTGTTAGTGATAAGAAGTCTTCAGATGGCATAATACCGCAGAAAGGAAGGTTTAATTTTACTTATCTTCATAGTTTGCTTAGCAAAGAAAATGAAAGAGCAAAGAGTATAGACGTACTAACAGGCATTAGTCATAATTTTCAGTTAAATTCTTCACAAATAATTGATGGGTTTGGAGCTCAGAAGGAAGTTGTTTTTCATCATAATATGATTTATGATGTACAGAATAGCAAGGATAAAGTTACAGGTAGTAAGCCAAGGCAAATAGGCTTCTTCGGCACAATTACTGGGAATAATCTTCTTATAGATCGTATTAATATTTTCACTTGGTCAGAAGAAGAAATGTATCTCATCGCCCAAGAAGCTATCAAGGCTGGTTATAAAACTCTTGGAGGTATAGACTATAAGTCAACAGATGGAAATTTTATTCTTGAACCAAAGATGAAACCTATGGATTATGGTGAACGTGAAGTTATTGTCACCTTCACTCATCAGTCAAACCTTTATGCAGGACTTTATCATATTCAGATGGATATAAAATGATGCAATTAGTTTTTTAGATTTATTAAATCAAATATTGGTAGATTGATGTATATCATTTAATATTTTTTGAGTATATTTGCATCATAAAATTAATTTCCTACTAAGAGAAAACGATAGAAGTTCATTATTTATAATGCACAATTAGCTGTAAACTATTTAAAGTGATTATGAAAGTATTTGACAAGCTGTTAAACTGGTATCTTTCGAAGAATGCATTACCATATTGGGTTATATTGGCTATAGATATTATTATCTGTTATCTTTCAGGTATCTTTGTCTTTTGGTTATATTATCATGGTGCTGTCTCTCCTCAGCATATTGTATTGTTAAGTAAAACAATCTTTATGTACATGATATTTAACCTTATTGGTTTTAGAATTTTTCGTACATATTCAGGGATTATTCGTTACTCTTCCTTTGTTGATTTGCAACGAGTAGTATTGGCTATGCTCCTCTCTCTTATTGTTGCAGAGGCAATGCATTATGTCGTTTATCATTGGGACCTTGAATTTGTTCGTCTTCAAGGAAGGCAAATCGCAACAATGTACCTTGTTGCGACCATTGGTATAATGGCGTTTCGTATATTAACAAAGTCAGTTTATGATGTCTTATTTAATACAGATAAAGGTATTCGCACTTTCATCTATGGTGTAAAAGATGGTGGTGTTGGTTTGGCTAAAAGCATTAGAAGTGACGTCCCACGTAAGTTCTTATTAAAGGGATTTATTGCACATGACCCAGATATCAAGGGTCGAATTCTCATGGGTGAGAAGATCTATCTTGTAGATGATAACCTTGCTGAACATATCAAAGCATTGAGAATAAAGGCTGTTTTAGTATCTCCACTGCAGAATGAGCGTTTCCGTAATGATGCAAAGTTACAGGATATACTTTTAAGTCTTGGTGTACAAATCTTTATGAGTTCAGCGGAGAAAGAATGGACTCAAAATGATGATTATACAAAGGTTCAACTTAAGGAGATTAGTATTGAAGACTTGCTTCCACGTGATCAAATTAATGTTGACATGGATTCCATTGGTAATCTTTTACGTAATAAGAAGATTATGATTACAGGTTCTGCTGGTAGTATTGGTTCTGAGATGGTACGTCAGATTGCTGTCTATAAACCTGCAGAGCTTATTCTTATTGACCAAGCAGAGACCCCTCAGCATAACATTCGCTTGATGATGCAATTTGAGTGGCCAGATATTAAGGCACATACTATTGTTGCAAGCATCTCTAATCAGGACAGAATGGAGAAGATTTTCCAAACTTATAAGCCTGATTATGTGTTCCATGCAGCGGCTTATAAGCATGTGCCAATGATGGAAAATAATCCGTCTGAAAGTATACAGAATAATGTTTGGGGTACAAAGGTTATTGCAGACCTCAGCGTTAAATATGGTGTTAAGAAGTTTGTTATGGTTTCAACAGATAAGGCTGTGAACCCAACAAATGTTATGGGTTGCTCAAAGCGTATCTGTGAGATATACTGTCAAAGCCTTAACAAAATGATTAATGAGCAGGCAAATGGTAAACCTGCAACACAATTTGTTACTACACGTTTTGGTAATGTGTTAGGTTCAAATGGTTCTGTTATTCCTTTGTTTGAAAAGCAGATAAAGGCTGGAGGACCTGTTACTGTTACAGATCCTAACATCATTCGATTCTTCATGTTGATTCCTGAAGCATGTAAATTGGTACTTGAAGCTGGTACACACGGAGGTGGTGGAGAAATCTTCGTGTTCGATATGGGTAAACCTGTTAGAATAGCTGATCTTGCTAAACGAATGATTAAGCTTTCTGGTGCTAAGAATATTGAAATTAAATATACAGGTCTGCGTGCTGGTGAGAAGCTATATGAAGAGGTTTTAAGTACAACCGAAAATACACTTCCAAGTTTCCACGAGAAGATTCGTATCGCAGAGGTACGTGAGTACGATTTTAATGAGGTAAACAAGCAAATAGAATCACTTATAGCTTTGAGTCACACCTACGACGATATGGCTATTGTTGAAAAAATGAAAGAAATTGTACCAGAGTATGTAAGTAATAATAGTAAATACTCTGTTCTCGATAAATAGTTAGGTATAGTATATGGCTCAACTTCTGTCAACTTCTTATTCTATCTTTTTAAAACTTCTGAGAAGTGAACTATGGCAAACTCCTCTGGAATTAACTTTGAGTCATTCTGAGTTTCTTTCAGTCTATGAGTTGGCTTCAAAGCAGGCTGTGTTAGGAATGGTTGCTAACAGCTTGATTCGGAATAACGTTAGTTTAGACCGAGAAGATGTTATGAAAGTGTTAGCAGTGCAGGGTAGGATAATAGCTTCTAATAAGGCTGTTAATTCAGAGTTACTTTTATTGTGTAAGCTATTTGTTGATAATGGTATAGAATCTATTGTTGTTAAAGGGCAGACAATTGGCCGATATTATCCTAATCCTCTTGTTCGTACCCCAGGGGATATTGATTTCTATTGTGATGAGACGAATCTTCCTAAGGTTATTTCGGCAATGGCAAATACTTGGGGTATTCATACAGAGGGAAAGCCATCAGAGCAACACTATGAGTTAGTTCATAACTCTATTATTTTAGAGTTACATCATTGCTTGATGAAGTTCGCAAGCAATAAATCTCAGAAAATATGGGATGAAATCTTTCGTTCATCTTCTCCTACCATTGTTGAAGTTGATGGGTGTTTGGTTCCAACGTTGGAACCAACTTTAAATGTATTGTATACTTTTCTTCATCTTTACCATCATCTTGTAGAGTTGGGAGTTGGATTACGTCAGTTCTCTGATGTTGCTGTTCTATTGAAAACGCATTATAATCTTATTGATAAGAAGAAATTCTTCGATTGGTTAGACGCATTAGATTTTAGAAAAGCTTTTGATGTTGTACAGTTGATATTGGTAAATATTTTGGGTATGGATGAAAAATATGCACTATCACCATTATCTTATGATAAGGATTCTTTGAAAGCAATGAATCAGTTTATGGATGTTGTATGGTTTGGTGGCAACTTTGGATTTCATGGTCATAATCGTAGATTTAAGTTCAAAGTTCAATATTTTTTTGTTACCACCTATAGAAAATTGCAACATTACTATCGATTTTACCGTTTTTCACCTCGAGAAATTAAAGCTTCTGTCTTTTCGTCTATTCCCCATAAAATACTTAAGGCCATCAAAGGAGATTTGAAGGGTATTTAATCAGGGTAGCTTCTTGTTACTATACCTATTTTGATGATGAAAGGATGTTACTTTAAGACTTATATTTAAGAGATTTTCTATTTGATAGTAAAAAGTGAATTTATAAAGATAAATAGCAGTGCCATACGTGAGCACCAATGGTGCTGTGCGTAAACACTAATGGTGTTCAGTACTAACACGATTGGTGTTTTAGTCTTTGTATTGTATCATCAAAGTTGAAATCGCGCTTGAGTAATTAGGTAATCCAGTTCAACTTCTATTGTGTTAGTATAAAGAAGGTGGGTATCATTTTGTAAGAGTCTTATCTTGCGCGAATATAAGTTTTACCATGTTAGGGGGGTAAAACGAAATGTGTAAAAATGATTATGGGATAATCTACGTATTGCTATTTGTATGAGCTTATTAATCAATGATATACGAGGTAACAAACGTTTATTAACACTGTGACATCTTGCAAAACGAAATGTTACATTTGTGTTACATTTGAGATGCGTTTGAACGGTATTTGAACGAAAAATGTTACATCGGTGATAAATAATTGTAACTTCTTATATGTAAATTACTTATATTCAAATATGTCTTTTATAATATCTTGACTGTTTTACTAAATAGGGTATATATAGTTACTTGAAATAAGCTATAACTGATTGATTTATCAGTACTTGAACGTTTTTTCGCTATTTATAAAACAATTTGATTATTTTATATCTGTTTTTTGCTGCTTACTTTATCTCTTTAATTGTTAAAATTGAGGTTTGTTTATACATTAGGAGGGACATTAGGGGTAACATTTTATTTTAGTAAAAAAAAGTTAAGACAAAAAGTATGTGTAAAAAAATATTACTTTGTGATAACTCTTTTTTAAAGTATCCTTTTATTTTTCTACCTTTGTAAAAAAAAGATGAGAAAAGGGAGAAGTGCAGAACTAATAGTGAGGAGAAATAACGCTCTTTGGGCACGTTGGCTTTATTGGACAGAAGATAGACGATTACGTTTTGATGATGCTGTCAAGAAACTTGCTAATGATGAGTTCTTTTTATCTGAAGAACGAGTTATTGGCTTGTTGCGTCAAATGATAAAAGAGAATAAAAAGGTAGTTCCTAAAAGTGGCTTTAAAGGGTTTCGACTAAAATGTAATATTTAGTCGAAACCTAAGAAAACGGCAAAAACCTGCATGCTCTGCCGTAACAGTCATTTTTCTTTGTTTGTGGGTAACTTTATCAGCTTTTATTATCTTGTGAGCTTACAGGACAAAAAGCAGCCTTTCCGTGCTGCTTCTCAGACAGGAATACTTAACAGGAACGGCATAAGCCTGCATGCTTTGCCGTAACAGGCGTTTTTCTTTGTTTGTGTGTAACTTATCAGCTTTTATTATCTTATGAGCTTACAGGGCAAAAAGCAGGCTTTCTGTGCTGTTTCTCTGACAGGAATACTTACAGGAACGGCATAAGCCTGCATGCTTTACCGTAACAGGCGTTTTTCTTTGTTTGAGGTATTAATTGCCTTATAGGACAAAAGAAATATTTTGGGAGAATAAATAAGAAACGTGCAAAAACTTGTTGCACGTTTCTTAAAATAAATTGGTTAAATGTAAATTTCACAGACTCTTTTCTTTGCCTTTTCGTATTTAGTTTCCGCGTCTTGCTCAAAGTATGATGCTATCATAGCAAACATTTGCTCGTCTGTAAACTCCATTTCTCCCATAAGGGAATGAAGGTAATAGTTATCATCATGGTTTGTATAATCGCATTCTCTGGAGTCCAAATGCGCTTCTGTTGTCTGCATATAGGAGTTTATAGCTTTTCGGAAACGTGTAACGTCTTCATAGGAAAATGTTTCACCCAACACAATAGCAAGATGTTCCTTGCCGTCCAAATTGATTTTTGCAATCATATCGATAAAATTTTAGGAAATGAAAAAGGCACGCCTTAGGTGTCCTATGCCTTATCGAAAAGCATTGGAGCGTTTCCACTTGCCACACCATAGCGTGCAAAAATAGTTTCTTTAATAAAGTCGTTGTCATTTTCTCGATAAATTTTAGGATGTTGCAAAATTAGCATTTTTATTTGAACGGGCAAAGAAAAACAGAAAAAAATATCAGAAAGATAATAATTTTATGACATTTCTGTGTTTTTACATAGTTTTGCAACGTATAATAAATGTAAAATGCAACATGGGTAAATACTTTAACAGACTGATAACAAGTGCAGATAAATGCACTATCTTGTTATATGGTGAAATAGGTGACACAGAAGTAAATGCAGCTGAAATCAAACAGGAGATAATGCAGGCTGAAAGTGCGGGCAAGCCTATTGAAATACGTATAAACTCATTTGGAGGGGAGGTGTTTACAGGTATTGCCATTGTACAGGCTATAAATGAATGTAAGGGAGATATAAGAATCTTTATAGATGGTATTGCAGCTTCAATAGCAAGTGTGATAGCAATGTGTGGCAAGCCTCTTGAGATGGGGCGTTATTCTCGCCTAATGATACATACCGTTTCCACAGGGTGCTATGGAACACAGAAAGACTTGATTAAGTGTGTTGAAGAAATGGGAAAAATAGATGCACTTCTGTGTGATATTATAGCACACAAGTGCCACAAGTCGAGTGAGGAAATACGTAATTTATATTTTGACGGTAATGACCATTGGTTTACGGCTGAAGAAGCCTTTAAACTTGGACTTGTTGATAATATATTTGATACTTCACCTATACAGGGAGAGCCGACAGAGGAAAATATTTACACCATTACAAACAGACTTCACGGCTTTACTCCAAAGGCTGATTATAAGGCGTTCAAAAACAAGTTGAGTGCTGTTTTATCACTTGATAAAAAAACGGATGAAAGAGATATCCTTGATGCTATTAACAAATTGCAAAAAAATAACAAAAATGTTGATTATTCAGGAATGATTAAGAATGCACTAAAAAAAGGATGGATAGATGATGCCGAAAAGAACGTGTTTCAATCACTTGCAAAGCATGACAGTGCTACATTTATAGCACGGTATGAAGCATTAAAGAAAAGTGACGATGCAAAGATAATAGAATTAATTTGCGATGCTGAAAGAAGTGGAAGAATAATGCCTTTTGAACGTGAGGTTTATAAAAGCATTGGAGAACAGATGGGCGGACGGAGCTTGGAAGAGGTGTTAAGTATAAAACCAAAACCTAAGAGAGTTAATCGTTTCCTTTCATTGAATTTTGAGGATAGGGCAGAGTGGACGTTAGACGATTGGAGAAATTTTGCCCCAAAGGATTTGGCAGAAAATCCCCTATTATATGAGATTCTGATGTCTAACAAAGGAAAGAAATTGCCACAAGTCAAAACGCTTGAGTGGTATCGGAAGAATGACCCCGAATATTTAGCTAAGCACCCAGATATATACAAAGAATTAGTTGATAATCAATATAATAACAATAAATTAAAATAACAAATATGGCACTAAACAAGGAAGTTTGGGTAAACCAATTAAAGGAAAATTTTTACCCCGATAGTAGTTTCTTAAAGTATGTTTTAGACTTTTCGTCTGAAGTAGATAATAACAAAATACATATGGGGGAAGCAGGTATTGACCCCAAGGTGTTGATAAACAACAAAACATATCCTATCCCCGTTGTTGGACGTGATGACAAGGATTGTGAAATACCTCTTGATCAGTTTGAAACGGAAAATACAATAATTCGCCGTCCTGATGCTGTGGAGTATGCTTATGATAAACTGGAAAGTGTGCTGAGGCAACATCGGTCTACTTTACAAAAGGCAGTAGCAGTCAAAGCAGCTCATGCCATTGCACCGAATGAAGACACGGAGTTTACCCCTATTGTATCAACAACAGGAGAAACTGCAAAGGGGCGTAAACGCTTGACGTTTGCAGATATTCTTGCGCTTAAAGAACGCTTTGATAATGTAGAAATCCCTTTGGATAGACGTTTCTTGATTCT
>ERZ773009.2018-NODE-2018-length-13346-cov-23.430592_pt1 | contig 13346 bp, 10 predicted proteins | sample MGYA00580663_ERZ773009 | MGnify/ENA primary metagenome ERZ773009 (study PRJEB29015, sample SAMEA2737969) | human oral metagenome | biome: human oral; feature: human-associated habitat; material: dental | place: China | collected 2026 ... | reverse complement strand
CGATGGTATTACACCCTACAACTTGTGGCTTACACCCAATTCCTCCGTGGATATAAAAACAACAGCGGTGAGGCAGCATCCGATTTCATGTCGCCTTTCAACACAAACATATCGCTTGGTATGGACTACAACGTTGATTGGTTAAAGGGAAGACTTAAAGGTTCGATACATCTCGCACCCTTAGCCTATAACTTCCGCTATGTAGACAGGCTTGCGTTAGGCCCTCGCTATGGCCTAAAACCAGATAGCCACACCCTTCACGACTTTGGTTCTGAATTTACCGTTGACCTGATGTGGAAGATAGCCGAACCCATCAGCTGGCAAACACGCCTCTACGGATACACAACTTACAGCAGGGCAGAAGTGGAATGGGAAAACACTTTCACCTTCCAATTCAACAAATTCATTAGCTCAAAGCTCTTCGTTTATCCTCGTTTCGACGATGGAGGAACACGCGACGAGAAACACGGCTACCTGCAAATGCGCGAGTTTGTATCAATAGGTTTCTCCTATTCGTTCTAACACAGAGGTCTGTATGACACGTCCCAATGGCGTCATCCAACTCTATCCGCTGGTGCGCATCGCACTGATGCTCATCTTTGGGATAGTGTTGGCCGACGCCATTCCTTTTTTCTCCAACCCCACAACCTGCGTTTCGCTGCTGCTTGGCACAGCAGCCATTGCTGTTCTTGCCATCCGTCACGCGCACTTGTCTAGCATGGCCATCCTCGTTTCCACTGTTTTTCTTGGCGCATGGCTCATGTCTTTGCAAATAAACGATAGGCAATCAATACCCCTCAACCAAGCCATTACATACAAAGCCATCGTTACCGACACCCCCACAGCCCACGGAAAGGTGTTAAAATGCAACCTCTTGGTGATAAACCTAGCAGAAAAAACCGATGGTCATACGCCCTTTCTCGTTCGTGCATCCATCCTAAAAGACACGCTTACCAATCGTTGGCAGAGCCTTACCACAGGTTCAACAATCGCCGTTCAATCGGTTTTCAACAACGAATCTGACCTCTTTTCATCCTCAAAGTTCAACTTTGCGCGATGGATGCAAGCCCACCAAATCTACGCAACAACCTTTGTTTACTTTGCCGATTGGCAGAACACACAACTAACCAACGACGAAATAAACAAAATTTCCACCGTCGATAAAATACGCTTGCGCCTAATAAAAGTGCGCCAAAGCCTGCTTGACAGCGCATGGCAACAAAAGTTGAGCGCCGACAACCAAGCGTTGGTAGCCTCCATTGCCCTCGGCGACAAGTCGAACCTCACCCCCACACAACGCGAATCATACAACAAGGCAGGCGTTTCGCATATACTGGCACTGTCTGGCCTGCATCTCGGCATCATTTACAGCGTGCTTTCGGCGCTCTTCACCACCATTCTCTATCGCGTAGTGCGCCGCGACTGGGCCGAGTTCATCGCCCAAACCATCATCACCATCACCCTTTGGGGCTATGTTTTCCTAGTAGGATTGCCACCCGGAGCCGTCCGTTCTGCCCTCATGCTCACCCTCTACGCCTTCGTTTCGTTGCTCCACCGCGACCGTTTTTCGGCCAATTCGCTGGCTTTTGCCTGCATCGTGATGCTCATTGCCAACCCTTCCACGCTTTGGGATGTCAGTTTCCAGCTTTCATTCATAGCCGTGTTGTCCATCATTGTCCTTTATCCACCGCTATTCTCACTCTACCAACCCACAACGCGTTGGGCCAATTTGCTCCGTCCCGTTTGGGCTATCGTCTGCGTTTCTGTGGCAGCACAAGTGGGCACAATGCCCATTATAGCCTATTATTTTGGGCGTTTCTCATGCTATTTCCTACTTTCCAACCTGCTTATACTTCCACTCATAACCCTCTTGCTTTATGCCACCCTTGCATCTTTCCTTGTTCAAGGCGCGCCATTACTCCATAATTTAGTGTTAGATGCCATGCAATGGCTAGCCACAGCTGTGCAAACCTTGGTCAATGGCATAGCCGCGCTCCCCCACTCCACAATCGACGGATTTCAATTCAACCTCATTCAAACCTATTTGGCCTACATTTTTATCGCATCCCTCTACGCCTTAGGACTTTTTGCGCGCAAATGGTTCCGAATTAGGCGACTGATACAACAGCTATAACCATTATATTTTGTACCTTTGTAAGGATGAAACAAAGATACTTCATATACTTTTCGTACGACGGAACAGCCTATCATGGCTGGCAAATTCAGCCTAATGCCAATTCAGTTCAAGCGGAAATGCAGCGTGCCATGTCGCTCCTGCTCAGACATCCCGTTGAGCTTGTTGGTGCAGGACGTACCGATACAGGTGTTCATGCACGCACCATGGTTGCGCATTTCGACGTAGACGACCCCATAGATGCAGTGCAACTCACCTACAAACTCAACCGCGTGCTGCCCTTCGACATCACCATTAACGCCATAAAAGCCGTAGATGCCGACATGCACGCACGGTTCAGTGCCACCAAACGCACCTATCATTATTACATACATCTAGACCGCGACCCTTTCTGCCGCGCCTACTCGTATGCCTTACACCAAGCACCTGACTTCCAATTGATGAACGAGGCCGCCGAAATACTATTGTCGCACAAAGATTTTGGAGCTTTTTGCAAGAGCCATTCGGATGCAAGAACCACGCTCTGCGAGGTCTACGAGGCCCGTTGGATAAAGCTTTCCGACACCAAATGGCATTTTCGCATTTCGGCAAACAGGTTTCTCCGCAACATGGTTCGCGCCATTGTTGGAACTCTTTTAGACGTGGGTTGGCATAAAATCACCCTCGAACAGTTCGTTGATATACTACATTCTAAGTCGCGACAACAAGCAGGTGAGTCGGTTCCTGGCCATGCCCTCTTTCTCGAAGACGTGCAATATTAATTTAAGTTTTTGAGTTCGTGAGTTTATAAGTCTATAAGGTATTAGATGCACAGCGTGTTTGTTAGTGAGTTTATCTGTCCATAAACTATTGGATTCACGGCTTGTTTGTCCGTGAGTTTACAAGCTCATGAAACCACGAGTTCATCAGTTCAACAGCCCAAAAACTTAAAAAATCACGAACTCAGGAACTCAAAAACTCCCCCACAACAGAACAAATCCACATGCTTTGGTTACTCTTAGCCTTCCTTTCGGCCAGTCTTCTAGGTTTCTACGATGTCTTTAAGAAACTGTCGTTAAAAGGCAACGCCATTATCCCCGTGTTGTTTCTCAACACCTTCTTCTCATCGCTCATCTTCATTCCCTTCATCGTGGGCAGTCGTTTCGGCTGGCTTTCACCTGCCAACATGTTCTACGTGTCGGCCACCAACTTGTCTACGCATGGCTACATCTTCTTCAAAAGCATGCTGGTGCTGTCTTCGTGGATATTTGGATACGTGGGCATGAAACACCTTCCGCTAACAATCGTTGGTCCGATAAATGCCACACGCCCCATACTGGTACTCGTTGGGGCGATGCTTGTTTATGGCGAGCAACTCAACCTGCTGCAATGGTTGGGCGTTGCACTGGCCATTTGCTCGTTTTTCCTTTTAAGTAGGAGCGGAAAAAGAGAAGGTATCGACTTCAAACACAACAAGTGGATATACGCCATTGCACTGGCCGCCATACTAGGTGCATGCAGCGGACTATACGATAAATACCTGATGACCCCAACAGCACAAGGCGGATTGGGGCTAGACAAGATGGTTGTGCAAAGCTGGTACAACCTATACCAATGCGGTATGATGGGCATTGTGTTGCTCGTTCTATGGTACCCCAAACGCAAAACAACCCAACCTTTTCAATGGAGGTGGGCTATCATGCTGATAAGTCTATTTCTCTGTGCAGCCGATTTTGCTTACTACTACGCTCTTAGCCAGCCACAAGCTATGATTTCCATCGTGTCGATGGTAAGAAGAGGCAGTGTTTTGGTATCGTTTATGTTCGGTGCACTCGTCTTTCAAGAGAAAAATCTCAAACGCAAAGCATTCGATTTGTTGCTTGTTCTGTTAGGCATGCTTTGCCTGTACTTCGGTTCTAAAACTTAGTTGTTTGTCTGGCTGTTTTCCATACCCCACGTAAGAGGAAGGCAATATTAACCATTGAATTTGCCAAAATTAAGCAGACAACATCAAAAAACACCGTTAACATTTGGTATATCCAAATAAAATCTATACCTTTGCAATCGATTTCAGAAATGAGGTCAAACATGGTGGCTATAGTTCAGCAGGTTAGAGCGTCAGATTGTGGTTCTGAATGTCGTCGGTTCGAATCCGACTAGCCACCCTGCTTCTAGAAAAACGTTCCTTCCTATCACAGAAAGGAACGTTTTTTTATTAGTCTTCTACCCCATCTTGCCTTGTTGTATCAACCCCGCAAAACATGTAATAAGGCCGTCTTCACTTTTAATGTCTCTACTATTTGGGTGTTGTTTGTTGTCTTTGTGATGCCAAGACAAGATAAACGCTCCGCTCATGTACCAAGTACAGTACAAACCAACTCAATGGCTTTTAAACAAACAAAAAACAAACACACCCGTATATATAAACTCATCAAACTATCAACTCAACAACCTACCAACTTATAAACTCACCAACTTATAAATTCAACAATTCATCAACTTATAAACCATCACTACTCTACTCCACAAAACAAAAACACAAAAATGTTGCTTTTATTTCACAAACACACTCTAATTTTCACTCCGTTCTAGCGAAAAAATAAGCTAAAAAGCAAGTAAATCGTCACCATATCTAGCTTTTCAGGTCTTCTATTTTGTCCAATTTTAGGCATAGAAGCTGCATTTTGTACCATTTAGCCTTTCTAGTTTGCTTGCAAGCTCGTATTTTCTCAACCCCCAAATACCCACTTTTAGCCCCTAAAACCTACTTTTTAATGGCAATTTTGCCCTTTTTGGCCATGTGTTTACTGGTTAAAATTGCTTGTGTTTATACTATTGCACTGCATTTTTATGCTTAATCGCCTTGCATTTAGCACCATTTTGCACTGCGTTTTGCACCAAAACACCTTGCATTTAGCAACAAAACGCACTGCATTTTGCTGCAAAATGCACTCTATTTTGCTGCTAATAGCCTCGAAACAGGTGCAAAATGCCTCGAAACAGGTGCAAATTGCAGCCTTTTCTAATAAATATTCATCCTGCCGCATGCACATGCCAACCCTATTTTGCATCAAAACAAACCTTCGCGAGAATCGATTTTTTGCGGCAAGGTTGGCGGTTGGTGCACAAAAAAGGCACTAAAAATGTTAAATTTAGTACCGAAAACTAGACAAAATACGATTTTAACCTTGGCAGGCGCGGATGGGCAACAGCACGAATGTGTGCCGAGATAATACTAATCGCATGAGAAACAATACTGCCTTGGACTAGAAAAAACATGCAAAGAAAAACTCGCAAGCGTGTTGGCACTTGCGAGTCCTGATGTCTGTTGCTGCATCTGCTACTTAACGAACAATGCCGCGTTTTGAACTTTCAACAAAGTCGATGATGTATTGTATCTCCTTTGTTACTTGCAGGTTGTTGCGTATTTCTTGTATGCCTTCGGCCATCAAGCCTTTCGAATAAAGCAGGCGGTAGGCATTATGGATAAGGTCAATCAGTTCGTTAGAGAAACCACGCCTACGCAAGCCCACTAGGTTGATGCCAGCAAAGCGCACGGGGTCTTTACCAACAATGACGTAAGGAGGAATGTCCTGACTGAAACGACTTCCGCCCTGTACCATCACGTAACCACCGATGCGGCAGAACTGATGGCACAACACTGCTGCACTAACAATGGCAAAATCGTCGACAATCACCTCGCCAGCAAACTTAGTGGAGTTGCCGGTAATGACATTTGAACCGATAACACAGTCGTGGGCGATGTGCATGTTCTCCATCAGCAAGTTATTACTACCTACTATCGTTACGCCCTTAGAGGCCGTACCGCGCGAAATGGTAACGTTCTCACGAATACTATTGTTGTCGCCTATCTCGCATAGTGTGTCTTCACCAACAAATTTTAAATCTTGTGGTTTGGTAGAAATGCTTGCGCCAGCCAATATTTCGTTTCCATTGCCAATGCGAGCACCGTAATTGATGGTCACACTGTTCTGAAAGTTGTTTCCGTCGCCAATAACCGTGTTACGGTCTATGTAACAAAATGGGCCGATAATGTTGTCTTTCCCAAGTTTTGCCTCGGGATGCACATAGGCCAAAGGACTTATTTGGTTCATAGCTCAGTGCGTGTCTTTTTACTTGTTTTTAACGATTTGTGCGGTGAATGTAGCCTCCGAAACCACTTGGTCGCCCACAAACATGTAGCCTTTCATCGAACTAACACCATGTCTTACAGGATGAAGTAGCTCTACACGGAACAACAATGTGTCTCCGGGAACAACCTTTTGGCGGAACTTCACCTCGTCGATTTTCATGAAATAGGTAGACCAGCGTTCGGGTTCTTCAAGTTGGTTAAGCACCAAAAGGCCACCACACTGCGCCATAGCCTCCACTTGCAATACGCCAGGCATTACAGGTTCTTGTGGGAAATGGCCCACAAAGAAAGGCTCGTTGCTCGTTACGTTCTTCACGCCAACGATGCTTGTTGGGCCTAGCGATATGATTTTGTCTATCAACTGCATGGGATAGCGATGAGGAAGCAATTCGCGTATGCGCTTATTGTCCATCACAGGCTCTTCGTTGGGGTCGTAAATGGGTGCTTGCACCTCGTGCTTGCGAATGTCTTTACGCAGATGGCGTGCAAACATGTTGTTGATGGTGTGGCCTGGACGGGTGGCAATGATGCGGCCCTTGATGGGTTTACCCAGTAGAGCCATGTCGCCAATGATGTCGAGCAGCTTGTGGCGCGTGCACTCGTTCTCCCAAACCAAGGGCTTATGCTGTATATATCCCTGCTTGCTGGCATCCAAACGAGGAACTTTCAGCAAGTCGGCCAGCTGGTCTAGCTGTTCTTGTTCGATTATTTTTTCGTAAATAACGATGGCATTGTCCATGTCGCCACCCTTGATGAGGTTGGCTTTAAGCAGCGGTTCGATGTCGCGCACAAACACAAATGTGCGTGCCGGTGCTATCTCGGTTTCAAAATTGTCGAGCGAATCGAGGGTAGCGAACTGGCTATTGATGAACTTCGAATCGAAAGAACACATCGCCGTTATGCTAAATTGGTCGTCGGGAAGGATGGTGATGCACGAACCCGTAGCCTCGTCTTTCACCTCAATCTTATGTCGAATGATGTAGTAATCTTTGGGAACGCTTTGTTCTTCGATGCCCACACGCTTAATTTGTTCCACATACATGATGGCCGAACCATCGAGAATGGGGAATTCAGGACCGTTAACCTGTATGAGACAGTTGTCGATACCCATAGCGTAGAGTGCCGAAAGGCCATGTTCTACGGTGGAAACGCGTACATCGCCATTGGCAAGTACAGTGCCGCGTTGCGTGTCTACCACCCGTTCGGCCAACGCATCGATGATGGGCTGACCTTCCAAATCAATTCGTTGTATCTTATAGCCTGTGTTTTCGGGTGCAGGATTGAAGGTTACCGTGAGGCTCAATCCAGTATGCAAGCCTTTGCCATACAAGGAAAAGCTGCCTTTCAATGTTGTCTGTTTTAACATTGCGTTATGGTTTTATTTGCTTTTTTAATTCGTCAATTTCCTTTTTTAGCTCATTCAGCTCCTTATACATGTCGGGCAAACGCTTGAAAATGGCGTGCGACTTGAAGTAAGGCTTGAGCTCCATAGGCGGCGTTCCAATAAGCTGCTGGCCATCTTTGAGGTTTCCTGGCACGCCCGATTGCGCCCCTAAGAACACTTTGTTGCCGATTTTGATATGGCCGGAAACGCCGACCTGACCGCCAAACATGCACCATTGGCCCACCTTGGTGGAGCCAGCCACGCCCACTTGGGCAGACATAACGGTGTTTTCGCCGATGTCGGTGTTGTGTGCAATTTGCACAAGGTTGTCTAGTTTCACACCTTTACGTATGTAAGTGCTGCCCATTGTAGAGCGGTCTACGCAGGTGTTGGCACCTATTTCCACATCGTCTTCAATTGTTACTGTACCAATTTGGGGTATCTTGTCGTACCCATTGGCAGATGGAGCGAACCCAAAACCATCGGCACCGATAACACAACCCGAATGCAGGATTACCCTATTGCCCACCACTACATCGTGGTAAAGGCACACTTGGGGGTAAATAACACAATCGTTGCCCACTCGCACGTTGTCGCAGAGTGTGGCATGGGGATATACTTGTGTGCCGTTGCCTACTACAACGCCGCTACCAACATAGGCAAAGGGGCCTACATAGCAGTTCTCGCCAACTGTGGCGTCGGGCGAAACGAAGGCCAAGGGGTCGATACCCGTTTTCTTTGGCTTGGCTGCCTCGTACATCTGTAATAGCTTGGCCACACACTCGTAGGCGTTATCCACCTTGATGAGCGTGGTTTTAACAGGTTTATCCAGCTTGGTGTCTTTGTTTACAAGCACCACGCTAGCCTCTGTCTCATATATATAATGTGTATATTTCGGGTTTGAAAGAAACGAAATAGCTCCTGGCCGCCCCTCCTCAATCTTTGCAAAGGAGTGAACGGCAGCGTTCTCATCTCCAACGATTTCACCATCGACTACTTGTGCAATTTGCTTTGCTGTAAATTCCATTGGTTTCAGTACTGTTGAATAATTCTGCAAATATAGCAATTATTATTCAAAATCTTTGATAACAAAGGTAATATTTGCTGTTTTTCATGGAAAGGCGTGTCACATCGAAGAGTTCTGAGGCCTGCGAGATGTCTTTACACGTGCCGTCTTTACACTTGATGGTGATGTGGTCGTCTTCCATGTTATACATGTTTTTGTTCACGGTGTTCGCGCTCATCAGGTAGGTTGCATCGTTTGTCGAAAGCCCTGTGTGCGCGCAGATGGCAGCCAATCGTTCTTCAATAACGCCTTCGGGGATGGGTTCGTCGAACACCTCTACTTTGAAGAGCTTTCTGTTTACGAGGTCGTTTGCCAAGATAGACAACACTGGGTCGGCATCGTTCATCCACACCTTTACGCTGCTCCAAATGTCATTATCGTCTAGCGAACAATAGTTTTGCAAGGCCTCGGCATGCGTTGTGAAAAAGTCGCGGTCAACATCATTGGCCAAGAAGTAGGCCAAGGCAGGCGTAGCAAACAGCGAATGGCCATTACGAACTAGATACTTGGCGCGTTTAAGGAGGTTAACCAAAATGGCCTCACAGCCTACTGCGGTTTTATGCAGGTACACTTGCCAATACATCAGCCTACGCGAAATAAGATAGTTCTCGATGGAATAGATGCCTTTTTGGTCTACCACCAGTGCATCGTTCTCTACATCGAGCATCTTGATGATGCGTGCCGAACCGATATTGCCTTCTGTTACGCCCGTAAAAAAGCTGTCGCGACGAAGATAGTCGAGCCTATCCATGTCTAGCTGACTGCTGATGAGCTGGTGAAGGAACCGCTTGGGGTATTCGTTTTTGAAGATTTTGATGGCCAACGTAAGGGCTCCACCCATCTCACGATTCATCTTCTCCATCATCTGTAACGAGATGTCTTCGTGCGAAATGCCCGATATGAGCGAGTTTTCGAGCACATGCGAGAATGGGCCATGCCCAATGTCGTGAAGAAGAATGGCTATCTGCACGGCCTCTACCTCGCTATCGAAGATGAATACGCCCTTTTGTTGGAGCGACAAAACGGCCTCGCTAACCAAATGGAACGCCCCAATGGAATGCAAGAAACGCGTGTGTTGCGCACCTGGATAAACCACAGAGGCCATACCTAGCTGACGAATGCGCGTAAGGCGCTGCATCAAGGGATGGCAAATAACGTCGAGGATTAATCCGCGCGGTATCTTGATGAACCCAAAAACGGGGTCGTTGATGATCTTTATTTCACTCATTTACTACTGTTCGGTGGGCGTTGCGGTTTAGAACGTGGGCAAGATGGCCTTCAATTCGCAAGCCATCTCTTCTTGAACCTCGCGTGCTTTCTCGGCAGCCACTTGTGCAAAGTCGGCTCCGTTGCTTGCATAGATAATGCCGCGCGAACTGTTTACCAACAAGCCGCAATCCTTGTTCATACCATATTGGCACACATCGTGAAGACTTCCACCTTGTGCACCGATGCCAGGAACGAGCAAGAAATGGTTTGGCGCGTGGCGACGAATGTCCTTAAAGGCCTCGCCTTGTGTTGCGCCTACCACGTACATCATGTTATCTGCGTTGCCCCACGCTTGCGACTTGGTAAGCACATGCTCGAAAAGGCGTACGCCTTGAGCATCTTCCGTGAGTTGGAAGTCGTGCGAACCCTTGTTGCTGGTGAGTGCCAACAATATCACCCACTTGCCTTCGTAGGCCAAGAAAGGTGTCACACTGTCTTCGCCCATGTATGGGGCAACAGTAAGTGCATCGAGATTGTAGGTTTCGAAGAAGGTGCGGGCATACATCTGCGAGGTGTTGCCAATATCACCGCGCTTGGCATCGGCAATGACAAACTGCTCGGGATAGTTCTCGTTGAGATAAGCCACGGTACGCTCGAAAGCCAGCAACCCCTTTACGCCTAACGATTCGTAAAAGGCAAGGTTGGGCTTATAGGCCATGCAATAAGGCGCAGTGGCATCGATAATGGCCTTGTTAAACTCGAAGATGGGGTCGTCTGCCTGCAACAAGTGTTGCGGTATCTTTTTGATGTCCGTGTCTAGACCTACACAAAGGAACGACTGCTTGGCGTGTATCTGCTTAATTAATTCTTCTCTTGTCATAAGAAAATGATGTGAATGGGGGGGTTACAATTCGGCCTCTTTCATTCGCTCCGTGTTCTCGGCAACCGACAAGGCATCTATCATAGCCTGAATATCTCCGGCAATAAAACCTTGAAGGTCGTGCGTGGTGTAGCCAATACGGTGGTCGGTTACGCGGCCTTGGGGATAATTATAGGTTCTGATTTTTGCCGAACGGTCGCCCGTAGACACCAAGCTCTTGCGGCGATTAGCAATATCGTCGACATACTTTTGGTGTTCGCGGTCGTATATAAAGGTACGTAGTCGCGACAGGGCACGTTCTTTGTTCTTGGGTTGGTCGCGCGTTTCGGTACACTCGATGAGTATTTCTTCGGTCTCGCCCGTATTGGGGTTCTTCCAGGGATAGCGCAAACGCACGCCCGACTCCACCTTGTTAACGTTCTGTCCACCTGCACCCGAACTTCTGAACGTATCCCACTTGATGTCGCCTTCGTTGATGTTCACCTCGAACTTATCGGCTTCGGGCAACACGGCTACCGTTGCAGCCGACGTGTGCATACGGCCCTGCGTTTCGGTGGCAGGAACACGTTGCACGCGATGTACACCCGATTCGTATTTCAATACGCCATACACATTGTCGCCACTCACGGCAAAGTCTATCTCCTTAAAGCCGCCAACAGCTCCTTCGCTCGATGCGGTAACAGAGAGGTTCCAACCTTTGGAGTCGCAAAAGCGCTTGTACATGCCAAAGAGATCGCCAGCGAAAAGCGCGGCCTCATCGCCGCCTGTGCCTGCCCTAATCTCCATCTGAACGTTCTTGGCGTCTTCTGGGTCTTTGGGTACAAGCAGCAGTTTTATCTCCTCTTCCAACTTCGGACGTTCCGTTTCGTTGGCAGACAGTTCTTCGCGCGCCATCTCTTTCATCTCGGCATCGCTTTCATTGGCCAAAATGTCTTTGGCCTCGGCAATGGAATTAAGGCAAGCCACATAACGCTTGCGTGCATTCATAATGTCGCCAAGGTCTTTATATTCCCTTGTCAACTTCACATAACGCTCTTGGTCGGCGATAACGGCAGGGTCGGTAATCAGCGTTGACACCTCCTCGTAACGGCTTTCCAATCCGTCTAACTTTGTTAATATGCTGTTTTGTTCTGACATAATCTCATTATAGTTAAGCCTTTTAAGTTCGTGAGTTATTGAGTTTATTTGTTTTTATTGCATGTTGCCTCAAACAAAAGCGAACGAACATCCAAATTGCAGAAAGTTCTAAGACAGGAAAAAACACAAACCGAATAAGCCGCAAACTAAAAAAAATTGTTCATTATATATAGGAATGTTAGTCGTAGAGGTATTCGCCAAACTCCGAACGGATGGTAAGCGACTTCTTCCCTTCTTCAACACGCCCCACTACTTGCGCCTCGATGTTGAAACTCTTGCTAATGGCAATGATGCGTTCGGCATGTTCGGGGCGCACATATATCTCCATTCGGTGTCCCATATTGAACACCTTATACATTTCTTTCCAATCTGTTCCGCTTTCCGACTGAATGAGTTTGAACAGCGGCGGCACGTCAAACATGTTGTCTTTTATCACTCGGCAATCGTCGCTAACGAAGTGCAGCACCTTTGTTTGTGCCCCACCCGTGCAATGTACCATGCCATGAACATGGTTGCGCATTTCATCTAGCACCCTGCGAATTACAGGAGCATAGGTTCGGGTGGGCGACAACACCAGCTGACCTGCATCAACACCCAAACCTTCAATAGCATCCGTCAATCGCTTTGTGCCACTATACACAAGCTCGTTGGGCACAGCATGGTCGAAGGTTTCGGGATATTTCTCGGCCAGATACTTGGCAAACACATCGTGGCGTGCGCTTGTCAGCCCGTTACTTCCCATTCCGCCATTGTACGTTTTCTCGTATGTGGCCTGTCCGCACGAAGATAATCCCACGATTACATCACCTGGTCGAATGTTAGCATTGTCGATAACGTCGCTCCGTTTCATTCGGCAGGTAACGGTAGAGTCAACAATGATGGTGCGCACAAGGTCGCCCACGTCGGCCGTTTCGCCACCCGTGGCATAAATACCCACACCCATTTCTCTCAGTTCGGCCAACAATTCGTCGGTGCCGTTGATGATGGCCGAAATCACTTCGCCAGGAACAAGCATCTTGTTACGCCCGATGGTGCTCGACACCAAGATGTTGTCAACCGCTCCCACGCATAGCAAGTCGTCGGTGTTCATCACCACCGCATCTTGGGCAATGCCTCGCCAAACGTTCAAGTCGCCCGTCTCTTTCCAGTAAGCGTAGGCCAACGACGACTTCGTTCCGGCCCCGTCGGCGTGCATGATGTTACAATACGCATCGTCGCCACCTAATATGTCGGGAATGATTTTGCAGAAAGCTTGCGGAAAAACGCCCTTATCAATGTTCTTAATGGCGTTATGCACATCTTCTTTTGCGGCACTAACGCCACGCATCATGTAACGGTTGTTCATCTGTTTGAGTTTATTTGGGTGAAAAGTGTTGTTAAATAAAGTGGGATGACTTGCTGTTC
>ERZ773009.2017-NODE-2017-length-13352-cov-7.453411_pt1 | contig 13352 bp, 13 predicted proteins | sample MGYA00580663_ERZ773009 | MGnify/ENA primary metagenome ERZ773009 (study PRJEB29015, sample SAMEA2737969) | human oral metagenome | biome: human oral; feature: human-associated habitat; material: dental | place: China | collected 2026 ... | reverse complement strand
AATACATTCTGCACTTAAACAAATACGGCTGCAAAAGTAGAACGTGGAGAATACTGTTCACAATCCCCAATAATGGGGATAATAAGGAGCCTATGCAGATCTGCATGATGAAAATCTAAGGACGAAAAACGTTCATGCGAAAACACACAACGAAAAACACTCAACAAAAAACAGTTGCGCGAAAACACATAACGAAAAAGCCCCAACAAAGAACCCCCAACAAAAAACAATCATCCAGAAACCCCCAACGAAAAACACTCACGCCGATCCGCATGTCGTTCATTCTCGGAAAAACGAACCCCATGAAAAATGCCGGGCACATACATAGGCGAACCTATGCTGCACCCGGCATAACTACCGATGATTCATCATTAAAAACGACGGTCTATTCTTCTGGCAGGGTAATATCTGGCCCGCTGCCTTGACTGCCTCCGGGTTGCTTGGGCTTCTCTCCTTCGCCTCCGGGAGTCTTGGGGTCTGGTTTCTTCGAATCTTTATCCTCAGGGAGATGGATGTCGGGTTTGCCGTCATCCTTTCCCGGCTTTTTGGGATTCGGTTCTTTCGGCTGCTTCGGATCTTTCGGCTTTTCGGGATCCTCGCCGTCTTTCTTCTTCTTCGATCCGATCACTTGCGTCTTGTTGCGATGGACCACCTTATTCATATGAATGATAAAGGGGGCCGTGTCGAGTGCGTCGTCAACCACCGCCAAGGCATTGACTACCCTGACGAGCCACTGGTAAGCCAAATCCGACTCATGACGAGCCGTGCGGAGTGAGCCGAGCGTTTGTGGCATGTTGTCGGAACGCTCGGTGAGCCACTTCTCGATTTTTTCGTTGGCCGCTTTCAACGAGTCGACATACGGCTTAACGCCCAGCGACGAAACGTCGGTCGCGTACGTTTTCTCGCAGTCTCCCACGAAGCTAATGATGGCCCCGGTCTCTCGCTCCAGCTGCATACGGGCGTCGAGACGATAGGCGGTCATCACCTTGAGGATCGTTGCGGCCGATCGAGCCTTGTCGGCTTCCGGATGGTCTGCAAAACCTTTCAATGTTTTGCGTAGGGCGTTCAGCATACGTCCCCTTTCTTGATCTGCTTTGTGGATGTCGGCCGTAATGAGGCTTTTTTGCGACTTAGCGTAACAGTCGTCCTCTTTCTTGGTCGCCGCAGCGAGCAGATCGGCAGCCTTTTTGATCTTCGGGTGTGCCAAAAGGGCCGTTTCGGTGGCCATGCGGTCGCTCACGTTCTTCATAAACAAGAAGTGCGCACCGTTGGTCATCAGCGTGCAGTTAATTGTGTCGATTTCGACAGGCGGTACAATCCCCGCCGACGGATTTTGAGGAGCAGAAGGTGTCTCTGGCATTGTAAACTCTATTTATTTGTGATGTGATACATGTCCGTCATCTTTCAAGACAAAAGATTGTGACGCGGCAAAGATGGGAAGATTTTTCATACCTCCAACATGCGCGCAAAATACTAAACAGCGCGCATGTTGTTTAGTTGCTTCACCAGAGCAATTAAGCAACATTTTTGCGGCTTAATTGCTTCAATAGAGCAACTAAGAGACATTTTCTCGGCTTAATTGCTTCAATGGAGCAACTAAGAAACATTTTTGCGGCTTAATTGCTTCATCAGAGCAACTAAATAACATTCCCGCTATTTAATATTTCCCGCCCAAGCAATCCCCCCGCAACTCCGCATAAGTCCCTCTCGACCCCAAACGAGGGCGTTGCAAAAACGCAGGAGGGGCTTGTGGGGCTTAAATTGATGTATGTGGGTCGGCGTGTGTCTCGTCTGTCTGCAAAAAGGGTTGCTGTCGTTTGGCGTGTATTTCGTCTGTCTGCGAAAATCTATGGGGGCTTTGTTCTTCGATCTCTCATCTTCTTTTCTTTCCTTGATGAAAGAAAAGAAGGCAAAAGAAAATCAAGGCGATGATCGCCTTCTGTTTTTCCGGGTACTGGATAGGCGGAATGAATTGGTGCTGCCGTTTGGCGGGATGCTTGATCGGGGACATAAAATGGTCATGCGGTTTTGCGGCATCCGTTTCCGGGTACATGAAATGGTCATGCATATTGGCTTCTCCCCCTTTTTCGGGAGATAAAAAAAGAGGTGGACCCGTCGCGGGTGCACCTCTTATCATAATGCAATGAAACCAAATAAAGGCCTTGTCAAGACCTGATCAAAACATATCCCATTTTACTGGGCGAATAAAAGACATATCGAAAGACTTTCTTATTCAAGATACTTTGTGATAGATCGCGGCAGGTAGAAGGTGTTGTTCTTGTCTACGTAGACAATCACGGTCGAAAGACGGATCTCGTCGTTTGCCTTCTTCCCTTTTCGGATGATGTTGGTGAAGGGCACAATCGTCAGCTGTTGTTTTTTGCCCTTAACAACGAGCGTGGGATTGTCCTTCTCCGTTTTCGCCGGCAAGATAGTGTATTTGTAGCCTTTCAACAATTCGGTATGGGGCACAAAATACTCCTGGGTGAGTTCGTCGGGCTTCCCTAAGAGGCCTACGGCGGAGGCCATGTAGCGATGGAGGTCAATATTCGTGTTTACACCTATGGGGAGGGTTCCCTGGGGATGATATGCGGCCAAAATAACGTCCTCGCCGGTGTGCCCGCCCGTGGTAAAGCCAAAACAGGTCTTGGAGGTAAGTAGCTTAGCTACAAATCCGTAGAGAGAATTACTGTAGAGGGCCGACAGGGACTCTTTTTCCGTGCGATCGGCCTCCGGGATGGGGCTGTTCTTATAATCTTTGCAGTTGTAAAGGGCCTGCAGCTCCTCGTCGGTCAACTCAAATCCGGCATTTTCTTTGAAGATCTTTTGCACCTCTGTCGATGGCGCGGCGTTGAGCTTGTTGACAAAGCCCTGGGCCGTATTTTTTACGCCAGTGACAAAGCTGAAGAGCTGATCCTTGGTCAATTTGTCGTAACCTTTACAGTCGCGGCGCCCCAGACTAAAACCACTGTTGCCATGATCGGGCACGACAACCACGAGCGTCTGTCCGTCCTTCTTGGCAAAGTCAAGCGCCACGGCACAAGCCTTGTCAAAGGCCACATATTCGGTAAGCATACCCACGGGATCGTTGCCATGCGCCGCCCAGTCTACTTTACTTCCTTCAACCATCAAGAAAAAGCCATTTTCGTTTTTGGACAGTTTCTCGAGGGCCTTTCGTGTCATCTCTTCGAGGGCAGGCTGTTGGGCAGGATCGCGATCCAGGTCGTAATCCATCTCCTTCTTACCGAAGAGGGCCCACATTTTGCCATTGTTGTCAGCGCGCATACCGGCCAGATCGTCGCGATAGACGCTGTAACCCCGCGACCGAAGGTAAGCCTCGCCTTCTTTGTCCAAAAGAGAGACGCCACCACCGATCACAACGTCTACATCGTTGTGGACGATCTGCGGCGCAATCCAATCATAGCGTTTTCGGCTGTAACTATGTGCGGAGCAGTCTGCAGGAGTGGCATGTGTGAACTCGCAAGTGACAACCAAACCGGTAGCCTTGTTTTGTACCAGCCGCATGGCCTCCAGCAGAGTGATCATAGGCTGATAAGCGCGCGAGGGATCTACGGGGAAAATGTCATTGCCCGGATCAGCCGGCGGGTAGGTAGCGATATAACCTGTACGGCTCGGATGTCCGGTCACATAACAGGAGGTCGTAGGTGCAGAATCGCCGATTGGGGCGTTGGAAGAGAAGGTCCGAACCGTACCACAGAGATACGGGTCGATGGCCAGGTGCTGCCGATTGGGATCTTTGTACCATTGGTACCAGCGAGCCGTAGACACGGTCGCAATAGACGTTCCATCGGGGATCAAGAGGATCAGGTTTTTGACCGGCTTCACATCGGCCGGATCAATCGCGCTCGCACGTCCGCACAGGGCCATCGCAACGAGCAACAAGAGCGTAGATGTTGTCTTTCTCATCTGATTAAACGGATTATAGGATGAATAAATTAGGTTTGGAGAAATCGTTTCTGTGTTCTTTTTCCCTGTAAAAGGGCGGGGGGATATTTTTTCAGAATGATCCTCAGCCGGTCATCGGAAACAACCGTTTTTTCCTGCCGGTAGGTGTAGGGGCGTATCGCATACGCCCCAGCGCGTATCAGGTTTTTCGATCGCTCGTCCCCACGGGGACGTTTGGCGGGCGTATTCGATACGCCCCTACCCTACCGGCAGGAATCTTTCGGAGAATCAGGCTGGATATCCTTGCATACTAATGATTCTTTTCACGTTTTACTTTCTCGGAAAACAGCAGGGGCGAAAAATGCTTCGCCCCTACCCTACTGGTCAGTGTCTTGGGTCCATTTTTGTATCACGATGGACACGTGCACCCGGACACGTTTCCTTTTTAGATGCTCATTTTCAGCGTTCCGCCTTACGTCAGCGAGATAATCTCCTCTTCGAAATGGGTGAGCTTTTCCGCGCCCGTCTCTGTGATGAGATAACTATTCTCGACACCTACCGCGCCCACCTCTGGGATCACAAATTTAGGCTCGAAGGCGATCACCATGCCCGGTTGCAGCGCATCTTTTGAGCGGGGAGTGAGCACGGGTGGCTCATTGATTTCCAAACCAATGCCGTGGCCCACAAACTTGGCCTGTTGACGCGTACCCATGAAGCAGTCAGCCAGATTGGCCTTCTCTGCCATGCCAACAGCCATGCTGTAGAGTTCGCTGCATGCCAATCCGGGTCGCATAACGACCTCGGCAGCCGCCATGATGTCTCTTGCCGTGCCATGCGCACGGTAGGCCTTTTCGCTGAGCCTTCCTACGGAGAAAACGCGCGTCATGTCAGAGATGTAGGCCGTATAATTGCCCGCCATATCGACCATGATGGCCGTCCCGTCCGTCAATTTCGTGCCATTAGCACCGATGGGACATATCGGCGTTTGTCCTGCGCCGCCAAGAGCGAAGTCGAAAGGTGACGCGGCCTCTGCATTCTCGCCAGCCAGAAGGCTGCCCATGAAGATGTTCATATTCGGCCCGTAAGTACGGAAGATGCCAATCGACCCGTGAAGCCTCATCCGCCTTTCGATCTCGGCTTGAAGTTCCAGATCAGTCATTTCGGGGTGGAAACAGTCCGGGATTTCTGCATAGACCTCAGCGTGACGCTGGGAAGAGAGCCGCAATTGCTCCACCTCCCAGGGTGTCTTAATCATACGCACGCGCCGCATGGCGGCGGAGACGTTTCCAGCCTTTTCGGGTTGGAACAGGTTGTAAAGGCGCATGTAATCGCTATACGAGAGTGTATCGGCTTCGAACAGGAGGTGTTTGGGCCGTGATTGTTCCGGTGCATTGCTGAACCAGGCGAGCATGTCGTCCGGACGATGCACGCGAACCGCCTCGACCGGCAAATCGCAGTCAGCAGGACGCCTTACAAACGCAACCGGCGCGCCTTCCGTCGGCAAATAGAGCCAACCATTGAAGACGCGCCCGGTAAGGTAAAAGAGATGGACGTCCGAAGCGAAAAGGGCCCCGTCCGCCGCAGCGTCGGCCAGTGCACTTTGTACACGGCGGCGCCTCAGGAGAAGATCATCGAGAAAAGCATTCATTTCTTTCTACTTAGTTTGATGTGTTCACTTGTTAGGGGCTGCAGAGGTACATTTTTCGGCTTTTATTCGGTCGTTTCGCTGCCCGCATGGCTCGTTCGGGTCCAAAACATGGTCGTGCCATGTCTCGCGACCCCATCCTGCGGAAGAGCAGAGATCCTTCCGAATGGCGCCCATCAAGAAAAGCCTCGAAAGATTTCGATGTCCTTCTGCGGCTTCCCCTTTAATCTATCCTAAACAGCCATTCATTGGATGGCAAAGGTAGGACAATTTGTAAGGGACGAATTTGCATTCTGCACCTTACAAAAATGCAGATTGTAAAAAGACAAGAATCGTGCGTAACTCATTTTCTTCTATCTATTTGCCTCCTTTGATGTTTAAGAAAGGGTTTTATCTTTGCCGCCGTCCCCGTGCTAAATTCCATGAGGGAAATCATGGCCGAGGGATGATTGAAGTCATTCTTTTTTATCCACTTAAAAAATCGATAAAGTATGGAAGAAGTAAATGTTACGCCCGATCCGAACGATGTGCAGAGCAACAAAGTGATGGCCATCCTGGCCTATTTCGGAATTTTGTTCCTGATCCCTCTCTTGGCTGCAAAAGAGTCGGCTTATGCACGCTATCACACCAACCAGGGGCTTATTTTGTTCCTGTTTGTATTCGTGTGCGGTATCTTGGGAGTCATTCCGAAGATTGGCTGGCTCATCACCACCGTCGGATACCTTGCCGGATTCGTATTTTTCATCATCGGTGTCATCAACGCAGCTGGTGGGAAGATGAAACCCCTGCCGCTGATTGGCAACTTCACGCTGATCAAGTAAGCAGCCATCCTGCGAAATTCGTCTGACGGATTTCTCCACACCAATCGCCAAAACGGGCGCCTCTTTCACGTATGAAGGGGGCGCCCGATGTTTTTACAAAGGCCCACGAGGCCTTTTTTCAGATCAAAAACGGCTGTGCACTTATTCCTCGTCCAAATATCGACGCGTGAGGGGGCCAAACGCATCGATCCGACGGTCGCGTAGGAAAGGCCACCAGCGGCGCACATGTTCACTACGCTGCAAATCGACCGAAATCACACGGATAGCTTCCGCATCGGTCGGTAATTCGGTCAAGATTTCCCCCTGCGGACCTGAGGCAAAGCTGTTTCCCCAGAATTGTATGCCGGCAGTTTGCCCAGAGGGGTCTATTTCGTGCCCGACACGGTTAACCGTAATGACGGGTAGGCCGTTCGCCACAGCATGGCCCCGCTGCACCGTCCGCCAGGCGTCGAGTTGCCGACTTTGCTCCTCCGGCCGATCGGAACGTTCCCAGCCAATAGCCGTGGGATAGATAAGCAGATCTGCACCACGAAGGGCCATCAGTCGGGCGGCCTCCGGGTACCACTGATCCCAGCAAACCAGTACGCCAAGACGACCCACGGAGGTCGGTATGGGCCGGAAATCGAGGTCGCCGGGCGTGAAGTAGAACTTCTCGTAGTACGCCGGATCGTCCGGGATATGCATTTTGCGGTACCGGCCTGCTATCGTTCCGTCTTTTTCGATCACGACGGCCGTATTGTGGTAAATCCCCGGCGCACGACGCTCAAAGAGCGACAGCACGAGCACCACACCACACGCACGCGCTACCTCGCCAAAGTGCGCGGTCGAGGGGCCGGGGATCGATTCAGCCATGTCGAAGACGGCGGTGTCCTCCGTCTGACAGAAATAGAGGCCGTTGTGCAGCTCCTGAAGCACTATGAGCTCGGCACCTTCGGCGGCACACGTCCGGATAGCGTCCGTAAGGCGGGCGATGTTGTCGGCCATGTCGGCCGTGTTATGCTGTTGAATGAGTCCAATTTTCATCGTTCAAATAGGGATTAAAGGGGGGAATATTCGTCCGACTCCTCCTCATCGTCGTCGGCATAGACGTTGAGCACGCCCGCGGGATACTGCATGGTGGCGCAATGGATGGCACCGCCTTGCTGGATGAGTGGCAGGCAGTCTACACTGATGATTTCGCGGTCGGGGAAAGCCGTACGGAGCGCCTCACGCGCCTGTTCGTCCAGCTCGTCGTTACCGTAGGCAGGCACCAGCACGGCACCGTTTAGGATGAGGAAGTTCGCATACGTGGCTGGCAACTGATAGCCGTCTTCGTCAAAGACCGGCTCAGCCATGGGCAGCGAAATGAGGCGGTAGGGCTTCCCCTCGGCCGTGCGTAGGGAGAGGAGTTCGCGCTCCATAGCCAGTAGCTCGTCGAAATGGCTGTCTTCCGGGTCGGTGCACTGTACATAGGCGATCGTTTCCGGGTCGCAGAAACGCGCCAAGGTGTCCACGTGGCCGTCCGTGTCGTCACCTTCGAGGTATCCGTTCTCCAGAATAAGAATACGGTCGGCATCGAATATGCCCTTTATGATGCCCATGATCGTATCTTTTGACAGGCGCTCGTTGCGGTTCTTAGAAAAGAGGCAACTGGCGGTGGTAAGCACTGTGCCACATCCATCGGACTCAATGCTGCCGCCCTCCAGCACGAAGGGAGGACTAAAGACTTTGATACCGGGGGCGAAGGCCTGGCCGCTTTCCATCTCGGAGACGATCTGGTTGTCGTAGTTGGCTGGATACTTCATCCCCCAGCCGTTAAAGATGAAATTGAAGACCGCGGGTTTGTCGTTGTTTGTGACAGTGATGCCACCATGATCGCGCGCCCAGGTGTCGTTGGTGCCCCTGACTTCACAGATGTGAATGCGATCCTGATCGAGGTCTTCGATGTAGGGATGGACGATGTCGGCACTCGGGGTGACGATCATCACGGGCTCGAAGCGGATGATTTCGCGAACAATGCGGGCGTAGCATTGTGAGATCTCGTCGAGCATGGGCGCCCAGTCGGTGCCGTCGTGGGGCCAGGTGAGCTGTATGCCGCTTTGGGGCTCCCATTCGGCGGGGAGGACGATAAGCGGCAGATTTTCCTCGTCTGATTCAGGCGTTGAGTTGGCTTTCGGTTCTTTCTGATTGTTCATTGGATGAGGGGTTTTGCGACTCTGGTCGGATGCTGAACTCGCATCCGCAGTAGTTCTGGTTATAAAAGTTGTATTCCTTGATCAGTGCGTTGCGGCGATCGCTGAGGCCACCCTTGCGCCAGTTCTGCGCCCAGAAGGTGAGCCCCGGATAGCGCGCTGCAGCCGCTTCACCGGCCGCGGTGATCTGCTCGAGGCTCTTCCAACGCGACGAGGCGAGGGTGGTGGTGAAGACGGGGAAGTCGTGTTCGTGTGCGTAGCGGGCCACGGTCTCGAGCCGCACCGCGAAGCACATCTGACAGCGGGCGCCGCGCTCCGGTTCGTGCTCCAAGCCACGGACGCGCTGGCGCCAAGCCGCGTGGTCATAGTCTGCATCGGTGAAGGGGACACCGAGGCGCAGGGCGTGGCGCTGGAGCTCGGCCTTGCGTTTGGTGTACTCCTCGAGGGGGAAGATGTTCGGGTTGCAAAAGATCAGCGTCGGGTGCAGCCCATGGGCCAGCATCCACTCCAAGATGGCGCTGGAGCAGGGTGCGCAGCAGGCGTGGAGCAGCACGCGGTCGGCACCGTCGGGGACGATAAAGGGGGATTTCTTCTGTTTCATGTTCTGGGGTGGGGACGAGTTATTCCGAGCCACTTCTTAATGCGGGTGCGGCGTAAGCGATGGGTCGATGGAGGGGGTATGATAGTCGTGGCAGAATGTCTGCCGACACCCTCATGGGGTATGATAGCCTCGGCAGAATGTCTGCCGACGCCTTCATGGGGTATGATAGTCGCGGCAGAATGTCTGCCGGCACCCTCATGGGGTATGATAGCCCCGGCAGAATGTCTGCCGACGCCCTCATGGGGTGTGATAGCCTCGGCGACAGTGTCGCCAGCATACTCATGGGGTGTGGTGGCCTCGGCGACAGTGTCGCCGGCACACTCATGGGGTGTGGTAGCCCCGGCGACAGTGTCGCCGGCACGCTCATGGGGTGTGGTAGCCCCGGCGACAGTGTCGCCAGCATGCTCATGGGGTGTGATAGCCCCGGCGACAGTGTCGCCAGCATACTCATGGGGTGTGGTAGCCCCGGCGACAGTGTCGCCAGCGTATGATTCATCGATACCCGATCCACTTTACGATCTCCTTCAGGTTGGGTTTCTTGCCATAAAGCAGGATGCCGACGCGGTAAATGCGGCCCGAGAGCCAGACCACGCCCAGGGCTGTGGCGTAGAGCAGGGCGATGGATAGCAGGGGCTGCCAGAGGGGAATGTCGAACGGCAGGCGCATCATCATCACCACGGGCGAGGTCAGCGGGATGAGGGAGCACCAGAAGGCCAGCGGGCCGTCGGGGTTGTCGAGGCTGTAAATGCCGGCGTAGAGGGCGAAGATGAGCACCATCATCACGGGCATCATGAACTGCTGAGCGTCCTCGGGGTGATCGATCACGGAGCCAATGGCGGCGAAGAGGGAGGCGTAGAGCAAGTATCCGCCCACGAAGTAGGCCGCGAAGGAGAGCAGGAGCAACGGCAGGTTGAAGGAGCTGAGCGCCGCCATCCATTCGGCCGTCTGGGCCACGTCGGCGGGCGCTGCGGCGGTGTCGGTCGGGGTGACTGCGGCGCCGGTGAGGGCTGTGATGGCCCCGACGCCGACCAGGGTCAGCACGCCCCAGAGTAGGAGCTGGGTGAGTCCGACGAGTCCGATGCCGATGATCTTACCCGCCATCAGGTCGAAGGGCCGCACGGAGGAGACCATCAGCTCGACGATGCGGTTCGTCTTCTCTTCCGACACGCCCTGCATGACCATCGATCCGTAGAGGGTGATGAACATGTAGACGGCCAGGGTGAAGACGATGCCGATGATGTAGGCCAGTTGGGTGGAGGAGGTGCTCTCGGAGCCGTCGTCGTTCAGCTTGACGGTGCGGATCTGGTAATCCACGTGGCTATCGCGGACGATCTGCTCGAGGTTGGGGATGCCATAGGCGGCCATCTTGTCGTGCTCCATGCGCTGGCGGAGTGTCTCGTTGACTAAGCGCGAGAGGTCGGCGGGGATTTGCTGGCGGGAATAGAGCGTGGCGGCCGAGGAGTCGCGGAGCAGGTCGTCGGTGACTTCCAACGTGGCGAAGGGGTCGTCGGTCTGTGTGGTGACGAAGCGATAGCCGTCGGTGTCGGTGAAGAGTGGTGCGTAGTGGCCGGTGTGGTCGATGACGGCCACGGTGCGCACGTCGTCGGCCCGAAACGAGGCTAACCAGAGGGGCACGAAGATCATACCGATCATCAGCAGGGGCGTGAGTAGCGTGAGCAGCAGGAAGGATTTCTTGCGTACCCGGAAGAGGTACTCGCGGCGGATGATCAGGGGGAGGGTAGAGGGTAGAGGATAGAGGGTAGACATATTGAATAGGGGGTTAGAGGGTAGAGGGTAGAGGGTAGAGGGTGGAGGGTAGAGGGTAGAGGGTGGAGGGTAGAGGGTAGAGGGTGGAGGGTAGGGGGTAGAGGGTGGAGGATAGAGGGTAGAGAGTAGAGGGTAGAGGGTAGAGGGTAGAGGGTGGAGTCAATAGTATTTGGATAGCGTTTTGATCATGCTGCTGATCATGCGTCCTACTTCTGTTGAGAGTTCGATGTGTTGTCTCAGATGTGCCTCGGTGATATATCCGACTCGATAGCAGATTTCGACTTGGGTCTCTAATTCGACGCGTGATCCTTGGGCGTATTGCAGGAAGTGCACCATTTCTTTTGGGCCTCGTGCATTCCCTTCGGCAATATTGGAGGGAATAGATACCGCAGAGCGCCTCATCTGATCTCCGATTGCGAATTTCTCTTCTCGAGGAAGAAGCAGGGTAAGGCGATAGGCATACACCGCCAGTTGCATTGCCCTTTCCCAAACGATTAATTCTCGGAAACTCTTTCCAGCCATATCCTGTGTCTGTTGTCTTGTGATCTCAAACGTAGAAGGCGCATCTCTACCCTCTACCCTCTACCCTCTATCCTCTATCCTCTACCCTCTACAGTCTTGATAAATATCTCATTCATGGAGGGCAGCACTTCGCGGAAGGCGCGCACCTCGCCTTGTGTGGCCAGGGAGGAGAGCAGTTCGGAGTTGCTGATGTCGGGCGACTTGCGGAGTCGGAGCGCTGTGCCGCTGCCTGAGGGTTCGGCACTGATCAGAGTGTATCGCGCAGGGTCGGGGCGGAGGGCGATGGTGCCGGCATATTCCACCTCGAAAAGGTGTTCCTTATATCGCTCGCGCACCTCGTGGACGTTGCCAGAGAGGACGACGCGGGAGTGGTCGATGAGGGCGATCTCGTCGCAGACTTCCTCCACGGAGGACATGTTGTGTGTCGAAAAAATCAACGTCCGACCCTCGGCCTTGAGGCGGAGCATTTCGCACTTGAGTTGCTCGGCATTGACGGGGTCGAAGCCGCTAAAGGGTTCGTCGAAGATGAGCAGTGCGGGCCGATGCACGACGGTGATGATGAACTGCACCTTCTGCTGCATGCCCTTCGATAGTTCCTCCAAGCGCCGGTTCCACCAAGCCATGATGTCGAACCGTTCGAACCACTCCGTCAGGCTCGCCCGAGCCTCTGCGGCACTCATGCCCTTCAGCCGAGCGAAGTAAAGCGCCTGCTCGCCGACCTTCATTTTTTTGTAGAGGCCGCGCTCCTCGGGCAGATAGCCGATGTGGCGGACGTCGTCTGGGTGCGACGGGTGTCCGTCGAAGCGGATAGAGCCGCTGTCTGGAGCGGTGATGCGGTTGATGATACGTATGAGCGTCGTTTTTCCGGCGCCATTAGGCCCCAATAGCCCGAAGATCTTCCCCTCCGGAACGCGCAGGCTTACCCCATCGAGGGCACGATGGTTAGCGTATTGCTTGACGATGTTGTCAGCTTCTATAAAATACATGGTGTATGCGTTGCATAATGAGGGCGGCAAAAGTACGGGCCGATCCGCCCCCCTCCAAGCCGTGCGCCCATCCCCGCCCCTGGTAAAGCCGCTACCTGTAAATGAGTGACGATGTGCCGGGTATAAGTAAGCCCCCGACCACCCCATAGAAAGCGGGGCAGCCGAGGGCTTGGGTATGATATGGGGGGGGCGGTCAGTGCTCTATATGATCATGCACAAACGGCTCCTTCACACGGCCCAGCGTGTCGATCTTTCCCCAAAGGCCGGACTTTCGCACCCACACCGTGCCGTCTTCATCAAAGGCCGGGGAGGCTTCCTCATATTCGCAAGGAATGACGATCTGCCCCGTCTTGTTTATGTAGCCGTATAAACCGTCAAAGTGGACGGAGTCATTGGTAAGGTCGACGCTTGTGCCGTCGTTGACCATCATTAAGCCGAAGGTGACCGCAGGATAGATCGCGACATAGGAAGGCGGCAGGACAACCTCCCCACGTTCATTGATAATCCCGGTCTGCCCACCAGAGAGATAGAACTTTCGCTCTGGATCGACGTGCCCAACCTTTACCAGATATTGATCGGCAAATCCGGCCTCTCCTTTTTCGGAGATCCAATCATAGACGAAGGGATGCACCGTATTCCCTTGCTCGTCTATAAGGCCCCACTTGCCATCGAGCACAGCAACAGCCTGCCCGTCGACAAAGACGCCATCTCCGCCGGTGTAATGGTAGGGGAGCAGATAGGTCTTACTCCCTACCTCATATTGATATTGCCCTTGCTCATTCTTGAAAATGGCCGCCTTCTTGTTCGAGCAAGAAAGAAGCGCCATGCAGCATGCGTAGAGCAGGAGGGTGTATACAAGAATGTTTTTGTTCATAGGATTTACATCTTCAAAATGATCCGGTCGCCCAGCTCACGGCTGAGCGCCACCTTGAT
>ERZ773009.2011-NODE-2011-length-13365-cov-4.180917_pt1 | contig 13365 bp, 16 predicted proteins | sample MGYA00580663_ERZ773009 | MGnify/ENA primary metagenome ERZ773009 (study PRJEB29015, sample SAMEA2737969) | human oral metagenome | biome: human oral; feature: human-associated habitat; material: dental | place: China | collected 2026 ... | reverse complement strand
CAACAAGCAGTCTGGAGTGATATCATAAAAGTGCAGTGCCAAAATTGCCGAAAAAGAGAGGAGGAAAGGCAATGAAAAGGTACGATCAAAATTTTAAAACCGAGGCGTTGAAGCTGTCGGACGACATCGGAGTTAAGAAAGCCTGTGAACAGCTTAACGTAAATTACGGAACATTGGCAGGCTGGAGGAAACAGCGGGTAAAGAAAAACAAAGAAGAAAAGAACGCTGATGATGACATTCAGAAAGAGAACAGCAGGCTCAAAAAAGAAATAGCCGAGCTTAAAAATGCGAATGAGGTTCTCAAGGACGTGCTCAGTTTTTTCGTTCAAGACCGGAAGAAATAGAAAACGGAGATATGTTCGTTTACATTCACAGCCGTGCCGATGAAAAGAAATTTTCAGCACGGATGATGTGCACTGTTCTTCCGGTCAGTGAAAGCGGTTTTTATAAATGGAAACGGAACAGAGGAAAGCTGAAAGCATGGCAGAAGTTGCTCGCTGAAATGCATAAAATTCTTGATGAGAATGAGGAAAACAAAAACTACGGTACTAGGCGTATGCAGATAGCGCTTGAACAACGAGGAATCAAACGTTCATTATCGACGATAAGGCGTGTAATGGCACGGGGAAAGCTGCTGCATGAAGACAGAAGAAGTCCTGACGGTCTTACAAAAGCCGACAAAAAGGCGATGAGGCCGCAGAACATCATCAAGCAAGATTTCAGTGCACAAGCGCCGTTGAGAAAACTGCTGACGGACATAACACAGATACCGTGTAAAGACGGAAAGCTTTATGTCTCGCCGCTTTTAGACTGTTATAATGGAGAAATCATTGCTCTTGCGATGGACACAAACATGAAAAAAGAACTGTGCATAAAAACGATAACGGAGGCGTACAAAAACTTTGACATAAAAGACGGGGCGATAATCCACAGCGATGCCGGAAGTCAGTATACGAGCAGTGAATACAAAAAGGTTCTCGGACAGTTACACGCTATCCAAAGTATGAGCGGGGTTGGCAAATGTTCCTTAAAATGCAGCAGTTGAAGAAACTTCAGTTTCTGAAAACTATTGCATTCTCGTGCGCGACAAGCGCACCTGTTAATACGCGATGTTTGCGCTAAGCAAACTCGCCGTGTTTTTAAGCGGTACCATTTGTACCGCTTAAAATAAACCTTGGGATAATGCACGGATGGAAAGCTGGTTTGCGACGCTGAAAAAGGAAAAGATATATCAGCTTGATACGACAAAACTGACCGTGGAGGAAGTCAAGACAATCGTCTGGAGATACACGTTTGCTTATTACAACACGAAACGTATCACGACAGTAAATCCCGATGGCTTACCTCCACTGGTATACAGGAAAACAGCAGCTAAAAAAAGTGCTGCTTAAATACATTTGGTGTAACAACCGGCAAAAAAAACGTCCAATACCGGAGAATACCTCCCCTAAAATAATTGCACGCTATGAAATTCTTTTTTCATAGCGTGCAATGTAGCGTATCCTATTCTATCTTCGGATACCGCTTCTTAATCTCTGCAATCTTTGCAAGCCATTCCGCCCTATCTAACTCACCGCGTAATACCTGCATCCCTAGCGGATCGGCTTCTTGTCGGTATGCTGCTTCCCGCTGCTTATCGATAAAGGCGTTATAATCTTCCTTGCTGATAAGCCCTGCATTGTACTGTTCTTTTTCTGTCTTTTGCGGCTCAGGTTCAATTAGGTACGGCGTCGCATCCTCTTTAAATTTAATTATTTTTCCTTCCGATTGTCCAGCAAACAACCTTGCATGTTCTTCTTCTGTTATTTCCTGATATGCTTTCCAATCATTACTTTGCTCCAGTGCAAAACCATATTGAACAGCATCGTTTTCTATTCTTTTAAAAGCATAAATCATAATTTTTCCCTTCGCATGCTATATCCCTACAGCAATAAACCACACCGGGGCACCACTTAGGCCTTTATCCGAAACTGTCCATCTTTTTATGGAAACATAACTACTAGTTTTTTGTACTATTGAAAATGCAACCGCATGTGTTGATACTGGTGCTCCGCCAATTGCGTACCTATCAGATTGAAAGGCTAATGGAAAATAAATAATATTTGCGCTCCCATCCATAGGTGTCCCCAGCCCCGTTGTTCCCCATTGAAGCAACAGCCCATTTCCTAGCTTTATATAGCCAGTATTCCGGGAGACACTGAATGCAACTATGGGCACAAGCATACCAACCCCATTGCCAGCATGGTACCCGTCTACAGTATCAGCATTGCCTGCGGTCGAGGCAGTATTAGCAGTATTAGCAGTATTAGCAGTATTAGCACGATTGGAATAATCGACACATACGCAATCAGCCTGTTTGCCTCCACCATCGTAACATCCAAACAACCTCATCTGCCAGCCATTTTCTCTAATTGCCTTTATAAAATGTGCACCGCCGGTAAAATTATCATTAACAAATGCTTGCAATTGATTAGCTTTAGATGCTTCGCCGGAACTGTTGGAATAGCGTACACTTTTACTAGAATCAGGCGTGTTGTCGGCACTTCCTAATCCAACTTGAACTTTAGTGATACCATGAGGATTGTTCCCATTGCGTATATGTGCATCAAGCTGACCTTTTATAGCCGAAACTCCTTCATCCACATCCGCTTTCCGTGCAATATCATCATCAGCTTCAGGCGCTGCGACCTTCGCACGGCCGGAAGCATCTCGCATGACACCGGCATTGGCGGTTGCAGCGATGGTAAAAAGTTTCGCAAGCTGGTCAATCGAGGTGTTGTTCGGGGTGCCGCCGAGTTTTTTTATCAGCTCCGACAGGTTGTCTAAAATAAGATTGATAGTCTCCGCCGGGATAAAACTTGGCTTTTCAAGCGGGTTTTGGAAGCTGCCGTTTGAGAATTTGCCGGATGAGTCAACACCCGGCCATTGGACTTTCTCACCGAAGATATTAAGTTCCTGATTATCAGGATACATTCCAGCCATAAAGGAGTTCCTCCTAAGTATAGAAAAAATAGATAATCATATTTGCTAAAAGCGCATCTTTCATTGCCCGTTCAAAATCAGCTTTTAACGCAGCGTTTTTAATTTCCGCTTCAATGAAGTACACGGAAAAAGATACGGGAGAACACATTCTATTGATACCGATACGGGTATGAGCGAAAAAAGCGGAGCGATACGGATAATAAGCGCGCTTTATTGTTGCTGTGTACAGTGAAGCCATTTCTTGCAAAACCGAACGGTTTATAAATCCTCTCCGTTTGGTTAAAAGCAGTGAGCGCCGCATCTGAAGCGGTAGGTGCGGATAGACGGCACCGAGTAGCACCCGCTCCCAGTCGTCTATCGTGGTATCTGCCGTTTTAGGTGTTGCTTCTTGCATCAAGCGCGGGAAGCGGCTTTTGAAGCGGTAGAGTTCTTCCGCTTGCGCCTCAACCCATTGAGAGAGGTCGCTCTCCGGATCATCGAACTGTGCATCCCAGTACACGCCGAGCGGAAAAAGCTTTTTAATGGCAGCGGCATAATCGGCTTGCGTATGCAGAAGATTACTTAACGGCAAAGCGCACCGTCCCCCAGACCGGATATTCCAGTATGGTCGTAGTAAATTCTCCGGCAGAACCGTTGATGAGTTCCACCCTTGCAAAGCTGATTTTTACCCCGTCTACAATCGCATCGCGGAAGCTGCCTTCCGTATAGCGGACACCGGGACGAGCAGTCGCGTTCAGATAGGTTTTAAGACGGTTTTCAACAACGCTGTGATTTTCGCTGCTGCTTTCGGAAGCAAGTAAGGTAACCTTCATGTCGATAGAGCGTAAGGTTGGTGTGCGTACCGTATACAGAACCGGCGGAGCGACGGAATCAAGGTAGGCGGTAACGACTGAAAGGTTGCCAACCTGTGAGATACCGTGAAAATGATCACCTGAGATAACCTGTATCAAAAGAGCGCCGAATACGCCGAAATTTTTAAACTCAAAGGCTTTGGATACATCAGCTGAGGAGTCAACCGCCCATGCGGCAAAGTCTCCGATTTTGCCGTACCGGGTAGTATTGCGTAGGGTAAGCAGTACCCGTGAAAGATATTCTTCATCGCTTTCGGCATCAACGCCGCCTTTGATGCCGCCCAGTACAATCGCCTCACTGGAAAGACCGACGGGAAGCGCTGAGGAAAGTTTGAGCTTTTCTCCGGCAGCAAGATTGGAAGCGACGCCCGCCTGTTCGGCATGAAGCCAGATAACAGCTTTTCCGGTGCTGTCTATTTTGAAAGCGGTATCGGTAAAATAGCGCTTACCGGAAGCGGATGTATAAACAAGTCCCGCCGGTACTGCCGTTCCTGTAACGCCTTTGATTTCCGCTCCTCCGATGGCAGCGACGGCATACAAAGGCGGTACTCGGTCAGACCAGTGTATACGCAGATAATCGCCGGTTGCCGTATCCGGAAAGAGCTGATCGGCTAAAAATGACAGGTCGCCAAGGAGCTGATGATACATCCCCGCCTGTACTTCTGAAAGAACCCTAATCAAATTATGCCGAGCGGTTTTATCGAGCGGCTTAAAGCGGCTTATATATGCGCTATACATACGGTCGAGTAAGACCGGTAAGGATTCTCTAACCAATGCCATACCATACATCCTTTATAAATACCGAGCTTCCGTCAGGCTGGACAACAGTTACCGCATAACGGATTTCATTCTTGCCGGTGCGCTCGGTGGTACATTCAATCGAGCGGGCTAAACCGTCCGTTTTAAGCCATGCAAGGCTCTCTAAGATACATGAGCGCACCTTTCCGGCGCTGGTGCCGTCAAGCTTTCCTTCTTCCTTGAGTATCCATAATTCGGAGCCGAAAGTAGGATCAGCCCACCAACGCCCTTTATCCGTGCCGATACTCATCGCGACGAGTTCCCGTATATCCGTCCAGTTTTCAAGCCGTACTGTTTTACCGCTGTCCATTAAAACCCTTCCTAAGTGTCTGGAGTCGCTCTCTTGCTAATTGCCGCCGTGCTGCACCTTTGTATTTTCAATCTGCGAAAAGTCGGCAAGCTGCAAGGAGCTTAATGCCCCATTTAATGCCGCTTGAAAGGCTGACGGAGCGCCGTTTCCTGCTTCGGTAACCGGAACCTGTAACACCTGTACGAAGGCTTTTAAAAAGGCATTGGTCTTTTCAAGCTCTTTTTTTAGTTCCGCTATTTTGATAAGACCGCCGTGTTCCGTGCCGTTCAGCTCAACCGTTTTATCGGAGCGGGCAATGACAAAGCCGCCGTCTTTGCTCCAAAGGGTTGAATCCCCATCTTGTAACTCAGGAGCACCTTCCGCAGAGCATATCGGTAAAAGCAGAAAGGAGCCGGCATTCCCCCCTTGAGTGAATATGAGTGCTGTTCCTTCTGTGGCTTTTGCGATAAACCCATACGGAAAGACTTCTACCGCTTCGAGTGTGCGGCCGAACTCGGTTTGCACCGTAACCGTTTCCTTATCGCGCTTTTTAAAAACACCGACATTAAAAAGATTTCTCAACCGTGAATAAAGATCGGACATCGTCATTTATCGAACCTCTACAGGAGTGATATTGTGCCGTTTTGCAACTTGCTCAAGGAGCGATGACTTCTTCCCTTTTAAGCCGCTTTTTTTATCTTTAAACACAGTACCCTCTTTGCCCATATACACTTCAGGATTAACAAGGCTGATGGTGCAGTCAAATGCAGTAGGCTCTGCACGGTATTCAACCTCGCTTATCATCATAGTACAGTCAAGACCGGCGGATGGTATGTAAACAGGGATTAAAAAATTCGGATTAAAGAACAGTTCTTTTTCATGTGTTGTATCAAAGCTCTTGATTTGCGCATCGGTTAAGCCCCAGCCGGAAACCGTTACCGTTGTCGTCCGTCTTCTACGCCGGTATAATTCAATCTGCGCCCGCCGGTTTACCTTTTCTTGGTCAAGCTGAAAATCCGAAAGGTTCAGCGTTAAAATCCGCTTATTGTTACAAAGCGGATCGATGGCGCGTCCTTCAAGTTTGCTGGAAACGACAACATATTCATGGAACTGCTCTGCTCCCGATTCCGTCGTTTCTACCGATTTAATATTCATCCCTTCCGCTAAAATAAAATGCCATTGACTCGCATCTCGTCCACTTTTCGTCAGATATAATTCACCTGCTTCATTTGAAGTAAACACATAGCCTTGATTCTCCGCTGCGTTTACCAGCTGAGTCCAAGGCGATTCACAGTTCCATGCAAAGACGGGAATTGTTTCGGTGTAGTCAACGCCACGAGGCAAATGCTGTACTTCAATACCGAATGAACCCTTTGCAATTGTTTCGGCCACTTGAAGTAGTGTTGCGCTTTCCGTCTTTCCCGTCCATGTTGAATCGATAATATCGCGGGCGGGAGAGCGGCCGAGAACGGTGATATACTTGCGCCCTGAATCGGTGGTGTCGGTAATTTCATCAATACGAACCGTGGTAACGCGCAAGTTTCCGTTATTATGCGTAATGTGCTTATTGTAAAAACGGACTTCTATCGTATCGTGTTTATGGAGAAGGTCTTTTTGACTAATCGGGAGTTCAAGCGTAAGGCTATGGCATATTTCATCGAGCGACTTTTTAATATGCACTCGGTTCCATTGAAGTTTTTTGAATACATCGCTTCCTGCCGGAGCAACATTAATAACAATGCTAGACATAACGGATAGCTCCTTGTATGACAAATGAGTCTTCAATGATGTTTAATGCACGTAATATTCGCTCTTCTGCACCGAGATACTGCGCTAAGGCTAAAAGCGGCATGCCGCGTCCTAATGTGATAGAAAGTTCTTGCGCAAGCTGTTTTGCCGCAAGTTCTTGAGAAAGCGCTTGCCTTAATTCCTGTACGGCGCTGTATACGGCCGGATCATTAAGGTCAATACTTTTTTCGAGTCGGTCATAGAGTGCAAAGAGGCTTGCCGTTCGGTTATACGATTGCGCAGGCATTTCCGGTAACAGCTGCGCCGCTGTGTAAAGCGCCACTGTTTTATATAAGTTTTCTGCCGCTTGTTTGGTCGCAATCTGCTTAACCGTTACCGCTTCGACCGGCAACTGATACTTATCGGCGGGGAGTAGACAAAAAAGCAAATTCTTTTCATTGTTTTTAATCCTGAAAAATGCGGCTGTTTCTTCCGATGCATTCTTTATCTCTAACACGCTCGCTACCATCTTTCCGGCAACACCAAATAATGCAAGCGCGAGTGTTTTAGGACTGCGGATTCCCTGTGCGATAAGATTAGTGATTTGAGCGGCCGCATTCGTTATCTCGTTGAGTTTTTGAAAGCCGCCTTGAATCCGTCCAACTGCTTGCAGCACGGAAACACGCATCAGGTTAAACGATTTAAGGAGCGTTTGCTCATCGAGGTTGTTTTTCAAATACTGTACAAAAGCGGTTTCTGCGACATTCTTCACCGCCTCCGCTGCTTCCGGAATCGTTTTAGTCAGAGAGCCGGAAAATTCCCAGCGGTTTTGAACCGGATAGCCTGCACGGGTAAAGGAGAGAGAGACCTTGCATTGGCCGAGCTCTTTTGCAGACTCTTCGATATCCCAGTCGATAACGATAACCGGAAAGCGTCCCCAAAGCGGCAGTGTCAAATATCCCGGTTCATCATCTGTCGTTGTAATGCGCACGGCTTCTACAAACGCATTGCGATTTTTAATGTACTCATCGCCGCGGATGAAGCCTGAAACGGTAATCGCTTGCGGCTTTTCGTTTAACGGCATTGAAGACCAAAGCCCATAAAACGGATATTCGGCAGTATCAACGCTTGTGCCGCCTGAAACCTTAAGGCTTTCATAAATAAAAGGAACTGCTTCTTTATTCGGCGCTTGATAGCTCGTCTGTGTCGGTGTATCGCTTGTAATATAGGAGAAACGATTGTCCCCGTCTCCTTTTACCGATCCATACGCCATCCGCCAGTTTTCGCTTAAAGGCGCCGGCAATGAGGCATCCCAGTTATTGATCATTTAAAACGCTTCCCTTGCTTCTTGAATGCGGCCGGTATTATACTGAAACGGCGTGGAGTTCCGCTGCACCTTTGCAGAAACGGTCGGTCGCTCACCGGAAAGATTGATATTAAGATCCATAACGGCATTGCCGGTAAGCTCTGCCGTTACCGGTGTTTCAGGTAGTTGCTGTACTGTTTCAAGTTCTTCTCGCACCGCGGCGCTTTCAGGAATGACTTCATCCTTGCCGACTGCTTCGCCAATCTTCTCCCCGACCGTGCGGCCGAGTTTTCCGCCTAGCCAACCGACGAGACCTCCTCCAGCCATACCGATTGCGCCCCCTATTGCCGTACCGATGCCGGGAGCAATAAATGTTCCGATTGCGGCTCCAATTTTACCGGCAGCAAAAGCACCGGCGGCAACACCGAGCCCCGTTCCGACTGTTGTGCCAATTGCATCACCTATTGCGCCGCCTTTTTTCTGCGCTTTTTCTTTACCGCTTAAAGAGTCATCGGCATTGATACTGCGAACCTCATCGATAGCAGCGAGTGTTTTTACCGCGCCTGTTGTAACGGTTTGCAGCACACCCATTTGAATAGCGCCGTTTCTAAAGTTCCGCGCATTGGCATCCATAATTCCTCCAAGCGTCGGTGTTTCTGCTGCGCCGCCTGAAGCAGCTTGAGAAAGACCGTTTGAAGCTCCCATCCCGCCTTGTCCCATATTTGTAACAAATACCGGAAGACCGCTTGCAGCCCCTGCTCCATTTCTGGGAAGAGCTCCGCTGAGTGTCGCTTGCATACTGCCGCCTGTGAGTGTTCTAATACCGCTTGAAATAGAGCCGATAAAACCCGATACTTTTGCGAGTCCTTTCACGGCAACGATTGCGCCCAGTCCGTATTTTATCGTGTTAAATACTTTCTCCAGCCGTTCAGGTTTTTCGGCAAGATACGAAAGTAAATCATTCAACGGCTCTAAGGGTTTTGCTAAATTTGTATCTGCAAATTTTAAAAACGTTGTTTGAAGGTTTTGGAGATTTGCCTTCATTGTCCTTGACATAACAGCAGATTTTTTTTCAAGAGCACCGGTTGAATCTCCCAACTCTTCAGTAAGTTTTTTATAGTTTTCACCGTATTGCCTAAAAGCACGAACCGCAGACATGGAGGTTACGCCAAAAACATCTACAAGGAAATCAATATTGCCTTCTTTTTCTGCAACAGCTAAAATATCCTGCATAATATCCGCAAGGTCTCGAAAGTTCCCTGCTGTATCACGAACTCTAACACCGATAATCCCCAGTTGTTCTTGTTTTTTAGGATCAGAAAGTTCGGAAATAATGGAATTAAGAGCAGTTGCAGCAACGTCCTCCGATGGCGTACCGGCAGTGAGTACCTGCATAACAGCATTTAATTTTTTTACATCCTCAACGGTATTACCTATCGTAGAATATGAAGATAAAACAGCCTTCCCTGTTTTTGCAAACTTTTGAAACGTATATTCTCCCTGATCGCCTTGTTTTACCAAATCATCCATCAGTTTGGAAATTTCAGCAGCAGCAAACCCTTTTTTTTGAAATTCCGAGAATACATCCCCCATTTCTTCACCGGCTGCACCGGACGCCTGTAATGCAACTGCGATATTTTTAATATTCGCCTCAACATATTCTAGGTTGCCTGTTTTTGTCATAACGACATCGAGGGCATCGACAATTTTTGACGGATCTATTTTGATATTCGGGTCTTGAGCCGCTTCAAAGATTTTCTGCTTGAGCCGATTTACCTGTTCTGCAGAAGCATCGGCAGTCATTCCCATACGGGTAAGGCGGGCATCAAGGTCAATAATTTCATTTGAAGCAGCTCCAAGAGAAAGAGAGACGCCGATGGCTCCGAGCTTTGTTTTCATTCCGGAAAACACACCATCTATTTTATTGACTGCGGCAAGTGTATCGGAAGAAAACTTTTTTGTTGCCGTTCCCATTTTACCGAGTTCTTTTGAGTATAAGTCTTTTAATGTCAGTAAAACGCTGGCTTTAACGTCCGCCATTTAGGTAATCCCCCGTAATAGTTTCGTATTCCGTACCGCTGCCGTATGCCATCTTTTTAATTGAAGCCATGAAAAATCAAGGATAATTTCATACGGCAGCGACGGCATCATGCACATCAATTCCGTTACAATTTCAAAAATAAATTGCTGAACTTCTGCAGCGGTTAATCCGCTGCCTTGGTAGGGTTTTGCTCATCTGCGTTGTTTTCCATTTCGGCTTTCACTCCGAAAAAGACTGCATATATTTTTTGCAGTTCAACACGGATAAGCGCCCAATCTTCAATGTGCAGATTTGCCAATAGCGCTTCCGATTCCCCGGAAAGCGCAGAACAAAGGGCGACATCTGCTGCAATGGTATTAACTCCGTAGGCATCGGTGCGCATAAGATGGCGAACATGTGGGTCTTGTAAGGTTAATTCTGAAATGGTTCTTTCACCGAGTGAAACCGGATGCTTTAAATAAAAGGTCTTCATCTCCCCTCCCCTTATGTCAACTTCTGGCTTTTTGCCGAGTTATATACTACTTTGAGTTCTCCCTTAGAAAGCTCAACCGCTTCCGTTACCCACGCGGCCGGCATATAGTGCTGACTGCCGCCTGATAATATGATGGTAAGCGTATCGTTGGAGACATTTGCAAACGCTTGCGGATCAATGGCGGCGTTCAGCGTCAATGACAGTTCCGCCGCGGTCGGAGTTTCCACGTAGCCGGTGTTTTCGTGTACTTCGCCGACTTGAGTTTCCCGCTTAAAGCTTGACGGCTTAAAGGTTGCCCCGCCTTCTTTGAGCGGCAATTCTCCTAAGCTCGTTGATATGACTCGCGATACTTTTAATAGCTGCATACTTCCTCCTATCTTCTATTCCTATTTGAATTGATTTAAACCGGCGCCGATTAAGAACTGCCCAATCAAGACCGGCTGATGGATATACTCAAGCCGTGTTTTACTGCCCTTCTTTACTTCAACATGAAGAGATGCCTTATAGCTTTCAAAGTCTTGACACCAATTCTTATCTCCAATAAAGATGGTTTGATACAAATCCGCAAGGAAGCTCCGCCAAATACCCGGCGTCATTACTTTTGCTCCGGCTCCGAAGTTTTCCTCCGTGCTTGCAAGCTTCCAACTCTTAAACCGTTTTTTTGCTTCCGCATTGATGTAGGTTCTAACTGCATCAACGGTTTCAACCACTTGGATATCCAAATAGCTCGTGTCCCTTCCGCCGTCTGAGTTTTCCGTGTAGCTGGTTACCAGCCGCTCAATTAAGACGGTTCCCATCGGATCAAGCCGCCATGTGGCAACGCCTGTTTCAAGGAGTTTTTGCCGCTCATTAAAAGAGAACTCCCCATCGGCTGCTAAACCTTTGACTTTGGTGTCGTAGGTGTTCGCACTCGGATCATCCGCTAAAATGCGGCAAGCAGCAGCGGTAAAGCGGCTAGCCCAGATACACGGAAGCGTCGCATCATCTTTCTTGCGCGGGATAAGGCAGATATGCGGAGAGTTGATCTTTGCCGCTTGCGCAAGGATAGAACCTTCTTCCGTTGCGCTTCCTAATGCACCGGAAAGCGTAATAAAGGCGCGCCCGCCGATTTGCCGCGTTGCAGCGTACCGGCTTTCCAGTTCTTCCGCTAATAGCTTGATGCTTGCCTCATCGTCAAAATCAAAGACGATATAGTTCCACCGTTTAGCTCCGAGCCATTCGGGTAACTTTGAAAGGTTTGCAACCCCGGTACCCGCTGTTACCGCGCCTTTCGTTACGCTTACCCCCGCTGGATGACTTTGCAGTGTTACCGTGTTGACGTTTCCGCACGTGCCTTTATAAAGGGAAGAAAAAATAATCTTGGTGTTATCTCCGCTGTCGATTGCCGCTTCAACGGAATTATTTTCAAGCCCATTACAGGCAGCAACAATCGCTGCGGCAATTTTATCGGCGCTTTGTCCTTCACTCACCGGAGCCCACACACCGCGGCCGTTTATCAAAAGATGAACGCTTCCGGCTGCTGCACTTGCCGCTTGTACGGTGTACTCTTTTTTCCATGCCGTTCCGGCTGTCGGTTCTGCGATGGGCAAAAGATACAGCTTTTCTATTTTGTTGACCGATAAAAAAGCTTCTGCCATAAGAGATGCCGGGCTTCCGTATCCGCACGCATCCGCTGCAGCAGAAGCAGTCAAGACATTCACCGGAACCCCTTCCGCCGCTTTGCCGGTTTTGGTTTTGAGCGCGACAATGAGCGCGCTCTTAATATCGCCGGTTTCCCCGGCAAGGCTGTTATCAATTTCCTGATACTGTCCCGGCACTAACAGGTTTGCCGGAATTTGTGTAAAGGCGATTGCCATATTCTCCTCCTTCATTCTAGATTGACGGCATCATCAGCCGTTTGTTTTCCGACGGTAAGATGCGCGTCATATCCTTTGAACCAATCCAAATCATCAGGCAGCACGATTACGCCGTCGTCGTTGACTGCCCTTGCATGAAGCTTCCAGCGTACCGCCCAAAGCGTCGCATTGATTTTATCGAGCGAACCGGTGTACAAACATTCGGCGTTGATACTTCGCCCGCCGCCGAAAGAAACGGAAATATTCAGTCCTTTAATTGCACCGACTACCGCAGAAACGAGCGATAAGGCACCGTTGTACAAGCGGTCGTGATTATCCGCGCGGTATAACACCCAACTGACAAACTCGATAAAGCAGTCATCTTCAACATCTTCATCGCGGATACGTGCAAGCGAAGTGATTACCGCCGGAGTCTTTTGCATAAGGCGGCGGATTTCCGCTTCATCAAAATTGCCCGGATGGGAGCTTACGGTTATCCGTTTATCGTGTGCGAATGCTGCTTGCAGCTGCTTAACTACTGCATCGCGTATATCCAGATACGTTACTGTCATCCGATTTTTCCTTTAAGAAACAGTGCCGCAAGTTCAGTTAAATCGGCAATATCGTCAGTGCTTAATCCGAGGTACGGACGGGCAGGGATATTCCGCGGTTTATAGCCCCATTGATGGACGGCGGCATATTCCATAACGGAGCCGACCAGTACATCCCAGCTGCTTTTGCGCTGCACCTCAATCGAGGATTGCAGCATCCCCGAACGGTGTAAAAGAGATACGACCGATTCAAGCCCTTTTGCTTTTAGTCCGCGGAGCGTGGACGCGGCATAATCCTGCCATTGGTTCCCTTCCGGGTCTTGTTGCGTTTCAAGGATTCTTGAACGCGATTGCTCGACAATCTCTCCTCCAAGTCCTTTCATCAGCGCTTGCCGGTCAGCGGCTGAAAGCGCGGAATGATTGAGAACCTCTGCCAGTTTTTGCATTTCGCCGAGATCGACGGTAACCATCGCACCGCTCAAATTATAGTTCCTTTTTTCCCGTAGCGCGGA
>ERZ773009.2004-NODE-2004-length-13396-cov-2.474027_pt1 | contig 13396 bp, 8 predicted proteins | sample MGYA00580663_ERZ773009 | MGnify/ENA primary metagenome ERZ773009 (study PRJEB29015, sample SAMEA2737969) | human oral metagenome | biome: human oral; feature: human-associated habitat; material: dental | place: China | collected 2026 ... | reverse complement strand
TTCTCTCATTGCATCGATCGTTCGTATGCGAACAAATTCTAAAATTCGGACCAGGTGTCGATACAATTGTAGTATGCGAAATTCCGCCATCCTTATATAGATCTAGGAAACAAAAATCACCTTTCTTCAATTTTGAGCCATATGATATTACATGACCCCTCGGTCCAATATTTGATGTATTTCTAATTATATATCCTCTAAGGTACTTTGCCACAGTCCACGCATGTCCATATTTTTTGGAATTTTTAGGACCATTTTTCGTATCCCATAATCTAAATTGTCCATCCATTATGGCTCCTCCGCCTGTACTAGCTCCGCCTTCAAATAATATTTGAGAACCAAAATTTGCACAATCATATGCAAAAACTTCATAATCATCGTTATAATTATGAGCATATTTCATCATATAGTTATACATTGCATCTCTATTTACATATCCGTTTGTCGCTTTTAATTCCACATTTCGAATATATTTCACATCTTGATTTAATAATTTTCCATTTTCATAATTATTGTTTTGATTGAAATAATTTTCCATCTCAGAATTGTAAAAAAGCTTCATCTTGTGTATGTCATCATCGACTTTATTTAAACGAAAGTCTTCATCAGGGATTCCTGCAATCTGAATTATATCTATTTTTTTCTTTGAATCAAATGGGTTTGTTATTTCATCATCTGAACTTGCTGACCAAACTTTCCATAAGTCATCCACTTTATGCAATCTGATAATGTAATTAAATACCGATGTGCCTACAATATCATCATCTTTATATTTCGTTGTTTTTTTTGCACTAACACTTAATTCTAGCATATTTTCGTCTAGTTTTCTGATATTTTTATACTGAAAATCGCTATAATTAACGTACTCCAGATCTTGTTCTTTAATTCCTGTAGAATTCAAAGTTTTCTTTCTGTAGTCATTTCTTAACTTGAGGAACTCTAAATACTTTTTTGAGTTTGTATCAATCAGACTATAGTCATCTGAAGAAAACATAAAAGAAAGATTTTTTGGTATAAATTCTTCGACTACACTTTTTACATCACTAGAAATATCATTTTCTCTAACTCCTACGATTTCTGATTGTCGCAAATTATTGGAATCAGCATAAACTAACGTAATCCCAAACGAAATACTAAACAATAATACAAAACAAGTAGCAACTAATTTTAATAAGTTTTTATTCATAGTAACACCTCCTACTATTAATTTTACCTTTCTTTATATTATCTGTCAACTATTAGTTTGAATTTTTCGTAAATTGCAATATCAATAAATTGCAATATCAATTTGTACACTTTTTTGCCACTCTTGCAAAAATATCGGCACTTGTTCTTAAAGATATGTCAAGACTAGGCCTTGCCTATTCATTTTAGTCTTGAGTGCTATTTTAGGACTAGTAAACTGATATTTAAAAGAGGGCTTCTATACTTTAAGCCACATCACTCGTAGAGTATATTTTATCCATCTCTTCATCAAAGATTTTTTCAGGGGTTCTGTATCCTAGATTCTTTCTAGGCTTAGCATTTATAATATCTACAAAATACATAATCTCATCCTCACTAAAGTCATTAATACTTCTACCTTTTGGAATGAATTGTCTCAATATCCCATTGTGTCTTTCATTACTGCCTCTTTCAAATGAAGAGTATGGGTGACAAAAGTACATAGGTACAAGTGATTCAAGGTCACTTAGCCCTGAAAACTCTGAACCATTGTCGCTTGTTATGCTTTTAAATACTTCGGCAACTTTTGTTTTGCTTTCCATTATAAAATCTAAAAGTGCGTCATTTACTCGTTTTGAGAACTTAGAATCTATTTTGATAACCTTATAGTATCTAGATTTTCTCTCTATTATCGTCAGCAAAACATCTTGGTCTGAGGTTTTTTTGCTAATTACGGTATCTATCTCCCAATGTCCAAATTCTACTCTAAAATCTACATTTTCTGGCCTTTCAGATATTGATTTTCCAAGTTTTTTCTTATTTGTTCTGACTTTTGTAGACTTTGGAATTCTTTTAAGTTTCTGAGGCAGGTCAGTGTTTTTTATCTTCAAAAAACCTAGTTCAACATACTTGTATAGTGTCTTTGTGCATACTGTATTTTTGAATATCTTCTCTGACTTTGCTCTACCATAACACTCATCTAAATACCAGCATTGTTCCTTAAATGATTCATCTACAAACTTGATAAAATCTACACATTCTAATACCTTGAACTTCTTTTTTGAATTTTTTCTGTTTTTTTCATACTGTGTTTGTCCAGCATCGAGATAGTACACTATGACCTTGTGTCCATTTTTTATTTGTTCTACCCTGCCACGTTTAAGCTCATTGTAAATAGTGGTTCTTGACCTTTTTATGTGCCTGGCAATAGAAGATATTGAGCAACCTAATTTGATCATAGCCATAAATTTCTCCTCTTTCATACTCACTTAGGTGTTTAAAGTTTATCTTTTTTATGTTAAAATTAAGTTGATTATATAATCATTTTTTTGTTTGGTTATACAAATTGATTATACAATCAACCGTATTTAATAATATAACAGGAATAGGAAAACATAATATAATTAACTTGCTGGACAGAATAGCAATTGAACTAAATGTTAGTCTTTATGACTTATACTATGAAGATTTTTATGCGATAGATCAAATTGTTCAGGTTATTTACAGACATTTAAGAAAGGAACGATAATATGAACGTATACTACAAAATAATGAAAGAATACATGAAAAAAAGAATATCAGTATATGTACTTATGGTAATTACGATTATAGCAACTTTTGTACTAGTATTCACTCCTATAATAGTAGTAAAGAGCCAATGCATAAACACTATCACCTATTTAAATAAATATAAAAGTAAGTACGATGGGATTGCAAAAGATATTAGCAAAAATGAATTGGATAGTATATCTAAAAACAAGGATGTTAAGTCCTTATATACTCAAAAAAATATAGGAAAATTTAGGGAGAATAATAAAGTTACTAAATACGATATAAGAACCTATAACTCTGAAATATTAGATTTGGAGAAGATAAAGATAGTAGAAGGTCGATCTCCTAATAATAAAAATGAAATAATTGTAAGTAATAAGTCCCTGTTAAAAAATAAGTATGGGAAAAATATATCAGGCATAATCACTAAAGACTATATTGACAATGGAAAACATGAACTTATAAATAGTGACAGTGATTTTAAAGTTGTGGGTGTTTATGAAAGGGATAAAAGAACCCAAGAGATTCTTGAAAAACTACAGGTATCGGATACAAACCAAATTTTCACAAGTGATAATTATCTGCCAAGTGGTAAAACCAGATATGATGTATATTTAAATTTTAATAGGGGTAGGGGTGCTTCCTCAATAATATATGAAATGAACACAAATATTTTTGGCGGTAATAGTAGGGTTGAGTCAAACCAACTATCTGATAAGATAAGTGATTCCTTTATTAATGCAACTGATGATGCCATACGTCTATTTAAACCAATAATAATATCATCTTGCCTAGTAATTTTTTTGATTTACCTTCTAGTCTTTGAAGATAGGAAAAAAATAATTTCTACAATACAGATAATTGGTGGAGAAAAGAAAAGAATAATAAAGAGTATGTTTATAGAAAACCTTTCTATAATAGTTTTTTCAACGATTATAGGAATATTACTGGGTAGTATATTGTCAAAGATACTTATACAAGGGGAAGACCTTACAGGTTTTGTAGCTGAGTTTGATATAATTGACAAAAAAATGTATATATCGTTCAAAGATATTGCAAATTCATCTCTTGTATCTGCAATTAGTTTAATATCAATAATGATATATGAGACAATTACAATTATAAGGGGAGATATGCTAAGAGGTACTAGTAGTAGCTATAATAATCTGCTCCTAAAGAGGATAAAAGCAGGTGCTAAGTGTGATAACCTTGTGAAATTGTCCTTTAGTTACTATATATCATCTTTAAAGAGGTATATTATACCAATGATAATTATGATTATGTTTGGGAATATTTTTATTTCATATTTTAACATTGAAAAAAATGATGCACAGTTTTCTGACAGAACTAGGTTCGATCAGATTAATATGTATAGAAACTATGGCCTTCAGAACAATTCGTATTTAGGTAATAAGAATACTTTAATTCATGACCAAAAATTCAAAAACAAGATCACTAATACCAAATATGAGTATAGCACAGAAGCTTTTGTAAATATAAATACTAAAAATCTGAATAAGTACTATCTAGAAATGCTTGGAGATTCTGTCAAAAGGAATAGTATGTATGAATTAAATATACTTTTAAGGGGGATAAGCAAGGCCGAAAGAGAGGACTTGTTCAAAAAGTCGGTCTTAACTGATGATGATATTAAGATTTTGAATACCTCTGGTTTTATACTGATAAATGGATTTAGGAACAGAGATATGGGTCTTGATATGAAGATATTTTCTAGTATGCCAACAAGTCTTAAACTAAAAAACAAGGTCTATGATAAGGATAGAGAAAGATATTCTAAGTTAGAATCAAAAAATGTTATTACATGAATATGATGAAAAGTATAAGAGTATAAGTGCAGAGTTTGATCACCCAATGGTGATTGTCAGTGAAGAATTTCTTAAGAAAATAACTGGTATAAAAGAAGCTTTGAGTATATATTTTGATGCAAAAGACACTAAAGGAGAAAACTATATAAACAATTTGTTTGCAAGGAATGAAGATTTTACCATATTCAATGCTAAGTACTTTAAAGATAAGAATGCTATTACATCAAGAATTTTATATAGGAATGTCAAATATATCAACATGTCTGTTCTACTATTACTGATGACAATTTCCATGTTTTTTGCAGTTAAACTTACCATAATATTTAGGGAAAAGGAGATAAATTCAATTAGAGCAATTGTGGGGAGTAAGAAACAAGTTTTAAAGATATTTTTGTATGAAGGCTTATTTATAGCCTTTATATGCAGTTCTGTTTCTCTTGTTACTGGTATCAAGAAGGGATATATAAACTATCTTAGATACTTAGGAGAGCAAAGTGATAAAACAGATATTCACTTTTTAATGGATTACATGAGTATTTTTTCTTGTTTAATATTTATATTTGTAATATCTCTAGTTTTTCAAATTGTAATATTGAAACGTAATAGAGAATAATCTTTTGAGTATATATAATTTTTTCTGTAAATTAGCCTTCTATGGTCAATCTGCCGATTAGGCAGTTAAAAGGGATATAGAAGTTAAGGCAAGGATAATACTAATGGAAAGGTATAAGATACAAAAGGGCAACATCCATAGCTATCAGTTTGCTATGGATGTTGCCGCATAATTTAATAGATTTTGTTGATTTAAATTATCACCAATGTTATTTGACATAGAGCCAAAATTATTCAACTGTTACTGACTTGGCAAGGTTTCTTGGCTTGTCAACGTCTAGTCCCTTCTTGCTAGATACCATTAAGGCTAGTATCTGCATTGGTATAACAGCTACAATAGGTGATAGGAGGTCATCTGTCTTAGGTATGTAAACAACCCTTTCAGATACCTTTTCTACACCAGTATTACCTTCCTGGGTAATTGCCACCACATAAGCACCCCTGGCCCTTACTTCTTCCATATTTGAGACCATCTTTTCGTATAGGTCATGCTGACTAGCTAGGGCTATTACCGGAGTTCCATCTTCAATTAGGGCTATAGTACCGTGCTTTAATTCGCCGGCAGCAAAGGCCTCAGCATGGATATAGGATACTTCCTTAAGTTTTAGAGAACCCTCCATTGCCAGGGCGTAGTCTATACCCCTACCTAGGAAGAAGGCATTATGCTTATTTACTATATCATCAGCAATCTTTTCTATGTCAGACATATTTTCAAGTACTGCCTCAATCTTTTCTGGTAGGTCAGTCATCTTCTTAATCATATCCATATAGTAGTCCTGGCTAATTTTGCCCATTTCAAGGGCGAAATTAAGGGCTATCATATATAGGGAAATGATCTGAGTAGTGTAGGCCTTAGTTGAGGCTACTGCTATCTCTGGACCTGCCCAAGTATAGAAGACATCATCAGCTTCTCTGGCTATTGATGAACCAACTACATTTGTCACGGCTAGGATTCTTGCCCCCTTAGACTTTGAGTCCCTAAGTACAGCCAAAGTATCAGCAGTTTCTCCAGACTGGCTAACCAGAATTACTAGGGAATGTTCATCTACAAAGTTATCATTGTACCTGAATTCTGATGCTATATCAGTAATTACTGGTAATCCCATCAACTTCTGCATAGCAGTCTTGCCTAGGACACCTGCATGGTAGGCAGTACCACAAGCAACTATATAAATCCTATTTATATTTTCCAGGTCTTCCTTAGTCATCTTTATACTATCAAGAACAATTTTTCCGTCCTTGTCTAGTCTTCTCTCAAGAGTTTCCTTTATGCCTTTTGGCTGCTCAAAGATTTCTTTCTCCATAAAACAAGAATAGCCACCCTTTTCAGCAGCTTCAATATCCCAGTCAACATGATTAAGTTTTTTGTTTACCAGTTCCCTATCAGAGTTGTAAATCTTAATGTCCCCACCCTTTATATGAACCACTTCTCCATTGTCCAGGTAGTATACATCCCTTGTATACTTAAGGATAGCAGGTATGTCAGAAGCTATAAAGGCTTCACCATCGCCTATACCAGCTATTAGTGGGCTGTCCTTTCTAACTGCTACCAACTCATCCTTGTCATTTGCAGATACAACTCCAAGAGCATAGGCACCCTTTAACCTAGCTATAGTTGCATATACTGCATCGAGTAGATTTCCTTTATAGTACTTGTCCAATAGGTGGGCAACTACTTCTGTATCGGTCTTTGACCTAAATTTTACCCCTTCAGCTTCAAGTTCAGTTCTTAGGTCCAGGTAGTTTTCAATGATACCATTGTGAACTACTGCCAAAGTACCTGCTTCATTGAAGTGGGGATGGGAATTGGCATCTGATGGTTCACCATGAGTGGCCCACCTAGTGTGACCTATACCAATATGACCCTCTATATTTTTTTCTTTTAAGCTATCTGAAAGTACAGCTAGCCTTCCCTGGAACTTTCTGATTTCAAGACCACTACCGGTGTTTACAGCAACACCAGCAGAATCGTAGCCCCTGTATTCCAGCTTAGCTAGGCCGTCTACAATGACGTCTGCTGCATTCTTCTTTCCAAAATAACCTACAATTCCACACATTCTATTACTTCCTCCTAAATTTTACTTCTAAAGAAGAGTACTAGATGAAAAAATCCTCTGTTACAGGATCACTCCTGCTTTTTATAAATTTTCTATCGATGCTAGTTCACCGCAGGGCATCCGCCGAATTTTCGATAACCCTGTCCTCGTTAACTGTATTTCTACAGTCTGGCGCTAAGTGAAAGGGTGAGTTAGGATTATGCCAAGTTTTATATCGTGGTGGAAATACTTCTACTTACCATAAATGCCTATTTCACTTTTTATTAAAGACTCCTCTTTGGGCGATAGATTGCTCATAAGACTTTATATCTCAACCTTTTTACAGGTGTATTTTAACATGATACTCCAGAAAAAAGGTGAAGTTTCACGCATGCTAATCTACGGCCATACTACTATTCTACCACAAAAACTTAATTTTAACTGACTTATTTTTATATAAGAGGGGGCATCAAGCCAGTAGTAGGCTAGAGAGTCTTTGAAACAACTATTCTCCAGGCCATAAGTGTGGTATAATATATGCAGTTAAAGGGGAAACTTGGAGAAAAATATCCAAGGATAGGAGTCAAGAGGAAGGATAATTATGGCAGAGAAAAATATAATGCTTGTAGTGGCCTATGAGGGAACCAGGTATTGTGGTTGGCAAAAGCAACCAGACTCACTAGGTATACAGGGAGAATTGAAATATGCCTGTACACAAGCTTTTAATAAAAAAAATATAAACATCACAGGATCTGGTAGGACTGATGCGGGGGTCCATGCCCTAGGCCAGGTGGCAAACTTTACTGTGGATACAACCATACCGGTAGACAAGATACCAGAGATTCTAAATAATAGGCTACCCAAGGATATAGCAGTCCTAAGAGCTCAAGAAGTCAAGTCTGAATTTCATGCCAGGCATTCAGCCCACAAAAAAACCTATAGGTACCAGATATACCCATCAAGGATCAGGAGTCCCTTTTTGAAGGACTTTGCCTACCAGGTCAAGTATGACCTTGACCTTGATAGGATGAAAGAAGAGATAATACACCTGCTAGGCCAGCATGATTTCAAGGGCTTTATGAGTAGTGGGTCGGACATCAAGTCGACAGTTAGGACCATATATAGGGCAGACATATATAAGGATGGCGACCTTATAGTTATAGAGGTTGAAGGTAATGGTTTCCTCTACAATATGGTCAGGATAATAGCAGGAACTATGGTAGACATAGGCAGGGGGAAAATTACCGAAAGCCTAAGAGATATTATAGGGTCTGGAGTCAGGGGTAGGGCAGGTCATACAGCCCCACCACAAGGCCTATTTTTGGTAGGGGTTGACTATCCAGAGGACCTAATAAACATATAGTTTCTCTATTCAAGTTATGGTTTTAATCTTGCAAGATTAAAAGCACAAGTCTTTTTAGTAATAGGGGCTAAAAGTAGGCTTAGATAATAGTAAAGATATACAAAATGGACCTTTAGGCCGAATTATAAAAGGCTTCAAGGTCTATATTTTTACACATAAAACAATAAAGATAATCAGATAATAGTTATAAAAATGAGACTTTTGAAATAAAAAAATCGGAAATTTCATTTTATGTATTGACAGATAGGCCATATGGGTTTAGAATATAGATAATTTAAAATCTAGCAAAGGAGGTTAGAGTAATGGCTAGGAAACTATTTATTCCCGGTCCAATAGACGTCATGCCAGATGTATTAGAAAAAATGGCGACGCCAATGATTGGTCACCGAGGAAAGGATGCGAGTGCTTTACAAGAAAGCGTTAGCAAGAAGCTACAGAAACTATTCTATACAGAAAGTGAGATACTATTGTCCACATCGTCCGGTTCGGGCCTAATGGAAGGTGCTATCAGATCCTGCACATCCAGAAAGGCAGCTGTGTTCTCCTGTGGTGCATTTGGAGATAGATGGTATAAGATGGCAGTGACAAACAATGTCAAGGCAGACTTGTATAATGTGGATATGGGTAAGGCAATCACACCGGAAATGGTAGACGCTGCTCTAGCAACCGGTCAGTATGATTTAATTGCAGTTCAGCACAACGAAACTTCTACGGGGATAACAAATCCGATTGAAGAAATAGCTGAAGTAGTAAACAAGTATAAAGACGTAATATTTTGTGTAGATGCTGTAAGTTCAGCAGGCGGGGCAAAGATTGAGGTTGACAAGCTAGGGATAGACATCCTGATAACATCAACTCAAAAGGCCTTGGGACTACCTCCAGGAATGGCAATATGTACATTCTCTGAAAGGGCAATCAAGAGGGCTGAAACAGTAGAATTCAGAGGAACGTATTTCGATTTACTAGCAATGTATAAGTATCTTAAGAAAAAGAATTATCAATACCCTTCAACACCTTCATTATCACATATGTTTGCGATGGACTATCAACTTGACAATATCTTAAAAGAGGGCTTGGACAAGAGGTTCAAGAGACATGAGCAAATGGCCAACCTAGTTAGGGCCTGGGCTCAAAAACACTTCGAATTATTCACTGACAAAAATCATTTATCAAATACACTAACAGTCATAAAGAACACTCAAAATATAAATATATCACAGTTAAATTCAAAATTAATGGAAAAAGGAATGCAGATAGCAAATGGCTACGGCGATTTAAAAGAAAAAACATTTAGAATATCTCATATGGGTGACTACCAGTTAGAAGATATTCAGTATCTTTTGGATACAATAGACGAAATTTTAGGCTTTTAATCAATAAAAGTATCTTTATAGTCCTAAATTTAATAATATTAATAGGATTTTTGACTCAAAATTGATTAGGGTTTTCAAAAAAGAAAAATGACAGGTAAAAATTTAAGTAAGTAGTAATAGATATGATTTAGTTCAGGGGGATAATAAAATGATGAAGATATTAGTTACAGATGGTATGGATAGAAATGCAATAAATAATTTAGTAAATGAAGGTTTTGAAGTTGAAGAAAAGTTTTATGAAGAAGAAGTATTAAAAGAAAAGATAAAAGAAGTTGATGTGATAGTAGTCAGGTCAGCAACAAAGCTAAGAAAAAATATAATCGATGAGGCGTTAGAAACAGGACGTTTGAAGCTAATCATCAGGGGTGGTGTAGGTCTGGACAATATAGATGTTGCCTATGCAGAGGCTAAGGGTATCATGGTAAGGAATACACCAGGGGCAAGCACAAATGCAGTTGCAGAGCTGGTCTTGTGTGAGATGCTAGTGCTTGCAAGAAATGTGAAGATAGCAAATATAAAGCTGAACAATGGTAAGTGGGACAAGAAAAACCTGAAGGGTAGCGAAATACATGGCAAGACTCTTGGCCTGGTAGGCTATGGTAGGATAGCTAGAAATATAGCTGAGAAGGCCCATAGGTTAGGCATGAAGATTCTTTACACTGATGTTATGGAATACCAGGATGCCAGGGAGGACTTTTGCTACACAGACCTGGACAATATAATTGAGAGGGCAGACTATATAACAGTTCATACACCACTTACAGACCAGACTAAGAATATGTTTGGATGGCAAGAATTTGAAAAGATGAAGGATACAGCATTTTTCCTAAATTGTGCCAGGGGGGGTATAGTAAACGAAAATGACCTCCTAAGAGCCATAAACGAGGGTCAGATAGCAGGTGCAGCCCTAGACTGCTTTGAAAATGAGCCTATGCCAATGACAGAATTGGTTACCCATCCAAGGGTAACAGTTACACCTCATATAGGGGCTGCAACTAAGGAAGCCCAGGAGAGAATTGGCTACGAAATAGCAGACATTATAGTAAATTATAATAAGGAGGCCTAATATGGTTACACTAAGACCCTTTAAGGCCTTAAGGCCAGATGAAAAATATGTAGACAGGGTTGCAGCCCTACCCTACGATACAATGAATACCCAAGAGGCCAGGATAATGGCTCAGGGCAACCCATATAACTACCTGAGGATAGACAGGGCAGAGATAGACCTTCCAGAGGGGACAGACATACATTCTGACCAGGTCTATGCCAAGGCAGGCCAGAACCTGAGGGCATTTATAGAAGAAGGAATACTTGTAAAAGAAGCTGAACCCGCCCTATACATATACAGGGAGGTCATGGATGGAAGGGCCCAGGTAGGTATAGTGGGCTGTGTAGCTGTTGATGAGAGCCTAGATGGAACTATCAAAAAGCACGAACATACCAAGCCAGACAAGGTTGAGGACAGGACTAGGCATATAGAGGCCTGTCAGGCAAATACAGGAACCATACTCCTTACCTATAGGGATGATGCCAGGGTAGAGGCTATAATGGCCAACAAAATGGGAGAAAAACCCATCTATGACTTTGTATCAGAAGATGGGGTAGGCCATACTGTATGGAAGTTAGACGGTCAGGAAATGGAAGACTTGGTTGAGGCCTTCAAGGGCATAGATAATCTCTATGTTGCAGATGGCCACCACAGGACTGCAGCAGCTGAGAACTATGCTGTAAAAATGAGAAAGGAAGTAGGAGACTACACTGGTCAGGAAGAATTTAACTACTACCTTGCCATGATAGCCCCAAAAAATAGCCTGTATGTAATGGACTACAATAGAGTGGTAGAAGACCTAAATGGACATGACTTTGAGACTTTTAGAAACCTGGTTGGTGAAAAATTTCAAATAGACCAGGTAGACAAGGCCTACAAGCCAAAGGAAAAGTATGAATATGGCATGTATGTGGATGGAGTCTGGTATAGACTTAGGGTGAAGGATGAAATCATAGATACAATAAAGAAGACAAGTGAAAATCTGGCCATCGACCTCCTAGATGTCAGCCTACTACACGATCTATTAATAGAGCCAATCCTGGGTATAGATGTGCCACAAAGGGACAAGAGGATAGACTTTATAGGTGGTATAAGGGGTCTAGGTGAAATAGAGAAGAGGGTTGAAGAAGGCATGAGACTAGGTTTTGCCCTATATCCAACAGGTATCGAAGAGCTAATGGCAGTAGCGGATATGGATGGAGTAATGCCGGCCAAGTCAACATGGTTTGAGCCAAAGGTCAGGTGTGGACTCTTCCTCCATATGATGGACTAATATATAGAGAAAAAGTGGAACTCATTAGCTAGCTATTATATATAGTAGAGAAAATGGGTTCTCTTTTTGTGAAAAAAGGGCCTCTAGGTTTGTAAATAGGGGATAATAGGTATAATTTTATCCTTTATTATCAGGTGAGATAAATCATATTATTGGTAAAAATCGACTACAAAGGAAAAGGTCAAGAAAAAATCATGAAAAACCTTGAATATTGGACGAAAAAACATTGACTTTTTACTTATATGGGAGTAAAATATATGAGAATGCGTTAATAAGTCCACGATGCCCCGGACTTTACATATATGCAATTGAAAATACGAATGAAAAGTTAAGGAGGGTCTTTATGAAGAGTTATATAGCTAAACCAGCAGACGTTAAGAGAGACTGGTATGTAGTTGATGCTGAAGGCAAGACATTAGGTCGTTTAGCAACTGAAATCGCAACAATATTAAGAGGAAAGAACAAGCCAACATTTACACCACATGTTGATACCGGTGATTATGTAGTGATTATCAATGCAGATAAGATTGTTCTTACAGGAAATAAAGAGCAGACTAAAGTATATTTCCACTATACCGGTTATCCAGGTGGAGATAGATATATGAAGGCTGGTGATGCACTTAAGCAGAAGCCGGTTTGGATGGTAGAACGTGCCATTCGTGGAATGCTTCCGAAAAATAAGCTTGGTGAACAAATGTATCGTAAGCTTAAAGTGTATGCAGGTGCAGAACATCCGCATGCTGCACAGCAGCCTGAAGAATTGAAGTTTGATATCCGTTAACCAGAAGGGAAGGAAATGAAAATGGCAGAAGCTACATACTACGGCACAGGCCGCAGAAAGACATCCGTTGCCAGAGTCTGTCTGGTAGCAGGACAGGGAAATATCGTAATCAATGGTCGCGTACTTGATGATTACTTTGACTTGAAAACTCTTGAAATTATTGTTAAACAGCCTCTGGAACTGACCGGCACAACTGCTGTCTATGACGTGATTGCTTCCGTAAAGGGCGGCGGTGCTTCCGGACAGGCCGGCGCCATCCGTCATGGTATCAGCCGCGCATTGTTGGAAGTTGATCCGGAATATAGAAAGATTCTTAAGAGCGCAGGTCTTCTGACTCGTGATCCGAGAATGAAAGAACGTAAGAAATAC
>ERZ773009.1997-NODE-1997-length-13431-cov-4.025194_pt1 | contig 13431 bp, 10 predicted proteins | sample MGYA00580663_ERZ773009 | MGnify/ENA primary metagenome ERZ773009 (study PRJEB29015, sample SAMEA2737969) | human oral metagenome | biome: human oral; feature: human-associated habitat; material: dental | place: China | collected 2026 ... | reverse complement strand
CTCATATCTTAAACAGCTATCTTGATTTCCAGCATGAAGGGTTTGAAGCGTTTTTTTCACAGCTTGAAAAAAAATTGTGGTATTTTAAATTGGGTAAGCCGTTTCCCCGTCTCGTTAAGCGATTCGCAATTATGCCGCTGTTGCGCACAAACAATGCCCCTGTCTTTTGGGTAACGCACAATCTTAAAAAAAGAGTAGATGCGTTTTTCGGCTCGCTCGAAGCGTATCAGGCAATTTCGCGCAGCTGGGAAAACTTTCCTTTATTGTGCAGAAACCAAAATCCTGAAACCGGTACATTTTTGGATTACGAAGCATTGAAAGACGAAGCATCGCTTGCAGCAAACGCGGTACTTTTGAATCACGGCTATGATGAAACGAAACGGACGGCAGAGCTTGATATTGGAGATATGCAGCAGGCGGCAGCCTTCCGAGGTGGTGAGTGCATCAACAAAACGATGACCCGCGGCGATATGTACAGCCCGCTGCAATGGCAGTGCCATAACGGTCATCGGTTTGCAGCAAGTCCCTACTTAGTGCTTAAAACGGGGCATTGGTGTCCCGAATGCTGCAGCACACCGCCGTGGAATTTCGGCAAACTCGCGCAGCATATTCCGTTTTATGCACAACTATGGTATGACGACCACACAACCGATGAAACGGAATCGTATTCCGCGGAGGATGCACGGGATATAGCTGTATACGAAAAACGCCGCAACTAAATCTAAGGGGTTTCAGATGTCCCCCTTAATACAAAAAGGGGATAATCCGCTTAGGTTTATAGCGGGCAACTTCGTCGGGAAAGTCTTGTGCATATTTTTTATACAGTGCGTGAGAGCGCGGTACTAAATTGCAGGCTGTCCAAAATAAAAACAAGAAACCGGCGGATGACCACGTGAGAACGGCAAAACCGAACCATTCCAGCAATTCACCGAAGTAATTCGCGCTGGTAACGTAGCGGTACATCCCCTTACACGGATAGTAATGTTTGCTTTCTCCATGAGTTCTAAGGGAGCGGATATACGAATCGGATTGTATATTGATAAACATACCGGCACAAAAGAAGACCGTGCCGAGGATAAAACGAGGATCGGTAAGCCAGTGCCGGCTATACATCTCCGCAGGAGAAAAATAAAAAATCCACAAACCGATTAGAAAGGCGTTAACCGTATTAAAAACCATACCCATCGTTACTATTGTAAGCGGCATTTTGCTGTGGCCCTTAATCAGCATCGGGAAAATCAGCGTGCGCTGAATATAGTGTGCAAGGAAAAATGACACAAGCACTATCCGCACCGGTTTGTGCGCATAGTCAAGCGTGAACAGTAATGAGAGCATAACGATAAGGGTAGGACACTCCATCAGCATCCACGCCGCCTTATTGTTAAAGCTGAATCCCCATTTTTTATCGATCAGCTTGCCGTACCCCGCAGGGATAAAATACAAGGCAAAAAAACACACCAAACCTAAAACGAGCATCACAACTTCGACGGTACAATATATAAAATACGACATGCGCAATAGTATCACCTCTTTTAGCCTTTTCATCAAGCAGTGGTAATAGGATGAATTTTTTTGCTTGACTTTTGAGGGGAGGGGGGGGTATTATAGAAGGAAGTTCATTTATAGCGGATACTTATACTTATCCGTTACAGAAGGAGAAGTTCTATGAGAAAACACAGACTGTTTTCAGTTGCTGTGCTTGCTGCATTTTTTGCTGCAAGTGTCATTATAACAGCGTGCGGTGGATTAAATAATCCGTCCAAACCAGCCAGCCCGGATGAGCCAAAGCCGGAAGCGCTGCAGCAGCTGAAATCCGACCAATTCCCCACGACAGAGGATGGTAAATCTTATGACCGGTATAAAATTGAGTGGACTGATGCGGCAGGAAACAAGCAGACAAAAGTAATTACTGCAGATGAGGCAAAAAGCGGTCTTGCACTACTCGGCGGTATAAAAGCAGGTACAACGGCAAAAATTACCCCGCAAGTAAAAAACAGCGAAGGCAACTATGAAGATAAAACCGATGCAGCTACAGATGAGACACCTTCTACTACCACAGCATGGAAGCTCTATATCAAAGCAGGTATTGATGAACTGAGCAAAGAAAAACCGGATTATGATGCCGCACTTGCATGGTTTAAAGATGCCTACGGCGCTGAAAAGAATAACACCACTAAGGCATATTACGCAGTAGTACAGCTGGCATCAATCAGCGTGAAACAGGAAACTGTCGATTTTATGCAGAACAAAATGGGCTTTGCAACCTATCCGAAAAAGCTCAATGCCTTGGTAAACCTCGACTGGTTTAAGGACGAAACTAGATCACAGACTAGGACAGAGAATGGTACTATTAGCATTTCTGTTTCTACGTTTTCGAAGAGTTCCTCTTTTGCTTACAAGCGTGTAAAAGGGCATATTGCAGATACGCCAGACGCTACCAAGGTAAGTATTCCGGTAAATGGGAACCTCGCTCGCTTTGAAATGGGAACGGTCGGACCATTAGCGGGAAAATGGAGTGAGCTCGGCTATAACGCATTGTTAAAGAAAATTATCGATACACCGCTCAAAGACCGGAAACGCTGGTATTCTCGCGATGATTCACCGGATAGCGGGAAATATCTGATCGTTGATGCTTTTGATGACGGAGGAACGTATCTTGTTGGTCATAGTGATGTCGACAAGATGCAGGGGTTCGATGGTACGCAAGGATATTTTTTGGAGGATTGGAATAACTCTATCACTTATGACTATCAGTATGAAGAAGTTTCCACTTGGCATGTGCAATATCCGGAACTAAAGCCCGCAGCAGACTGGTATAAAGAACTTAATCCGCTCTTGCAAATTCCTGCGTATATTATTGAACACAGTGACAGCGCAAAGGTTGATCAACTCATCGATGAACTGTATGGTATTCTGTTCGGTAAAGAATTTACCAATGCGTCTACTGTTTTAAACAGCCTTGATGCAACTAAGTCGGTTACCATCAACAAGCAGCTCATCAAACGATTGGGTATGAGCGGCGAGGATCGTATATTCCCGGAAGATACTGATGTCGAACTGCAAAAAGAGCAGCTTTTAGGGCTTATCGGCAGTATGACCGTTGCCAAAGGAGCTTTTGAGCTTGTGCAGTCCTACTCATTCAACACCGACCTTAACATCCTCAAGTGGAACTGGGAAAAAGAAGATGAAATCTTAAAGAACCTCGGCAGCTATAATCGGCAGCAGGATCCCTTTAACAACGGTTTTCTGAAAGGCCGAAATCCACAAAAAATTGTTAATGCAAAGGATGATATCGTAAAAGGCGCTGACTTGCTGTTGGCTGCATACAAGAGCTTGACCGATTCGAAAACCCTTCCGGCTAAAGCAAAAGAAGAACTTGTAAAGAATATAGCCTTTATACAGGCAATGGTAAAAGAAATCCGGGATGCAGTAGCAGAAGGACGCAAGGCGAATATCTTAATTGGAGAAAACAATCCGCTTGCTAAACCGCCCGTATACCCTGAACCACTGCCGGGAGAGCCTCACCCAACACCAGTCTACCTGACTAAGTTTGAAATCGATATGGGCAAGGTCTTTACCTATGAATACTTCAAACTGTCCAATCTCTTTGAAATGGATGGTTCAAAACCGAAGATTTATGATGCAAACGGCAGCGTCCCGTATATGAATCTTACGCTCAAAAGATTTATGGATGATTTTGTAACGGTAAAATTTAATAACAATAGCGAGATTTTTGTAGATTTCGGGATTCCGCTTAACAATGATGCCGGACAGAGAATTATAAACTTCTACAAATAACACCGCCAAAACGGGGCAATGAAAAAAGTTTTTTGCATAGCGCTGCTTATTATTCCGCTTGTGTGTACCGCTTATGCGGAACCTCAAGCGGAGGGAGGCGGCGCTCCTGCACTTGGGTATGGTAATGGTGCAGGAATTGTTATCAAAACGCAGCAAGGCAGCGCAGCCTTTTCGTGGAATCGATTAGATGCATCGCTCCCTTTTCGGTATGGCTGCGTTGCCGTAACCGGAGGGAGCACTACGCTGCTTTCGGGTTTTTCCAACGCCAGTGCAGAATCGCTGCTTCGGCACGGCAGTGCAGCGGTGGAAGCCGGAACAGAAGATTCTCTGTGTGCTGTTGGATTTCGAGCAGGGTTGACGGAATGGGAGCTGAACCGACTGCGCATCCGCCTCCCCAATACCGAATTGCGGGAGGATCATCTTGTACATCGGTTCTATAGCGCAGGCATTTCCTGCGGGGTACCCGCTTACCGTATCCGCTATGACGGGGCTTGGTATTGGGGACAGGCAGCAATCGGACTACATGATCTCAGCTTCTTAATTGCCAAGCCGTCTGTGGAGGCGATAGCCTCGATCCATCGGTTTAGATTAGCCCAATGGTACGAAGGCAGCATAGCGGCGCTCAAGCTGCAAGGCGTACTAACCAATAAAACAGGAGAATCGGTTGCATCAGGCGCCGCACGAGTATTTGCATTTCAAAACACCATCTATGTTCCGATTGCTGCGCATTCGGCGCTCTCTCTTTTCGCATCATATATCTCTTTCTCAGGGACTTTTTCTATTCGGCTGACTGCGGCAAATCAAGGGTATTTTCTGTTCCCTTATCGCTTTTACAATCGCGATATAAGCATCAGCGGCTCCGTACTGGGATTCGGCGGCAGTTACCGCTATACGGCGGATAGGTTCCGATTCTACGGCGCAGTGCAATGTTATTCCGTTGTCAATGATACCGGTAGCGATGTACTTCACTCAAAAGAGAAAAAATCATTTCTGTTTAAGGGAAAGGAAGAGAAACGTAACACCCCGCTGCCGGTCATCAAAGGAACTACTCTACTGTTGCTGCGTTTTTCTGTTGGCTTTGCTGTTACGCCGAACGCCGAGCTTTCTGCCGGAAAAATAATCCCCGTGCCGATTCTATCGCCCCAGCTTGCAAAGCAGTGGGGTGAGCCTCCTAAGGAACAGCTTCCACAGTCGTCATTGATTATCGACCCGCTTTTAACGGGGCTTTCCATTCGGCTTACGATACGGTTATAGATATGTCGTTAACGAAAAACTTTTTTCGAGCTTTGGTTCAGTATGATATCTCTGTCGCTTTTGCCTAACCGGTTTCGCTTAGGTAAGGGGATACCATCTCTCTTCTTTGTACAACAATCTTCATAACATAATAGCTTTTTATAAATTATTATGGTATACTTATTTAAATCACATCTATGGGAAACCTCTAAAACCTGAGATTTTTAGAGATGTTCTATATAGCATTCTAATAGCATTATAGACTTTGTTGCGAGGGGGAATATCTTTTAAGACCAATACGGCTTTTAAAAGATATCCTCCTGATACATTCGATCAGTCTGCTTAATTTTTAAAGGAGAAGTATATGACGTTACGTTCTAAACTGACACTTTCAATGGCACTGACGGTTTCTATTGCGGCATGTGTTATATTAGGGTTTTCGGTTTTTTCTGTTCGCCAATTAGTTGAACGACAATTTTACAAAGGCGTTCCGGGAGTTTTATCGATGGCAAGCATCGATTTACAGTCCGATTTATTGTTCGGATATTCTCGTTCAGAAGCGTGGGCAAATAATCAAATACTTATTGATTGGTTGGACGATGGTACGCCTGAAGGCGAAAGTAAGAATGCTATTATACGTCGTCTTGAAGAGTTTGCTTCTGAAAAACGTATTATCTCTTCTTGGGTATCAAGCACACAGACAAAAGATTATTATATAGTGGACGCAAATAAAAAGGTTCATTATTCCCGCTTGAAGGAAAGTGAACCGGCGGATGCATGGTTTTTTAAAACGATAAAGTTGAAAGAAAAAGTAACATTCAATATCAACAAAAGCAAAGAGACCGGTGTGATGGGGTTGTGGATCAATGCACACGTTTATAATCAAGAATCAGAATTATTAGGGATTGTTGGCGTAGGGCTTGATCTTGACGAATCGGTTGAGACAATGAAACAAACACTACCGTCTGCACATTCGATCCTATTTGTAACGGATGAAAATGATAATATCGTTATTTCGTCAAATAATGAAAGTTTTGGCGTATCATTAAAAGAATATTTACCGGAAACGATGAATGAGATTCCGCAATATCCTGATATAAAAACATGGAAAGATGGAAAAAGAGGCAAGATGATATACAGCGGACGACAGATTGCAAATCTTCCGTATAATATTGTATTTATTGCGCCTGTGGATGATTTTTTACCCGGTATGTTTACCATTGCAGAAATCCCACTGCTTGTAACAATCATTGTAATAGGAATATCTATTTCGTTGCTGTATTTTTCAATACGAAAAACCGTAAGCAAACCATTGAGTAATACTACTTCTGCGCTTAAAGATATTGCTCAAGGAGATGGGAATTTGACATTCCGATTGCCAATTCATGGGAAAGATGAAATAGCGCTATTATCTGAATATTTCAATAAAATGCTTTCAAAAATTGCGGCGTCTATTCACCAAGTCGGAACAAACACGAGCATAATGAAAGAAGTAGGTAATGAACTTGCATCTAATATGACCGGAACGGCGAGTGCAGTACATGAGATTAGTGCAAACATCGATGAGGTAAAGCAGCAGGCGATAACTCAAGCAGCAAGCGTCACTGAAACAGCTGCCGTTATTGAAGAGATTGTTCGTACAATTACACAACTGAATGCCGGTATCGAGATGCAGGCGACAAGTGTCGTGCAATCTTCTTCATCGATAGAAGAAATGGTTGCAAATATCGCATCAATCGGAAAAACGCTTGAGAAAACAGACTCTGTTATCAAAGAGCTTACCGCTGCAACCGGTGACGGCAAGGCAACAATTGTTACCTCTAATACTGTAACACAGAAAATCGCAGAAGAATCGGGTTCTCTTTTGGAAGCATCAAGTGTTATTCAGCACATTGCATCGCAGACGAATTTACTTGCAATGAATGCTGCAATAGAAGCTGCTCATGCAGGAGAAGCTGGAAAAGGATTTGCCGTTGTAGCAGACGAAATCCGTAAGCTTGCCGAAGATTCTGCAGCACAAGGCAAAAGCATTACCGCTACATTGAAAATGTTATCAAGTGAAATTGAAATGCTTTCTGCTTCGTCAAAAACTGTTGAAGAAAAGTTTAATGCGATCTTTAATCTTGCAGAGCAGGTAAAAGCCATGAGTACACAGGTTACCGAATCGATGCAGGAACAGGAGAATGGTAGTAAGGAAGTACTGGCAGCTATTAAGAGCATTAATACGGTAACGGTTGAAGTGCAAACCGGTTCGGAAGAAATGTTGAAAGGCGGAGAAAAGGCTTCGCAGGAAATGCAAAAACTCGACAATCTGACTTGTGTTATCACGGAAAGTATAAACGAAATGGCATCGGGAGCTGCACAAATTAATAATGCCGTGCAGGAAGTGAATGCAATTACACAGAAGAATAAACGGAGTATTGAAAATTTGGCTGAAGAAGTTTCAAAATTTAAGGTATAGGGAACCTCTAAAAATCTCAGTTGTTTAGGGATGCCCTATAGTATGCTGCGCTTCCTCTTCAGCTTTGCAGGCGGGGCAAAGACCGGTAAGTTCTATACTGTGTGATGTCATGGTAAAGCCCGTTTCGGATAAGATTTGGTCTTCTAAATCGTGAAGCGGACAAACGGCAATATCGGCCGAAGCCTTGCACTTACTGCATACAATTCGGTGGTGATGTTCTGTTCCTTGCTGAGATGCAATCTGAAAATAGGCTTTTCCGTCAGGATGTATGCTATTTGTTACAAAATTGGATTCGGCAAGTGTATGCATTGTTCGATACACCGTCGATAAGTCAATTTGCAGATCCTCCCCGCAGGCTTCATGCAGTTCTTCGACAGAGAATGCCTTATCTTTATCTTGAGATAAAATACTGATGATCAAATTTCGTGCTTTTGTTTTGCGCAACTTCTTTGTAACAAGCGGGTTTTCCATACTTTTTATGTCCTACGCACTATCTATTCGATAGATCAATTGGGAACCTCTAAAAGCTTGAGTTTTTAGAGATGTCTCATTATACAGGAGAATACCTTTTTTTGAAAGGGCAAAACACGGTGTTTTATGGATGCTTCATAATTATCGATGAATAAATATCTCAGAATAAAGAGGCTGTTGAAAAGAAATCCGATGCGTTTATCCCGATGTTTTTCTATTGGCTTTGCTGTTACGCCGAACGCCGAGCTTTCCGCCGGAAGAATAATTCCGGTTCCGATTCTGCCGCCGGCTCTTGCAAAACAGTTGGATACGGGAAAGGGGAGACTTTCTGCACTGATTATCGACCCGCTTCTAACCGGACTTTCCATACGGCTTACGGTACGGTTGTAAGATGGGTATAAATTTATGATATCACAATGCGACGAGTAGATGCGCGGCATATTTCAAGAGCCCCTTTCCGTAAGCCTTTTGAAATAGCCTGTTGAACAGTGTACGTCCGTGTACACTGTTCAACGACAAGTTTTTCTCACGAAAAACTTGCTTTTGTTCAATTCCACGGACATCCATGTCCGTTCTGAATTTACGAGGCGCGAGAAAAAATTAACCGCAGGCGTACTTGTTGTACGTCGAGGGCTGTTTGCAGCAGCGGCACGGATGCCGCTCGTGCTACACAGAAGCGATGTTTCGGCAGCTGCCGAAACTCGCAGCCAAAAGTGTACAAGGATGTACACTTTTGGCGCAGATGCGCCGTTTATTTCAAAAGGTGGGTCTACCAGCTTTCTTGTCTGATTACATAATCCCTAAAAGAATGCGCTGCCAGCTCTTCTTTTACTTTTTCAAGATCATCAGGCTTAATGCCCGGGAGCACAACCCGTACCGTTTTCTCAGTCCGTTCGTACGCGGGGTCAAACCCTGCTTTTCTCAGTTGCACGACAAGCCGCAGTGCATTCTCTTCCCGTACAAAAGCACCCAGCTGAATTCTCCACAGCACGCCGGAGCTGCCTTGAGCGTAAACCGGAGTCGGAGCTTGTGCCTTTTTGGCAGGAGCCGGTTTTTCAGTGTCTTTTTTGGTATCGGTATTTTCCGCTTGGCTGCCTTCAGATGCTGTTTGCGCTTGTGGCGTATCAAGTTGTGCTGTTTCTGATGCAGGCGCTGCTTCCGTGTCGGACGTTTTAGCCGGTACATCGGAAGCCTCTTCCTCTTGAGTGGGTACTACTTCCGGCTGTGTATTGGAAACGTTCGGCGCTTCTGTTTGTGCGTTTTCTGCCGGTTCATTACTGTAAACGTCGTTTGTTGCTACGAGCGCGGCATGGTCAAGCGAATCTACCTTTTTAATCGAGACGCGCGTTACCCCGCGGCTGATCATTCCCAGCGATTCGGCTGCTGCTTTTGATAAATCTATTTCGCGGTTTGCAACGAAGGGGCCGCGGTCGTTTACACGTACCACCACCTTTTTTCCGTTCTCAAGATTGGTTACTTCAAGAAAAGTGCCGAATGGTAGTGTTTTATGAGCTGCCGTGTAGGCATTCATGTCGAAAATTTCGCCGCTTGATGTCGGCCGGCCGTTAAAAGCCTCTCCGTAATAAGATGCGTAAGTTTCTGCTGTGAGTAATTCTTCCGCTCCGAGGGGCAATAACAACAACGCCCCAAGCAGAGCTGTTAGAACATGGTATTTTTTCATAAGATCCTCCCATAGCTTCATACACACAATATCGGAAAAGAAGAAAAAAAATTAAGCGTAAATTAAGGAAGAAGATGTGTTTAAAAAGGAAGACGTGTTTAGAAAGGCGGTAGGAAATAGAACAATCTGCCGGAGACGAGACTTGAACTCGTACGACCGTTTCCAGTCAAGGGATTTTAAGTCCCTGGTGTCTACCAATTCCACCACTCCGGCAAAGATGATATACTATACCGGAAATCATAGAGGTGGTCAAGATTGTTCACGGACTCTCATTGTCATTTACGCCATATTTCACAAAAGACGGCGCATTTTCCGCTTATACTGAAAGCAATGCAGGAAGAAAAATATCCTTTTATAATGGATATCGGTACCGATGTCGGAGATTTTATGCCGCGGTATAAGGCCGTTGCCGATGCATGGGGTACAGCCGGAAACGTACCCGATTTTATCCATTTTTCTGCGGGACTGTGGCCGGGACGTGCTGCTATCGAACATCGGGCGGAGGCGATGCGGATGCTCGAAACCGATATTCAGGCTATCCTAAAAAGCGGGCAGTCCTATTCGGCAGTCGGGGAATGCGGTATCGATCGGTATTGGAACCATGCCGGGGCTGCCGGTACGGGAACCGGAGACCTTGCCGGAGAAAAGCTGCTCTTTCTGGAACAGCTTGCGCTTGCCGAACGGTATGGTTTGGCCGTTATCATTCATTCCCGTGACGGCTTTGAGCCGACGCTCCGCTGCATCGACGAAGTAGGCTGGCATCGAGGGGTTATCCACTGTTTCTCATACGGAAAAAAAGAAGCGGAGGCCTTTTTGGAACGTGGCTGGTACCTTTCATTTCCGGCTACCATTACCTACGCCGACAATGCGGAAACAGCATCCGAAATAGCGGAGCTGGTACGCATGGTGCCCGACGATCGGCTGTTGTTGGAGACTGATGCCCCCTATCTTGCCCCTCAGCCGGTTAGGCGCGAAGTAAACACCCCGTTAAATATTCCGTATACCTACCGGGCGGCAAGCGAATACCGGCACTGCTCGATTGAACACTTATGCTCAACCGTGTACCGGAATTGCTGTAGGCTTTTCTCCGTGCTGCATAGCCAACGCTTTTGAAAATAGACGGTGTAGATACAAGGAGCTAGCCGAAAATAAAGCGGAGGCACGGATGCCGCTCGTATTAAGCAGAATCAAGTTTGACAATGGTCAAACTTGTGTTCAGCGAAGTACACGGACGTACTTCGCTGAACGAGCGACCCAGTAGATGTGCCGTATATTTCAAAAGGACAAGGGCTAATACCAATCGCCACAAATAAGCCGATGTGCTGCGGAGCCGGGGAGGGGTATCGGCGGCAGCGCATCTTTTGAAAACCATGCGGCCTCCGATAACTCCTCTTTTTGTACGGTAATATCCCCCGAAACGTATTCGGCGCGGAAGGCGAGCATCAGCTGGTTGGGATACGGCCAGCCTTGACTTCCACGATACCGGATATCTTTGACGGTTAAGCCGACTTCTTCGTGCACTTCGCGGATAACAGCTTCTTCCGCGGATTCGCCCGCTTCGATAAAACCGGCGATGCAGGTATAAATATCGGAGGTGTGCTGAACATGCCGCGCTAAAAGGATTTGCTCGCCTTTGCTGATAAGCACGATAATACACGGGGCAAGGACGGGATACAATATTCTGCGGCATTGCGGGCATTCCAATGCCGTTTCCGTTATGCTTAAATGCAGACTGCTTCCGCACGAAGGGCAATACTTTGTATGATGCAGCCAATCGAGCAAAAGCACTGCGCGGGCGGCGTGTTCCGAGTGTTCGGAAGGTTCCGTTATAAACAAATTCCGGTACGGTATCCGTTTAAAGCCTTTCGGCTCTGCTGCATCAGGCGACAGCGCCGCTGCAAAAGTATGATATGCCCGCTCCCCATACACACCGAGAATGTCCTGATTATTGTACTTTCTGATTGCTTTCGTAACTTCACTACCGCTCGGTAATCGTCCGTTTTCTGAAACAAAAATATTTTTCTTTTGTATTAAAATACCGAATTCAAAATCAGCCCCGTTCGGGCAGTCTATGAGTGCCATACTTCCAGTATATGCTTTTAGCAATTTAAGTCAAATCTCGGCTTTGGCATGTCAAGGCTTTGGAAGGGGGAGGTGAATCAGCTAAAATAGCACCGGCTAATTTAATCGGCAAAATTGTTCCGGTTTGATTTTTATATTGACATTATAAATAAATATATTTACAATAACTAGCAAGGAGTTAAATTTATGGCACAGACAAATATCAATATCCGTATAGACGAAGACTTAAAACGGCAGTTTGAAACCTTTTGTTCCAACATCGGTATGACTATGACAACGGCATTTTGCGTATTTGCAAAAACCGCGGTTCGGAAACAAAAAATACCGTTTGAGTTAGCGGTAGACCCGTTTTACAGCGAAAGCAATATGGCACACTTACGTCGCGGCATTGCCGCATTGAATGACGGAAAAGGTGTGGAACATGAGCTTATCGAGGTAGATGAATGAAAAAAATATGGTTTGATGAAGCGTGGGAAGATTATGAGTATTGGCAGACCCAAGATAAAAAAACAATAAAACGTATTAATATGCTGCTTAAAGATATTGAACGGGAAAATTTTGACGGTGTAGGTAAGCCGGAGCCTTTAAAGGGTGAACTGAGCGGTTTTTGGAGTCGCCGTATTGATGAAGTAAATAGGCTTGTCTATCGAATAAGTAAAAATACCTTAGAAATCCTTTCCTGCCGTGGCCATTACGATGATTAACGGCAATACGGTTGTTCCGCCGCATCAGCTATTTTCCCCATGTATTTTCCACACTATGTATTTTCAATTGACATAATAGACGGAGCAGTATACAATTCCGCAACATTTTTCGAATACCGATGCAAATTAAGGACAATATGAGTAAAGAGCAAAATAATCAGAAATTAGTACATTGGGCGGATCAAACCGCAGAGAAGATTATACGCGAGCGCGGCGATTTGGATTCTTATACGTGCGCTTCGGGGATTACGCCGTCGGGAACCGTTCACATCGGCAACTTCCGGGAAATTATTTCGGTCGATTTAGTTGTACGCGCGTTGCGCGATCGCGGCAAAAAGGTGCGGTTTATTTATTCGTGGGACGATTACGATGTGTTCCGGAAGGTGCCCGAAAATATGCCCGGAAAAGAAACGCTGCAAAACTATCTGCGGTATCCCATCACGATGGTGCCCGACACAACCGGACGCGATTCTTCTTATGCGCGTCATCACGAAGTTGATGTGGAGCAGGTACTGCCGCTTGTCGGTATTTACCCTGAATTCTTATATCAGGCCAAACGGTACCGCAGCGGTATGTATGCCGAGGGGATGAAAAAAGCGCTGCAAAACCGCGAAAAAATAAAGGACTGTTTAAACCGCTACCGCGATGATGAGCACAAAATCCCTGCGGCAGAAGAATATTGGCCTGTAGCGGCTTTTTGCTGCAACTGCAATAAAGACACAACTGAAATCGTTTCTTACGACGGCGAATACGGATTGGAATACCGGTGCACAAGCTGCGGGCATCAAGAAAAGGCGGACTTGCGTACTTCAAAGGAATTGAAACTCGGATGGAGAGTTGACTGGCCGATGCGCTGGCAGTTTGAAAAAACGGTTTTTGAACCCGCCGGAAAAGATCACCACAGCCAAGGTGGTTCGTTCGATACGGCGCGGCTTGTCGCAGACGAAATTTATCAGTGGCCTTCTCCCCTCAGCTTCCGCTACGATTTTATCGGCATTAAA
>ERZ773009.1995-NODE-1995-length-13433-cov-6.560697_pt1 | contig 13433 bp, 11 predicted proteins | sample MGYA00580663_ERZ773009 | MGnify/ENA primary metagenome ERZ773009 (study PRJEB29015, sample SAMEA2737969) | human oral metagenome | biome: human oral; feature: human-associated habitat; material: dental | place: China | collected 2026 ... | reverse complement strand
CGAGAGGACAGTGCAGATGTGTGAAGATGGGTGGCTGAATTTATCAGTGGTTCCTTAGGGAAATTATTTCATGGGAAGATTGCAAGTTTCATTGTCGCATCGTTCTGCCAAACTCTTGGCAGCTTATGCAGCCGCAGCACACGGAGCTGCCACACAAATCGTGTATGCGGCGACTTTCTTCGCACACAAAAAGAGAAGCTGTGCACGAACCAAATCCGGCTCATGCACAGCCCTCCCTCAATGCATCGTTTCCTTGCCGCCCGTCACCTGCAGCACCTTGAGCATCTCGCGGCGCGGCGCGAGGTCTACCGCCATCGCCGCCATTTCCAAGGCTTCCAGACGCGCGTTGATGTAAGCCGTGCTGCGGCGCACCTCCTGCGTCATACGGCACGCTTCCTGCGTCTCCTTTTCGAGTTCCGAAATCTGCCCGCTCGCCGCCTCGTAACGCGCATTGAACGCCTCGAAGCGTGCGTTCAGCTCGGCGAAGCGGCGGTCGAGCGCCGCGAAATGTGCATCGAACTCCGCGAGCTTCTCGTCGATCGCTGCCAGCTTCGCCTCGCCGCTCGCCAAGCGCTCGCTCACACGGCGGACATTTTCATCCAAGTTTTCTATATCATGGCGCGTCCATTCGCGCAAATTTGTGCTATCTTCCATTGTTCTCCCTCCGCCGTCATTATACCACGACTTTTCTCCCTAGTCCAGAATGATTTAGGAGAAAATAATAAAAAGCCGCTATTTTTCCTGCGCGATGGAAAAACAGCGGTATTTCAACGGAAGAAGAGCATGATGAAACCGCCAATCGTCGGCATTCCAACGATAGCAGCTTTCAATAAAGAGCGCGGTGCGAGATGCGTGCATTTTGCTCCGACGAAAGCCCCAATCATCAGCCCGAGAAGCGTCTGCACGAAGATGTCGAGATCGAGCCGCCCGTTCATCATGTAGCCGAGCCCGCCCGCCGCCGAAATCGGCAGAATGACCATCATGCATGTGCCGATCGACTGCAGGAGCGGCACGCCGAAGACGCAGAGCAGCGTGAGCTGGATGAACGCCGCCGCGCCGATGCCGAACGCGCCCGACAGAAAGCCGTTGACAAAGCCGAGCGTCAGTCCGTAGACGACGAGCTTCCTGCCCGCCAGAAGCTCGCCGCGCACATGGAAGATGCGGTCGAGGAGATCGGCGCGATAGACCTTCATATAGAGCGTGAATGCCGACAGGAGCAGCATCAGTGCCGTCAGAAAGCCAAGCTCCTCCGACGGCATCACGTTCGACACCTCCGCGCCCAAGAGTGCGCCGAGGACGCCGCCCGCGCCGAGCACCGCACCCGTCTTGACGACGACCTCGCCCTCGCGGAAATGGCTGACGGCGCCCGAGAGCATCGTGAAGAGCATCGAGGCGAGCGCGACGCCGAGCGCCGTATGGATCGGCACGCCGAAGCCGACGGTCAGGAGCGTGATGACAACGCCCGCGCCGCCCGCACCGACGAAGCCGATGAGCGCTCCCAAGATCAGCATCGAGAAGAAAATCATTTTTCTTCCTCCACATCCTCCGTCAGCGCGTGCTGCCCGAGCATCGTCGTCAGATTGTCGCGCGTGAAGCGATAGGCGCTCGAAGAGAAGTCCTGCGTCGCATCGTAATGGTTCGACTGCGCGTGCAAGATGCCGGCGACCGTGTCGTAGATCATGTCGTTCGTGAAGTACTGGCTCTCGTGACCCCTCAAGGCCGCTGCGACCGCAGGCTCCGCCGCCTGGCAGGCGGGCGACATGTATACGAACATCGGGATGCGCACCATGTGGAAGTTGAATACGTCGGGATTGTGCGAAATCTCCAAGTCCTCGCCGTGGTCGGAGAAGTAGACCATCGCCTGCAGGTTCAGATTGTCGCGTGCGTACTCGAAGATGCGCCGCAAATTGTCGTCCGTGTAGAGGATGCTGTTCGCATACGACTCGGCATTCGTTCCCGCGCCGCCCGCCGCATTGACCCAGCGCTCGAACGAGGCGGGATAGCGGTTGTTGTAGTAGATGTGGCTGCCCATGATGTGCAGCACGATGAAGTTGTTCTTCGAGCCGTCGATCTCGGTCAGATACTGCAGAAGATTCTCGTCGTATTTCTCCGTGAAGAGGTACGAGTCATCGACCCACTCCGCGCGGTCCGCCGTCTTCGCGACGAGCGTGATGGCGCTGTCGTACTGCCCGTAGCGCCCCTGGTTGCTGAACCAGTACGTATTGTAGCCCGCCTTCTTCGCCACGTCGATGAGCGATGTCGAGTTGTAGAACTCCTTGTCGTTGTACTGGCTCTGCTCCGTCAGCGCGCGCTGCAAGACAGGCACCGTCTGCGACCAGCACGAATAGGCGTGGCGGAAGACGACGAAATCGGGATCTTCCATGCGTGCGGCGAGCCACGGCGTATCATCGTAGGGGAATGTCGGCGTGTACGCCTTCATGAACGTGCGCGACGCCGACTCGCCGATGACGACGATCACCGTGCCCGGCGCCTTGGCGGCAAGCGTGTCCTCGGGCGTATCGAGCTTGAGTCCGGCGAAGCGCTCGTCATAGTAGGCGCTGTACTCCTGCGTCTCGGCGACGTAGTCGGAAACCTCCTTCCAGCTCAGCGCGATCGACGTCTCCGGCAAGACGAAGAACGGGATGTAGACGCCGAGGACGCAGCCGAGCAGGAAGAGCGCCGCCCGCTTGCCCGCCGTCAGCGGATGCGCCGCCAGATGACGCGCTTGGCGCATGTTGCCGCGATAGCAGAGCCACAGGAAGGCGAGAAAAGCGATGACGATACCAATCAGTGCGGGGATGCCGAGCATCGCCTCAAGGAAATCGACGCTCTCGTCGGGATTCGTCAGATAGAGCGCCATGAGCGACGCAGGCGTCAGGCAGTGCTGGTAAATCGAGAAGTAGACGATCTGCACGAAGGGAATCGCAAGGCACGCGAAGTCGAGCGCGGCGAAGAGCGCGGCGACAGGGCGCGAGAGCTTTCCGTACGAAAATGCCAGCGACTGCCAAGAAGCGAGCAAGAGAAAGATTCCCGTGCCGCACAGAAAGTCGAGCCGTATGAGCGAGACGTACCACGGCGTAGCGTACGACCACGAGTAAAGAATCGGGAAGGTCACGCACCACAAGACGCCTGCGAAGAGATGCGGCGCGTGGTTCAGCGAAAACAGCCGCTTTCGTGCGCCGTACTGGAAGAGCACGAGCGCACCGATCACGGGCAGAAGCCACGGCAGATAATTGGCCGGCGTCATGTCCTCGCCGATATTGATGTAGAAAGAAACGAGCGCAAAATAAAAAACGAAAGCCGCTACGACATACCGCATGCCCTCGTTCTTCTCCTCTATGGAAAACCGCATGGAAAACCGCATCCTTTGTCTATGTTGTAATTTGGGAAAAGAGCCGCCGCACCGCATTGTCAAAGGTCGAAACGGACTCGCCCACGTTCTTTTAAGTATAAGGAAAGCCCCCGCTTTCGTCAAGTGGATTTTCTCTTGCAAAGTTTTTTGCTATAATGATAAGGAAGACTTTTCTAGTAACATGAATTTTCGTCAGGAGACTCGTATGATTGACATAAAGAATCTTCGCAAACATTACGATGAAGATACCGTATTCATAACGGCACATGCAGCGGAACGCTTCAGGCTAAGGAACATCAAGGCAAAAGACATACGAACCGCCGTTGCGACAGGAGAGATCATTGAACAATACCCTTGTGATTATCCCTATCCAAGCTGTTTGATTCTAGGAGTTACGAAAGAAAACCGCTATATCCATGTGGTGATGAGCGACGAAGGGAGCGCCAGCCGAATCATAACGGCGTACTTCCCCGATCCAGCGAAATGGAGCAACGATTACAAAACACGAAAGGAGGATATTTGAAATGAAATGCTTGCTTTGCAAGTCCGGCACGATGAAAGAATCCACTGCAACATATTTCACCCAGCTTGAAAACTGCTATATCATCATTGAGAAAGTCCCTTGTTGGAAATGCGAACAATGCGGCGAAACACTTTATGCCGCCTCCGTGATGGAAAGAATCGACGACATCTTGGAAGGTTTGAAAAAGATCGCCAGCAAAATCTTCATTATGGACTATACGAGCGCCGCGTAAGCTGCACAAGCTTTGAGGACATATGTTCAGCTGCCACGCGAAGCGTCACTTCACCACTTCCACGTGATCGAGCCTCGTGCCGTCGGGCAGGAAGCACTCGACCGTCAGAGACGAATCCTTCGCTTCCAAAACGAGATAGTTGTTCGTCTCGGGCTGCGGTGCGACCGTTTCATCAAGTGCATGGTCGACCCAGAGATTCGGATAGCGCACATCGCCCGCGACGCCCGTCAAGATGTAAACGGGACCCTTCGGCGAGCGGCGAAACGACCGGATATGCCCGCGATTACGATAGGTGTGCAGATGCGCCGTAAGAACGAGATCGATGCCAAGCTTGTCGAAGACGGGCATAAACGCCTCGCCTATGTCGGAAAATCCCTCCGTGCGTTCGGGGTGCTGATGAATGCGGTACTGTAGCACATCCTTGTGTAGGAGCGCGATCTTCCACTTCCTGCGATTCTTCTCCATATCCTCAGACAGCCAGGCGAGCTGCTCATCCAAAAGCCCTTGCTTGAAAGATGCCGTCTCATCCATCTGCGTATTGAGTACGGCGAAGTGGCACGGCCCGTAGTCAAACGAATAATAATAGCGCGAAAACGCCTCGCTGCCGTTGTCCGGCACGGCGAACTCCTGCAAATACGCTTCGGGCAGGCGCACTTGCCAATTCCGATCATACGTCTCATGATTGCCCATAACGGGTGCGAACGGGATGCGCTCGATCATGGGCGCAACCGCCGAGAGCCAAGCATCCCACTGCGTATGATCTTCGCCGTTATCGACGAGATCGCCCATGTTGACGAAGAAGCCTGCATCCCGATTGCGCTGCCATGCTCCCTGCGCGACGTCTCGCCAGACCGAATAATCGCTCGACTGCGAATCGGGGAAGATCAGCGCCTTGAAGTTATCGCTCTCCGCCGGCGTCGTCAAAGGCCGCCACTCGCTCGCCTCCTCGCCGTTCACCAACCGATACTCGTAGTGCCGCCCCGGCGTCAGCCCCTCAATGCCCGCCGCATGCAGCACCGCCGCGCGCCCGTCGTCCGTGAAATCCTCGTTCGTCGCCGCTGCGCGCTGTACCGCAGCCGCATCCGCCTCGCGCCACTCGACCGCCGCCGCGCTCTGCACCGACCACGACTGCCACATGATCGTGCGCGAAACGGAAGGATCGCGCGTGATGATCTGCCGGACGAAGTCCGCCTCGATCCTTTGAGGATTTGCCATCTTATCGAGCCGCTTCGCCGCCTGTCCAAAGACATCGAACCTCTGCGCCAAAAAGCCGCCGCCCGCAAGAACCGCCGCACCGCCCGCAAGCTTGAGGAATGTGCGGCGGTTTATCTTATGTTGATTCTTCATGTTTTGCCCCCTACAATATCTCCTTCTTTATTTTCAGCATTTATGATCTTTTAAAAACTGCAATCCTGTTGTCAACGCATTCCACATGAGCATGTCAAACTATACAGTTTAAAGTTTTTCACGCTAACCCTATCCTTTCATCATAACACTACGCCGCTTTCGTACATTGCTGAACATAGCAAATCCCTCTCGCCATAGCTCTTATTCTACAACGAGAGGGATTTATATTCAATATCCATAGAGGCATTCCGCCATCGTCACTCCACTGGAAAACACATTTGCCAGTCAACGGAAAACAGATCATTTTCGTATCGTAATCCTAAAACTGTCTATTTTGGAGCTTTATGATATAACAATACGAATTCCCCAGGGTGATTGACCATGCTTGAAGTTCCAGAAGCGCAATATGACGGAATACGGCGCATCAATGCCCGTGATTGGCTTCTGATGCGAGCAGAGTTTCATAAATCTCGGTATGGGATTCGCTCTACAAAGATTCTTAAACAAAATGCAATAATACAACCCTCTTTGCAGGTTTTTCTTCCTATTATGTCGAATAAGAATCTCATGCTCAATTTACTATGAAAGTCCAAGAAGTCAAGCCCGAAGGGCGCAGACTGATTGGGTAACTTTCATTAAGGGCGGCGCACAATGTCCACAAAGTGGACGTTTGTGCGTGTAGTTTACTGACATTACGGACATACTTTCCTCACGGCAATCATCCATCCACACACCTACATTTTAGAAAGAGGGATTTTGATGAAGCTATTGTGCCTGCTCGTCACACTTGCCGCGCTCTTTTGTGCCGGTTGTTCCAGCAGCGTTGCTGACAGCATCGGAAAAGATGTTGAGGACACTCTGAGCAATACCCAGCATGCGAAAAACCGCTATGTTCAAATGGTCAAAAACGGCCATCCAAATGAATATCCCAACCGGACTTACGAGCAAGCTTTTTCCAATTTCTTCGCCCAGCCACAATGGAAATATTTTAAAAGCGATGACCAGCAGAACGTCGTCGAATTCACTGGCGACTGCACGTACCAGGATGTTCCTGTCAAGGCCAGAATTCAGTTCGTCGTCGACGAAAAAGCCGGTACCTTTGAAACGACGTATCTCGCTTTCAATGAGGTGCCGCAAAATCGTTTAGTTCTATCCGCCCTTCTCGAAAAGACATTCACAGAACCACTGAAAAAATAAAGCATACTAGAAGACATCAAAAAGCACTGTGAAAACACGCACAGTGCTTTTCTTTTCTGTTCTACTGCACAGCCGTCGGCAATTTGGCAAAATCGGTCTTGAACTGCTTCATATCTGCGGCAGACGTGATGATAGAAGCGAAGCACAGCTGAACCATCCTGCCGGCAAGATACAGATCCTATGGCCTTTCCACCAAGGCGCCGTCCACATACTTCTCAATATGAATCCCCGCGATTGCATAAAGTGCGCTGTCATCGAGCACATAGTCTTCCCCTGCAATATCTTCCGGCAGCACATTGGAATGATGCTCCAATATGGCTTCATCGCGCCCAAATATATCGCGAATCTCCTTGGCATTCTGCTCAATGATCGAAGTATAGGGAATCACGAAGATGATTCTTTTCTTTCTATACAACTGTGCATGACGCAGCGCGAACCGCATGCCGGCAAGCGTCTTGCCACCGCCCATCGGCACGGAAAGTTTGTAGATTCCCGGAGTGTTTGGCGCTGCCCGCAGACAATCGTCGCTGATCTTCTGGCGAAGCCCGGCAATCTTCTTCGCCGTCTCCTTCTGAGGCATAGGAAAACTCTTGAGCTTCTTTTCTAAATTTACAGAAAACTCACTCCACAGCATCTCCGTATGCCACTCTTGCGTCAATCGTACATCCAGCTCAAACTCGGCGCTGTCCAGGCGATCGGCATCGACCAACATGCTGAACAGAAGCTTGTGCACCATGCCCCACGCAAAGTGATAATTCTCCGTCTCCTCCGATGCGCAGGACTCAATTCTCGCATCGAGCGCAGAAAACTCGCCGACCGCCTCCGCAAAAAGACGATCGAGTGCCTCTTCTCCGATGACCTCGCGGTAATAATAGGCGAGGTCAACACGCTCCAGCAAATCATCTTTCTCCACGCGCCGCAGGAAATCGGCGCAGCCTTTCTTGTCGACATAATTCATCAGTCCCGAATGATGCGAAAAAATCACAAGCGCTGCCATATCCGCCGCAAGCTGCCCCTCTTCCGAGTGCGCACCATACCGCCGCCGCAGCAGCTGCCCGCCCGCCGTAGCATGGTCGACCGTGCCTCGACGGCTATGGTCGTCCGGATTCTGGCGGCAATAAGCAAGATAATCTGCAAACTCCTGCGTGCACTTGCCGAGATCGTGCAGCAGACCAATCAGGCGCGCTGTTGCCGAAAGCCCGATGCCTGCGGCAAACTCCGCCATAAGATCTCCCACGCGCCGAAGATGCTCGGGTACCCTCTGCTCCGCCGAGCCATCGCGCCGGACATGTGCTAGATACGCCTCCATCACCACTCCTCCATGCCTGCTTTGATAATCATATCATGCTGTTGGAAGTCTCGCTGACCATAGCCGTTAGAACAGCCATGCAGCGAAGCGTTCCATACCATTTAATTCATTGCTTCTAATTCTATAAACCAACTCCGTTTTCCTGCATAGACCGTACCACTCCATCACCCTCCCCACACGATGTATGCGTGAAGCTGAACCGTCGATAGAAGTGCTGCATGGCTATTTTCTGCATCCAGAAACAGAGACCTTCACAAGGAAGGTGTCTACGAATCACACTTATTCTAACACAAACGAGGAAACCCGTAAATCTGGAGGGCACGCGTGTAACGCACCTTACTCCCGTACGACTACTGCTGCTCCATATAGAGTTCGTAATACGCCCCTCTGTGCTGCATCAGCTCCTCATGGCTGCCCCCCTCTATGATGCGCCCCTTCTCCATGAACAGTATCGCATCGCAATGCCTTACCGTGTGCAGTCTGTGCGCAATCATGAGCAGCGTCCTTCCCTTGGCAATTCCAGCAATCTGCTGCATCACCTGTGCTTCCGTCCGGGCATCGAGGGCACTCGTCGCCTCATCGAAAATCAAGATGCTCGGATCTGTCAGCAAAGCGCGCGCTATGGCGATTCTCTGCCTCTGACCGCCGGAAAGAAGCTTCCCATCCTCTCCCACATCCGAGTTGTACCCATCGGGCATCTGTGCGATGAACTCATCTGCCCCAGCAAGCTCCGCCGCACGAACGACGCTTTCATGATCAGCATCGGGCGCAGAAATCTTGATATTCTCTTCGATCGATCCATGAAACAGATGGTTCGCCTGAAGCACGACTCCGATCTGTCGCCGAAGCCATGCAGGCTCAAGGCGGGTGGCATCCATACCGTCGAGCAGCACACGTCCGCTCCCCGGTACATAGAAGCACTGAATCAGCTTCGCCAATGTGCTTTTTCCCGAACCAGATCTTCCGACAATTCCCACGCTCAATCCTGGCTGGATTCCGAAACTCAAGTCGCGGATGATTGGCACACCATCCTCTCGATAGGCAAAAGAAACCTCCTCGAACTGAATCCCGCCCTTGAGCCTAGGCAGTTCCCCCTTTGTCAAATCAAGCTTCTTTTCCTTATCTCCATCCATCAAATCGCCCACACGCTGCATGGAAACACGCGCCTGTTGAAAAAACTGCCACTGCTCGGACAAGCGTATGACAGGTTGAATCAACTGCGCAGCAATCATCTGGAAACCGATAAGCTCGCCAATGCTAAGCGTTCCTTCCATCACATAGACAGCACCCAGCCAGAGGATTGCCAAAGAATACAGGTTCTGCAAAAGGAAATTGATGCTCCCTGCAATATTCGCCGTCTGTGCCACCGAAAACATGGAAGCCACATAGCGAGCGATCAGATCCTCATATCGCTCGATGAAGGAACGCTCTGTCGCCGTCGACTTCACCGTCCCAATACCGCGGATGGTCTCAATCACGAACGCTTGGTTTTCTGCTGCCCGCTGGAACTGCCGGTTCATCTGCCTGTGAAAAATCGGGGCCGCGATCAGATTCACCAAGATGAAAAAGGGAAGCACGCAGACTGCAGCTACGCACAGCAAAGGGCTGTAGACCTGCATTGCAATCAAGTAGATGAACACAAAAACCAGATCCAAGACACCGTAAAGTGCGCTCCCCGTCATGAACGCACGCAGATTCTCCATCTCCCCCATACGTGCAACAATATCCCCAACCGTCCATCGATCGAAAGAAGCACGGGACAGATGCGCCATGTTTTGAAACAGTCGGCTTCCCAATACCGTATCCATCTGATTGACCAGATGCGACAGCAAATATGTGCGGACTCCGCCCATGGCTTGTTGGAAGATTAAAGAAAGTACCATACCGACCAGCAGCACATCCAACGTGTCAAGGCTTCGATGCACGAGAACGCGATCGATGATGACCTGCATGAAGATTGGGGCTGTGAGACCCAGCAGATTCAGCAAAAGGGAAAGCAGGCATACATTCCCCATTCCTTTTCTATATCTCTGCAAAATCTCCCAAAACCACGAGATTCCGAATTTCTTCGGCTGCTCCTGCATCTTTGCACGCTTGGCCAGAAGAATTCCTTCCCCTGACATGATTTCCTGCACCCTCGACACCTTGACCACGAGCTGCTGTCCATCATGCTGCGGATCTTGCACGAGGACACCATTGTCCAAAACAGCCAGCAAAGCGATATATGACCCATCCGACAGGCGAAGCAATATGGGAAAGGTGCCGCTTCTCACGTTCGCCCACGTAAGACCACTTACGCTGCGCGTCTTCAATCCCAACTCCTGCGCCGCCCGCAGAAGCAATGCAGTCGTCAAGGGAGCATCCGTAACGCTATAAGAACGCTTCATCTGCCCAATTTCAGCAGAAATCCCCAGATACCGCGCCGCATAAGCAAGACTGTACAATCCCGTATCCATCCACTCGTCACCGCTCTCTCAAGGATTCATCCAGATATTTGCGGAAAGGATCCAAAAAGAAATCCACGATCCTTTTCTCCTTGATCTTCACTTCCGCCTGAACATGCATGCCGGGCAAAAGGAACTTTTCATCGCCTGAATACCATGAAACGGATGACTCCCGCGGTCTCAACAGCACGCGATACTTACGATACGTCTCCAGATCCTTCTCATCCGTTGCAGCATCGGGACCGATCTCCTCCACGACGGCACGAACGACGCCAAACTTCTGAAAATCAAACGTATCGACCTTGACCTCCGCTTCCTGCCCCTTCTTAATGAAACCGATATCCTTGTTATCTGCCCAAACCTCGAATTCCATTTCGGAATCTGCAGGAACGATCATCAGCAGCGGCTGTGCATCCGTGACAATCCCTCCGATGGTATGAATCGCCAGATTGTAGACCTGTCCATCGCACGGCGCTGTTATGGTCGCCAGTCTCGCATCTTCATCCGCTTTCTTCAGCTCCTCCGCCAAGGCATACGACTGCTTTCGCGCTTCCACGAGTTCCGTCATCACGCCCTTGCGGTAATCAGCATCAACCGAACGCCCTCTCTCCTCCGCCTCTGCCAATTCTCCCTCAGCCTGCCGCAAGAGACTCTGCCCCGCCTGCATATTCTTTTCCAGTTCGATACGCTGTGCACGCTGTTCCAACAACTGCATCTCCGAAACCGCATCCTGCTCCAGAAGCATCGCGAATCGCTGCTCCTTATCAATCGCTATATGATAAAGCTCCGTATACTTCTGATAATTCGTCCTTGCTGCATCTACGGCTTCCCGCTTCTGACGCACGGCAGACTGTGCCGCCTCGATATCCGCACGATACTGACTTCGACGACTATGATACAGCGTCATTTCCATGCTGTAATCCCGAGCGTCCAGGTCTCCCTCCCGCTCCGGCGAGAACGGCCTTCCTTCCGCCTCAGCCTCAAGCCGCGCCGCGTCCAAGCGATAATACGCGGCGCGTTTCCTCAGATTCTCCACATCTGCCGTTGTCCTCGTCGGATCGAGAACGATCAGCGGATCTCCCTCTTTTACGAAATCTCCCTCTTTCACTAGGATCTTCTGCACAATTCCCTTGTCCTTGACCTGGACGACCTTGACCTGTCCTGCCGGAATCACCTTCCCTGCAGCAACAGCCGTCTCATCAATATGCCCGAGCACGGACCATGCAAGGAAAGCAATCAACAATGCCAACACCATATAGAGAACCGCGCGCCCCACGGGAGACGGCGGTGTCTCCGTCACTTCCAAAATAGCCGGAAGGAACTCCGTGTCGCGCCCTTCGGGATTTCCCATGAACTTCTGCCAAATCCGCTGCAAGAACACCTTCATCCCTCCATCTTCTGTAAACACATATCATGATACAATCCAGGCCTGGAACACAGATTCTCCGGCGAATCATCCTCCACGATTCTTCCCGCTTCCATGACGACGACTCGATCGCAAACGGCCAAAGCGGACAAGCGATGTGCGATCATCACGATGGTAAGATTCCTGCCAAGCCGCAGCAAATTCTGCAGCACGATGCGCTCGGAACGATAATCCAAAGCACTGGTTGCCTCATCAAGCACCAAGATGCTAGGGCGCGCCAACAATGCCCGCGCGAGCATGATGCGCTGACCTTGCCCGCCCGATAAGGTCGTCCCTTGCTCGCCCACCAACGTATCATATCCATCCGGCAGATCCATGATGAAGGAATGTGCATCCACAGCTTCCGCTGCAGCAACAATCTCCTCCATCGAGGCCATGGGATTCATCAAGGCGATATTTTCCCGAACGCTCCGATGAAACAGATCGCTGTCCTGCGAAACCACTACGATGTCTTCACGCAGTACAGGCAGAGGAAATCGCTCCGACGGCACGCCGTCCAGTACGATTGAACCACTCTCAGGAAAATACAGATGCTGCAGAAGCTTCGCTACCGTGCTTTTCCCCGAACCGGATCTTCCTGCAATTCCGATTCTCTCCCCCGCGCGAATGTCCAATGAGAAGTCTTCCAATACGAACGTCTTGCTCGTGCGATAACGAAAACTCACATTTTGAAACGATATGTTTCCCTGCAAATGCATCGCCTGCCTCCTCTGCACCAGAACCGGCTCGCGAGGCACGGAAAGAACATCGCCGATACGTTCCAGCGCCATGACAGCTTGCCGCAGATAAGGAAGACTCCCCAAAAGCCGCATAAAAGGCGCCGTCGCCTGTCCAAAAATCATCTGGAAAGCGATCAACTGCCCCAGAGTGAATTCCCCACGCATCACCATATGTCCGCCATACCAAAGCAAGATCAAGGAAACCATTCCCTGGATCATATTGCCACCCTGCTCCAATACGATGTGCAGTCTTACATTGGCGAACACAGCCCTTGCATATCGCGCCAACAGCAACTCCCATCGATAGGCGAACTGCGGCTCTGCCACCAAGGATTTGACCGTCTCCATATTGGAAACGACCTCGACAAGGAACGATTGGTTCGCCGCCCCCGCATTCCAGACATCCGTCATCCTCCTCTGGATATGCGGGAATGCCCACAGGTTCAATACAAAGAAGCACGGAATCAGCGTCAAGGCGATCAAGGCAAGCGGCACACTGTAATAAAACATGAACGCAATGAAGAACACGCTGAAACAAACATCGAGTAAGGATGTAAGTCCCCGACCCGTAAAAAACTCGCGAACACTGCGCAGAGCCTGCACACGGACAAGGGTATCGCCTGTCTGGCGGCTTTCATAATAGGACAGCGGCAAAACTGCCAAGTGCCGGAACAACTCCGTTCCCAAGATTGCATCCATCTTGTTCACCGTATGGTTCATCAAATATGTGCGAAGTCCTGAGAGAAGAGATTGCAGACAGAAGAAGAGCACCATGGCACACCCAAGGACAGTCAATGTCGATGTTCCATGATTGCCGATGACCTTGTCGATGATGACCTGCGTGATGAGAGGAAGCCCTATGCCCATCGCCTGGAAGAAAGCGG
>ERZ773009.1984-NODE-1984-length-13477-cov-18.637610_pt1 | contig 13477 bp, 10 predicted proteins | sample MGYA00580663_ERZ773009 | MGnify/ENA primary metagenome ERZ773009 (study PRJEB29015, sample SAMEA2737969) | human oral metagenome | biome: human oral; feature: human-associated habitat; material: dental | place: China | collected 2026 ... | reverse complement strand
TCGCCACGCTGTCATAAAATTCACGGTAATTTTCTTGCAATACGCCCATATTCGCCGTTCGGATTGATGCCAATTCAACCGCGCCAGTGTTAAGCTGCTCCGTCAACGCCATTAGGCTATCGTAACTGCTCTGCGCCGCCGGTGTCACGTCAGCAAGCGCTTTTGCCGTTTTATCGTGCAGTGTATCCGTCCCAACCATACCGACCGACTGAGCAGAATCAAGCGCCACGCTGCGGTCTTTCTTTGCAATAATTGTATATTCTACATAGGTGACCTGTGGCGGCTGTACGGCACTCAAAAATGAATTCACCGAATGCCCACTGTTATATACGGCAACATTAGCAGCAATCATCAACACGCCAGCTATCACGAGCAGCGCGCCCCGCCCCACCGTTTTCGGCTGGCGATATACTAGCCACCACAGCACAACACCCGCTATGACCACGTACAATGGCACGGCTATATATAAATACTTATCAGGGATTATACCCATCGCAAACAGGTTAATACCAGCAGGAATCGCCGTCACGACAATGCCCGCACCAACTAACCGCTGTAACCATGCAAACAGCGATGCCCTTTGTTCTCTACTCACTTTCACTGTTAAATTCTATCACATTTTTGATTTTTATGCAACTTACAGATAAACTTATATCCGCCAGCAATAATTACTGCGCCGGCGCATGCCGCCGCCGTATCAAGCAGCACATCACTCACCTGCCCACTTCGCCCACCAACAAGTAACTGATGAGTTTCATCGGTCGCTGCATATGTACACGCAATACCAACCGCCCATAGCACAACGCTGCGCCAACATATATGATACGTACGCACCAGCAGAGTTAGCAATATTCCCAACACGAAGTACAAAAACACATGCGCCGCTTTGCGCACTATCATCTCGGGAGCCGATATATTCGTCATGTATCGTATACTCTGAACGACACGCTCGCTCTGTCCGCTTGATACTTCATGTCCAGCACTCGAAAACCAAAAAATTAATATCATCCATGATATAACGAGCGCAAAAAGGATAATTCGTTTTTTAGTCATACTTTTCCAAAACTACTTGCCTCTAAAATACCCGCACGAGGCACAAGTACAAGCGCGGGGACACGCTTAGATTTTAGTAAACTAGTAAGAGTATGTCAACTGCTACCTACCCTCCCACAACATATTGCGCCCTCGTCCGCCTAATTAAGCCCCAATTCCTCCGACACTCGAGACAAATAATATACTTATCTCAAGAAGAGTGTATGAGTGTAGATCCAAATTAGCTTATGAAGCTGCTGTTAAAAAAGCTGGAGAGCGACCTAAGATGTCGCTCAACCAAGCTAAAGACTGCTAAATTAAGGATACCGCTAAGCAAGTCAATACCGTTCATCGTTTTCTAAAGAGGCAAGGATTAACCGCACCGAGCAAGAACTGCCGCCATCCCAGGTATCAAGAAAAACAACGCATATGTATCTCAAGAATGTAGATAGCCGGGGCAAGCACTACAAACCTAGGCTGTAGGCATCACTACATTCACAAAAGCAGTCCTAGCGAAAACGCTGTGATTGAACGTAGCTTTAAGAACCGACGAAGAGGAGTTCTTCCGTACACATCGAAAGACTCAAAAGTTCCCTAGGACTAAGCATCATGTGCCAAGACTATCTCAACACCTACAACACTTTCCGACCACGCTTAGAACTAAACTGCATGACTCCAGAGGAGAAATTGCTTGAGTTTAGCGGCTAGGCTTGGAGGTTTTTGAATTTAGGATTTTGGGTTTGGATGTCCGAAATGTTTGTGGGAGAGTAAGGTAGCCAAGGTTTCAACTATACATAGATAGAACCATTTCAGTAGCTCTTTACACTACTATTGCTAAAGATTGATCTACAGTAAATAAGATAGCACTTCGCTTTCAGCAACTACGGATATCGACAACAATAATAAAGGACAATAATAAAGGTATGCTATATCTAAGTATAATTGTTGTCTACTACATGTCGAATGAACTGGGATCTAGGCAAATCAGTCGCCGATAAAAGTTATCTTATTTTCGATAAGATCCTCGGCTGAGACACAATTTTCCTTACGGTTACCTTCTATGCGACCATACCGACAGATATTTCAGTAGGGCAATTTTAGTCATTTTTCATCACTTCTCGCAGATATCAGATCGTACACTAAGTTTGCAAGTGATATATAGTGAATCGCCAAATTTTTATCAATAGTAGTTGCTAAGGTATGTGATTTTTCATTTCTTAGAAACTGTATCGCAAGATTTAGATAGCCAACCCCTCGAAAGAAATCGCTCTCTGGCGTGCCTACTTCTGTTTCTTTACCAAAAATCTCTTTGTGATACCTGTTACTTTCGGCATTTGCATTAAAAACATCACTAGCCTTTTCCTTACCTGTAACTTTTCGTAATTTTTTGCGGACTACTTTATATGCCTCCTCTACGGCGTGGAAATAGTCCTCAGTGTCAAGATACCGAGCTATGTGAGAATATATAGCACCGGAAAGTCGCAAGTTAACTGACGCATTCTCGACTGTAGCAACCGACACTGGGGACGAGTTGACCGTTTGCAATTCGATACAGCCACTTGTTATATCGTCTTTTATTGCAAGTAAAACTCCTTTACCGTCAGTAACGTTTTTAGCATATGCACTTGGCTTCGCTGCAGAAGTAAAATTCCCATGGTATGGGCTGTGCACCCCGCAGATAGAAACTATTAAGCTCTCTGAGCTAGTACGCCAACGTTGATAACCTTGCCGATCCACAGTAGGTGAGCCGTACGTCCCTGCTGTTCCCTGCTGCGAGGAAATCAGACAATTAGCGCTTTCTATAAGTTCGCTGAGACGATTTAGTAACCGTACTGTTGTTGAATCCTGTTTCATGTTAATTCCTTCACTCTCTCATACAATTCGCTCAATTCTTCTTGCGATAAATCAATTAGTGGCTCATACATGAAAGCATTAATATGAAGGTGTTCTGGAGTAATTAGGCTAACGTCTTCAAGGATAGACCGACAATCGTTATCGCAATCTGACAGGTTACAATATAGTTTGTACAACTCACGGGTAAAATCTTTTTCAACGTCTTTTGCTATTCGGACACTATCCTGAGATAGTTTGCCGATCATAAACTCTTCCGCTTTTAGCCGGATAGCCATCGCAAGTACTGTTTTGTTGTGGAGCATATTAAATGCATCCACCTGGGATAAATGATCCGCAGCGTCAATGATTTGCTCGTGAATAGAATTTGCATCCTTCAACTTACTACAACTATCAACTCCGGTGCGCTTTTGAATGATAGCCTTAATGTCACCGTATGTTTTTGTTTCACCAAGCATATGCAGACACTGCGTTAGCACCACAAAGTCATCATTTTTAGAGGCATCAATAAGGCTATATTCTACAAGATTACGTGCAAGTGGTAGAAGCGAAAGATACGCCTCCTTATGGCAAGTTGCTCGATCCTTTGTATTTTTGAAATAGTTAAACTGACCTGCCTTAACGAGCTTTGTTTGACCGACTTTGCGTTCAGCGAACCAAGAGTGTGTCCTGTTGCCCTGTCCGAACAGACGTAATTGCATAAGGCGGAAGAAATCAAAATTATGCGTGAGGATAATGAGCTTTAAATTTTGATGTTCTGCAGACAGCTCATTTATATATTCCAAAAAGGCATACTTATTCTTGTAATCAAATGAATCTACTATGTCATCAAGTACAACTAGATGATCTTCCTGTGAGTCTATGCGCAGTTCAACTTCAAATAGTAGATCAAGTAAATAGAAGGCTTTTCGCTCACCTGTGCTTAAATAGCCTCGAAGCTTTTGGTCATCAATAGGGTATCTTGAGCCATCCGGCGTTCTGTATTTATAAACTAAATCAACCTTGTTGGCACCATCCAAAAGAATATCTGACCGATTTTTAACTTCCAATTCAAAAGGCATATGCTTGAAGCGATTATTAAATTTAGAGACTACAGCATCCCATTGTGTTTTTACTTCTCCTGCCCTCTCGACAATATCTTGCATCCTTTTTGTAATAGCAGCGTCTTTCTTTAGTAAATCAGACAAATACGGTTCGCAGCCTTTTAAATATCCACACCAGAGTTGTCGTCTTATTTGAGAGGGGTTCTTCATTAAAATGAGAATTTGCCGTGTATGCCTATCTTCGAGTAGTTTCTTAAATCCCACACGGTTTTTCTGATTAATTGTTTTTAGCACCTTTTTAAACTTACTTTTTAAAGTCGGATTATCTTCAAAAACTCTATCAAAGTCCGACTGTAAAAGCTCGACTAATGTTTTAGCATTATCTACTAATGTTTCCTTGGGTTTCGTTGGGTCACGTAAGTCCACAAGTGTCACGGAATGCCGAGCATCAAAGAATTTGCTATCTCCCAATACTTTTCCTACTTCTTCCGCTCCTTTCGTATCAAATCCACCACGCATATATGCTGCGGTTTCGAGAACTTTATCATAGCGAGCTATGAATTCATCAAGAAAAGCCTTATGTATGTCGGCAAACTCTTCTACATATTTTTCTCCAGCGATTTCATACGGAAGGTCAACTATAAAATCATGAGCATTCTGTACTTGATCAAGGTGAGAACGAATAAGGCGTACAAACTGCCTATCGTTTGCAGGCGCATCACTGTTAAATGCTGCACAGAATTCTGCAATAATACCTTCAAACGTTGTTTTTGCCTGAATGCCAGACACAATTCTCAGTCTATCCAATAGCTCGAGTAACGCAGTGGTTCGCTCTGACATTAGCTCTCCATACTCTTTTCTGAGTTCATGGTTAGCAAGCAACAAATGTACTCTGTCATTTTTCGCAAAGTCACTATTATCAAATGAGGGTACGGCTAATATGTTTGCCTGATCCATTTCAACCCCGTCAAATAGCACAGAGCATGAGCCTCGGATATTTCGTACGTAGTCCCACACCGACTCTTTCGATTTCAGGACTTTTGTAAATGAAGATTTCATTGTACCGTTCTGGGCATAGATGATATGCGTATCATTGTGAGGATACTGTTCACTAGCGTCAAAATCAAAATCCTGATTTAGTTTCTCGATACCATAGCCATTAATAATACTTACTGTTATTCTAGACATGCTTCTCTTTAATCTCTCTATACTCTTTTATCTTTACTAACTACAGTTCTCGCAATTTAGTGAACCGTACTTTCACTCAATCGTTGTCGCGTCACGACTTCTTTTAGACTCTTGAATATCCACCAAATAACCCCTCATTCACCATTGTAAATTATAGCAAATCTAGAGCTCTTTTGTGTAGCAATAGCCTATTATAGATAGGACACAAGGTAATGCCTGGCTTGAGTTTCCGCAAACTGCAATAAAAGTGTGAATGCTATTCATTATAAGGATCAATTCAATGATTTTTATGTTGATATTGTAATTCAACATAAAAAAAAGAAAAGGATTCCTTATATATTTTGGCGTTTTTTGAGAACTTGCTTGTTTAGGTATAGGCGATATTAGGAGTGCTGTGAAAATTTGCGGAAACTCAAGAATGCCTGGTAGATCAAAATAAAACTAGCACACATTGAACTAACGGCTATTTTCGCCAACTCCTTACTAACGCCCAACCCTTGCTCAACACACCCTTCCATAACACCACTGCGACTGAACGGTTAAGTAGCAATACCGCTACACCGATAATGATAATATTTGCAATATTACCAACAAGCGTATTCATATAATACAGCAAGGTCGCTACCGCATACAACAGGACTAGTACTACAAATGTCTTTGCCTCATACCGAATCGCAATATATTTTTTCATATCATAGTGGCGATATACTGCCATCGCAAAGAATGCCACTGCCATCGCTGCCGCTGGCGCATACAGCCCCACAAAACGAATGCCAACTAGCGACACCACTACACTTACTGCTGCTGCAATAACTGAGGTATTCATCACTTGCTTCGTCATCTTCTTGGCGATATAGAGCGCACTATAGAGCCCGACGATAGAGTTAAAAAACGAGCCAACGATAAGCAACGGGATATACAAATACGCTTCACGAAATGCCGCACCGACAAATAAGTTAAATACGATTGGCAACCCCGCAAGCATTACTAAGCCTAGCGACCCAAATAGTTTCACACCCACATTCATCGTCCTTGAGAAAAATGTATCGCGATCTGGGCTATTAATATGCACTGACGCTGATTCTGTCCAAGACATGCTAAAAAACGAAAATAACCCATTAAATACCAGTGGAAATCGGTATGCCGCCGCATAAATACCATTAGCAGCCACACCCAAAAACACCGCAACAATTGTACGGTCGGCGGCATTAATAGCCCACCACGATGCACCATTTGGCACTAACGGTGCTGAATAGCTGAGTAGTTGTCGCAATAATTTTTTATCATGAATACGAAAATCAATATACCGATACAACCTTAGCGCAAAGAATAAGTATACCGCGCACGCAATATTTGCTACGATAGTCGATGTTAGCATGCCCCGCGCACCTATACCCATCACGACAATAAGCAATATGTTTGCTGCAATCGTCGTCACGCCAGCGACCATGCCACCAATCGCGAACTTCACGTTATCGCCAAAACCACGCGCAATCTGCAAAAACATATTCGATGCAATCACTGCTACCGCCGCACCAAGCGCATACAGCCCGTATGGAATATTCACGAAAGACCAAACGAGCAGATATGCTGCTATCGCAATCGCAAGCATACACACCGTAAACCGTATCACCATCGAAATAATTCGTTTTTGTCTTTCCTCGTCGCTTCGTACGTCAATTAAAAATCGAAATACACCCATCTCAAGCGAGATAGTGATAATTGGCGCAAGTAGTGTAACATACGTCATTACCAAGTCAACCGTACCAAACTCGCTCGTCGCCAAATACGTCGTATATAGTGGTAGCAGAAGGAATGTCAAAAACTGCGTTGACAACTTACCAAACGCAATGATAAGGGTGTTCTTGACAAGAGACGATTGCTTGGACATCTTATTTTCTCTTCTCTAGAATTTTATCAAGCTCCTGAAACTGCTTTTCAGCAAGTTTCTTCTGACTGCTAACATCATTTGATTTAAGATTACTGATGTCAAATTTTCGACCACTAAGCTTATCAATCTCACGAATATCAAAGATTGGACCATCAAAGTCCAAGTCCCTTAGAATATTAAGCGTTTTATCGCTATATACTATCGGCAAAATTTTTTTACCAAACACCAGTCCAAGAACTGCTGCGTGAAAGCGTGACGCAACAATAATCTCACTTCTAGAGAGAACGCCTAATGCCTCATTAATATCACCAGTATATGAGTAAGACGAAACTGATTCCTGTAATTTTTTGCCCATCTTACCTAATATGCGCTGAGCTGCAATTTCGTCACCCTCATACTTACAAAAAGACATTAACGTTACTTTGTAGCCATCTTTTACAAGTTGCCTCGAAAGATTCACAATTTCTCCCTCGTACCTATCAGCCGTTACTCTATCAAATCGACTATACGCATCTATCACAGAAATAATTACCATTTTCGCCTGCTTTGGAGCCGATTCAAACATACTAGTGTTCAACGTAAAAGCTATATCCGTCGCAACGCGAGCCGATGGGATATCTTTGAACAGTTCATACGAAGCTTTATCACGAAAACAAACGTCTTGGGCGCCCGAAACAATATCACGTACAATACCAATAAATTTAGGGTTCTTGTGCGGTCCAAAATTTGAACCAAGAATATAATATGGGATAGAAAGGTCTCTGTAAAACCGAGTTTCTTCTTCCCATTTTTGCAGATTATTATTTTCAATAAAGATTGAGCCGCCAATATAGACATATATTTCACTTGACCGACTAAGCCATATATCTAAAAAATTTTTTCTCGTTATTTTTTCTAATGCGCGGAAAAATATATACTTATATCTTGGAAGAACATATATTTTGTCAAGAGATGATGGGATTTTCTGGTTATACGTTAATATGTTATTTTCGCCATATCGTCGTGATAGAATGTAGATAAACAAGTCATCTCCTAAGTTTAGTGCACTGTAAAATCTTACACCAATTATGCTTTTCATGATATAACACCTTTCATTCTTAGTCGAGCTGCAAGGACTTTTGTGCCACCTTGAGTTCCAAGCACCAAGAACAATAGAGCATATATTTTATTTTTTATAGCTGCATCTTTATTTTTCAAGACAAACCAAGCATTTGAATTTATAATTTTAACACACGCCTCACGCTCCTCGTGAAAACCTCCTGTACCGTACATCTGAATAAGATTGTATGCAGCCTCCATGAATATGCGCGTCTGCAGTGAACGCCATATTGACTCACGCTCATCAGGCAATTGTATTAAAACTTTTAGACCGTCCATTCTCTTCGATGAAAACGCTGTTTGCATAGCGCTACCTTGCCGCAGTATATAATAATATACTTTCGCGTGTAAAAGTGTGACTACACGCGCTTGAAGTAACGCCTTATAATTAAAATAAAGATCTTCTGCAATTGACACGCCTTCAGGAAATCGATTAATTTTAAACTTTTTTGTTAAGAATAATTTTGCAAAAGGACCATTTGTTATCCTTCTCTCATACAATAACTCTTTCAATGCCTCATCAGAGGATAGTATGTTACACACATTATTGGCATTTCCGATATCTCGCGACAGTATATCACTAGACGGGTATCCTGTTTGCTTTTCAACTCCTGCGCATACGACATCGGCCTTAGTCTCTAAAGCAGCCTTGACCATTAGGCTTACAGCCTGTGTCCTCATAACATCGTCGCCGTCAACGAACATAAAGTAATCACCACAAGACTCTTCTATTCCTCTATTGCGAGCTATGGACACTCCTTGGTTTTTTTGGCGTATATATTTAATTCTGTCATCATTACCCGCTAGCTTCTTGACAATAGATGGAGTGGCATCTACCGAACCGTCGTCGACTATTATTATCTCCAAATTTTGATATGTCTGCCTACGTAAAGACTTAACGCAGAGCTCAATATACCCTTCTAAATTATATACCGGAATTATAATTGACACTAACGGGTTCATCTCACCACCAAAAGTTGTATTACATTTTTGTACAGTACCTCAGGAAAATCCCACATAAGTTCTACTCCTGAAAAAGCTATGAACTGAAAACATAAATTACCCAATATTACGATACCAAGTAGTATAATTGCAATCAAGTTGTTTCTCGTTAGCTTTTCATTCCTACTATCCGCTAAAAACTCAAGTAATACTAAAATAAAAAGGTATTTGCTTATCGTAGTAAAGCGACTTGCAATAACAAATTGATAAAAATTTGCAAAAGCTATCAATATAGTGGCAATGTTTAATTTGACTATTATTGAAGAGCCTTGCTTTTTCTGTCGCATCAAGAAAATAACTACTAATAGTAATACGCACGTCAGCAAATTAAATGGGTAAACAAAACCCGATGGGATATTAAAAACTAAATAATCAGCAGCTCTTCTTCCGAAATGAGATAAAAAAGGAATAGCTGATAGCTGTTCGGAAAATACCAGCAGTAATGATGATATACTACCTGTAACTAGTGCTAGTGCATAAAACAGTATAGATCGCTTATGAAAAAACCAAACCCCTACACGCAGTACGGCCATTAATAGCATTGAAGAATGGAAGAATATTGACGAAATATACAGAATTTTTGATACCCATTTCTCTTTTCTAACAGTATCTAAATAAAGTGCAAGAAGAAACACTAACGTTCCAACACTGAATCTAAGACCCATTAAGCTATTAAAGACGATAAACGTAGAAATTGTAAATAATATACACAAACGTGTACGCCAATCTTGTTTATGTATAAATTGCTTCCTATAATCAAATATAATATAAAATAAGATTGAATAATCTATAAGTGCAACAACAAAGGGCACGAAATTATTAGATAAAAAGTGAGACACTATATACATCAAGCTATAGGACAATGGATCCCCTGCGCTCCATATAGACGAGATTACATCCGAAAAGTTATACCTACTTATATCATCAAGATACCGATAATATCGGTAAAGATCCGTTTCTTGACCGGGAACAATACTGTAAACAAGTAATCCCACAGTTATCGCAAAAATCACCCCAAACCATAGCGAGTATTTTTTACTAGTAAATAAACCATGGATAGTAAATATCAGCGACAGCAGCGGCGAGATAAAGAAAAGTAAGGTTACAGCTAATGGATATGCCATTAAGACTCCTTGCGCAAACCCCGAATGTACATTAATCTACGTAAATATCGCGGAGCAAGTGCTATGGGAACGCGAATAATGAGATTAAGAGCAACGTCCCAAATACTAAAAATTCCAGTCTTTTGAGCTAAATACTGAAAGTTACAGATATCACAAGCATACCTTAGACCACCTCGACGTGCTACCATTGAATCGCCAGCTCTTGCATGAACTAAAGGTGTTTGAAAGTTATAAAAGCTTCCTCCACGCGCAACAACTCGACACCATAAGTAGTAATCCTCAAAGAATGAACAGTGCATATATCCGCCCGCTTCCTGAACTGCGCTTTTCCGAAATACTACTGCCATATGGTTGAAAGGGCTTCGACGCCGAATGTACTTCTTTATACCCCTATCTGTTTCAGGCACAACACGTACAGCCAATCGGTCTGTCAAAGACTCATCGTATTCCTGTATATTTGCACTAATGATTTTAACTTCTGGATTATTTTCCATGTAACTTATCTGCTCTGCGAACCTATTTGGAAGTGACACATCATCACTATCAGCACGCGCAACTATTTCATACGAGCATGATTTAAGCCCAGCGTTCAGGGCGCAACCTAAACCGACATTCTTTTTTAATTGAATAACTTTAAATAGATGCTTATACTCTATTTTTCTTAAGTACTTATTAATCACATCTTCTAATTCTTTCGTCAGAGAACCATCCTGTACAACTACAATTTCATCTGGCTTGCGAGCCTGTTCTACAAGGCTCCTTAACGCAGCATCTAAGAATTCTGGTCTTTCTTTTGCATAAACAGACATTAACACTGAGAATTTCATGCCGTTAGTTCCTGATAAAATTTACTGTATTCTTTCATCATCGCAACGTCTGTGAGATATTTTTCGTAATATTTTTTTGATTGTTTTTGATTATACGCTAAACGAATCTTATTCTTCGCAAACGTATTCTCCGAAAATAATTCACCAATATACATTGTTCTATCCATCTTAAAAACCTCTTCATGAGCAGGAATATTTGATAAAAGTAGAAGTAGGTTATTCTGAAGAGCTTCAATTATAGCAATCGAAAAGCCCTCAGATAGTGATGCAGAAACATATACATCGGCAGCTTGGTAATATTTTTGAATAGACGGCTGAAAACCCACAATATGAATATTTTTACTTGAGTAATTGCGACACCTTTCGAGCAATTCACCTCCGCCTGCAACTATTAAATGTTCGTTACTTTTTCCTGATTTAGCAAATTTCTCAAGCAATACTAGCACTCCCTTGCCGAAGGTAAGATTTCCCGCGTACAGAAATACTTTATCTTCTAAATTGATCCCCAGCTCTTTACAAAGGCTGTTTCTGGCGTGCTGTCTTCTCCTATTGTCCCTAGAGATGTTAGGAATTCCATTATGAATACACTCTACTCGTTTTATATAACGCCGCAACTTCATGCGCGCGTTATTTGAACAACACACAACATATGAAAATTTTCTCAAATATATTAAATGAAGCATGATATAGATAGCCCCCTTAATTCTACCAAAGGAATAAATGTAGTCTTCAAACATGTTGTTATGAATCGTTGTAACACTTTTCTTTCCAAAGCCAGACCGAATCACAGCAATGTCCGACAGAATTCCATGCGAATGAACTACATCAGGCCTACATACATCTAAATATTCTCGGAGTTTCTTCGCACCAAGAGTTGGTATCTTTCTCTTATCAATTCCCAAAATGTCTAATTTTATACCAAAAGACTCTATCTTTTTAACTTCATCTGAGCTATCGCTATCAAAAAACGCAACAACTCGTATGTCATAGTGCATATTTTTTAATCCTGATATCATGCTAAGTAATACCCGATTCGGACCGCTGCGCTTTATTGAGTTGATAACATAAACGATACGCATGCTCATTAAATTCCGTTTGCTTGCATGCTATGATCAGCTTCTTGCTTCTTTAACATTTCCAATTCTTCATGAATCCCCTCTTTGCCGAGCTCGCACGCCTCGCGATTAAATAGCATTTTGACGGTAACAAAAATGACTTTTATATCACCGAAAAAAGACACATTATGAACATACTGTAGATCATGGTTTATTTTCTCATAGATGTTCAAGTTATTGCGACCATACGCCTGAGCCAGACCAGTAATGCCTGGTCGAACATCGTTACGGTGACGCTGTTTAGCGTTCATATGCTGATAGTATGCTGGAATCCATGGACGCGGACCGATAAACGACATGTCGCCACGAATGATATTGATGAACTGCGGCAGCTCATCAAGCGAGGTCGCACGGAGAATCTTACCGACTTTCGTCACTTTATCACCGCTCTTTACGTCATTGACATCATTATCTTCTGCCATACTACGAAACTTGCACATTGTAAATGTCTTGCCGTGTAATCCTGTTCGCTCCTGCTTAAAAAATACCGGACCGCGGCTTGTTAGTTTAATGATAATTGCCACAACGATGAATAACGGGCTTGAAAGAAGCAATAGAAAACTCGCTCCGATAAAATCCAAAGCTCTTTTCACAAAACGTGTATACATATAAATTACCTCCCGTCCTACTCTTTTTCGTATGCTCCACCGGTATAAAAATGTGAAATCGTGGTACAGTTAACGTCTTTTTTCGCTGTATCCGCTTCTAGCTCCACGTCCACCTGATCTTTTGCCTGTGCTGAATCGTCGTCATGCGAGTCGCCTGTCTTTGCCGCCTTTGGCTGTGAGTGGCGGTAATCGTAGATAAAGAACAGTCCGACGATCGCGAGCATGAACCCGGCAACAGCGGCAAGTCCAATTTGAATCACCGGACGCACGTTTGACGGTGATTTTGGTGTATTAGCGGCATCAACTGTATTGATTTTGATGCTGCTATTACCGTATAGCTCTTTAGCCTCATTACGGAATGATTCAATTGCACCTTCAAGCAACAATTTACTCTGTTTCGCGTCAGGCGTCTTGATTGACACATTAATAACATCCGTACCTTTGACACCTTGCGCAGTCACACCTGAAGCAAGTACATCATACCCTTTATCGTATCCTTGGTCGGCAATAACCGGCTCAAGCACGCGACGCGATTTAAACAGCTCAACGTAGTTATTGAGTGCCACTGATTCCTGATTCGCTGCCGTACGATTCGTTCCTACTAGTAGCAGCGTCGCCTTACTTTCATACTGCGGCGTTTGAGTGTAGTACGTATATGCGATACCGACGATTCCGCCGATCATGACGAAAATCGCTAT
>ERZ773009.1983-NODE-1983-length-13478-cov-8.377561_pt1 | contig 13478 bp, 10 predicted proteins | sample MGYA00580663_ERZ773009 | MGnify/ENA primary metagenome ERZ773009 (study PRJEB29015, sample SAMEA2737969) | human oral metagenome | biome: human oral; feature: human-associated habitat; material: dental | place: China | collected 2026 ... | reverse complement strand
GCCGAGGGCGCGGGGAGGGCGTCGGCGCCCGGGGCGGGGGCCGTGCCGGCGGCGTGTTCCGCTCCGGCGCCGGGGGTGGACGCGCGGACGACGAAGCGCCCGCGCTCGCAGTCGATGACGGCCACGGCGGGGACGAGTGCGACGGAAACCCCGGAGGAGAAGGCGAAGGACGCGAAGGCGACCGGCTGGGGCCCGGGCGCCGGAGGACCGCTGGCCACCGCCTCCCACTGCTCGTGGAACTCTGCGATGGCCCCGGGGCCGCGGTGCGCGAACCTCCAGGCGGCGCCGACTCCGACCATCGAGCGCCGCCGCCCCATCCACGCGCACCCGCCCTGCGCCTCCGGCAGGAAATCGAGGAGCCCGGCACGTGCCAACGGAGACGACGGGGGCACCTGGCGCACGTGGAATCGCAGGTCCGATAGGGGGGCGGTTGGCAGCACGCCCCCATCGTAGCGGGCGACGCGACACCCGGCCCCCGGACGTGGGAGGATTGGGGCATGAGTGAAGTCCTGCGCGCAGACCTAGACAAGACCCAGGCGGACGTCGCGTCAATGTTCGACCACGTCGCCGAGCGCTACGACATGATGGACGCCCTCATGACCGGGGGCATGAACCACGTGTGGATGGCCGCGTTCCGCAAGGCGGTGGCCCCGCACCCCGGCGAGCGGATCCTCGACCTGGCCGCGGGCACCGGCGTCTCCTCAGCCGCCCTGGCCAAGGGCGGGGCCGAGGTGGTGGCCTGCGACCTGTCCGAGGGCATGATCGAGGTTGGCCGCCAGCGCCACCCGGACATCGAGTTCGTGCAGGGCGACGCCATGGACCTCGATTTCGAGGAGGCGTCCTTCGACGCGGTGACGATCTCCTACGGGCTGCGCAACGTGCCCGACCCCGAGGGGGCCCTGCGCGAGATGGCGCGCGTTGTGCGCCCCCGGGGCCGCTTGGTGGTCTGCGAGTTCTCGACGCCGCCCTCGCGCGCCTTCGGCGCCGTGTACGGCGCCTACCAGCGGACGGTGATGCCGTTGCTCGCGCGCTTGGCCTCCACCAACGCCCAGGCCTACGACTACTTGGTCGAGTCGATCCGCCAGTGGCCCGACCAGCGCGCCCTGGGCGCCATGATCGCCCGCAACGGCTGGTCGGAGGTCCAGTACCGCAACCTCACGGGTGGCATCGTCGCCCTGCACCGCGCGGTGAAGCCACTGCCGTAGGGCGGCGCTGCGGGCCGTCCCCGGGCGCGGCTTCCCGGGCGGTGCGGGCGCAGTTCCCCTGGCGGCCAGCCGCTCCTTTCTCCGCGGGTCGGTCGTTTTGCTGGTTTGGTTGGTCGGTTCCTCGGTAGGTTCGCCGTTTGTACGGTGGGTTCGCCCTTCGCTTCGTTCCTTTTCGGTGTTCGTCTCCGTTGGTGTCGCACACAAGGGAGGGAATTAGGCAACACGGAATCGCACACAAGGGCTTGATTCCGCCCTTGTGTGCGGTTTGTGTTTCTTAAATCGGGGTCCTTGTGTGCGTACTCCGAGGGGGTGGTGCGCGATCCGGAGCAGTCCTCCTGGGGTCTGGCCCTGGTGCGGGCGTGCCCCCGGGCAGTGGGCGTGGTCGGTCGCGTCCACGTCGATCGTGTCCGCAGCGTGCCCGGCCCTGGCGCGGGGTGCTCCCCCGGGCGTGGACGCGCGTTGTCGGCCCGGGTGCGAGTTCGAGCGCGCGTTGTCGATACGGACGCGCGTTGTCGGCACCGTGAGGGGGTCGTTGACATCGTGAGGGGGTTGTCGACACCGCGAGGGGGATATAACGCGCGCTGGTGTCAACAACGCGCGTCGGTGCGTACAACGCGCGCTCATGCCAATAACGCGCGTCGGCGTCGGCGTCGGTGCCCGCGTCAGTGGGAGTTCAGGACGCAGTTCGCGATGAGGTAGTCGATGCGCCGGACGTCGATATTGCGCCCGAGGTTGACCCTGACCAGGCCCGCCCGGGTCCAGAGCTTCACTTCCGCGGTCATGTCGATCGTTCCGGCGTTCTCCGACGACCACATGATGATGTCCCTGTAGGGCAGGGAGTAGATCTCCACTTTCTTCCCGGTGATCCCCTGCGCGTCCCGGACGAAGAGGCGGTGCGACGTGAAGACCGCGGAATCGCGGGTGGTCGCGAACGCCGCGTAGGGGGTCTCGCCGGGAACGAGGATCCCCCCGACGTCCTCGGGGATCGGTATCTCGTTGAAGAACGCCCACCGGGCGATGGCTGCGGCGTCGGCGCCTGTCTGTTCCTGCATGGGCATCATGGTAGTGAGCCCATTCAGCGTGCGGCAACCGTCACGATCACGAGGTCCACGGCGCCCGCGCGGTCCGAGGCGGCCACGTCCACCAGGGCGGCGATCCGCCAGTCGTGGTCGCCGTCGGGGTCGGCGAGGGTCTGCTCGGCCAGCCAGTAGGAGCCCGGGGGCGCCTCGTCGACCAGGTCCGCCAGCGCCTCGGCGCGCCCGGCCATGCGCCGGTCCGCGTCCGAGGAGGCGGAGGGGGGAAGCGCCGCCAGCACGTCCTCGCGGGCGGGCGCCTCGTTCAACGCGCACATCGAGGCCGAGCGCGCCGCGGCGTCGATGCCGATCCAGTCGTGCTCCGCCCAGTAGCGCTCCAGGGCGCGGTCCCAGTCGTCCGCGCTCCACGGGCCCGCCCCGGCCAAGGCGCCCGCCCCGGCGCCGTCCAAGCGCGCCAGGCCGTCGACGTCGTCGCGGCTCATCAGCTCCACGCGCGCGAACATCGCGGCGCGCACGGCGGTGCGGAACGCGTGCCGGTTCGCGCTGAACGCCACGGTGCCGTCCTCGTCGGCGCCGAACGCCAGTTCCGCGCCCGCCGAGGCGTCCGCGTCGCCCGCCTGGTCCCACGAGCGCCCCTGCGACAGGGCCTCCCACTCGTCCAGCAACGACGAGTCCACCGCCCGGATCAGCGCCGCCAACCACTCGACGATGGAGCGGACCTCGTCGGTCTGCATGGACTCGGGGACGATCTGGCGCAGCGCCCTGTACGCGTCGGTGAGGTAGCGCAGCACCACGCCCTCCGAGCGCCCCACGTCGTAGCGGGACACGAGCTCCGTGAAGGTCATGGCGTTCTCCACCATCTCCCGCACCACCGACTTCGGCGAGATCTCCAGGGCGCCCACCCACGGGTTCGCCGCCACGTAGGTGCGGAACGCGCCCTCGAGCAACTCGGCGAGAGGGCGCGGCCACGTCACCTCCTCCAGGGCCTCCATGCGCTCCTCGTACTCCATGCCCTGCGCCTTCATGGCGGCCACGGCCTCCCCCCGCGCCGCCTTCTCCTGCGCGAAGAGCAGGGGCCGGGGGTCCTCGAGCACGGCCTCCACGACGGACACCACGTCCAGGGCGAACTCCGGCGAGGACGGGTCCAGCAGCTCCAGGGCGGCCAGGGCGAAGGGCGACAGGGGCTGGTTGAGGGCGAAGTCGTCGGGCAGGTCCGTGGCGGCGCGCAGCCGGGGGCGCCCCTGGGCGGCGGCGCGCGCCGAGGACTCGTGCGAGACCACCCCCGCGCGCCTCATCGACGAGTAGATGTCGCCCAGGCGCCGCAGGTGCGGGTTCGAGGCAGTGGGCGGATCGTCGTTGGAGCGCGCCAGCCACACGAGGTGCTCGCCCGGATCCCGCCCGGCGCCCTCCGCGCCCGCCAGGACGTTGAGCACCATCGCGTGCGTCATCTCGAAACGGCTCCTCAACTGCTCGGGGGCCGCCCCGACGAGGCGGTCGAAGGTCGAGCGCGTCCATGAGACCGAGCCGTCGGCGGGGCCCTTGCGCTTCTTCGCTGCCTTCTTCGCGGCGCGCTTGGCCTCGCGGGCGTCGCGGGCCGCCTCCTGCGCCGCGCTGAGGCGCGCCCTCTCGCGGGCGGCGTCCACCTCGTGCTCGGGGGCCAGGACCCGCACGAAACCGACCGTGTCGAAGCCCGCGCGCCCCGCCCGGCCCGCGATCTGGTGGAACTCGCGGGCGCTCAGGTGGCGCATCCGCGCGCCGTCGAACTTGATGAGGGAGGTCATCAGGACCGTGCGGATCGGTACGTTGATGCCGACCCCCAGCGTGTCCGTGCCGCACACGATGGGCAGCAGGCCCCGCTGGGTGAGGCGCTCGACGAGGCGCCGGTAGCGCGGCAGCATCCCCGCGTGGTGGACGCCGACGCCCTGGACCAGCAGGGAGCGCAGGGTCTGGCCGAAGCCCCGCCCGAAGTGGACTCCCGCCAGGGCGGCCCCGATCTGGGCCTTGCGGTCCTTGGGGACCAGGGAGTTGCGGTCGAAGGACTTGGCGGTGGCGACCGCGTCGCGCTGGGAGAAGTGCACGATGTACACGGGCCAGCGGCCCTCGCCGAGCAGGCGCTCGACCGTGTCCGGCAGGCGGTCCACCACGTACTCGAACTCCAGGGGCACGGGCCGCTCGGCGTCGTCGACCAGCGCCACGGGGCGGCCGGTGCGCTCGCGCCACGCCTCCTCGAAGCGCGACGTGTCCCCCAGGGTGGCGCTCATCGCGACGAACTGCGCGCCCGTGAGCTCCAGCAGCGGCACCTGCCACGCCCAGCCGCGCTGGCGGTCCCCGTAGAAGTGGAACTCGTCCATGACGACCATGTCGCAGTCGAGGCCGGGGCCCTCGCGCAGGGACTGGTTCGCCAGGATCTCCGCGGTGCAGCAGATGATCGGGGCGGTGGCGTTGAGGGAGACGTCCCCGGTGACCATGCCGACGTTGTCGGCGCCGAAGAGGGCGACCAGGTCGAAGAACTTCTCCGACACGAGTGCCTTGAGGGGAGCCGTGTAGTAGGAGCGGCCCCCGTGGGCCATCGACACGAAGTGCGCGGCGAGCGCGATCATCGACTTGCCCGAGCCCGTGGGGGTGGCGGCGATGACGTGGTTGCCGGCGAGGATCTCGATGAGCGCCTCGTCCTGGTGGGGGTAGAGGGGGCGTCCGGTGCCCTCCGCCCATCCGGCGAAGGCCTCGTAGAGGGCGTCGTCGTCGGTGAGGCTCCCGGAGTCTTCCAGGTCGTCGAGGAGGGCGTTGAGCATCGCGGTCATCCCCCCATTGTCCCAGACCCGCGCGCCGCACCGGGCCGGGGCGCGCGACGGGAGGCGCGCCGCCGCTTTCCCGCGCCCCGGCGTGGACGCCCCGGACCGGTCCGGCCCCGGTGTGGCATGCTGTCAACGTCACATCAGGGCGGCGCCCGGGGTGCGGCGCCAGCGGGCGGTCCCGTCGGCGGCGCCCCGGCGCCGGCACAGTAACCGTAAGGAACCGAAGTGGAAGAATTCGCCGCGGTAGAGAAACAGATCGCCGACTGGATCACCACGCACTTCACCATCGTGATCCTGCTGGGCGTGGGCCTGCTGCTCACCATCGTCTCGCGGGGCGTGCAGGTGCGCATGCTCCCGGAGATGGTGCGCACCGTGTTCGGCTCCCGCCAGGGGGCCAAAGGCGGCATCTCCTCCTTCCAGGCCTTCGCCATCTCCCTGGCCGCCCGCGTCGGCGTCGGCAACGTCTTCGGGGTCGCCGCCGCCCTGCTGCTCGGGGGCCCGGGCGCCATCTTCTGGATGTGGGTCGTCGCCCTGGTCGGCATGGCGACGGCGTTCTTCGAGGCGACGCTGGCGCAGATCTTCAAGGTCCGCCACCCCGACGGCGCCTTCCGCGGCGGGCCCGCGTACTACATGAAGCGCGGCATGCGCAACCGCGCGATGGCCAACGTCTTCGCGGTCATCACCGTCCTCACGTGCGGCGTCGTCATCACCTCCGTCCAGTCCAACGCGATCGCGGGCACCCTCACCGAGGCGTTCGGCGAGGGCGCGCGCCAGCCCCTCGAAGGCGCGGGCGGCTTCTCGGCGGCCCAGCTCACAGTCGCCGGCCTCGTCTTCGTCTTCTCCGCGATGGTGATCTTCGGGGGCATCCGCACGGTCGCCAGGGTCACCGAGTGGATGGCCCCGATCATGGCCCTCGTCTACGTCGTGATGGTCGCCGTCATCTGCGTCCTCAACATCGGGCAGTTCGGCACCGTCCTGGGCCAGATCTTCACGTCGGCGTTCTCGCCCGAGCCGCTCGTGGGCGGACTCGGCGGCGGCATCCTGGCCGCCATGGTCAACGGCACCCAGCGGGGCCTGTTCTCCAACGAGGCAGGCCAGGGCACGGCCCCCAATGCCGCGGCGACGGCGACCGTGTCCCACCCGGTGCGCCAGGGCCTCATCCAGTCCCTCGGCGTCTTCATCGACACGATCGTCGTGTGCACGGCCACCGCCTTCGTGATCCTCATCGCCGGGGCCGAGGTGTGGGGCGGTCGGGGAGTGAACCCGTCGAACCTGACGACCCTGGCGGTCTCCCGCGAGTTGGGGGCCTGGACGATCGTCCCAATGGCGGTCCTCGTCTTCGTCCTCGCCTACTCGTCGATCATCGCCGCCTACGTCTACTCCGACACGAACATGTCCTTCGTCTTCGGCGGCCGGGCGTGGGCGACGTGGGTCGTGCGCGTCGTCTGCGTCGCCTCGGCCACCGCCGGGGCGCTGCTCAGCCTCGATGTCGTGTGGAACGCCGTGGACATCGCGATGGCGGTCATGACGATCACCAACCTCATCGCCCTGGTCATCCTCATGCGCTGGGGCCTGGGAGCGCTGCGCGACTACCAGGACCAGCGCAGGGCGGGGATCGCCGACCCCGTGTTCGTGGGGGAGGGCAACCCGCTGCTGCCCCGCGACGTTCCCGGGCGCGTGTGGAAACGCCCGAAGAAGTCCCGCGCCCGCAAACCCGGCAGCGCCGGTTAGGATCGCGCTATGAGAATCGTGCGCTTCTCCGACGGGTCGAGCCCCTGCTACGGCGCCCTCGACGACGGCTCCACCAGGATCGTCGGCCTCAAGGGCGACCCCCTCTTCGCGGCCGTGGAGCCCTCGGGCCGCGTCTTCGAGCTCGACGAGGTCCGCCTGCTGTCCCCGGTGATCCCGCGGTCGAAGGTGGTGGGGGTCGCCGGCAACTACTCCGACCAGCCCGTGCCCGACGCCGACAGGACCCGCCCGCCCCTGTTCCTCAAGGCGAACACCTCGGTGATCGGGCCCGACGACCCCATCGCTATCCCCGCGTGGTCCGACGACGTGGTCTTCGAGGGCGAGCTGGCCGTCGTCATCAAGTCCCTGGCCAAGGACGTGCCCGTGGAGGAGGCGCACCAAGTGGTCCTGGGGTACACGGTCGCCAACGACGCGACCGCCCGCGACGCGGTGGACGGGGGGCCGTGGGCGCGCGGCAAGTCCTTCGACACCGCCTGCCCCCTGGGCCCGTGGATCACGGTGGACCCCGGGCTGGACCCGACGGACCTGGCGATCCGCTCCACCGTCAACGGCGCGCCCGCGCAGGACGGGTCGAGCGCCGACATGGTCTGGAACGTCTTCGAACTGGTCTCCTACGCCTCGATGGCGTTCACCCTGCTGCCCGGCGATGTCGTCATCACGGGGGCGCCTCCCGGGTGCGGCCCCGTCAAGGCCGGCGACCGCGTCGAGATCACGATCGAGGGGATCGGCACCCTGTCGAACCCGGTCGTGCGCGCATAGGGGGAGTGCCCTCCCAGCCGTGCGGAGGGGGCCGCTCCGCCGGGGGCGCCCGCGGCCGCCACCGCACAGGGGGGTGTTGCGCGGCGCGCGCACTGACTATGCTCTATGGTGCGGATTCCAATTCTCATAGGAGCGATCAATGTCCGATTCCTCTGCGCCCACTCCGGGCAATGCCCAGGGCGGCCTCGCCGTCGAAATGGCGGGCCTCGACGTCATCCCCGAAAGCGACCGCAAGGGCAGGCCGTCGGACCTGTTCATGCCGTGGTTCGCCGCGAACATCTCGGTCCTGGGCATCTCCTGGGGCTCGTGGGTGCTGGGCTTCGGCCTGTCCTTCCCCCAGGCCGTCGTCGTCTCAGTCATCGGCGTCTGCCTGTCGTTCCTGGTGTGCGGCCTGGTCGCCCTGGCGGGCAAACGCGGATCCGCCCCCACCCTGGTCCTGTCGCGCGCGGCCTTCGGCTACAATGGCAACCGCGTCTCCGCGCTGATCTCGTGGATCCTCACCGTCGGGTGGGAGACCTTCCTCTGCATCATGGCCGTCCAGGCGACTGCCACCGTCATGGGCGCCCTCGGATTCGAGAACCACCTGGTGGCCCAGGTCCTCGCCCTCGTCCTCGTGGTCGTCCTGGCCGCCGGGTCGGGCGTGCTGGGCTTCGAGGCGATCATGCGCGTGCAGACGTGGATCACATGGGCGACCGCGGTCCTCACCCTCGTCTACCTGGTCCTCGCGGCGCCCACCATCGATATGGGCGCCCTCATGGCGCGCCCCGCTGGACCCGTGGCGGCGGTCCTGGGCGCCGGGTGCATGCTGCTGGTCGGCTTCGGCTTCGGGTGGATCAACGCGGCGGCCGACTACTCGCGCTACCTGCCGCGCACCGCATCCACCAAGGGCGTCGTGGGGTGGACGACCTTCGGGGCGGCGCTGCCCACAGTCGTCCTCGTGTTCTTCGGCGTCCTGCTGGTGGGCTCCAACTTCGACGCGCTCTCCGAGGCGATCGGCGACGACCCCATCGGGGCGCTCACCACGATCCTGCCGACCTGGTTCCTCATCCCCTTCGCCCTGGTCGCGATCCTGGGCCTGATCGGCGGCATCGTCATGGACATCTACTCCTCGGGCCTGTCGCTGCTGGCCACGGGAGTCCCCGTGTCGCGCCCGGTCGCCACCGCCATCGACGGCACGATCATGACGGTGGGCACCATCGTGGTCGTGTTCTTCGCCGACTCCTTCCTCACCCCCTTCACCGCCTTCCTCACCACGCTCGGCGTCGTCATCGCCGCGTGGGGCGGCGTCATGCTGGCCGACATCGCACTGCGCCGCAAGGACTACGACGAGCCCTCCCTCTTCGTCTCCGACGGGCGCTACGGCTCCGTGAACTGGGGCGCGGTGGCGACGCTGGCGGTCGCCTCGTTCGTCGGATGGGGACTGGTGGTCAACACGAGCGCCTCGTGGCTGTCGTGGCAGGGCTACCTGCTGGGCCCCCTCGGCGGGCGCGAGGGCGACTGGGCGGGCGCCAACATCGGCATCCTGCTCGCACTGGTCGTCGGATTCGCCGGCTACTGGGCGACCAGCGCGGGCCGCGTGCGCGCCCAGGAGGCCCAGCCCTCGCGCACCTACGCCCAGGGCGCCCCCGAGGAGGAGCGATGACTGCCCGGGACGCGGACCCGCGTTTCGCCTCGGCCCTCCTGGACGAGGAGGCCACGGCCGCCGCCTCCGCCCTCGTCTCCCTCGCGGGAGGGGAGCCCCGCGCGCTCGTCGTACTGGGATCGGGGCTCGCCCCTGCCCTCGACGCGGCGTGGCCCGCTCCGCGCACCCGCCTGCCCCTGGCCTCCCTGCCCGGCTGCCTCGCGCCCGTCGCCGATGGGCACGGGGGCGAAGTGCGCGTCTACGACCACGCCTCGGGCCCTGTCCTCGTGGCGACGGGGCGCACCCACCTGTACGAGGGCCACGGGCCCCGGCCCGTCACAGCCCTCGCCCGGGCGGCGGCGGGCGCGGGGGTCGAGCGCGCCGTCCTCACCAATGCCAACGGCTGCCTGCGCGACTGGCAGCTGGGGGACGTCATGGCGGTCACCGACCACATGAACCTGTCGGGCGCCTCGCCCTTCGACGGCCCGCTCTTCCTGGACGTGTCGGCGGTGTGGGACCCGGAGCTGACAGCCGCGCTGCGCGGCCCGTGCCAGCGCGAGGGCACCTACGCGATCCTGCGCGGCCCCGAGTACCAGACCCCCGCCGAGACGCGCGCCCTGGCGGGCATGGGGGTCGACTGCGTGGGCATGTCCACGGTCATGGAGGCCCTGGCCCTGCACGCGCTCGGCGTGCGGGTCGCCGGGATGTCGGTCGTGTCCGACCTGTCCTTCGCCGCTGCCCCGACGGACCCGGGCCTCGTCGTCGAGGCGGCGGCGCGGGCGGGGGAGACTGTGCGTGCGGGCATCGAGGCCGCACTGGCGGCTTAGGGGTTCTTGCTGGGCCGGGGGCCTCGGGGGGACGCGCTAGCGCGAGCGGCTGCACCGGCGCAGGGGGCTCCCCGTCGGCCGGGACCGAGGGGGCGCTGGCCGTAGGGCACCGCGCGCGTTTCACCGGTGGTCGCGCTATGCGCCGGGACCGAAGTAGCGGTGGCCGTAGGGCCCCGCCCAATGTCCCGCCCCGCGCGCTTGTGCGACCCATTCCACCCCCAGCGGGAAGAGGACGCCCCATAAGAGCGCCTCTGCTCCGCTGGCGCTTCCCACGCACCGTAGTTTCGGCCGTCTGCCACTCCTGGTGGTCCAAAATGCGTCTGAGTCTCGGGCGATTCCGGGGGCTTGTGGGTTGGGTGGTCCAAAATGCGTCTGAGTCTGCCCGGAATCGCAGGAATCGACCAGATAGCGTCGAACTCAGACGCATTTTGGAACAGCGCGCCCTGGTGCCCCTAGAACGCGGCGAAGCCCAGACGCATTTTGGACCACCGGGCGACCGTTGCGGGGATGGCCCCCGCTAGCGGAGGGCGTCGAGCGCCAGCACGCCGTCCACGATCCGCCGCGCCACGTCGGGGGCGCAGGCCAGGTTGATCCGCGCCCACTTGTAGTAGTCGGCGCCAAGGGTCAGCCCCTCGTTGGCGGCGACGCCCGCCTCGTCGCGCAGCACGGCGGAGGGGGAGCGGCGGCCCAGGTCCACGCCCTCGAAGCCCCACCACGTCAGGTAGGTGGCCTCGGGCCGCACGAAGTCGATGGGGGAGCCGGACAAGCGGGACTCCACGAGGTCCACGTTGGCGCGGATGAGGTCCTTGACCTCCCGCTGCCACGCGCCGCCCTTCTCGTAGGCGGCGATGGCGCCCACGGTGCCGATGACGGTGGCGTCGTGGGCGACCTCGTCGCGGAAGGCGTCCCAGCGCGCCCGCAGTGCCTCGTCGGGCAGGATCACCTGCGCCGATGGCAGGCCCGCGATGTTCCACCCCTTTGAGGCGGCCGTCGCCGTGACCGTGCGCGCCGCGCAGGAGCCGTCCAGCGACGCGTAGGGCACGAAGGGGACGTCCTCGTCGAGGACCAGGGGCGAGTGGATCTCGTCGGAGAACACCAGGGCGTCGTACTGCCCGACGACGTCCGCCAGGGCGCGCAGCTCCTCCTCGCGCAGGACCCGGCCCGTCGGGTTCCACGGGTTGCACAGGACGACCAGGCCCGCCCCTGCCTCCAGGCCGGCGCGGATGCCCTCCAGGTCGAGGGCCCACCCGTGGCCGCCCGCGCGGGTCCCGCGCAGCGAGGGGACCTCGATGACGGGGTGGCCGAGCCTGGGGGGGATGGTGAGGAAGGGCATGTACGCGGGCGTGGGGACGACGACGGGGGAGCCGGGGCGCGCCAAGTGGCGGATCGTGGCCTCCAAGGCGGGCAGCACCGAGGCCGCCAGGCGCACCTGGCCGGGCTCCACCTCCCAGCCGAAGCGCCGGCGCTGGAAGGCGGCGGTGGCCTCGGCGACCGCGCCCTCGAGCCAGGGCGGCTGGTAGCCCAGCAGGCCGTCGTCGATGGCGCCCTTCATGGCGGCCGCAACCTCCGGAGCCGTCCCGAAGTCCATCTCCGCGACCCATGCGCCGATGGTGGGGGAGCCGTCCGAGCGCGTCACGCCCGTCCACTTGAGGGAGCCGGTGCGGTAGAGCTGGGCGTCGGTGAAAGTGCGGACTGTCAAGGCTGCTCCTCGGATAGGCGGCGTCGGGCGCGACAAGCCTATTGCCGCCCCCCTCCCCGGCGCAGCGCCGGACCGACTGGTGGGCCTTCGCAACAGCGGCGCTGGAGTAGGATTGGGCAATCATGAGTGAAACAACCGCAACCGGCGCCGACGTGCGCGTCCGATTCTGCCCTTCGCCCACGGGGACCCCCCACGTCGGAATGGTCCGCACGTGCTTGTTCAACTGGGCCTACGCCCGCCACACTGGCGGCACTTTCGTCTTCCGCATCGAGGACACGGACGCGGCCCGCGACTCCCAGGAGTCCTTCGACCAGATCATCGAGTCGCTGCAGTGGCTCGGCCTGGACTGGGACGAGGGCGTCGGCAAGGGCGGCCCCTACGGCCCCTACCGCCAGTCCGAGCGCATGGGCCTCTACCGCGATGTCGCTGCCCGCCTGCTCGAGGCCGGCTACGCCTACGAGTCCTACTCGACGCCCGCGGAGGTCGAGGAGCGCCACCGCGCCAAGGGCGAGGACCCCAAACTCGGCTACGACGGCTTCGACCGGGACCTGAGCGCCGAGCAGGTCGCCGCCTACCGCGCCCAGGGGCGCCAGCCCGTGCTGCGCCTGCGCATGCCCGACGAGGACATCACCTTCACGGACCTGGTCCGCGGTGAGATCACCTTCAAGGCGGGGTCCGTCCCCGACTACGTCATCGTGCGCGCCAACGGGCACCCCCTGTACACGCTGGTGAACCCCGTGGACGACGCCCTCATGAGGATCACCCACGTGCTGCGCGGCGAGGACCTGCTGTCGTCGACCCCCCGCCAGATCGCGCTGTACAGGGCCCTGGAGGCCATCGGCGTCGCGGGGGCCATGCCCCGCTTCGGGCACCTGCCCTACGTCATGGGCGAGGGGAACAAGAAGCTGTCCAAGCGCGACCCCGAGTCGAACCTGCTGCTCCACAAGGAAGCGGGGATGGTGCCCGAGGGCCTGAACAACTACCTCGCCCTGCTGGGCTGGTCGATCGCCCCCGACCGGGATGTCTTCTCGATGCGGGAGATGGTCGGCGCCTTCGACATCTCGGACGTGAACCCGAATCCGGCCCGCTTCGACCATAAGAAGGCCGTCGCCATCAACGCCGAGCACATCCGCCTGCTGGACGGGGCGGACTTCCGCGACCGCCTGGTGCCGTTCCTGCACCGCGACGGGCTCGTGTCCGCTGATTCCTTCGGCGCCCTGGCCCCCCGCGAGCAGGAGGTGCTCTCCGAGGCGGCCCCCCTGGTCCAGACGCGCATGCAGGTGCTCGGCGAGGCGTCGGGGATGCTGGGGTTCCTCTTCGTCGCCGACTCCGGCTTGGAGGTGGACGCCAAGGCGGTCGCCAAGCTCAAGGACAACGCGGGCGAGGTGCTCGACGAGGCCATCGCCTTCGTCGAGGGCCTGGGGGCGGAGGAGTTCGCCACGGACCGCCTCGAGGCGGGGCTGCGCCAGAGGATCGTCGATGGGATGGGCATCAAGCCGCGGCTCGCCTTCGGGCCCCTGCGCGTGGCGGTCACGGGCCGCCAGGTGTCCCCGCCGCTCTTCGAGTCGATGGAGATCCTGGGCCGGGAGTCGTCGTTGGCGCGCCTGCGGGCGCTCCGCGAGGCGCTCGCCTGATCCGTGAGGGGTGCCACTTCCTGCGGATTTGGTTTCGCCGTGGGGGTGCGCTAAGGTTTCTACCTGTCGCCCGCGGCTCGCAAGGGAAGCGGCGATCCCACATTGGGGTATGGTGTAATTGGCAACACAGCTGATTCTGGTTCAGCCATTCTAGG
>ERZ773009.1974-NODE-1974-length-13531-cov-6.449095_pt1 | contig 13531 bp, 7 predicted proteins | sample MGYA00580663_ERZ773009 | MGnify/ENA primary metagenome ERZ773009 (study PRJEB29015, sample SAMEA2737969) | human oral metagenome | biome: human oral; feature: human-associated habitat; material: dental | place: China | collected 2026 ... | reverse complement strand
TCACCCACGGGTGGTCCGGGGAGCACTGGAGGGCCAGGTCCAGGGCCACCTCCATGCCCAGCTCGCCGGCCCGGGCCACCAGGGCGTCAAAGTCCTCGAAGGTCCCCAGGTCCGGGTTAATGGCGTCGTGCCCGCCTTGCGCCGACCCGATGCCGTAGGGAGAGCCCGGGTCCCCGGGCAGGGCGTTCAGGGTGTTGTTGCGGCCCTTGCGGTTAGTGGTGCCGATCGGGGAGAGGGGGGTGAGGTAGAGCACGTCGAAGCCCATGGCGGCGATGCGGTCCAGGCGGGACGCCGCGGTGCGCAGCGTGCCCGAGTGCCACTGCCCGTCCTGGTGGGTGGCCCCCAGGGAGCGCGGGAAGATCTCGTACCAGGAGCCGGCCAGGGCCCGGGGGCGGTCCACCTGCAGCGGGTAGGCCGCCGAGGGGGAGACGTGGTCGCGCAGGGGCAGGCGGTCCAGGACGGCGGCGACGTCGTCGCTCAGGCCCGCCGCCAGGCGCTCGCGGGGGTCGCGGTCGCGGTCGCGCAGGACGGTGGCGGCCAACACCAGGGTCTCGACGTCCTCGGGGGCGCGGCCGGGCACGGCGGCGGCCCGCTCCATGACCAGGGCGCCCTCCTCCAGCATGAGCTCGACGTCCACGCCCGCGGGGACCTTGATCCCCGCGTCGTGGGACCACGTGGCGTAGGGGTCGGACCAGCCCTCCACCCGGAAGGACCAGGAGCCCGGCTCGTCGGCGGCCAGGCGGGCCTCGTAGCGGTCCAGGCCCGGGGCGATATCGTACATGCGGGCGCTGGGGCCGTCGGTGCCGTCAGGGCGCACCAGGACCGCGGTGGCGCCGAAGCGGTCGTGCCCCTCGCGGAAGACGGTGGCGCGGATGGGGATGACCTCCCCGGCCACCGCCTTGGCGGGCCAGCGGCCGTCCTCCACCACCGGGAAGACCTCGGTGACCGGGATCCGGCCGACGAAGGAGAACGGGGCGGGCTGCGGTGGCGCCTGGGGGTCGGCGGGTGGTGTCTGGGGGTCGGCGGGCTCGGAGGAACTGCTGTCGGGGGTCTGCGTGTGTCGGGTCACAGGACCAGGGTAAGGCATGAGGGTATCGTCAGCCACTTCGTGTGCGGCTGGCGGTGAAACTGGTCGCCCACCGGCGTGCCCCGGGCCTCGGGGCGGTCGTTACCCGCGCGTGTCGGCACACCGACCTACCATGACGCCCGTGGACAGCAGCGAGACGGGTGGGATACGACCGGGCCCGACGGCGTCGATCCTGGTAGCACGCCACCCCCGACGCTGGCCGCGCATGCTGTCGGTCCCCCTCGGGCCGCCCCCGGAGCTGCCCACCGCCCCGGGTCGGCTCCTGGGCGCCGTCGTGCGGATGTCAGCGCGCAGCGTGGTGGCCACGGCACTGGCCACCGGCCTGGGCTACCTGTGCGGGGCCCTCATCCCCCTGGCCCTGGGCCACCTCCTGGACGCCGGGCTGGAGCGGGGGCTGGGGGCCCACCTGGCGGCCCCGCTGGCGGCCCTGGTAGGGCTGGCCCTGCTCAACACCCTGGCCGCCGCCGCGGTCCAGACCGCCGAGATCGCCTCCTGGGGGGCCGGGTACATGGCCTCGGCGCGCGCGGCCGCGCACCGGGTCAGCGCGCGCGGGCGGGCCGTCACCGCCGAGATCCCGGCCGGGGACGTGGTCACTACCGTCAACGACGACACTGACTACGTCGGCGCCCTGGTCAACCGCCTGGTCACCCTGGCCGCGGCGCTGGGCACCGTGACCGTGGTGGCGGTCATTATGCTGCGTACCGACCTGCGACTGGGTCTGCTGGTCCTCCTGGGCCTGCCGGCCTGCCTGGCGCTCCTGGCCTGGGTCGGCAGGCCCATCCACGCCCGCAGGTCCCTTCAGCGTGAGGAGCAGGGCAGGCTGTCCACCATTACCACCGACGCCGTCGCCGGCCTGCGCGTCCTGCGGGGCATCGGCGGGGAGGACGTCTACGCGCGCCGCTACACCGCCCAGTCCGCGGCCGTGCGCGACGCCGGGATCCGGGTGGCCGGCCCCCAGGCCCTCCTGGAGGGGCTCAAGGCCGGTCTCCCCGCCCTCTTCACCACCGTCGTGGTGGGGGCGTGCGCCCTCCAGGTCGTCGCCGGGCGCCTGAGCGTGGGCCAGCTCGTCACCTTCTACGGGTTCACCACCTACCTGGTGGACCCCCTCAACGTGGCCGTGGACCTCATTGTCATCGCCACCCGCTCCTGGGTGGGGGCCCGCAAGGTGGGACGCCTGCTGGCGGTCAGGCCCCTGGTGACCGACGCGCGCCTCGCCGACCCGGTGCCCGTGCTCGACCCGCTGGGGGACCTGTGCGACCAGGTCACCGGGGTGACCCTGGCCGGTGGGTGCCTGACCGCTCTGGTGGGCCCCGACCCCGCCCTGGCGGCCGACCTCGCCGAGCGCCTGGGGCGCGGCGACGACGCCGCGGGCGCCGTGACCCTGGGCGGGGTGGACCTGCGGCGCGTCCCGGTGGACACAGTGCGGCGCACCGTCGTGGTCAGCGCCTCCCACGCCGAGCTCTTCGCCGGGAGCCTGGGCGAGGCGGTCCTGGGCGCCAGCGCGCAGCCGGCCGAGCCGGCCGGTCTCCCCGCCCTCCTGGCCGAGCAGGCGGGCCGGGACCAGCACGGCCAGGACTCCGTCGCCAGTGCCCCCCTGAGCCCCGCTCAGCGCTCGGCGGTCGGTGCCGCCCTGGAGGCCGCCGTGTGCGACGACGTCGTGGACTCCCTGGGATCGGTGGACGGCGCCCTGGCTGAGAGGGGGCGCAACCTCTCCGGCGGGCAGCGCCAGCGCGTGGCCCTGGCCCGGGCCCTGGCCACCCAGGCACCCGTCCTGGTGCTGGTGGAGCCCATCAGCGCCCTGGACCCCCACACCGAGGACCTGGTGGCCCGCTCCCTGGCCTCCTGGCGCTCAGGGCGCACCACCGTGGTGGCCACCACCTCCCCGCTGGTGCTGGGGTACTGCGACGAGGTGGTGCTCCTGGAGGCGGTGCCCGACGGGGACGGGGAGCCGGGCGGGTGCCCCCGCCGGGTGCGCCTGGCCGCCCGCGGGACCCACCGCGCTCTGGTGGCCGGCCGGGCCGACTACCGTCGCGTCGTCCACCGCTCCCAGGGGACCGGCGAGGAGGGGACCGGCGAGGAGGGCCGGGGCGTCCCCGGCCCGCAGACGCCCGCCAGCGGCGAGGAGGAGGCGTGAGCCGGCGCCTGCCCGTCGCCAGCTCCGCGGCGGTACGCCGCCGCTTCGGTGAGCTCGCCCGGGAGCACCGCAGGGTCCTGACCTGGGTGACCGTGGTGCAGGTGGTCTCCGCCCTGGCGGCCGTGGCGGTGCCGCGGGTCCTGGGCGCCCTGGTGGACATGGTCCGCTCCGGGGCGGGGCGTGCCGACGTCGCCCGGGTGGTCGTGGTGCTCGCCGTCCTGGCACTGGCCCACGCCCTGCTCGCCGGGGTGGGGGAGTACGGCGCGCGGGTGCTGGGGGAGCGGGTCTTCGCCTCCCTGCGTGAGCACCTGGTGTCCACCGTCATCTACCTGCCCCTGTCTGCCGTGGAGGACGCGGGCACCGGTGACCTGCTGGGACGCACCACCCACGACCTGGGCCGCCTCCAGTACCTGGTGCAACGCGGCGTGTCCCAGATCCTCGTCATCGTGCTGACGGTCCTGAGCGTCTTCCTGGCGGCGGTGCTCACCTCCCCGCTGCTCAGCCCGGCCCTTCTCCTGCCCGCCCTCCTCCTGGTCCCCGTCCTGCGCTGGTACCTGCCCCGGGCGGTCCCCGCCTACCGGGCCGAGGGCGCCCTGTGGGCGGTCGTGGAGGCCACCGTGGCCGAGACCGCCGAGCAGGCCGTCACCGTGGACGCCCTGGGCCTGGGCAGGCTGCGCGCCAGGGTGTTCGACCACCGCCTGACCCAGGTGTGGTCCGTGGAGCGGTACACCATGTGGCTGCGGATCTGGATGATGGGCGCCGTCACCGCGGTCCTGCTCAGCCCGGTGGTGGCCGTGGTGGCCTGGGGCGCCTGGCTCATGGGACGGGGGCAGGCCACCCTGGGGGCCGTCACCACCCTGGCCCTCTACGCCTTCTCGTTGCGCGAGCCCCTGAGCCAGGCGACCTTCTGGCTCGACCTGGTGCAGTCCGCCGGCGCCGCCATGGCCCGCGTGGTGGGGGTGGACCTGGTGGAGCCGGACCGGCCCCCGGCGGTAGGGACCGGGGGGCAGGCGGTGGGGCAGGCCGTGCGCCTGCGTCATGTGCGCTACTCCTACGTGGCGGGCCACGAGGTGCTCCACGGCGTCAGCCTGGACCTGGTCCCCGGTGAGCGCCTGGCGGTCGTGGGCCCCTCCGGGGCGGGCAAGTCCACGCTGGGGCGCATGCTCGCGGGCATCCACCCACCCACCTCGGGCTCGGTGAGCGTGGGGGGTACCGAGCTGACCGCCCTGAGCGAGGCCGACCTCCACCGCCAGGTGGTCCTGGTCACCCAGGAGCACCACGTCTTTGCCGCCTCCCTGGCCGACAACCTCCGGCTCGCGCGGCCCGGGGCCACCGATGCCGAGCTGCGCCGGGCCCTGGACGCCGTCGGGGCCCTGGAGTGGGTGACGGGGCTGGGAGACGGGCTGGACACCGGCGTGGGCTCCGGGGGCCTGACCCTTACCCCCGGCCAGGCCCAGCAGGTGGCCCTGGCCCGGGTCGTGCTCATGGACCCCGCCATGGTGGTCCTGGACGAGGCCACCAGCCTCATGGACCCCGCCAGCGCCCAGGAGGCCGAGCACGTCCTGGACGCCGTCCTGCGGGGCCGGACCGTGGTGGCGATCGCCCACCGGCTGCGCACCGCCGCCGACGCCGACCGGGTGGCGGTGGTCATGGACGGGCGGGTCGTGGAGCTGGGCAGCCACGATCAGCTGGTGGCCCTAGGCGGGCACTACGCCTCCCTGTGGCGTTCCTGGCAGTCAGGCTGAGCGCGAGCCCGACGACTGGGTTCTCCGGTGGCAGCGGGGCGGGTATTTTCTTCATGTTTCAGTATCGTCTGATGACACCTGTTCTGGTAGCCTGCATTGGGTACAAGGGAAGGGAACGGTATTATGGCCGATGACAAGCGGCAGCAGGCCGCATTGTCCCGTCTGGTGCGGCAGTCCCGGATGAGCATGCTTCTTGGCTGGGTCCTGTCCGCGGTAGGGAGCTCCCTGACAGAAGGATCCTCTCCGGCGCTGGTCGTGCTCTCCTCCCTGCCAGCGGCCTGGGTCGCCTTCTACTCCACCCTGGGGAACGTCGAGGACATGATCTCCCCGCTGGCCGTGCGCTTCCTGGGAGGGCTCAGGCCGGGACGTGTCCTGGTGGCCTGCGAGGTGTACGACGTCGTCCTCCTGCTGGGGTCCCTGACCGCCTTCTCCCTGGGGATCCCCATCGGTGGCGTGCTGGCCGCCTACCTCGTGGCCGCGTCCCCGCTCCCGCTCGTGCTCGATATCGTCGAGGAGATATACGGCGCCGAGATGGCGGAGTTCGACCCCGAGATGTCGTTCAGGTTCACCACGCACTTCTACTCCGTCTCCGCGCTCGTCAACAACGTGGTCTCGGTGCCCGTAGGGGTCGCCCTGACGTTCGTCTCGCCCGTACTGGTCCTGGTTGCCAACCTCGTCCTGTCCCTGATCGCCATTGCGCTGAGGTGCCTCGGGGCCCGTGCCGAGGAGAGGGCCGTCCTCCTGGGCGGTGAGGTGGAGCAGGACGCGCAGGACGAGGAGCTCTTCGCCTCGTCAACGGCTGCGCTGGCCTTTCTCCTGAGGCGGCCGGCGGTCTCCCCGCTGAGCGTCCTGGGGCGTTCATTCTGCGCCGCGCTGTCAGGCTCCTACGTCCTGATCTACGTCGGCACCGCGCACGGCCACGACTTCTACCTGTGGCTCATGGTCTGTACCGGCCTGGGCTCAGCCCTGGGGCCGCAGCTGGGCCGCAGGCTGAGGGCCGCCGTGGGGACCGCGACGACGCTCCGGGTACTGGCTGCCGCCAGTGCCGCGGCGTCCCTGGGGGCAGCACTCCTGCTTCCCGCCCGGAGCGGCCTCTACGCCGGCTGCCTCATGCTCGTGCTCGTCCAGACCGCGAGCTGGGCGCTGGGGACCTCCTTCGTGGGCGAGAGGCAGGTAATGCTCAAGGGAAAGCAGTTCCTGGACGCCACCACCTGGGCGCAGGCGGCCGGGGCCCTCGGGGGGATCCTGGGGAGCTGGTGCGCCCTCCTCCTCGCCGCGGACGAGGACCCGCGGTTGTCGCTCCTCGTCTGTACCGGCACCTTCCTCGCGCTGTACCTGTACCTCGGCCGCGCGAGCGGCTCGCCCGGGACGGACCAGTCCGACCAGTCCGCGGGGGCGCAGTAGGCGATCGCGGTAGGCGGGCGATGGCGCCCTGCCCACCGCCGCGCCCTGCCCGCGGTGCCGGGTGCCCCGGGTGCCGCACCCCAGCAGCTCACGATTTTCGGTGCCGGGTGCCCCGGGTGTCGGCAGCGGGGCTCGGTCGTGCCTGGGCGGCGGGCCGGCTACCACGCCGCGCTGGCGGGCGACGGCGTCGGGCGGCCGCGACGTCCTGAGCGGGGCACCCGTGCCAGGGCCTGCCACCCCGTGGCCGCCTGTTCTCGCGACGAACAAGTACCGTTCTCACGGGCAACAAGTACCGTTCTCGCGACGAACAAGTACCGTTCTCGCGAAAGAAAAGAGGTGGCGCGCCGTCCGGCCCCCTGGCTCGGAGAAGGGGCGGGGCGGCACGCCTGAGTACAGCATAGGAACGTGTCACGGTCTTGTCACGGCGAGCGGGCCGTGATCTGTCCGTCGATCGGCGGATTGACATACGGGTGGCTCCGACCTATAATCTCGCCTCCCTGATCCCGCCCTACTTAGAGGGCTGGACCGTGTCCCGGGCGCGTGCGGGGCCGCCTTTCGGCCTGTTCCCGCTGCTGCACACCGACCGCCGTGTCCCGGGCGCGTGCGGGGCCGCCCCCGTCCACGCCCGGCCCGCCGACGGCCTCAGTAGCTCATGCCCATGGCCGTGCGCACGGCGTCCAGCGTCCGGTCGGCCACCTCGTTGGCGCGGGCGTTGCCGGCCCGGAGCACCTCGAGCAGGTGGCCCTCGTCGGCCGCCAGCTCGGCGCGTCGGGCGCGGATGGGGGCGAAGAACTCGTTGACCGCCTCGGTGGTGAGCTTCTTGAGGGCGCCCGCCCCGCCGTCGCCGATCCTCTCGGCGACCTCCTGCGGCGCACCGGCCCCGCACAGGGAGGCCAGCACGAGCAGGTTGGCCACCTCCGGGCGGGCGAGAGGGTCGTAGGTGATGTGCCGCTCGGAGTCCGTCTTGGCCTTCCTCAGGGCCCTGGCGGTCTCGTCGGCGCTCATGCGCAGCTCGATGGTGTTGCGGCGCGACTTGCTCATCTTCTCCCCGTCCAGGCCCAGCAGCAGGGGGGCCTCGCTCAGCAGCGCCTCGGGACGGCGGAAGACCGGGTGCTCCTTGACGGCCCGCCCGTAGCGCCTGTCAAAGCGCTGGGCGATCAGGCGCGCCTGCTCCAGGTGGGGCAGCTGGTCCTTGCCCACCGGCACCAGGTTGGCCTGGCAGAAGAGGATGTCGGCCGCCTGGTGGACCGGGTAGGTCAGCAGCAGCCCGCTCATGGCCCGCCCGTCGGTGGCCTCCAGCTCGGCCTTGACCGTGGGGTTGCGGTGCAGCTCGGCCTCGGTGACCAGGGACAGGAAGGGCAGCATGAGCTGGTTGGCCGCAGGCACCGCCGAGTGGGCGAAGACCGTGGAGCGGTCAGGGTCCACCCCCACGGCCAGGGTGTCGGCCACCAGGGACAGCACGCGCTCGCGGACGGGGCCCACGGCGTCACGGTCGGTAATGACCTGGTAGTCGGCCACCAGGATCCAGGTGTCCACCCCCGCGTCCTGGATCGTGGCCCAGGAGTGCATGGTGCCGAAGTAGTGGCCCAGGTGCATATTGCCGGTGGGGCGCACGCCGGTGAGCATCCGGTAGCGGCCGGGGTTGACGGCGATGTCCGCCTCGATCTGGGCGGACCGGGCGATCGAGCGGGCCAGGGAGGCGTCGTTGGTGGCGTTGGCCAGGGCCTCCTCGGCCGCGGAGGGGGTGTGTGTCATGGGCCCATCCTAGGGGCGCCGGTCCCGGCAGGCCGGGGCCGGTGGCGGCCGGGCAGGACCCGGCGGGGACCCGGCCGAAGGGGCCGCGCCTACCCGTCAGAGGGGCCGCGCCCCTACCCGTCGGCCGGCTCGGTGGCCGCCAGGGCGGCGTCGACCGCCTCCTGGTCGTGCGCGATGCGCTCGGCGGTGAAGGCGGGGTCGGCACCCACCAGGGCCAGGCCGGTGAGTACCTCCGTGCCGTAGTTGTGCCCGTGGCCGTGGGGGACGTCAGCGGCGCGCGCCAGGTCCATGCTCACCTGGAAGAAGGTGATGTAGGGCATCCACACCATGGAGGGGGAGCGGTCGGCGCCCGCGGGCTCCTGGAGCCAGTCCGGCTGGGTACGCACCAGGTCGGGCGACCACCACACCACCGGGTCGCTGGCGTGCTGTATGAACAGGATCCGTCTGCCCGTCCACGTGGGGTCCCCCACAAAGGAGCTGAGCTGGGCGCGGTCCTGGGCGAAGCGCACCGTCATCCCGGCGGAGTAGACCGGGTTCGCCTGGGTGGTGCCCGGGTCGCGCCGGGCCACCAGCTGGTCCCAGATCCGCGAGCTGCGGGGCGGGCCCACCCACAGCACACCGTCCACGGACCCCACCAGGTCGGCGAGCCCGTCAAAGGCCGCCTCGCCGGCCACCACCCCCAGGGACTCGCCGTACAGCAGCAGCCTGGGGCGGTGGTCCTCCGGCAGGGTGCGCCACCAGGCCACGACGGCCTCCACCAGGGCCCGCCCGCTGGAGCGCGCGGTGTCCGGGTCGGCGATGAACTGCACCCAGCTGGGCAGGTAGGAGTACTGCGCCGCGGCGATGGCCGTGTCGCCGTCGTACAGGACCTCCAGGGACAGGGCGGCGGTGGGGTCCACCCAGCCCGTCCCCGTGGTGGGGGCGATCATGACCACCCGGCGGTCGGCGGCACCGGTACGCTCCAGCTCCTGCACCACCAGGGCCGCCCGGGCCTCGTCGGTGGGGGCGCTGGCCAGGCCCGCGTAGACGCGCACCGGCTCCCGGGCCGCCCGGCCGGTGACCGCCTCCAGCCCCGAGGCGTCCAGGCCCCGGCCCAGGAAGGCCCGCCCCTGGAACCCGACCGTCTCCCAGGCCACGGGCGAGGCCGGGGAGCCGGAGCGCTCGGGGACCGTGGGCCGGGTGGCCAGGTCCGGCACGGAGGTGGCGTCAGGGCCGGAGAACAGCAGGTCGGCCCCCTGGGTGAGCACGCCGGGGACGGCCTGCAGGACCAGGGCGAGGACCAGGACCAGGGTGACCAGCCAGGCGGTCAGGGAGCGGACGACCACGGGCAGGCGCTGGGGCAGGTGGGCGCGCAGCCAGCCCTCCAGGTGCAGGAACCCCCGGCCGACCCACACCAGGGCCATCCACACCCCGAACCCCACCGGGAAGACCAGCAGGTAGGTCAGGGGCGAGTAGGCCCGTGAGCCGGTCAGGGCGGCGACCTGCCCCTGCCACCGCACCGCGAACAGCAGGACGACGTTGAGGGTCAGGACCACGACGCCGCTCAGCGCCGCCTCCGCCCCCCGGCGCCACCGGCTCCACCTCGGGGTGGGGTACCAGCCGAAGGCGTGGGCCACGGCCAGGGCCAGCGTGCGGGCCCAGGCCCGCCAGCACCAGCCCAGGAAGGTGCCCAGCATGTAGCCCGTCCCCGCGCACAGGCCGCAGGCCAGGCCCTGGGTGGCCAGGTCGCGGGGGAGCAGCGAGGGCGTCAGGGCCAGGACGAAGAAGACGGCGCCCAGCACCAGGCCGACGGTGTCCGGGCGGAGCCGGTCCCACGTGCGTGTCAGGATGTCGCGCATGTCGTAAGCCAGGATACAGGGCCGGCCTAGGCGTCAGCCAGCAGCCCCTCGGTCAGCAGCCCCTCAGCCAGCTCGTCCGACCCGCCCTGCCCCGCGGGCGCGGGGCGCATGACCAGGGTCTCCCCGGACAGGTAGATCCTCACCGACAGGGCGTCCAGGGTGGTGGTGTCCCCCGGCCGGTCCTGGCGGCAGATCATGGTGCCCTGGTGGGTGCGCTGGGCGCGCCCGGGGATACGCACCTCGGCCTGGGCGGCCGGGCCCCGCTCCACCCGGCGGGCCAGGGCGAAGGCGGAGGTGTGCGGGCGCGGCACCGCCCAGGTGGAGTCCCAGGTCAGGTGCCAGTCGGTGTTGTGCCCGTCAGGCAGGACGACGTCCACCTGGTCCAGGGAGCCGTTAATGACCACCAGGAGGTCGTTGTCGCCCCACCGGGTGCCCGAGCGCAGCATCTGGACCACGCGCGTGTAGGGGTCGTGCCAGGCGCTGGTGTCCATGAGGGTGGCGTTCGCCTTGAACCAGGACAGGTCCGGCAGGGTGTCCCCCGGCGGGACCGCCCCGGTGGCGAAGACGTCAGGGCGCAGGACCGGGTGCCTGTCGCGCAGGCGCAGCAGGAACCGGGTGGTGGCGGCCAGGCCCTTCTGCCAGGGCTCCAGGTTCCAGTTGTACCAGGAGATGGGGGAGTCCTGGCAGTAGGAGTTGTTGTTGCCGTCCTGGGTGCGGCCCATCTCGTCCCCGCCCAGGATCATGGGCGTCCCGGCGCTCACCAGGAGGGTGCCCAGCAGGTTGCGGGTGTTGCGACGTCGCAGCACCTCGATCGGGCCGCCACCCAGGCCCTCGGGCAGGGGCCCCTCGAAGCCGTGGTTCCAGGAGCGGTTGTCGTCGGTGCCGTCCCGGTTGTCCTCCAGGTTGGCCAGGTTGTACTTGTGGTCGTAACAGGTCAGGTCCCGCAGCGTGAAGCCGTCGTGGGCGGTGACGAAGTTGACGCTCGCCAGCGGCCCGCGCCCACCGGGGTACTCCCCGTGGATGAACATGTCCGCGCTGCCCGACAGCCGGGTGGCCAGGTCCCGCAGATCCGCACCGGGGCGGCCCTTGGAGATCTCCGAGGCGTCAGAGAGCCAGAAGGAGCGCACCGTGCCGCGGTAGCGGTCGTTCCAGTCCTGGAAGGGCTCGGGGAACTCCCCGGTGCGCCAGCCGCCCGGGCCCACGTCCCAGGGCTCGGCAATGAGCTTGACCCCCGAGAGCACCGGGTCGGTGGCCATGGCGATCAGCAGGGGGTGGCGGGAGGAGAACTCCGCGGCGTTGCGCCCCAGGGTGGCCGCCAGGTCGAAGCGGAACCCGTCCACGCGCACGTCGCTGGCCCAGTAGCGCAGGGAGTCCAGGATGAGCTGGACCGCCCGCGTGGAGCGCACGTCCACGCTGTTGCCGGTGCCGGTGACGTCGAAGTAGGTGGCGGGCCGGTGGGGGGCGTGGAGGTAGTACTCCAGGTTGTCCAGGCCGCGCAGCGACAGGGACGGGCCGTCCACCCCGCCCTCGCAGGTGTGGTTGTAGACCACGTCCATGACCACCTCCAGGCCGGCCTCGTGGAGGATCGAGACCATGCCCCGCACCTCGTCCAGGACGGCCTGGGGGCCCGCCTCACGGGAGGCCACCGTGGCGTAGGAGGCCTCCGGGGCGAAGTAGCTCAGCGTGGAGTAGCCCCAGTAGTTGCGCATCCCCTTGGCCTGCAGGAAGGTCTCGGAGAAGGCCGCGTGGATGGGCAGGAGCTCAATGGTGGTGATGCCCAGGTCCTTGAGGTAGGCCACCGTGGCCGGGTGGGCCAGGCCCGCGTAGGTGCCCCGCAGGCTCTCGGGGACGTCGGGCAGGCCCAGGGTGAGCCCCTTGACGTGGGTCTCGTAGATGACGGTGCGCTCGCGGGGCACGCGCGGGCCGGGGACCACGGCGAAGGACGGCCCGGTGACCACGCCCAGGGCCATGTCCGGGGCCGAGTCCAGGGACGAGGGGGTCGGGGGGGAGCTGGTGGGACACAGGTTGGCGTCCACCTGGTGGGCGTAGAGGGAGGGGCCCAGCACGGGCTCACCGTCCAGGGCCCTGGCGTAGGGGTCCAGCAGGAGCTTACAAGGGTTGTACAGGAGCCCCTCGGAGGGGTTCCACTCCCCGTGGGCGCGGTAGCCGTAGCGCTGACCGGCCCCGATACCGGGCAGGTGGACGCCCCACAGCCCGCGTGCCGGGCCGTGCATACCCATCCGGGTCTCGGCCACGATCGTGCCGTCCGTGTCCAGCGAGAACAGGCAGAGGTCTACCGCGGAGGCGTGGGGGGCCGCCACGACGAAGTCCGTGCCGTCCGCGGTCACGGTGGCGCCCAGGCGCGTGCGGTCAGTAGCGTCGCGCGGCGCGCGCAACGCCGGTGTAACAAAGGACGAGTAGGACATGAGGCCTATTCTCACTACGGGTTCAGGACGTCGCAACGCGAGGTGACGTGTACAGCTGTGACATCCTGCGCCTGTCCGCTCACCAAAGTGGCAGGCCAGACCCGGCCGCGGCGTGACTGATGGCTCACCCGGGCTCCCGGCTGCGCCCGTTCCCGCCCGGGAGGGGATATGGCAACCTTAGGGGCATGAAAATCGTGGTCTGCATCAAGCACGTTCCTGACGTGCAGTCCGAGCGGCGCATGGAGGACGGTCGCCTGGTCCGTGGTGAGGACGACGTCCTCAACGAGCTCGACGAGAACGCCGTCGAGGCCGCCGTGGCCCTGGTCGAGGAGCTCGGCGGGGAGGTGGTCGCCCTGACCATGGGACCCGAGGACAGCGAGGACGCGGTACGCCGCGCCCTGCAGATGGGTGCCGACTCCGGCGTCGTGGTCAGTGACGAGGCCCTGGCCGGCTCCGACGTGGTCACCACCGCCCGGGTCCTGGCCGCCGCCGTGGCGCGTATCGGCGGGGCCGAGGCCGCCTCCGTCCCCACCGGCGTCGGCGACGTGGACCTCATTGTCACCGGCATGGCCTCCCTGGACGCCATGACCTCCATGCTGCCCGGGGCGCTGGCCGCCGCCGCCGGCATCCCCGCCCTGACCCTGGCCACGTCCCTGGAGGTCACCGCGCAGTCGGTGACGGTCAGCCGCGCGGCCGGTACCGTCCACGAGGTCCTCTCCGCCCCGCTGCCCGCCCTCGTCTCGGTCACCGACCAGGCCAACGAGCCGCGCTACCCCAACTTCGCCGCCATGCGCGCCGCCCGCAGGAAGCCCGTGGACACCTGGGACCTGGGCGACCTGGGCCTGGAGGAGCCGGGGCAGGGCGACGTCGCGGTGGTCGCCACCCGGCAGCGTCCCGCCCGCCAGGCCGGGACCATCCGTACCGACGCCGGCGAGGCGGGCCGTGAGCTCGCCGCCTGGCTCGTGGAGAACAAGCTCGTCTAGGAGAGGCGCCCGGGCCCCGGGTGCAGAAAGAAGCTGAACCATGTCTGACCTGCTTGACTCCCCGGTCCTGGTACTCACGGACCTGGACGACGCCGGGGCCCCCGCCCCCGGCGCCCTGGAGCTGCTCACCACCGCCTCCCACCTGACCGGCTCCGGCGT
>ERZ773009.1968-NODE-1968-length-13547-cov-3.787059_pt1 | contig 13547 bp, 7 predicted proteins | sample MGYA00580663_ERZ773009 | MGnify/ENA primary metagenome ERZ773009 (study PRJEB29015, sample SAMEA2737969) | human oral metagenome | biome: human oral; feature: human-associated habitat; material: dental | place: China | collected 2026 ... | reverse complement strand
GGCTTCAATTTTGCAGAGATATTCATCGGACGCTATCTCGATATTCTGATGGAAATGCCTGAAATTCCTGCGTACTTGCTATCTGATGAAAAGAAACGCCTGATGGATGAGTTGATCTATGACTGTCTGAGAAAGATTGTGCGATATCAGCACGACTTGTCTTTAGACGGAATCTTTGATATCGTTCGTGAATATTATGGTGAGGAGCCTTACTACGAAGAGGTCGTGGCGGAGTTGAGAAAAATTCTGCAGAATGCGGGCGACGCAGGTAATAAGGCGGATAAGGGACGGAAAGATGTGGTGAACCTGACATGATAAAAAGGCTTGATTTGCGGGAGTTTTCGCCTATGGAGCGCAGTCTCTTTGAGGATGAGGGAAAGACGAAGCGGCTCGCTACCTTGGGAAGACGCTCGTATTTGGTGAATGGCAGCATGGAATACGGGAGCCGCGACTGCCATGTTTTGGTTGGCAAGTACTGTGCCTTGGGTCATCGGCTTGTTTTCGAGATCGGGCTTAATCATGACTACCATGGCGTCACGACATATCCTTTTGAGGATGTATTGCAAAACGATGATGATACACTGAATCATGCGGAAAGAGTCAATCGCAATCAGATCATCATCGGCAACGATGTTTGGGTCGGCTGTGATGTGACTTTGCTGGGCGGCGTGCGCATCGGCAACGGAGCCGTCATCGGAGCGGGGGCGGTCGTGGCGAAGGATGTGCCGCCCTATGCCATCGTCGTGGGAAACCCCGCGCAAGTCATCAAGTATCGCTTTCCACAAGAGATCATCGATAAACTGCAGAAGATCAAGTGGTGGAACTGGCCCGATGAAAAAATCTTGTCCTTGCTTCCGGAACTGAAGGATGTGCGGCGTTTTGTCGATAGATTCCTTGGAGAGGGAAAGACGGATGATGAGGATGCGGATCTGACGGCTTCGATGAAAGAACTGCAGACGCAAGGCTATACGATCTGCTATTGCATCGCTGACCTCGATGAGCCAACTCGGGTTTGGCAAAGGGTGTTTGACAGTTATCTGGCAGCATATCGGCACGAGGATAAGACCGCTTTGCTGTTCGGCATACGGCAGGGACAGGCAACAATGGCTGCGCTGTCGTATATGCGGGAAAAATTGGCAGCGATGGGAGAGGCGGCGCCACTCGTTTTGACGCATCCTTTTGGAGCAGAGTTGTCCGTTCCCGTATTGCAACAGTCGGATTGCCTCATCACGACGAAGGAAGGGATATCTTCTGAAGCTGTCGATCATGCAAGTGATGCAGGGCTTCGGATCGTCTATGGCTTGGATGCGCAGGAGATGGTCTTTCCGTCTAGGCCTCTTCTGACGATCGCCTTCATCACCTACAATCGCAGGCAGTATCTCGTGGAGTCGTTGCCGCGCGTATTGGCACAGGTCGGAGATGAATCATCGGTCGAAGTCCTCGTCTCGGACAACGCTTCGACCGATGATACGCGAGCGCTCGTCCAAGAGATGCAGAAGATGTACAAGAATCTTCACTATCGCTGCAACGAGAAGAATGTCGGGGCGGAAGGAAACGTCCATCGAGCCATGCAGGCGAGCTGCGGAGAATATGTGCTCATCGCGGGCGATGACGATTATTTTCGTGACGGCATGTTGGACATCCTGCTCGATACGGTTAGAAAGAATCGCGGCGATGCACTCTTCTATATGGCACAGAATCCGACGTCTTTGAAGGTGTATCGCAGCGCGGGTGCTTTGGAATACATCTCGAGTATCGGCTATGCCATGACGTGGCTGACGGCTATCGTCATGCGCCGCGATCTTTATCTCGGCGTAAAAGAGCCGCAGAAGTATGATGATACAAGTATGCCGCAGGTGTATCTCCAACTGGAAATACTCAAGCAGAGAGCGGAGTTTACGATCATCGAGGGGAACTTTTTTGCTGAAGGGACGGGAAACCATGATCCTGCCGGCTACAACTTCGCGCAGGTCTTCATCAAGAACTATCTCGATATCCTGACAGCGTGCGTTGACATTCCACCCGAGCAGATGACGATGGAGAAGCAACGTTTGATGGAACGGATGATCCTTCCATGGTGCAGGAAAATCAAGACGGAAAGGCTCGATCTCTCGTTGGACGGGATTTTCGATATCGTACGAGATTATTACGGGGAGGAGCCGTACTATGCGCAGGTTGTTTCGGCCCTCAAAGAAGTCATATTAGGATAATTCAGCCGTGTGAATCGTATGGCTGATTTTGGGGGAAGTCGTTGTATGAAAAAGGAAAAGAGATTCGCGTTCTTCGTGCGCAAGTCGAATGAAGTATATTGCAGCGCCTGTTTGGAATCGCTGCAAACGCTTCGCGTGCCGTTAGGATACGAGGTGGAAATCTTCACATTGGCGGCAGAAAAACCGTATGCAGAGCAGGTGAATCGGGCGCTGGCGCTTTCCAGTGCCGGATTTAAGATCTACATCAATGATGATGTCTGCCTGGTACGTCCTGACATGCTGGCAGAGATCCTGCAGATTTTTGAGAATAAAAGCATCGGCATGGTCGGTTTTATGGGCAGCCGATCGCTGCCTGCGGATGGCAATGTGCTAGGCGTCGAGGATAAGCAGGGTGCTTTCTATATACCGATGGGACGGAATCTTTCCGAGATGCGCTTTGGTGAAAACTCGACGGAATCGCTCGCGGATGTCCGCTTCGTCCTGCCCTCGCTCTTTGCAACGCAGATGGATCTTTCATGGGATGAGGTTTACGAAACGCAGTATTACGCCGTGCTGGCGCAGTGCCGAAAATTCGAGGAAGCGGGCAGAAGAATCGTGGTATCCTTGGCGCAAGATATCTGGTGCGCCTATCAGTCGCGGAACATCGCCTTTGATGCTGAGGAAGATGACCGTACAAGATTCTTTGCAAGATACCATCCATACATGGATTCCGCTGAGTTGGATGGTGCACAAATTACCTTGTATGGATGCGGTGAGGGAACGACGCTTCCTTCGTGGCGGGACTTCTCCTATCCTGCGGGGATTGCCGTCGGGAGCGGCACGCACGTGCATCGGACAGCGAGCTGTGGTCTCGCATTGTCAAATTTCTCGGGTCGCCCAAGACTCATCGTTGGAGATCATTGCACGATCGGTGCAGGCAGCACAGTCACGGCGCTCTATAGCATCCGTCTGGAAAACGATGTGACGGTGGCAGAGAACGTACATATAAAAGATTATGCCTACGATGAGACGGCGATCGGTCTTTCTCTCGAAGCGCAGATGGATTCGATCGAGGACAGTGGCATCCATATTGAAAGCGGCGTGCACATCGGGGAGAATGTCCGGATCGAGGGCGCGATGCAGATCGGACGTGGCAGCTTTGTTCGTGCGGGCAGCACCGTGCGTACGGATGTCCCCGCCTACTGCATTGCCGAGGGAAATCCCGCCCGCGTCGTCAAGGCGCTTTCTTTCAAGCTGTGGAAATGGCTGCCCGTGACGGATGAACAAGCGTTGACACGTCTGCTTGCAGAGCGCAAAGAGGCAGCGCCGCTCCTTACATTTGCCATTACCACGTACAATCGCAGCCGATACTTGCGAAAATCTCTGGATTGCGTGCTGCGACAGTTGGGCAACAACGATCTGGCGGAAATCCTCGTTTCGGACAATGCGTCGCCAGATGATACGAAAGATTTTGTCGAAGAGATGCAAAAGACATATAGGAATCTGCACTATCGCCGCAACGAAGTGAATGTTGGGGCGGAAGCAAATCGTCATTGTGCGATTCGGGCAAGCAGAGGTGAATATGTGCTCGTCGCAGGCGATGACGACTATTTTGCCGACAGTTCCTTGCTTGGCGTGCTCGGCAGGCTCATTCAGTATCGAGGGAGAGCGCTCTTCCATCTGAGAAGGGCGAGGGAGCCGCATCGCGTGCATACGGGAAGCGGCATCGCAGAGTATATTCGCATGGTCGGCTATCACATGACATGGATCACGAGCACCATTATGCGACGAGACCTGTATGAGCGCATCAAAGAGCCGCGAAAACATGACGCTACGGGCATTCCGCAAGTGTATCTGCAAATGGAGATACTGAAGCGGGAGCCGGAATTTGCTGTCATCGCTGCGCCCTTCATGCGCGTGGGGTCAGGAGATCATCAGACAACGGGATTTAATCTAGGCGAGGTGTTCATCAAAAATTACTTCGATTTGCTCAAAACGGCAGGAGGGATTCCACCGAAGGTCTTGTCAGAAGAAAAGAAACGACTGATGGAAGAGGACATATATTTTGAATGCGAAAGAATCAAGGAGCGGCAATTGGCACTTTCCTTGGATGGGCTCTTTGATATCGTTCGAGAATATTATGGCAGCGAGCCATTCTATCCGCAGGTTGTGGCAAGGCTCAGACACATCCTGGGGGGGATATCTTGAGCAGGAAGCGCTGTCGCTGAAAACAGTCGATATGATTTCTGTCGAAAGGAGAAGGTTTTGAAAACAATCTTTATGTGGGGAGCTGGCAACGTCTGCCGTCATTTCTTGCAGCATCTGAAGAAGGATCTGCCGGTGCGAGGCATCGTCGATCGCGATCCAGATTTGTCGCACGGCACGATTTGCGGCGTACCGATCTATGCGCCTGTAGCGGTCGGTGCAATGAACGGTCTTGAGATATGCCATGCTGGTGGGGAACATATATATCCTTCTCCAAGAGATACAGTCTTTGTTATAACGACATATGTTTATTATATCAGCGTGAAAGATTATCTCGAATCTCTGGGGTATGAAACCATGTTCGCTTATGACCTGCGTGAATATACGGATGTCGATTGGTCCGCCTTGTGCCGGGTTCACTATGATGTTCCATGGGAAAAGGATCATGCGAAAATCCGCGAGGCGCACAGCATTCTGGCGGATGAAAGATCAGTGGAGATCTTTGATGCGCTTTTGGATAAGCGCAAGCAGTGCGTCTACGATTGTACGGACATTCGGAGCGAATATCCACAGTATTTGGAAATGGATCTCATATCTTTCTGCGGCGATGAGACAATCGTCGATTGCGGCGCTTTTCGGGGCGGAGGTTTGAGGCTCTTCAAAGAGCATCTGGGGTCGTGGAAGATGTTCCATTGCTTCGAGCCAGATGCGGACAATTTCCGCATTTTGCAAGAGACCTGCAAGGCTTATGAGAGGACGATGCCCCATTGCGCTGCTGTCGGGGTCTATGATGGAACAGCATATTTCTCGCAGGGGGCGAATGCCGGCGGTGAGCTGCAGCAGGGGGCTGCAGGGCAGAGAATCGAGGTCTGCAGACTGGATGCACTCGGTTTGAATGAAGTGACGTACATCACGGCGGACATCGAGGGTTCGGAGGAGGCGATGCTCGAAGGAGCGCGGCGGACAATCGAAAGGTGCCATCCGAAGTTGGCAGTCTGCGTCTATCACAAGGCAGCGGACCTATGGGAGATTCCACTGTGGCTCAAGTCGGTGAATCCTGCCTACAGGATTTACTTGCGCCACTACGGGGAAACTGCCGTTGATACGGTAGCCTATGCGCTGCTGCCGCAGCAGTCATTTGGATGATACCATGGGATCAACGAGAGACTTTCCTAGGAGAGAGAATCATGCGCCATAAGACGAGCATCATTATTCTGAGCTACAACACGTTGGAGATGCTGCAGCTTTGCATCGAGAGCATACGCGAGCATACGGAAGTTGGGTCGTATGAGATCATCGTCGTCGAGAACGCTTCGAAGGACGGATCTGCCGAGTGGCTCAAGGAGCAGGAAGATCTTCGCTGCATCTACAATGAGGAAAACCAAGGCTTCCCGAAGGGATGCAATCAAGGTTTGGAGATTGCGGAAGGGACGGAACTCCTGCTTTTGAACAGCGACACTATTGTCACGCAGAACTGGCTGGAGAACCTGTGCTGCGCCCTTTACAGCGCCCCGGAGGTTGGTGCGGTGAGCTGTGTCACGAATTGCTGCTCCAACAATCAGCAGATCGAGACTTCTTACCGCAGTATGGAGGAAATGCAGGCATTTGCCGCGAACCACAATAAATCGAAACCTGACTCTTGGGAGAAGAAGACGACGCTCGTGGGATTCTGCTTTCTCTTCAAGCGGGAAGTGTTCGACAAAGTGGGACTTCTCGATGAGCAATTCAGCCCCGGCAACTTCGAGGATGACGACTACTCCCTGCGCATCCTGCAGCAAGGCTGGGATCTTCTCCTCTGCCGCGACACCTTCATCCATCATTTCGGACATGCAAGTTTCCTGAAAGGATATGGAAATCAAGAAGCGGAGGAAAAAGTACGGCGTTCCAAGGCGCTGCTCGAACGAAACGGCGCCCTGTTCATGGAGAAATGGCATGTGCCTCCCACGTACAAGGTCATGGAAGTGGAAGAGCTGCGCCGTTTGCTGCAGCATCGCACGGCTGCCGATAGGACGGTGCCTGAGAATCACTCGTTGCGGGAGAAGAAAATCACGGTGATTGTACGAAAGAGCCGTGAAGAGCGGTATGGACTCTGCCTCGAATCGCTCAAGAGCGTGAGGTGGCCGCATGGATATGAGGCGGAAATCTTTACGATCGATGCGGCAAAGCCCTATGCGGCGCAGATCAATGAGGTCGTGGCAGATGTCGATGCTGAGGTCAGGCTCTACATCAACGACGAGCTTTGCTTCGTCTGTGCGCAGGCTATCGAGGAGCTGTTGGCGCTCTTCCAAGACGAGGGGGTCGGCATGGCCGGCATTCTGGGCAGCCGGTCACTGCCCGTCAGTGGCGATCTCATGGATTCGCCGTACAAGTGCGGCGCCGTCTATGTACCATTGGAAAAAGACTTATCCGAACTTCGTTTCGGAGAGGCGTCTGAAGAAGCGGAGGTCCGCTTCCTGCTGCCGTCGCTCTTTGCGACACGTCGAGACATCCCATGGGACGAGGCATACGACAAGCAGTATTATGCTGTGTTGGCGCATTGCCTTGCTATGGAAGACTGCGGTCTTCGCATCGTTGTCCCCGGACAGCAGGAAATATGGTGTGCTTATCAGGAGAAGAATATCGTCTTCGACACCGATGAAGCCGATCGAAAAGTGTTCTTCAGTCGTCACCATCCCTATCTCGCAGGCACGGAGCTGCAGGGAATGAGCGCTCTCTATGCATGCGGTGCAGAAAGCGTGATTCCCTCGTGGCAGAAGTTCGGCCGTCCTGAAGGCATTCGCATTGGCGAAGGGACGCATATTTGCGAGACGGCGTTCCTGCGCCTCGCCATGCCGAACTTCATGGGAAAGCCGCGCATCATCATCGGCGATCATGTGAAAATCGATGCGGGAAGCACGGTCACGGCGGCGCAGCGCGTCGAGATCGATGCCGGCGTGAGTATCGCTGAGAATGTTCACATCAAGGACTGCCGCCTCGATGACAGCGGCCTCGGGCTTTCTCCTGCTGACCGTGAGATCGTCGTAGAGGGAAGCGGCGTCCGAATCGAGCGCGGCGCATGCCTTGAGGAGAACGTCATCGTCAAAGGCAGCGTGCGTATCGGACGCGGCAGCATCGTGCGTGCGGGAAGTACGGTATGCGCCGATATTCCCGCTTACTGCATTGCCGAAGGAAGCCCTGCACACGTCACCGCCGCCTTTTCGCCGAAGACAGGAAAGTGGCTGCCTGTAGCAGGGGGGAAGGCGCTGAAGAAACTACTGGCAGAACGGGAGAAGACGCCGCCATTGCTGACCATCGCCTTCATCACCTACAATCGCTGCAAGTACTTGAGACGGTCACTGGCATATGTATTGAGACAGATCGGCAACGACGAGTTGGCGGAAATTGTCGTATCGGATAACGCCTCGACGGATGATACGCGAACTTTTGTTGAAGGACTGCAGAAGACGTACAGGAATCTGCGCTATCATTGCAATGACAGGAACGTTGGTGCGGAGGGAAACATTCATCGAGCCATCAAGGCGAGCCAGGGCGAGTATGTGCTCGTCGCGGGCGATGATGACTATTTTATCGACGGCGCCATCCATGTGCTCATCAGCGGCCTCGTCCGCTATCGAGGCGTCGCACTCCTTTGTCTCGGGCATCATGAGAGAATTCCACGCTGCGTATATACGGGAAAAGGACACTTACAATATATCCGGATAGTGAGCTATTACATGGCTTGGCTTACCTGTATCGTCATGCGACGCGATCTTTATAGCCGTATCCCCGAGCCGCACGCTTGTGATGATTCACATATTCCCCAAGTGTATCTGCAAATGGAGATATTAAAACAAAAACCGGATTTCGTTATGCTCTGTGGAGCTTTTTTTACGGGAGACGGCGGCGATCATAAGCCGAGGAACTATAATTTTGCTGAGGTCTTCATTAAGAACTACTTTGACATCCTGACATCGTCGGTGGATATTCCGGCGGTACAGCTTTCTGCAGAAAAGAAGCACGTCTTGGAACATTCGATTCTTCCATGGTGCAAAAAGATCAAAGAGGAGCAGATCGGTTTGTCTCTCGATGGCATCTTCGATATTGTCGAAGAGTATTATGGAAACGAGCCGTACTATGCGCAGCTTGTCGAAATGCTTAAGAACATCTTAAAGGGATAGCAGAACCTTTTTCGTACAGCTGATATGTCCATGATGAATCTGCGACGAGTTGTACTATCTCGTGCTTGCGACAGGTGAAGAGTTTACCGATCATGCAATAATAAAGGAGATGAAGGTTTGAAGACAGTTCTTTTGGCGGGCGGTCTGGGTACGCGCATTACGGAGGAGTCGGAGAGGCGTCCCAAGCCCATGGTGGAGATCGGCGGCATGCCGATCCTCTGGCACATCATGAAGGGGTACAGCCATTTCGGTTTCAATGATTTCATTATATGCGCGGGCTATAAGCAGCACATGATCAAGGAATGGTTCGCCGACTATTTCCTGCACACGTCCGACATCACGTTTGACTTCACACAGGAGAACCGCATGATCGTGCACAATCAGCATACGGAACCGTGGAAGGTCACGATCGTCGATACGGGACTCGACACCTTGACAGGCGGGCGCATTCGGCGCATTCGCAAGTACATCGAGAACGAGACCTTCATGATGACGTATGGCGATGGTGTGGCAGACGTCGATATCGGCGAACTCGTGTGCTTTCACAAGGCGCACGGCAAAATGGCGACCTTGACAGCGATTATGCAAAAGCAACAGAAGGGCGTCCTCGACATTGGTTTCGACAATTCCGTGCACGCTTTCCGCGAGAAGGCGATGGAGGACAGTGCGCCTATAAATGCGGGTTACATGGTGCTGGAGCCGTCGGTTTTGGATCTCATCGAGGGCGATCTGACGGTATTTGAGCAAACGCCGATGGAGGAACTGGCGAAACGAGGCGAACTCAAGTGCTATCTGCACAGCGGTTTCTGGCAGTGCATGGATACGCTGCGTGAGAAGATTCTGCTGGAAAGGCTGTGGCAGAGCGGCAAGGCACCGTGGAAATTCTGGTGATTCTTGAAGGAGTCCTGATTCTCCTTTACGTGTCCGTGCGGAAACGATCCTCATCGGTATGGAAGGCTAGGAGATCGGCTTTATGAGAGGAGACTTTTCATGGTTTGGAACGCAATCTTCGTTTGGATGGGCGCGAAGAGCAGATTGAGGCGCATCATATGGGCTTTTACAGCGAGAGCGGAGACTTGCAGTTCTTCGTGCCAGCTGTGAACGAGGCGGTATCTCTGCGTCTCGTCACTAATAGATATTACTTCAAAGAAGGAGAGCGAAAGAGCATCTGGACTCGTGGAGGGTGTTCCCTTGCTTCGAACCGGATGCAGACAATTTTCGCATCTTGAAAGAGAACTGCAAGGCCTATGAGAAGACAACACCCCATTGCACTACGGTTGGAGACTATGATGGACTGGCATGTATTTTTTGCATAGGGTGAATGCCGGCGGCGAACTGTAGTAAGAGAGACAATCAATGAGCGACTTGTTTAGGAGAGAAGCATGTGTCATAAGACGAGCATCATTATTTTGAGTTACAACACTTTGGAGATGTTACAGCTCTGTATCGAGAGCATACGCGAGCATACGGAAGAGGGGACGTATGAGATCATCGTTGTCGAGAATGCCTCAAAGGACGGCTCTGCCGGATGGCTCAAAGAGCAGGAGGATCTTCGCTGCATCTACAACGAGGAGAATCAAGGTTTTCCAAAGGGATGCAACCAAGGACTTGCCATCGCGGAGGGGACGGAACTCCTGCTTTTGAACAGCGACACTATCGTCACGAAGAACTGGCTGTCGAATCTGCGTCGTGCGCTTTACAGCAGCTCTGTGATCGGCGTTGTGAGCTGTGTTACGAACGCATGCTCCAATGGTCAACAGATTGAGGTTTCCTATCAGACATTGAAGAACATGCAGGAATTTGCTGCAGCCCACAATGTGTCGAATTCTGCACTTTGGGAAAAGAGAACGACGCTCGTAGGATTTTGTTATCTCTTCAAGCGAGAAGTGTTCGAAGAAGTCGGCTTTTTCGACGAGCGGTTTGGTCTTGGGAACTTTGAAGATGACGATTACTCGCTGCGTATTTTGCAGGCGGGATACGATCTCCTCGTTTGCCGCGATACCTTCATTCATCACTTCGGACATGGGAGCTTTCTGCGGGGAGATACGGAGCAGGAGCGGGAGTCAAGGAAAAAGTCTGTGGAAGCACTGGTAGTGAGAAATGAACGGTTGTTCAAAGAAAAGTGGCATGTACCTGAAATGTACAAGGTTATGTCTCCAGAAGAACTCCGTTGCCAACTACAGGAGGAATTGCGTGTGCAAGAATGCCGTGCATCTTTGGATGGAAGAAAGATCGCTGTCTTAGTGAGAAAGGCAGATCAGGCGAGATACGACTTCTGCATGGTTTCTCTGCAAAATGTGGAATGGCCTAAAGGGTATGCGGTCGAATATTTCATGATTGATGCGGCAAGGCCGTATGCGGCGCAAGTCAACAAAGTTCTGGCCGAAACAGACGCCAAGTATAAGATTTATATCAACGATGATGTATGCCTTGTCCGCAAGCAGGCAATCAAGGAAATGCTGGCAATCTTCGAAGACGAAGGGATCGCCATGCTCGGCATCTTCGGCAGTCAGTCGCTGCCTGTGAGCGGCAACTTGTTTGATTCATCGTATAAGTGTGGAGCCGTTTATCTGCCCACGGAAGGAGACATCTCCGAGATGCGCTTCGGAGATGTGACGGGAGATGTCATGGACGTCTGCTGTCTCTTACCGGCGTTTTTTGCGACGCAGAGGGACATTCCATGGGATGAATACAGTTACAAGAGGCAGTATTATGCCGTGCTGGAACACAGTTATGCGATGAGACGTTTCGTCGGGCGGGTGGTCATATCTATGCCCGCCGAAATTTGGTGTGCCTATCAAGTGCCAGGTGTTTCTCTCGATGTCGATGAAGGAGAGAGAAAAAGGTTTTTTTCTGCATATCATGCGTATATCACCGGAACGGAACCAAAGAAGATGAACACTCTTTATGTATGCGGCAAGGAAAGCAAGGTTCCCTCGTGGTGGAAATTTTCCCATCCTGAAGCCATCTCTGTTGGCGAGGCAACGCATATCCACGAAACGGCGCGCCTACGCCTCGCTATGCCGAATTTTGCAGGAGAGCCGCGCATCGTCGTTGGTGACCACGTGGAAATCGGTGCGGGGAGCACCATTACGGCGGCGCAGTGCATTGAGATTGAAAATGCCGTGAGTATAGCGGAAAATGTAAATATCAAGGATTACCGCTTCGATGAGAGCGGTCTTGGACTCTCTCTGGCCAACCGCGAAATCATCGCGGGGAAGAACGGCATTCGAATCGAACGCGGCGTGTGCCTGGAGGAAAATGTTCTTGTCAAGGGTGACGTGCACATTGGTCGGGGAAGTGTGGTGCGCGCGGGAAGCGTGGTATGCATGGATCTACCCGCTTACTGCATTGCTGAGGGAACGCCGGCGCACGTTATCAGGGCATTCTCGCCACGGGAGGGGAAGTGGCTGCCGACGGCAGGTGAAAAAGCTTTGGAAAGGGTGCTGGCAGAGCGGAGAAAGACGCGTCCGCTCCTGACATACGCCTTCATTACCTACAATCGCAGTCAATATCTCAAAAAATCTCTGCGATGCGTGCTGCAGCAGATTGGCAATGATGAACTTGCGGAGATTCTCGTTTCGGACAATGCATCGACGGATGATACGCGGACTTTTGTTGAGGAGATGCAGAAAACGTATATGAATCTACGTTATCACTGTAATGAGAAGAATATTGCTGCTGAGGGAAATATTCATAAAGCCATCGAGAAGAGTCGAGGCGAATATGTGATTGTCGCGGGAGATGATGATTATTTTATTGATGGTGCTCTGCATGTTGTTCTAAGCAATATCATTCGATATAGGGGAGTTGGTCTATTCTACTTGGGCAATGAAAATATTCCCCTTCGTGTATATGAAGGAAAGGGATGCTTGGATTGGATTCGTCTCGTGAGTTATTATATGGCATGGATTACCAGTGTTGTCATGAGGCGCGAGCTGTATGCTCAGATCCCTGAGCCGCATCGGTATGATGATACGTGTTTGCCGCAAGTGTACTTGGAATTGGAGATGCTGAAGCAGAGACCGGCATTTGCAGTGCTTCATGGATTCTTTTTTGCAGATGGATCAGGCGATCATCGTCCGAAAGGTTATAACTTTGCTGAGGTCTTCATCAAGAATTACTTCGACATATTGACTGCAACAGTGGAAATTCTTCCAGAACAGCTCTCAGCAGAGAAAAAATGGGTCATGGAAGAGTCGATTCTTCCGTGGTGCAGGAGAATCAAAGAGAACGGCTTGGAATTGTCACTGGAGGGGATATTCGATATAGTTGAGAAATACTATGGGAAGGAGCCTTACTATGAACAAGTTGTTGAGGCACTTAAAAATATTATGAAAGAATAGAGGAATACGATGAAACTAGAAACGCTCTATAATCTGTACGAAGAGGGGAAGCTGCCGAAGAGACTCTATTATGAGTTAGCGCGTGAGCGGCTAGTGCCGCTCCTGGAGGTGCAGCGGATCGTCAAGAAGAATCCGTATTGCAGGAGTGTCGAGATTCGCGAGGACGGCATCGTGCTCAAGACGCAGGACATCGCCATTTTCTTCGATATGAAGCAGAAGATTTGCCGTGCGGAGACGATTCTCATCGGCACGGAAGGCGAGGAGATCGGCTTCATGAGCCGCTTCATCCCGAAGAACGCAGTGATCTTCGACATCGGCGCCAATGTCGGGCGTGTGAGCTTGGGATTGGCGAAGGCGCATGAGGACGCACGGATCTATGCCTTCGAGCCTGTGGAAGGGTCCTTTCATGGTTTGGAACGCAATCTCCGTTTGAATGGACGCGAAGAGCAGATCGAGGCGTACCACATGGGCTTTTACAGCGAGTGCGGCGATCTGAAGTTCTTCGTGCCAGCAGCAAATGAGGCGGCATCGCTGCGCCCTAGCACCGATGCATACTACTTCAAGGAAGGCGATCAGGGACAGGGCGAGTGCAAGGAGCGCATGGACGAGGTCGTCTGCCCCGTCGATACGCTCGACGACTTCGTTGAAAA
>ERZ773009.1967-NODE-1967-length-13547-cov-7.778017_pt1 | contig 13547 bp, 7 predicted proteins | sample MGYA00580663_ERZ773009 | MGnify/ENA primary metagenome ERZ773009 (study PRJEB29015, sample SAMEA2737969) | human oral metagenome | biome: human oral; feature: human-associated habitat; material: dental | place: China | collected 2026 ... | reverse complement strand
GGTTGAGCCGGGTCGCGAGGAACGAGCGATCCGAGTCGAAACCACCCGGCAGCCGAAAAGCAGACCCGACCCCAGCACCCGGACACCCACGACCCGGTTTCGACACGACCAGCTCGCAGAGCGAGCAGGTCGGCTCAACCAGCTTCACTACTTCCAAGCTGGTTGAGCCGGGCCGCGAGGAACGAGCGACCCGAGTCGAAACCATCTGCTGAGAAAACCCGGGACGCCGTCGCAGTGCGGAGCCTCTGGAAGCGTGCGATCCCGTCAGCTCTTGCCGACATGGGGAATCACCCGGTCCGAAGCCACTCGGCGACGGGGGCGAGTGCGTCCGTGTAGTCGGGGTCGCGGCCAAGGGTGTGGACGCATCGCCGGAAGCTCTCCCGGTCATCCGGGTTCGCGGATGTGCCGATCAGGTCGAGGTATCGTCTCCCCTCCTCGGGGTGGCCGGTGAGGTAGGCGCAGAGTGCCGCTGCGAATCTGCCGTGCGGGGTGCCTTCGGCGAGGTCCGGACGGACCCGCAGGACGCAGTTCATGCCGGGGACGTTGGCCGCGTCGATGAAATCCCGGATTGCGTCGTCGGCGTCTTCCAGGTCTTCGGCGATGTCATAGGCGAAATCCACCGAGGACACGGTTGCCAAGTCCAGCAGGGCCAGGAGGGACTCGCGCTCCTCGTCGGGCAAGCCGAACCTCTGAAGCGCATAGTGACAGCGTGGGTTGCCCACCATGGTCTGGTGTTTCTTCAGGTATTGACGTCCATTCCGCTCGGCATGAGCGGTCCGCCAGCCGATGACCAGTGCCCCGGCCTCGTGAAGGGCCTGCATCTCGGACAGGACGAGTTCGAGCCCCTGTTCGGCGATCACCTCCACGAAGCCCGCCAGAGTGGACATCCCGGGAACATCGATGTATCTTTCCGCCGCCGCCCGGACGAGGGCCACGTCGTCCTCGGTGGGTGCGGGCCATGTGGAACGCAACAGCCGGGCCTGGTCGTCCCAGCTCGTGCACTGGAGCCAGGCCTGCAGGGTTTCGAGGTGCTCGTTCAGGTCATAGGTGGCCCAGTCCGGCAGTTTCTCCCATCGCTCGGCGGGGATCGCAGTCTGCCATTCGCTGGCGGTCTCCGCGATGGCCCTTCGGACCCTGCCCAGCAGCCGTGGATCGTCCTGCGCATCGGCGAGCTCCACCGCGTGGTGCAGGTCATTGACGCCGCCTGCTTGTCCTTGCCAGCGCACCCTGGCAAGCCAGAGCCGGGCTTGGAGACCGGTCGGGAAGTTCTCTGTCTCGTCGGTGAAGCAGCGCAGCGCCTCGTCGCTCTCCCCGGTTTCGGTCAGGATGCGGGCGAGATTGTTCAATGCCCTGACCAGATCGGCTTCAAACACGGCCGGATTCTCCTCGGCGAGCCCACGATAAATCCCGACAGCCTCCCGAACAGCTTTCAATACATCCTCGCGATCACCCACCTCAGACAACCGATTAGACAGATTGTTCAACGACATCGCCAGGACTGGACTGAACGCACCCGGATCCTCCTCGGCAAGCCCACGATAAATCTCGACAGCCCCCCGAACAGCCTCCAACGCACCCCCACGATCACCCACCTCAGACAACCGAATGGAGAGATTGTTCATGTAGGCCGCCCGCTCGGTGGGGGTCATCTTCTTTTCCTGGTCGCGGCTCATTGCCGCCACGGCAAGGCTGCGCAGATACGCATGCCCCGGTGGAATCGAGTCGGCTATTTCGGCCGCTGGAATATTCATTCCGCCTTTCAGGGCGTCTTCCAGGGCTGTGACGAAAGGGCCGCCTTGCTTGAGTGCGGCTTCCAGGCCGCTTATCCACAGATGCCGCCGGCAGCGTAGGGCGGAATGCGCGAGCTGCGTTGCCGGGGCATCTCCTTGGGAGGTGCATCTTGTGATCACGTCGCAGACCTGTTGGCTCTGCCTGCCGTGGCACAGCGCCCGTCGGGCAACCGCTGGTGGGCAGGTAGCTTCGTTCAGGCGTGAATCGCTCAAGGGGTCGGGTGGTAGCACCTTGTCCAGCAGTTCCTCGGGGACGTCGAGGGTTTCGCCATCGTCCACGAAGACTTCAACAACGAGTTTCTCGGCCACCGGGTCGGGGCGCAGGACATACGCCTCGCCCGGGTCCGCAAGCAGCTTCGACAGAAGCTCCGCGTAGCTTTTACGAAGCTCGACTTCACTCCACTCGGGTAGGCGCGACAGCACGTCGGCTGTTTCGGAGACCGTGCGTGGCCCTATCAGGCTCAGGGCCGCGGCACTGGTTCTCAGCGTGGCCTCGGACACCTTGGCCATTGCCTGCCGCTTCGCCTCGTCCTGCCAGTACTCGATCTCACGCCGCAGGATCTCCTCGTACAGCCCCTCCCGCGAACTCGGCAGGCCGGCGGCGTCAACTTCGGATGCGATCAGCCAGCCGTGAAACACGAAGTCAAGGGTTGTCCACCGCGAGTTCTCCGGGATCCCCACATCGGTCGGTTCGGGTGTTTCCAAGTATCGGGCGAATCTCTTCGCCGCTCTCTTGGCCATCTTGGTGCTGGTCTCTGCCTGACGAGGAAGCTCAACCCTGAACAGCCCTTGCGCCATGGCCCCCGAGAGCACATCGTCTTCGAGTAGGTCATCGAGCCATGCGCCTGCGGAACGCGCGGTGAGCACCACCCGAGTGGGTGCGCCCCGTTCACGGAGACGGCGGAGCAGTCGGGCGAGTTCCTCTTTATGGGATTCCTCGGCGTAGTCCAGCACCAGTAGCAGGTGTGATTCCACCCTGGTGAGCCAGGTCAGTTCCGCCTCGCTCAACTTGGCGGTTTTCGGAATGAACCCTGCCACCCAGCCGTTTTTCTCCAGGTTCGAGCACAACTCGGCTGCGAGCCGGGTCTTGCCCGACCCGCCGACACCGGTCACGACGGCCACAGCCAGGTCCTCCCGGCCCTCCTCCGGCTGTTTATTGGCCCAGTCGGTGAGCTTCGCAAGTTTGTCGCGACCGGTGAAGGGCACGATTCCCGTGCGGGCCTTGATCAGCTGCAGCGGGCTTCGCGTGGCGTCCGAGGCGGGTTTCAGGTAGCCCGGCTCGAGCACCCGTGCCCGCGGTGGCGCATAGACCGACTGGGGAGCCTCCATAGCTCCACGCAGCGCCCCGATATCGACGCACACGTCCCAGTCCCAGCCCGTTGCGCCGGTCAGGAAGTCCGCACCCCTACTCACCGCCGACTCCCAGGTACCGAACGGGGTTCCGTCCGACTTGTGGGAGACCTCCTGCACATCAATGGCCAACAAATCACCAGAGCCAGTTGCTGTCCGGTAGACCATCGCCTTCAAGGGCATGTCGTCGAGCAGGAAGGGTTCGTGCACCACCTCGTGGTCCGCGACCGGTTCGGGTCGTCCACTCGCCAACCACGTCCTGTCACAGGGGATGAGGACGATGCTGTGACGGTCCCTGTTCGAATTGATCACCGTCAGGATCATGGGATGCAGCCCGGCGTCCAAGGCGGCGCTGCTGAAGGCCACACACAGGTCGAGGCAGGTGCCCTGCCCCGAGACGTGGAACACCTCCTCAACGGGACGAACGAACTGGGCCCCGGGCTGGCTGTCTGCGGGTTCCAGTACGTACCTGATGTCCAGCTTCGCCATGAGCTCGAAGATCGCCTTCGCCTTCTCCTCGGCCGGGCGGCTGTCCGGGTCGGGGAGTTCGCGACGGTTCCTCGACGGGATCATGTAGGTGACGGCGCCGGTGGGCACGTACTCGGCCAGCCGAGCAGGATCCGCGACGCTGTCCCAACGGGTGCGCCGAACCATCGATTCACGCGAAAACATCGACGGCTCCGATCTTGGTTTGGATGCTCACTTTTTCCAGGTCGGGGACTTTCCTGAAGGTGACATCCAGGAGGTTCAGGCCGGCCTTCATGCCGGGCAGGTGAGCCACCCAGCCGTCGCCCCTCCTGCTGACGTCCACCACATCCCCTGTCAGGGTCACCTGGAGCTCGGGGTCTCCCGGGTCGGGCGCATCCAGCCGGATACCGACCTCGGTCGGCTGCCCCGCCAAGACCACGTCGTCGTGATCGAGCAGCACATAGGCCTCGTCCTCCTTCGCACCCTGCGCAGCGGATGGCAGGTCGGGAAGTCCGAAACCCTCGACCTGAGCCCAAGGGGCCCTGTCCTCGACGAGCTGACCGTGTTTCGCGGGGCTGCGTCTGGTGTCCTTCTTGGGACGCTGCCCGGTGTTCTCATCCTTATTGAGCCAAGCCGGGAAAGCGCTGATCTTCGGCACCGTGCCGTCACCGCCCTGCCAGTGCCGCGGCGCCCAGCCCGGCAGGTGGGACCAGTCCGGAGTCTCCTTCGAACACACGAGCCGGTCGGCGACGACCTCGGCCCGCGACAACGTCCCGTGACCCTCGCCGTAGAAGTGCGTCCAAGCGCCCAGCAGTGCCGGATCCTTGACGAGTTCCCCGATCCGGGTGGTCATCTCCTGGAACCGCTCGTAAGAGGTTTTCGCCCTACGACGGAAGCCCCCGGTGGCCAGGGACAGGTCGTGCGGGTAGACATCGGTGTCGGCATCCCGGATCGTCCGGTACTTCGGCACCAGATCGTAGGTGGAGTCCCAGCCACTCAGCACGCCGGTGGCAGCATCAAGGGGCAGGGGCCCGAGCCGAACGCCGTTGATCAGCATGTCCAGCGCCTTCGTCGCCCCACGGAACGGTGTTCCCAGGGTGATGATGTGTTCGGTAACCTTATGGCCGCCGAGCATGCCCCACCACCAGGCCGCAACCAGCCCGCCCATCGAATGGGCGTAGATGACGACCCTGCGTTTCCGGTGCTCCAACCGCCAGGCGATCTCCCTTCCCAGCGCCTCGGCGCTCTTCCATATCGACTTCCGGAAATCGTAAGGAAAATTCACTATTGAAGCATCGGGGTCGACGTGGTCTGTGGGATGCGCGGTCGTGACGGCCTCCTGGAAAACGTAGGCAAGCCTTTTGGTGATTTTGCTGTAGCCGGGCACGAGCCAGAAGGGGGTGATGTGGAAGTCCGTGAACAGGCCGGTCGGCACGAGCGGACGGTCCATCGCCAAGTCCTCGGGGCGGCACATCGCCTTCCCCACCGACCGCACGTCCGGTTTCCACACCTTCTTCCCGCTCTCGTCGGCGAGAACACTGCCGCCGATACCCGGAACGATGACAAAGAGATGATCGAGTTTCGTCATTGAAATAACCTCCGCCCACAGGGTAGCGAACCCCGCAAAGGTCGGGCCGGGATCAGCAGAATTCCGTCGGCTGCTCGACGAGTGGTTCAGCCGGCCTCGGAGGTCACTTTGCCCACCCACTCCCGCACGGGACGGAGCCTGTCCGTATACACGGGCTCGATCCGGAGGGTCTCGACGCATCGCCGGAAGATGTCCAGGTCGTCCGGGGCCACGTGGTCGCCGATCCCGGAAAGGTGGCGCTCCGCTTCCCCGGGGGCGTCGGTGAGGCAGGCGTGGAGTGCCGCGGCGAACCTGCCGCAGGGGGCGTGATCGGCGAGCTCCGGGCGGAGACGCAGGGCGCAGAGGATCGCGGAGACGTTGGCCTCGCCGATGAACCCCCGGACCGCCTCGTGGGCCTTCCCGGGACTCCCTGCGACGTCATGGGCCTGCTCGGCTGAGGACACGGCGGCCAGAGCCAGCAGGACCTCGATGTATATGAACTCCCCATGCTCGATGTGGCCGGACTCCTTGTCGGGGAGGATGTCCCGGGAGCCTCGGTCGGCTTCCGCGCGGGGTGGGGTGTTGGTGACACAGGCCGGCACGTCGTCCCCTCGCGCGGCGGTTTCCTCGACGACCTCGCGCTGCAGATCGACGACCTCCCGAGCGGCGACCAGGGCCTCTGGGAAATCCCCCAGCTCCGCCAGCTGGGTGGCTAGAGCGGACAACGGCATGGCCAGGAACGGCCCGAAGGCCCGGCGGAGTTCTGCGGAAAGCCCCCGATACACCTCGATGGTTTCCCGGTGAATTCCTACGGCCTCCCGCAGCACCTCCACGGCTTGCGCAGAATTTCCCGCCTCCACCAGCCGGGCGGACCAACCGGCCAGCGACACAACCAGGTGGGAGCCGAAAAACACGCGGAATTCTCCGGTGAGCCGACGATGAATCCGTACGACTTCTCTTTCCACATTCAGCGCGCCCGCGTGATCCCCCACATCCCACAGGCGGGAGGCGAGATTGGCCAGGGGAAGAATCAGGCCTTGGTCCGTTGAATCCTCATCTGCGGATTCGCGGTGAATTCGCACGGCTTTCCGGGCCATCTCCAGGGCGCCCACGCGATCTCCCGCATCGGCCAGGTGCGTGGAAAGACCAAGCAGGTTCATCGGCTCCCGGCTTGTTTCCAGGACACGAGCGAGTGCCGCGACCGCGACACCACGCAAGGCCGGATCTCCCGGCCAGATTGCGGCGAGAATCGTGATGGTGAGCAGATCCTCCCCGCCTTTCAACGCCTCCTCCAGCGCCGTGACGAACGGGCCTCCCTGACGCTGCGCGACCTCAAGGGCGGCTACCCACAGGTGTGGCCGGTGATGCAAAACGGAACGTGCAAGGCGCACCGCGGCCGCATCCCCCTGGGACGTGCACCGCGTGATCGCGTCGCACATCCGCTCGTCCTGGGCATCACGAGCATCGGTTTGCCCGGTTCCCAGCGTGGAGAACCCGGGGGCGCCGGGCGGCTCCGGCAGTACCTGGTCCAGCAGTTTCTCGGGATCCTCGCAGCCTTCACCGTCCACGAAGGTTGCGATGATCAGGTGCTCCGCGATCGGCTCCGGGCGCAGAGCGCATTCTCCCGCGGGCCGCGACAGCATCTCGAACAGCAGCCGGGCGTACCCCTCGGCGTCCGGCACGGCGCTGGCCTCCGGCAGGCGGGACAGCACATCGCGGACCTCCTCCGGCGTGACGGGGCGAAGCAGGCTCAGCGTCGCCGTCGCGGTTCTCCACGTCGCCTCGGGGAGTTCCCGCAGTCCGCGCCTGATGGCCTCTGCCTGCCAGGCGGAGATCTCACGTCGCAGGATCTCGTCGTACAGCTCGTCGCGTGACCCGGGCAGGTCGGCGGCGTTGTCCCGAGCAGCGAGCAGCCAGCCCAGGAGCACGAGGTCCAGGGTCGTCCACGGCTGATCGCGGGGAATCTGCACGTCGCCGGGCTCCGGCCTGCGCATGTGACGCGCGAATGCCCCCGCGGCCCTGGCGACGATCCCGGCCTCGCCGCCCGGTTCGTGGGGCAGCGCAATTCCGAGCGGGTCACCCAGCGCCTCGCCCCTGTGTTCGAGACCTTCCAGCAGATCCGTGAGCCACTGCCCCGCGTTGCGTGCGACGAGCACCACCCGGGTCGGTGCGACCCGGTCACGCAGGTGCACGAGCAGCCGGGCGAGGTTTCCCGTGCGGCGCTCCTCCGCGTGGTCCAGCACGACCAGGAGATGCGATTCCATCTCTGCCAGCCAGGTCAGCTCCGCATCCCCCAGGTCGGCGGGGTCCGGCACGAAACCGGTCCCCCAGCCGTTCCTCCCCAGCGCCGAGCACAGCTCGACCGCGAGCCTGGTCCTGCCCGACCCACCTGCACCAGTCACGACGGCCAGCGCCAAGTCCCGACCGTTTCCTGCCTGGGGTGCACACGCCCAGTCGATGAGGGCCCTCAGCTCGTCGCGATCGGCGAAGGGCACGATTCCCGTGCGGGCGTCGATCGGCTGCAGCGGATCCCGCTCAATGCCCGGGGCGGGCTCCAGGCGGCCCGGTTCGAGCACCGGGCTGCGCGGTGGTTCGTGGACCGAGCGGTCGTGGTCGCCCCTCAGGTTGTCGGATCTCCGCCGCGTGCGCGCATACTTCAATTCCAGTCCGGCGACGATCCCCCTGATCCTCTCAGCACCCAACATCCCTTGATGCTAGTGACGCAGGAGTTCATTCCCCTTTGCCGAATCCGGTTGAGCCACCCCCGTTCAATAATGAGGCGCATGTCCCAGGCACTCGACGACGTCCGACGCTCCCTGACCCGGCGGGTGGTGGTCCTCAGGGTGTCGCGTCTCAGCGGGTTGATCACCCTCGTGGCGGCTCTCGTCCTGACCGTGGTGTGGTGGAACGATCCGCTGCCGTTGAGTGTGCTCCTTCCCTGGGTTCCTCAGTGGCTCATCCTCAGTGGTGGCCTGTTCCTCTTCATCGGGATCATGATCGCCGCGTTCACTCCGCAGGGGCTCGTCCCTTTCTTCGGCATGTGTGCCGTGGTCCTGGTTCTCCTCCAGGGTTTCCTGTGGTGGTGGACCTTTGAGCATTCCTCGTTCAATGTCGGGGCTCTGCTGGCCCAGGCGCTGGCCATGCTGTCGGTGGGGGTGATGATCATCAGCCACGTGATGCTGCGGTGCCTGGGTGAATCGCTCGGCATCGCCTCCGACGATCCCACGTCCCCGGCTCGGATCCGCTCATCCCCACGGCCCGGGGAAACGGGCGATGCCCCGGAGCGATCCGCCGCAGCGGTGTGGACCGCGCGACCCGCAACCATCGGGCAGCGCGCCATCCCCCTGGCGCCGGCCGTCGTGTTCGTGATCGCAACCATGTCCCTGCACGCCGTGGCGCAGCCCCACACGCAGACCCACGCCTCCACGGCCTCGGCCGGTCCGTCCGGGCATCCGGCGCGCATCGGCACGGCCGTCGCATGGCAGCAGGATCTCCCGGAGTTGCAGGAGGTGGCCGCCGGTCCAGCCGGGCCGCTGATCCTCACCGGTGCAGGAATCACCGCTCTCGATCCACGGGACGGCACCGCCCTGTGGAGCTACCACCGTCCCGGATTTTCCTGCGCCACGTTGCCGAACGGCCCCTTCGAACGGAAGGACCTCGTCGGCTCCCGACTGGCCATCAGCCCCGACCGCACCCACCTGGCTTGCCGGATACCGGCATCGGGGAAGGGCGACCACAACGCCCTGACGATCGTTCTCGACACCCACACCGGTCAGGTCACCGGGCAGCACGCCTCCCACTCGGCGTGGGCCCTCCAGCTCACCGATTCCGCTCTCCTGGACGGCGCCACCGCATACGACCTGAACACCGGCGAGACCCGTTGGACCCTGCCGACCCCCGGGAGCCTGACCAGTGGCGACGTCAAACGCCGCGACGTCCACTCCGGGGCCGCGGGGCGCAGTTCCTTCGTCCTGATGCCCACACCGTCCGGCGACGACACCGGTCTGCGTGCCACCGCCACCGTGGTTCTCATCTCCGACTCCGAACCCGATGCCACGGCCAAGGTGTCGGACATCGCCGTCGATCCGTTCACCAATCGTCTCGCGATCATCGACGGCTGGACCGTCCAGTACGCGGGAAGCTCTGACGCCACGGCACAGGTCGTCACCCTCGACTCCCTGGCGGGCCGGGAGGAAAAGGCCGCCGTTCCGCTCGGGGAAACATCGGGTCCCAACACCATCGCCTCCACCATCTCGGACACCATCACCACCTACCCCTCCTACTCCCCACGGACCCGCGACGAGGTCGTCGCATCCCATGGGCCGTGGGCGGAGACCGTCTTCGACCCCGGCACCGGGAATGTCACCCCGGCTTCCCGATATGCCGGGGTGGCGACCGCCACGGTCGACTTCACGAGGATCGCCACGGACGACACCCTGGGATGGGCGTTCACACTCCGACCCAGCGACGGTTCCGGCGGCGCAATCGTTCCCCTGGACGAACGGGCAACGTACAGTTCACCCACTCTGATCGCCGACAAACTCACCAGAGACGAACCGCTCCTGCCGGGCCAACCCAACCCGGCCAGCCAGTTCGGAGAGGCCCTGACGTTGCTGCAGGCCCCCGGTGCCACCGTCGTCGTCCTCAACTCCGCGTACGGATCATCGTCCGGCCACGGCCAGCGTGGCCCCGAAGCCGGACACGCGTACCGCCTCCACGGCCTACCGGAAGGCGTGTCATGAGCCGGCATCGGATCTTCCGCCGGACGGTGGTCTCCTCGCTGCTGTGGACGCTGCTCCTGGGAGTGGGGGCGTGTTCACCGTTCGAACCCCGGGCCGGTGTCAACGACGCCGGGGACGTCTCCGATCTACTGACGGTGTCGCGATCCGGCGACGCCGACCTGGTCCTCAGCCCGGGCGACAAGGTCGTGGGCAAGCCCCGCAGCCAAGGGACGGCTTCCAACCCGCTCATTCTCCTCGACTCCGTACGGCCCGGGGCCCACATCTTCCACGAGCAGCCGGAATTCACCCTCAAGACGACGACGATCGTCTCCCTGAACCCCGCAGACGGGTCGGTGCGATGGGCCCGCCGGGCGGACACGAGGATCGACGAGGTCCGCTACAGCCCGGACATGCGGTACATGGCTTTCGTGCTCCACCCGGACGAGCTCTCCCGAGGCGACGGCACCGAATCCGTGGATCACAGCGTCGAGGCCCAGCGCATGAAGATCAGCGTCCTGGACACCGCCACGGGAAGGGAGGTTCGCTCCGCGGAGCTGCCGGGGGTCAACATTCTGGGCTTCGAGCTGACCGACACGAAACTGGTGGTCGAGACCTCCCGGGGGCACGCACCGGCCGAGGACGGGACCATCAACGTGTTCTCCCTCGACGATGCCCTCGGTTTCCTCCCTTCCACCTTCCCGACCGATCAGTGGCTCGTCGGCGCCACGTCGGATTCCGTCCTCCTGTCGCCCCGGAAAACCGGCGGGGGATGCATGACCCTCACCAGGGCAGGCACCGGCGGGGAGGTCCTGGGCGTCGTTCCCTGCGTTCACGGTGTCAAACCGGGCGGCTGGGTCATCCGTTTCACGAATCCGAGGACCGCGGCCGAAGCCCTCGCCCGGGAGGAGACCTCCACGTCCGACGTCCTGGCGCTGCCGCGCGAACTGTTCAACGTCACCACGGGGGCGGTGATCGACGTGACCGGCATGTCCGTCGACCACGTGGACCTGCCCGACGGTCCGGGACTGCTTCTGCAGAAGGTCACCACGACCGGAGAGGGGAAGACCACCAGCACACCCGCGGCCTGGCTGAGCGCGACCCCGGACAGCACACAGGCCCGCACCGACGACATGACCAGACTGCTTCTCACACCCGAGAGAATCTCCCGGAAAACCGTCCGAATGGGAGAGGGGGAGACGTGATTGCACACCACCCGGCTGCGCCAGGCAACGCCCCCTCCCCTGAAAACGATTGAGCCGGGCCGGGACGAAGGAGCGGCCCGAGTCGAAACCACAGGAAACCGAAAAACAGACCTGGCCCCAAACCCCAGACAAGGTCACCACGGTTTCGACACGACCAACTCGCAGAGCGAGCAGATCGACTCAACCGGCTTTGAGAATGCGGTGCTTCGAGATCGACCGTTCGCCGGGGTGGGGCGGCTCGCACGTGTTTGGTTCGCGACGCGGAGAAGTTACACTTTCAACGACCCCTCAGGTTTTCACGGGTCCTTCAACAGCTTCTCCACAGATTCGCCGCAAGGATGTACCGGTATGACCTCACCCCAACCGCTTTCGCGCGCCGCGCAGCGGGCCCCCGCCCAGCCGCGCGGGCGGCGCCTGCGTCTCTGGCGCGCCCTGCTGGCCGGGTCGGCCTGGGTGGGCACGGTCTTCTCGGTCGTTCTCCACCTGATCGATGGCGCCGGGCAGCGGATCACCGGCCTCACCGGACTGCTGGGCGTGCTCGGGGCCGTGGCCGGGCTGATCGCGATGAACTCGATGTTGTTCATGCTGCTGCTGGCCGCCCGGGTTCCCGTGATCGACCGGGTGCTGGGGAGGGTCAGGGCCATCCGGTGGCACCGGCTGTTGGGGAGGGTCACCGTGCTTGGGGTGCTGACCCACGTCGCCCTGATCCTCACCGGGACCGGATGGACCAATCGCGACGACCTCGCCGGTGCCGTCGGTTCGCTGTGGACGGGGAACCTACCGCTGGTCTTCGCCTCCGCTGCCCTGCTGTTGTTGACGACGATCGCATCGGTGTTTGCGGTGTGCCGCGGACTGCGCCGCGAGATTCGGCACCTCCTCAACATCCTCTCCTACGTCGCCGTGCTCCTGGCGATCCCCCACATGCTCCGCCTCGACCCGGTTTTCCTGCCCAGCAGGGCACAGCGCATCTACTGGGGCGTCCTGTTGGTCTCCGTCGGCGCCTGCCTGCTCTGGTACCGGATCCTGAGTCCGCTCCTCCGTTCCTGGCGGCATCGGTTGAAGCTGGTGAACACCGTGCACCTGACCCCCGATCTCCTTCACTTGGAGTTCAGCGGCAGGCACCTCGACAAGCTGGAGACCCGGGGCGGTCAGTACTTCACCTGGCGCCTGCTCACCCCTCAGCTGTGGACCCGGACCCACCGGTTCTTCCTGTCCGCGGCGCCGACGAGGGATCGGTTGCGCATCACCGTCAGGGTCACCGATGAGCACACGGCGGAACTGGCTGCCGCCCGGCCCGGCACGAGGGTCATCTTCGCCGGTCCCTACGGCGCCTTCACCGACGCCTCCCGGACCCGGAACGGCCTGGTGCTGATCGGAGCCGGGACCGATCTCGCACCGATCCGGTCGCTGCTGGAGGTCACCACGGCGCACCCGGCGGACACCGTCGTGATTCTCCGAGCATCCGGACCTGAGAACCTGGTTCTCCTCGACGAGCTCCGGGAGTTGTGTGACGATCGCGGCATCGCCCTGCACCTGATGACCGGGCCGTGCCACGAGGACCACTGGGTGAGTCTCGGATATGCCGGCCACGATCTCGCGACGCTGGCACCAGACCTCGAGGACTCGGACGTGTTCGTGTGCGGTCCGGGTGGGTTCGTCGATTCCGTCCTGGCAGAGGCCCGCGGCCTAGGGGTTTCTCCCGAGCAGTGCCACGAGGAGAGACTCACCCTGTGAAAGCCGACCCCGGCTGCTTCATGGCAGGAAACTCGCCGGCCTGAGCGACCAAAACCACAGACTCCCAGGGCTCAGGAGGCTGCGGCCTCCAGCGCCTTCGTGACGAGGTCCACCGGCCCGGTCTGCCAGACGGGGACCATGCGCATGGCCGCCACCCGCCAGTTTCCCTCACACTTGTGGAGCCGGAAGTGGTAGTCGCCTCCGAGTGTCCAGGTCTCACCCTGGAACTGGTGGGTGGCGATGAAGGATGCGGTCGCCGTCGCTTCCTCATCCGCGATCTCCACCATGTGGTTGGCGACGAGGTGCTGATGGGCGTCGAGGGCCTCGAAAGCGGGGCGCCAACCGTCGACCACCTCACCGGGGGCGCAGATCCGAGGTTCCCCGCCGAGGGTAGCGGTATAGTCCAGCAGCACCTGGCCCGCGAAGGTGCGGCGCAGACCCTCCCAATCATGATGGTCAGTGGCCCAGAACAGCTTCGTCAGTGTGGTGACGATCTCGTTTCCATCATTCATCACGCATGTTCCTCACAGGGTGTTACGGAAGTGGGAGACGGCCCGCTCGAGGCTGACGGCCACCTGGGCGGGTTGGTCGTAGAAGTCAAGCTGTCCACCTTCGATCCAGGTCAGTTCCGACGGGCCTTGCAGCTGCTCGTGGAACAGTTCCGCTCCATCAGGTACGGCAGCGGCCCGGGAGTGGATCGACTGCACCGGGATGT
>ERZ773009.1966-NODE-1966-length-13548-cov-12.247832_pt1 | contig 13548 bp, 9 predicted proteins | sample MGYA00580663_ERZ773009 | MGnify/ENA primary metagenome ERZ773009 (study PRJEB29015, sample SAMEA2737969) | human oral metagenome | biome: human oral; feature: human-associated habitat; material: dental | place: China | collected 2026 ... | reverse complement strand
CGAGGATTCGCGTTCTCTTCATATCCAAGTTTTCAACCTCCTATGCTTCACATCCCCTTTATTGTACCATGAATGCCCACGAGGTCAAGGGGGACGCAAAGACTTAACAGCAGACTCATCGAATTATAGGAATCAATAAGAATCATTCGCGTAGCACGCGCCCCGCAGTGACCATGAGCTTCTGCATGTCTTCGGTCGGCGGCGAAGCGGCAGGGGGCTGCTTCGGCTTCTCCGTCTGCTGCTCCAAGGCAGGCTGCTGCGGCTGCGACGGCTCGATAAATTGCACTTGTCCTTGTGCCTGTGCCATCGGGCTTTCCTGCGCCTGCACAGGCATGACGGGCAGCTCGATCTCACGGGATTCCGAAAGATTCGCCGCAGATCCCATTCGTTCGGCGAGAGCCTCACTTCCCTTCTCCTCGTGAATCGTCGTCCCTTGTCCGACGATCGCCGCAGAACTTTTCTCGGCAGGCGCCGCCGTCGGCTCTGCACTCCTCTGCAGGACGATGCCGCCCAAGGCGAGGAGCACGGCGAGCGCCGGCGTGAGGAAACGTGCGAAGCGCTTCCCTTTGCGCGTCTCTCTCGCACGCTGCAGTTCCGCCTCCGCCAGCATGAGATTGAGTCCGCCTCGGACATCCTCTTCCTTCTCCAACGAGGATTCTGCACGCCCCAGCCAGTCCTTCGCCGCCTTGACGTGCGCACAAATCTTTTCCCTTTCCTCGGCCATCTTCCTCTCCCTCCTTCCCTAAAAGCGCATGAGGCGCGAGAGCATGCCGCGCACGCGGCGTATGCCGCTCTTCTGCAAGCGGTAGATGTGTGAGGCGCTGACGTCGAGCACATCGGCGATCTTCGGAATCGTCTCGCTCTTCAGGTACACGCTCTCGAGGACGACGCGCTCCTTCTGCGGCAGACGCGCGAGCGCCCGATGAAGCTCTCGCGTCATGAAGCCCAATTCCGCCTGCTCGGCAACGGAAGGCGTCGTATCGGGCAGAAGTTCCCAAGGCGCCCTGCCGTCGGCGCGGGGCGCATCCATGCAGGTGACATCGCGGCTGCCCTCTTTCTGCAGGAAATTCAGCATCCTGCCGCGTATGCGGTGGACGGCGAAGAGACTGAAGGCAACGCCGCGCTTCCAGTCGAAGTTTTCTGCCGCCTCGATGAGTCCGACCGTGCCTTCCTGTATGATGTCCATGATGCTCTCGCTCATGCGCCACGGCAGCGCCGTCTTGAATACGAGCGGCTGGTACGACTCGATCAGGCGCTGCCTCGCCGCCCTCTCACCGCGCTCCTTGAAGGCCTGCCACAAGGACTGTTCCTCCTCGGGCGCAAGGAGTTCGACCTTTTCAAGCTCCTGCAGATACTCCTCAAGTTTCATGACGCTCCTCCTCGCACCTAGAACTTGATGCGCGCTTCGATACCGATGACGGACTGCGAATCCTCGTTGCGGTTCCAATAGATGCTCATGCGGTCGTTGAAGTCGTAGCGCACGCCGAATTCGCGCACTTTGTTGCCAATGCCTTGCTTGTAGCGCAGCATGACCCTGTCGTTGATGTACTTGCCCACTTCCAGCGTGTATTCGAGTCCGTGCGCCACCTCGCCCGGCTTCATGACGTCCTTATCCGTCGTCGTCACGTCCTCGCCCGCGATGCGGAATTCATCGAGGCCGAGCGCATTCTTCACGTTCGTCTCGAATTCGCCGAGAACCGTCATGGAAAGGCCGAAGGTCAAAAGCGATGTGAGCGCTTGGGAGCTTTTCAGATCGGGCGTCTGAAAGGTCAGGAGGTTCACGATCTCTGTCTCGCTCATTTCAGGCATCGAACTGAGATGCGTTTCCATCGCCCCGATCGGGCCTTTCGAGTGCAGGAAGATGCGCACCTTGCCGACATGCGCCTCCGCTTCGAGCGTGAGGCTCGGCAAGAACGAACCGATCTGGTTGAAGTACGCCTCGCCGTCGCGGATCGTAAAGCGCGTCTTGTTGTACGTGATCGTGCCGCGCTCGACGAGGATCGTGCCGGAAGGCTCGACGTGCTGCGTCGTGCCGCCGTAGCGGAAAGCACCCGAAAGACGCATGTCGTAGAGTGCGGGATCGTAGAAGCGCACGCGCTCGCCGAGCGTCACGCCAACATCCAAGATCATCTCGGGCAGTGTGCTCTCGGCATCGGGAAGGGATGGAATGGAAAGCGTCGCATGATGGATGCGGATGTCTCCTGTGAGTTTCGGCATCTTCTGTCCAGACATCTCACCCTCTTCGATGTGAAAGTCTGCCGTCAAGGGACCGTCATAGAAACTGCTGACGACAGAAAGCTCATCCGCCTTAAAATCGAGCGCATAATCGCGCCACCTGCCGCCGACGAACGACGTCCTGCCCGCGATGCGGTAAGAGCCTGTACCCATCTTGCCCGTGCAATCCTCAAGCGTGATGCTGCTGCCGAAGAAGCGCAGCCGCGCCTTCATCTCCGTGACGGGCGTCGCGACGTCCTTGAACTTCAGCGCTCCGTCCGCGAGACTGACCTCGCCCGCGAACTGCGGCCTTTCGAGCGTCCCCGTCACACGCACCTTGCCCTTCGTCGGACCGATTGCCCATTCGACGGCGGGCGAGAGAATCGGCAGAAGCGAGAGATCGGCGTCGTCGAGCACGAGCGAAAGATCGATCTGCTCGGACGATGCAACCGTTTCATCGGCGGCTGCCGTCAGGCTTCTCACGGGAATCTTGCCCTTGGCGCTCGCGCTGTAGTCACGCTCGCCGAGCTTCTTCTTCACGCGAAGCTGCTCGATGTTGATGACGCTGTCCTTAAGACTCGCCAAGCCCGTCATATCATCGAAGGTCGACGCGCCCACGCCGCCGTTCTTCACTTCAACAGAGGCGTTCGCCTGCGGATTCTCCAGCGTGCCGCCAAACTGCACGGCGAGATCGATCGTGCCGCGCACGTCAGCGTCTGCCCCCGCCGCCTTCGCGACCATGCCGGCGGGGATGCCGTTCGCGGCGAACTGCGCGTCCATTGCCGCGCCATCCAATGGAATGCGTCCCTTGGCGGCGAATACGCCGTCTCCCTGCCTGCCGTGCAGTTCATCGATCGTCACGACGTGGTCGGCGAGCTTGACGTCCAGCGCCATATCACGAATCTCGTAGCCTGCCGCCTTGCCCTCGACGACGACGGCGTCAAGCGCCGCCATGGGATTATCCAAAGTGCCCCCAAGGCGGATCGTGCCGTTCAGTCTTCCGTCGAGAATGTCATTCTTGAGGTTCGCAATCGCAAAGAGCGCGCGCACGTCACCGTTCTCGACGTTCAAGATGCCGTCAAGCGCCTGCGTTTCGAGATTCGCCGTGCATTTCATCGCGTAGGCGCCGCCGTTCTGCTTGAAGCGGATGTTCTCAGCGCGCAGCACATCTGCACCATAGACGAGTTCGCCGTGCACGGACTCGATCGCCTGTCCGTTGAGTTGAAGCGTCTTTGCATCGAGCACGCCGATGAATTCAGGCGATTGCAGCGTACCCGCGATATGCCCGGCAAACGTGCCGTGGCCGCTGACCGGATACGGCAGTCTGCTGCCGAAGCGGTCGAGGCTCACATCGTGCACATCGGCATAGAGGTCAAGCGCACCATCGCGCGTGACCGTACCGTTGAGGTCGACGTCGACGAGCGGTGAGAAGATATGGAAATCCTGCAGGCGCACGGCGCCGTTCTCCAGATAATAGTCGCCGTCCATGCCCGAGAGGATATAGCCATTGTAGCTGCCGCGATAGAGATGGATGTAGCCGACCGCCGACGGATTATCGAGCGTGCCCGTGAAGCGGATCGTATTGTCGACATTGCCCGTGATCGGCTGGTCGGGAGCGACGAGAGCCGCGATGTCCTCCATGCGCGCACCGATGGAATCGACGCGCAGGTCGATGCGTCTCTCGCCCGTAAGGCCGACGCTGCCCTCGGCGATCCACGTCTCCTTGCCCGCACGCTCCACGGAGAAGCGGTCGATGGCGATGCCGTCGGCGCTGCCGTGCACGGCGCCGTGGAATGCGTCAAAGGGCTGATGGAAGAGACTTCCTGCCGTCCCCTCGAAATCCGCCTCGATCCGAGGATTCGACGCGTCGCCGCGCACTGCGCCCGCGATGTCGAGCGTGCCCGCGCCCTCGGCCTCCGGCACAAAGGTATCGACGAGCGCCAGAGGCAACGCCGTACCGTAAAAGCGCAGATCGAGCGACGTGCCGCCCCGCACGTCACCCTCGACGACGAGCGTGCCGCCCGCCGCAAACGACGCGTTGAGGTTATCAAAATGAAGAAGCTCCCCTTGCTTGAAGAACGATGCGGAAACCTTCTCGGCCGCAACGCCGCCGAAGGACGCGCCCTCGCCCGAAAAGGTGCCGTAAGCGAGAAGATCTGCCAAATCCGTCCCCTTGCCGCTCAATGCGATGTCCGCAGCGCACTTCCCCGTCAGGGAAAGGCCGTCCACAGGCAGTACGGCAACGATTTCCTCGCCCGAAAGCCCCTTCGCTTCGACGTGTGCGCTGTAGGAGCCGTCCGCCGTGCGGAGCATCCCCCCGCCCTCGAACGTGCCTCCCAAGGCTCCTGCCTCGCCGCTCGCCGTCAGAAGGCCGTCCTCGTAGTGCCCCTTTGCCTTCACCGCTGAAAGCGATGTGCCGTAGAGCGTTGCGGCTGAGGCTTCGCACTCTCCGTCAACCTTCCAGTCCTGCGGCGTGCCGTAAACGGAAGCGAGGACGCGCACCGAACCTTGAAAAGGGCTCTGCGCCAAGATTTTCGACGGATCGAAGGCCGCGGACTCGACGACGAAGTTGAAGCTCGGCACTTCCTCCTGCCAAGCGACCTTCCCATGAATGGACGCTTGCTGCTCTTCGGCAGAAGCACGCAAAAAGATGCGCGCCTCCTTGCCCGAAAAGACGACGAGTCCACGCGACGCCTCAACCTCCATGCCATGGACGAGCGCTTTCGCACCCGAAAGGCGCACGTCGCCCGCGAGTGAAACGTCATCCGCCTCGCGTACGAGCTTCAGCGCCGCCTCGTCTACATGCAGCGCCTGAGGCTCGATCTCGTCGGGAAGCACGCCCTCGGGCAGGAATGCGATATAGTCCATCGCATTGATATTTTCCCCCTTGAGCTTCAGTTCCTGCCGCTCTTTCGAGACTTCTCCCTCGACAGCGAGCGGTGCGCCCTTGCAGCTGGCCTCGGCTTCGACGGAGACGGAAGACTTGTGCGCGAAGTCAAGCTCCGCCCCGATATCTTCCAAGGCGATTTCCTTGCCCGAAACGGCAACGTTCGCCTTTCCTTCCTTCACGCTGACCTTGCCGCAAAAATCATTTTCCCCTGCTTCCTGCTGCACGAGGTCGGCGACGTTCCAGCTTCCGTCCGCGCGCTGCTGCAGGGAAAGCTCCGGCTCTATGACCGTCACATGGGAAATCGCGGCGACAGGCGATGAGGAAAGAGCCGCGAAGAGGCTCATTTCCACCTCGGCGTGCGCAGCGCGAAGGATCTCCTCTCCCGCCCTGTCCTGCACCGCGATGCCGTCAAGGGCAAGCGTATGCCAAGACTCGACCCGCACGGCGTCGATGGCGACGGGAACGCCGAGCGACTCGGACGCCTTTGCAGAAAGCGTCCTGCCCGCCTCCTCAACGTAAGCGCCCGTGCAGGCGATGTAAGCCGCCGTGCCGCAAGAGAGCGCAAAAAAGAAGAGCGCGATGACGACTGCAGCGAAAACAATGCTCCTCTTCTTCATCGGCTCTTCCTCCTCGTTGTATCTTTTTCAAATTCTGCGGCACGAAAGGATGTCGCAGCTCAATGCGCTTTACATCTCCCCCGCTGCAGCTGCTTCAGCTGCCGCATCCTTCTCTGCGGTCTTGACAGGTGCGGTCTTGACGGGTGAGCCGTGCGTCACGGGAATCATCGCATCGTCCTTCGCCGTGCGGCTCTTCCTGCTCTTCTCATCGAGCAGCTTCTGCTCGGCGGCCATCTTCTCCGCCGCCTCATCCGTATGGTAGAGCGCCATCTCGGCCTGTTCCTTCGCCGCCTTGTAGTATTTGGCGTCAACCTTCTCGCGGTAAGAAACGGTATCGAGATCGACGGGCAGGCCCATGGCTCGGTCGAGCGCCGCCTTGCTGAGGTTGTAGTTGTAGAGCGCATCGTAGTAATTCGTCTGCGCCGCGACGAGCTTTTCGTCGGCGTCCGTCACGTCGAGGTTCGTGCCGACGCCCGCCGTGTAGCGCACCTGCGCGATCTTGAAGTCCTCCACGGCATGCTCGACGGCGACACTTGTCGTCTCGATATTCTTCTCCGCCGCCAGAAGACTCAGGTACGCCGTCTGCACGTCGAGCGCAATCTGCTCGCGCGTGTCCTCCGCCGCCTGCTGCAGCTTGTGCACCGCCGCACGCTTCTGGTTCACCTGCGCCTGCGTCACGTTGTTGTCAAAGGCCGCCCAGTTCGCCTGTATGCCGATCGACCAAGTGTCCGCCGAATCCGTGTTGTTGGAAAAGAGGCTGTCGCCGCCGACCGTGCGGGATGCCGCTGCGCTGACCTGCGGCAGCGAAGCGCCGCGCGTCGCCTCCATGGCAGCGTTCGCCTGACGCACGGCATAGTCCGCCGCGATGCCGTCCGCACGGTGCGCGAGCGCGTACTCCGTGCAGTCCTCAAGGCTCAGATCATACTTTCTGTAGGCGAGTTCGTCCGCCAACGAGAGCTTCGTGTCCGTCGGCAAGCCGATGATCTTATTGAGTTCGGCGATGGCGACGTCGTAGTTGTTCGTCACGTTCACGAGACTCTGCTCAGCGTTCGCGAGCGAGACCTGGGATGCGAGCACATCGGAACGCGCGACCGTGCCCACCTTGTACTGCGCGTTGACATTTGCCAGATGACTCTTCAAATTGGCGACGGACATCTCGCCGACCTTGATGAGATTGCGGTATTCGAGCGCCTTGAAATATTGTCCCGTCGTCTGGTAACGCACCGCCTGCTTCGTGCCTTCGAGCGCGAGATCGGCATTGTTCACGCCGTAGCGCGCCGCCTCGATGCCGCGCTCGATGCTGCCGCCCGTGTAGAGCGGGAAGGAAAGCGCCGCGCTGCTCCGAAAAGCATAGTCGTGGTCGTACATCTTGTACGCCTTGCCGCCGACGCGGTTGCCCTGCGTCGAGAGCGTGAGTTTCGGGCCTGCCGTGCGGCGCGCCTCATGGTATGCCCAGTCCGCCGCATCCACATCGGTCACGGACGACTTGATCGAGCGATTGTTCTCAAGCGCCAGTTCCACGCTCTCGGAGAGTGCGAGAGAGCGCGTCTCCGCTGCGGACGCAGATGCGAAGCTCAGGGAGAAGAGCCCGCCCGCGACGAGCGCCGCAAGCTTCTTGGAAAAATATTTTGACTGCTTCACAATGATTCCTCCTAAAATGACTGGTGCAGACCGAAGTAGGCGGCGCGCCGCTCGCTGCGGTTGAGATCTTTGAGTTGGCCCATCAAATACGTATCTTCACGCAGACGGTACTTGGCGGAAAGGCGCAGCCGGAAATCGTCGGGGTCGTAGGCGTCGGCGGAGAAGAGCCAGCGATTTCCAACATTCGCATCAAGCCCGACGCCCGGCTCGCCCGCGATGAGTCCCGCGCGTGCGCCGAGCCTGCCCTTCGTGCGGCCGACCTCAAGATTCAAATCGTTCCCCTCGCCGATGTCCTCGACGCCGACGCGCAGGAAGCGGTCGGGCCTGTCCTCCTTGGAAACGTCGACGTTGAAGTTCGTGATCCAGTCGCGATTCTTGCCGCTGTAGAGAATGTCAACCGAAGGCTGCGTTTCTATGCTGCTTAAGTTATCGAGCGTGTCGTTCGCCTTCTCTGTGACGGCGCGCGCCTGATGGATCGTCGCCTTGAGATCTTCGCGCACCGTGGGATCGCCCGTGATGTCGTGCAGTTCCTCCGCCACCTGCCGGATGTTCTCGCTCGCCCTGGCGACGTTCAGCAGTGTCAGACGAAGATTTGCAGCCGTCGCGCCGCCGTCAGAGACATCTGCCGCCATCTGGCGCACCGTCTCCGTCGTCGCGGAAAGGTTCGCGAGGATTATCTGCATCTCCTCCATCATCGCGTGCATATTGCCCTCGTTCTGCAGCGCAACGCGCCCGAGCACAGCCGTGAGGTCGCGGATGTGCGCCGTGACCTCGCGCACATTTTCCGCCGATCCGAGGACGGATTCCTTCATGCGCGGATTGCCGAGGATGTCGTTCAACGAACCGAGGAGGTCATGCACGTCGGCCACCGCCTCGCTCACATTCTCAAGCACGGAATCGACGCTCGTCTCATCCGTGCCGATGACGAAGTCGCCGTCCTTCAAGTAATCCGTACTCTTCGAGCCGGCCGGCGAGATGAGGACGAACTTGTCGCCGAGGACGCTGTTCGCCGCGAGAGAGATTCGCGCATCGCGCGGGATCTGAATGTCGGGATGGACGGAGAGCGTCACGCGCACGCCCGTCCCCTCCGGCTCAATGGCCTTGACCTTGCCCGCGAGCACGCCCGCATAGCGCACGTCCGCTTCCGGGGCAAGCCCCACGACCTGCGTGAATCCTACATAAATCGTATAATTGCGGCTCGTCGAAAAAGAAAATCCCTGAAGCTGCAGGAGCACTGCCGTCAAAATCGCGATGCCGAGAAGCGTGAACGCTCCCACCTTCGCTTCCGTCGTCATAAACCCGCCTCCTTCTCTTCCGTCTCCACCGCGCGAAAAAACGCGCGGACGCGCGGATCTTCGAGCTTTCTGAACCCTTCGACCGTATCGAGCGCTATGAGCGATCCCTTGTGCAGCATGGCGATGCGGTCGGCGATGCGGCAGGCGCTCGCCATGTCATGCGTCACGACGACGCTCGTCACGCCAAGCTTCCTCTGCGTCTCGATGATGAGGTCGTCGATCTTCGCCGACGTCAGGGGATCGAGTCCCGAACTCGGCTCATCGTAGAGGATGATGGACGGGTCGATGGCGATGGCGCGCGCCAAGCTCACGCGCTTCTTCATGCCGCCCGACAGTTCCCCCGGCATCATGCTTTCGCTGCCGTCGAGACCGACGAGATGCAGCTTCTCGCGCACGATGCGCACGATCTCCGCCTCCTTGAGGCGCTTGTGCTCGCGAAGCCCGAAGGCGACGTTCTCCCCTACGGTCATGGAGTCGAAGAGCGCCGAATACTGGAAGACCATGCCCATCCTCAGGCGCACCCGGTCAAGCTCGGTTTCCGTCATCTGTGAGATTTCGGCGTCATCGATCCAGATCCTGCCCGAGGTCGGGCGGATCAGCCCGATGATGAGCCGAAGGAGCGTGCTCTTACCCGAACCCGAGCCGCCGATGACGGCGAGCGTCTCGCCGTCTTCGACGCAGAGATCGAGAGGGTGCAGCACCTCATGGGAAGCGAAGCTCTTCGTCACACCTTCCAGCCGTATCATATCTTCCACCTCAGCCCGTCAATAAAGCAAGAACGACAGGAACACATTCAAAAAGAAAATGCAGACGATCGCCGCCACGACGCTCTTCGTCGTGGCGCGTCCCACGCCCTCCGCCCCTTCGGGCGCATGAAGCCCGTACCATGCGCCGAGGACGGCGATGACGACGCCGAACACCGCCGCCTTGATGAGTCCGCCCGTGACGTCGTGCGGCACGGCAAAGACGTGGATGGAGTTCGTGAAGGTATAGGAGGCGATGCCCGCATAGTGCACAGCGACGAACCAGCCGCCGAAGACGCCGATGACATCGCCGAAGACCGTCAGGAGCGGCACCATGCACATGCACGCGATCATGCGCGGCACGACGAGGTAGCCGATGGGACTCGTCGCCATGACGCGCAGGGCGTCGATCTGCTCCGTGACCTTCATCGTGCTGATCTCCGCCGTGATGGCAGACCCCACGCGCCCTGCGCAGACGACGCCGACGAGCACGGGGCCAAGCTCGCGCCCGATGGCGATGGCTATGACGCCGCCGATCGTCGACTGCGCGCCGAAGCGGATGAACTCATGCGCGACCTGCAGCGTCATGACCATGCCCGTGAAAAGCATCGTCAAAGAGACGATGGCGAACGAGTCGACGCCGAGATGCGACATCTGCGCGAAGATGTGCCGGAAGCGCAAGGGGCGGCGCATCTCTTTGAGGGCGGCGGCGAGGAGCAAAATGACGGAGCCGACCCACTCGAATCTTTCGAGCACGAACGAACCGATTTTCTCCAACAGCCGCGTCATCATCTCTTGTCCTCTTCCTCAATCAGCAACGAGGCATGGATCACATTGTCTATGACATACCCCGTCTCAAACCTCGCTTCAAAAGGATTGCCCTGCTTCTTCGCCTTCTGCCCGAGGAGGTCAATGCGCTTCTCCTGCTTCTTCCGCGGTGCGCTCTCCTGCTTCTTCAGGCGCTTCTTCGCTTCCTTCTTCTCCTCCGCCGAAAGGGGCAGTTTGGGCGCGATCGCAGGCGCTACGATGATCTCATTGTTCCTGCCGAGCTGCAGGAACTGCTTGAGCTTGTCCGCCGTCGTCTGCGTCTTGTCCTCCTCGGCGCTCGTATCGATGCCGAGCGCGTTCTGCAGGAGAGCCGCCGTCACGGGGACGAAGCTGCCGCCGCGCACATCGAGACTCAGGACGCCCGGCGCTTGGCTCTCCGGCACATGGTAGGGAATCAGCAGCTCTTCCTTCTCCCTGCGGAAGGGCTTGATCGTCGTGCGGAAGTTCACCGTCTCGCCCGGTTTTGCCGAGGGCTTTTCGGGCACAGCGGAAATCAAAGAGGCCGTCTTGCGCGTACTTTCCATCTCGATGTCGACGTCAACAGAGGTCACATCGGCCTCCTCCTCCGCATTCTGACAGAGGAGCGTCATGACCTGCGCCAACTCGCCCACGGAAGCCTGTCCGACGTCCGAGGCTGTATAGTACATGTTCGAGCGCTCGATTTTGCCATCCTCGCCCGCCGTCGTGCGAATCGTGAACTTGAGGTTCGCCGTCGCCTCGCCGAGCGTATCCGACGTCTTGCCCATCGCTGCGTAAGCGATGCCAGGCACGAGAACCGGCAGAAAATCCTCGTCGTAGGCGATCTGCGCCGCAAACTTCCTGTCGTAGCCGAGCGACGTGTCCTTCACGCGCACGCGCATCGGCACGCTCTCGGGAAATGCGCCGATGATGCCGGCGACGCCCGCCTCCCGATCCTGATTGATACGCCCGATGATGTTGCCGATGCTCGCAATCTTCATGCCGTCCGTCGGACCGCTGATCGTGCCGACGACCCTGGCATCCGTCATGAAGTAGTTGACATTTCCCTTATGCAGGAACGGATGACCAAAGGCGAGCACGCGCTTTCCGTCGACTGCCGTCACCGTCCCCGTCGCGCCGACGGAAAAATCGCCGTAGGAAACGGCGACGCCGACGGCGCTCCCGGGCGCGAGAGCCGCATCATAGACGACATGCGCACCTGGCGTCGGCGTGCCGAAGGCCGGCATCTCGCCCGCCTTGAACCCGAGGGCGGAAAGCTTCTCCTCCATATAGGCGGAGCCGCTTCTGCCGAAGCCGGCGAGATAAAGCGCCGACTTCGCCTGCATCTCGTGCTTCTTCGCCGCCGGCTTCGCGCCTTCTTCAGCCACAGGCTTCTTCTCCGCCGGTTTCTTTGACGCCTCTGCCGGTTCTTTCGTCTCCTTCGCCGGCTCTTTCATCGCCTCGACGGGCTGCTTCTCTGTCTCAGCAGAATCTCCCTTCGCCTCGGCAGGCTTCTTCCTCGCTTCTTCGGTCTTTTCGCTTTCCGCTGCAGGCTTCTTCTCCGCTTCTGCAGGCTTTTTCTTTTCTCCCGCAGGCTTCTTTTCTGCCTTTGCAGACTCTTCCTTCTCAGCCGCAGGTTTCTTCTCTGCTTTTTCCTTCTTTTCTTCTGCAGCCGCGGGCTTCTTCTCTGCCTTTTCCTCAGCTGCTGCAGTCTTTTCCTTCTCCGCTTTCTTTCTCTTTTCGGAGTCTTTTCCCTGCTTTCCTGCCGGCTTCTTGTCGGGCTTTTCCGCCGTGGCCTCGGCTAGCTCCGGCAATTCTTCCTTTTCGAGTTTGGCACGCTTTCCTGCCGCCTGCTCCGCCCCGCTTTTGCCGCCTTCGCCAGTGCCTTCACCGACACCCTCGCCCATGCCTTCGCCCATCGGCTCATCGGCATCCGCCGCCTTTTCCTTTTTTTCTTTCTTCAAATGAACCGCCTTGTAGTCGGGCATATCCCAGATCGGCAGCATCTCCTCGATCGGCGTGATGAAGAACGTATAGAGGCTCATGCCCTTGATGCCCGCCGAAAGCGCGCCGACAAGCGCCCCGTCCACATAGACGGGGCTGCCGCTCATGCCCTGCAGCGTGCCGCCCGTGCGCTCGACGACAGGGCCTGACGCCTTCGCCATGATGCGGTTCGTCGACGATCCTTCATCGTACGTGCCGACGACATCGACATGGAACGGCACGATCTCGCCCGACTCGTCGACCACGGTGTACGCCGTCCCCTCCATGCCCGGGTATACCTCCGAAAGCGGCAGCGTCGGCGGCAGGGAAGCCGCTGCCGCCACCCCCATGGAAAGAGACAGGGACAGACCGAGCGCGAGCATCTTCTTTTTGAAATTACGCAAATATATCACCTCGTACAGATTGGAGAGCGGCACAAAAGAGGGAGTCTTCCCTCGCAGTCATTCATCCTGTTTCTTCAAGCGCGCGACGACCTGTCCCGCAGTGATGTCATCGCCGACGGAGACGAGCATCTCGCTCACACTGCAGTCCTCCTCGGCACGCGCCGCCGCGACCTCTCCCGTCAATGTGCGCACGCGCACGATCTCCGCACCCGCCGCAAGCGCGCTTCCCGGCTCAGCCCGCCATGTGACCGTACCGCCAATGCCGGACTTCACGTCCACTGCCGCCTCTGCCGTCAGCGCATGGACAGCAAATATCATAACGCCAAGAAAAAGGCCAAACATCAGTGCTTTTTTCATCTGCATCCCCTCCATTATAACGGATTCTTTCCTATGTGCCAACAGAAACTCGGAAAAATGCCGTGTCAGCGCGGCAAGAGGGCAAGCGCCGAGCCGACGGCACGCTCCTGCCCGTCGGACGGGCTATTTTCAAGTTCACCGCCGACGACGAGCGCACTCGAACCGCCGCCATCGAAGTTGATCGCCTGCACGGCGCCGAACTGCAGCATGAACTCCGCCATCTCCTGCAGCGTGCAGCCAATGCTGTGCGACTGGCGACCGTTGACGACGGCGAGCAGGTAATGACCCTCCGCTGTCACGCCGAACGCCGTGCGCGGCGCACGACCGCGCGCGATGTCGGGAGGAAATTCCTCCTCCTCCGCCGTTACATGAGCGGCGCCGTCCTCGACGAGCATCGGGCCTGCGCCAATGACTGTCGGTAAACTCTCCCAAGGCAAACCAATCGTCTCCTCTACGCGCACAGCATCGCCGACCTTCACTTGGGCGAAAGCGTCCTTCGCCTTGCCGTGTACCGAGATGACGAGGCCGTCTTCCGGAATTGGGCTGTCCGACAAGTTGACCGCAGCGACCCTGCCGCCTCGAACAATGTACTCCTGTCCATATTCATTCGTGCGCGTC
>ERZ773009.1962-NODE-1962-length-13561-cov-4.723530_pt1 | contig 13561 bp, 10 predicted proteins | sample MGYA00580663_ERZ773009 | MGnify/ENA primary metagenome ERZ773009 (study PRJEB29015, sample SAMEA2737969) | human oral metagenome | biome: human oral; feature: human-associated habitat; material: dental | place: China | collected 2026 ... | reverse complement strand
AAGGCAGCTATATTTTCATCACTTGTTGCAAGCGGCAGATTGCATCCGGGAGTCAGTACAAAACCTTTTTTACATTTTCTGCCTGCTAAAATGCACCTTTTAACCTCCCTTTCAATATCCTCCTTTGTACCGTTGCATACAACCGCTACCGGATTGACATTGCCGGCTATGGGCTTTGAGTCGGAAAAAAACTCACAGGTTTCTCCTATGTCCATCTCATTGTCTACACTGAAAAGTCCTATATCAAGCTCCTTTACATACTTCCATATCTTGCCGGTATTGCCGCACACATGGTAACTCGGTGCTCTACCCGACTTTTGTTTTATATAAGAGCTTATCTCCAAAGTATAGGGATAGGCAAATTCCTTATACATTCTAGGACTTAATATAGTTCCTGAAGCTATCGGATCTGCCATTGAAAAACCTACATCAAGCTTAGTAAATGTATCCACAACATATTTAACATTGTAAGTTATATATCTCAACAACTCATGCACCTTTTCGGGAGACTTTATCATAGCCTTCAAAAGCTTGTCTGTACCAAGTACAAAACCTGCCAATGTTATAGGACCTGAAACTGCCGCTCCCACACCGCAAAACCCTTCCGCCGCCTCTCTTAACCTTGCGGTGGCATTGTAATACATCTTAAGCCTTCCGCTCTCCAAGGTGATATTTTTAAGCTTATCTAACTCATCTATACTGTCTATCGGATGCTTCTCGACATAGATAAGACCGTGTTCCGGGTAATGCGGTACTACTCCCATAGCCTCCGCAATACCGTAGGCATTGGGACCTACTCCCATGCCGTCAAGCCCGAAACGATTAGTTGAAAGAATATCTCCCATCACCAAATTATCTTCATTTGTCCAATATTCTTTTGTATTCTTACCTATGATACGAGCCTTGATCTCACCCAAAAAAGGATCCATAATAATCCTGTCATAATCTCTGCCATCGGCAATCGCCTTTCCCCTTTCAAGGGGAGTCATCTTGTCATTAGGATGAACTGCTAAAACCATAAACCTTCTCCATAAATACATTTTTAATACATTCTACAAAACAAATGCTCTATATTCAAGATGCAATGCCGATTCATACATAGTAAATACTCAAAATTGTACGGTAACAATTAAACAGAAACACTCCCTATTTCAATCTTTGTAGCGTTTAGAACTTTTGTAAAAAGCGAGACCGGATTAAACAGCCGAGGACTTGTTTGAACGCAGTCCGCCACAAAGTAGGCGGACAAGTGAGTTTTGCAGGCTGTTTTAAATCCGGCGAAGCTTTTATAAAAATTCTGCGTGTAAGATTGAAAGGCAAGGAGTTTTTACCCCCCCTAAAACATCAACGCCTTCGTAAATATCCTATCATACCCCTCAAACCTCGACAGCTCAAAAAACTCCACTCTTTTAGAAATCCTATCCATTTCACTGATTGCCCTATCATCAAGCAAGGAAAGATAGGCTCCGCTTAGTGAAGTATTGCCCAAGTACTCTACTTTTCCAATAAATTCATCGGGAAGAAGCCCCACACCAAAAAGCGAATCCTGACTTATATACTTACCGAACTGCCCTGCTATATAAACCCTATCCACATCTGTAAGTTTCAGTCCCGCCTTTTGTGTAAGACAAATAATACCGGACAATATAGCCCCCTTTGCAAGCTGCACCTGTCTTATATCCTTAGCACTAAAATAAAGACCCTCGCCTATATTTATATACACCCTTCCTTCCCCATCGACAGCAAGCAACTTGGCTCTGTAATCATTCTCTCCAAGTTTTTCTTTTTTAACTATGGCTCCTCTTTTATTAATTACTTCATTTTTAAGAAGTTCTCTTAACATGGCAAGTACTCCGCTACCGCAGATTCCTACAGCTTTTTCATTTCCTATGCTTGTATAAGTTATGCCATCTTCATTTATTGAAAAATTATCTATAGCCCCGATATCCGCCCTCATACCGCAGGAAATATTCATACCTTCCAGCGCCGGACCTACCGCACAGGAAGTAGCTGTAAGTTTGGAAGCGGTTTTTAAAATCATTTCTCCGTTAGTTCCTATATCTATAAAAAGTATATTTTCCTTTGTCAAATCATCACACATAGCACTTGCATAAGCACCTGACACTATATCCGAGCCTACAAATGCCGATATATGTGGCAAGGTTACAAGCTTACATATCTTTGATAAATTTAAGCCTATTTTAGAAGCACTTACGGTCTTGCTTTCTTTAAATATAGGGGTAAACGGAAACTTCCCCAAACTTTCTATACTTTCTTTAAGAAGGATATGGCTCATAGTTGTATTGGCTGAAACCACCGTTTCCACTATCTTTGTTCTCTCTATACCGCTTTCTTTAAGCAGTCTTTCTATAAGAGTATTAAGGGTATTTACTATACTTTTTTGAAGATTTTCAAGTCCGTCGGGATGTTCCATAGTATAGGCTATCCTGCTCATTACATCAAAGCCGTAACTTACCTGAGGATTGGTATCCGCAGCCCTGGCTATTATCTTGGTACTTTCAAGGCTTACAAGCTGCATGGCTATGGTAGTAGTTCCTATATCCAGCGCTATACCGTATTTATTACTTATTTTATTGTGATCAAATTTGGGAATAAAACTTTCAGAAAGTATTACATCCGCCTTTTCTTCCCCTTCTTTTATTTCCAAATTCTTGTGATACTCACTTAATATAATTGCTTCATTTTCCTCATCTATAAAATGCATACAGGAAAGTCTATAGCCTTCCTCTATCTCTTCCTTGCTAAGAAGCTTTGTATCCGCCTTATCTATATCAAAATCCTTATTAAGTTTTATTTTACATTTGCCGCAAGAACCGAGACCGTTGCAGGCGGCATTTATTTCAATATTATTTTTTCTCAAATAATCAAGTATACTTTGTTTCATCTAAAATCCTATCATCTCATCGCTACATCATTAACAAAATAAGTATATAAAAAACATGAATATTTTTCTGAGTGCAGAGAGCAAAAAAACATCAGCTAACCTTTGCTGTGCCGAGTGCATTGTTTACAAAATAAGCATATCAAAAATGATGAATATTTTTCTGACTATGTAAATCAAAAAACGTAAGCGTAGTTGGGCTAGGCTGAGAATTTTTGATGTATGCAATCAGGAAAGGAGGGAAGTTGTTTGCTATACTTATTTAAGCAACGATGCAGCAATATCTTTTTTATTGAATTTAATAACAGCCACAGTATCGGTTTTTCCAAAAAAATGTATACATTTAAGTCCTGATATGATTTCCCTTCTTTTTACATCATATATTAAGGCATGAACAATAGACGGATAAGTTTTATCTAATTTAACATTATCCACCTTTATAGTATAAGCCTTATATTCAAGCCTTTTCTTATCAGTTTCCATAGCCTTGATAAGCAATATGCTTAACTTCGGGCATAGATGTATAAAGGCTCTGCCCTCACAGATTTGCTTTATGTCATATAGAAAATCAAGCAAAAATATATCAAGGTAAGTTTTGGCTGCTTTTAAACCTAAAAATTCTATGCTTGAGAGCGGATCGGCTACGCTTATAAGTTCATAGCCCTTATCCAATGCACTTTTTACTTTATTTATAAGTACAAGCCTAATATTATTGATTTCCGTGTCAAATTTTAATTTCTTATCCGGTGAAAGTCTCTCGTACCTAAGCAAATGCTTATATACCTCATTAAGTCTGTTATCATTATCAAAAAGCTGAAGTGCCCCCTCAAGCTCATAGACCTTGCTTTGATATAACTTATTATACTCATTATCATAGTCATATAAAAGAATATCGGGACAGTTATATATGGGAAATTTGCTCATGCTTAGTCCTATGCAATGCCAAAAAGTGCTTTTGCAACACTTACAGCTTCCACCGCATTATCAGAATAGGCATCAGCCCCTATCTGCATGGCAAATTTATCGGTTATAGGCCCTCCGCCTACCATGACCTTGATATTATCTCTATAACCCTTTTCTTTTAACCCCTCTATAACATCCTTCATACCGTACATGGTAGTAGACATCAATGAGGACATACACATAAGGCTTGCTTTATTTTCTATGGATGAATTGACAAACTTATTTATAGGCACATCTCTTCCAAGATCTATCATCTCAAAACCGGCAGTCTCAAGCATGATTTTTACCAGATTCTTTCCTATATCATGTGTATCTCCTTCTATAACACCTATAACAGCCTTTATTTTATTCTCATTACTCTCCGTAATAGCACTTTTAAGTACATTGATACCTGCATACATGGCATCGGCACAAAGTAAAAGCTCCGCTATATAATACTCTTCTTCGTCATAGAGTCTGCCTGCTTCAACCATGCCTACAGTAAGTCCGTCAAGTATGCCTTCCTGAGCCGGATAACCTGCCTTAAGATATTCATTTGCAATATCAACTATATCTTCATCTTCCATCTCGACTACATATTCTGCAAGTGATTTAAGCAATTCCTCTTTACTTCTCATAAAAACTCCTTATCAATTCATCCCTTACACCTTTATAGTACTCATAGTCTTTGTACTCGTCAATTTCAAGGCTAAGCTCTTTATCTCCTGCTCCGGCAAGCAGTTTTATTTCCAGCTTTTCACGCAGATAATTTTCTACATCCAGACCCTGTTTTTCAAGTTTTTTAAAAATATTAAAATCCTGTATGGCAAAAAGCATATTTTTTTCTCTTATGCTGTGCATAACTTCCATATCCTTACCGGGGTAGACAAAAAACATATCTCCCGCCTGCCACTTTTTCGGTTTATAGGATATGTTATTTAGAGGCTTTTCCGTATACAGTCCGTAAGCCCAGCGAAGCATTCCTTTAAACTTCCACAAATATGTGTAAAGTCCGAGATACCTTGATTCTATAAGCGGACTTGACACAAAGGTATTGAGTTTTTTAGGAAAATAACAAGGATACCATGTCATTTCCTTGGAATTCTCCTTTAATATTCCCTCAAGCCTTCCATTCTTTACATAATAGCCTACATAGGCTGAATTAAGTGAAAAACTTTCCAAACTTCCCTTGTAATCATCAAGGAAGGTAGCACTGTGCAAGGCATACTTGAACTTAAGTTCCTTTTCATAGCAGGAGCTTAAGAATTCATGAAAGCCTGCAAATTTTTTATAATCACTCGGCTCATCACCTATTATCTTTGTTATAGACATATAGCCTTTAGAGTCCAAATGTGCAAATAAGGCTTTTAAGTATCTTCCAAGCTCAGCCTTATTCCTTATATAATCATAACAAGCTCTGTCCTCATCATAGAAACTTAGCCGTATAGGATCCTCATAATCTGTCATAGGAGATTTGAAATCAAAGCCATGCCAATTACCGCAGATACCGAAAAGATTTATCTCCTTGCAAATGTTATATTTTAGGCAAAGTTCTATATACCTGTCAACTATACCAAAATCATATATAAATTCACCGTTTCTTTTACTTATCCTTACCATGTTGTACTCATACAGACGGGAAGGATTATTCTCTATCATAAAGCAAGCCTGACCTGCCCAGGGAAAGTCCGACACTATAAGGTCTGTAACACATTGACCGAGTTTTGACAATTCTCTTATATACTTTTCTATAAGTTCAAAATGTCTGTCGCTAAAGTACTCCAAACCGTAAGTCCTTGCCCATGAGCAAGGATGCTGCCACAGGTCAAGAAAGAATACCTTATCCTCTTCCTTAAGAGAAAAATCCATAACATTTATATTAAAATCCCTACTTTCAATCAGCTCCTCTGCATAGTAGGCACTGCTTTTATACAAATTAAATCTAAGGCTTAAGGTATCGGCAGCAAAACCTTCGGCTATACTTCCGCTTATATATATAGGCACCGCTCCTTTTTCATAATACAAAGCTTTTTCACTGTTTATCACATCTGCATATAGGCTTTTATCATCATCTTCTATATAAGAACACAGATAGTTTTCTATCTTGGCAGCTGTGTAATCTTCACTATTTATAACAATGGTCTCAAAGCGATATCTGTTCTCAAGCCCCCACCAAGGTAAATCATAATGTCTGCCAAGGCTTACATAGGCTCTTTTTTCAACATTGAAAGCTACAAAAAAACCGAACTCTTCATTTTTAATTACCCTAAGCTCTTTAAGCAGATCTGCCCCCGGATCGTAAGTACTTAAAGTATTAAAACTATGTGTACTGCTATATATATTCATTATATAACTCCTCTTGAAATATCATTGTCAAATATTATCTTAACCTAAAAAAACAAAAAATACTACTAATTATTGTATTTATTTATTTTATTCAACTTAAAGTAACTATATATGTAGATATATTACTTAAAATTTGGTATAATGCTCGTGCATTTAGCAAACAATAAAAGAAGGGAGAGTATGTTAATATACATACAAAGTTTTATGAGAAAGTTTTTATCATTAAGTATAGCAAGTATCTTGCTTGCAAGCAGTTTCTTAGCAGCCTGTTCTTCAAGTTCAAAACCGGCTGAAAACAGTGCAAAGAGCACAGTAGCAGAGTCAGCAGCTAAATCAAGTGCCGAGTCAAAGACAGCAGATGGTGAAGGCACCATACTTAAAATGCTTGTACCCGGTTATGATTCAGGTTACTTAAAAGAAGAACTTGATAACGGTATAGCAGGCTTTGAAAAAGCCAATGAGGGCGTTAAGGTGGAAATAGTTTCTGTAGGCTGGGATGAGCTTAATTCAAAGATAGTTTCACTCTATCAGGCAGGAGATGCTCCCGATATCATGCTTACAGGCTCAAGAACCTTAAAACAGCTTGCTTCTTTAGGTGTAGCAGAAGATCTCAGTGCAAATATCACAGATGAGTTCAAGTCAAAGAGGGTTGAATCTGTACTTGCTACAGGTCAGGTAAACGGAAAACAGTACGGTATACCTATGGCATTTTCTTCAAGAGCCTTATACTACAGAAGTGATTTAATCGAAAAAGCGCCTACCGACTGGGAAGAACTTTTTGAAACAGCTAAGACAGTTCATACAAATAATCCTGATGTGTACGGCTTTGCCATACCTACAGATGTAACAAGCGGAACAGATGAGTTACTTAACTTTATCTACCAGAACGACGGTGCTTTGGTTAACGATAAGGGTGAGATCACTTTCAATACTGAAGCTAATGTAGGAACCTTAGAGTATCTTAAGAAGTTTAATGATGAGAAATTGGTTCCCGACGTGGTAAGCACTGCAAGAGAAGATCAGGCTAAACTTTTTGCCAACGGTAATCTGGCTATGTTCGTATCAGGTCCCTGGGAGCAGGAAACACTTGATGCAGCAGCTGATAAGGCACCTTATAAGGTAGCGGCACTTCCTGCCGGAGTTAAGCAGGCAGAGACTTTGGTAACAGACTCTTATGTTATATCAAGTATAAGTAAGAACAAGGAGCTTGCTTGGAAGTTTGTTGAGTTTATGGGACAGCCTGAGTACCAAAGACCGGTATCGGAGGCATTTGGATGGTTCCCTATCTTAAAAGAAGAGTTTAATGACGAGAGATTCAAGACCGAATTTATGCAAGCCTTTGCCGCAAGCATTGATTATGGTGTGAGTGAACCTCAGGTTGAAGATTGGGACAGCTTTAACAAGGCATTCTTAACAGCAGTACAAAAGGCTGTTACAGGTGAAATGGGAGCAAAAGAGGCATTAGATGAAGCGCAGGCTGAAATCGCACAATAATAATTTTTCAAAGTTTACCATGACAAAGAGCATTCAGCCCTATCTTTTACTGCTGCCGCTTTTTGTCATGGTAGCTTTACTTTTCGGATACCCTATATATAGAATTATATCGGGTTCTTTTTATAAAATAGCTATTATAAATGGAGATATGACCTTTGTGGGTCTTGATAATTATAAAAAGCTTTTTAGCTCCAAAGTTTTTCTTCCCACACTTTGGCTTACCTTCAGATATACCTTGCTCGCTGTATTCTTCAAGCTTTCTTTGGGCTTTATAATGGCACTTTTTATGAACAGCGAGCTGTATTTTTCAAAAACGCTTAAGTTTCTTTCACTACTCCCTTGGGCGCTGCAACAGGTTACGGTTGCAGTCATATGGAAGTGGATTTTTGACGGAAACTACGGATACCTTAACTTTTATTTGCAAAAATTGGGATTTATAAGCGAGAACATCAGTTTTCTTTCTAATCCTATTACTGCATTTTTTGCTGCCGCCTTTGTAGATGCATGGCTTGGACTTCCTATGGTTTCCATGATGTTTTCGGCAGGGCTTTCAAGCATCAACCCCTCTCTTTACGAGAGTGCGAAAATAGACGGTGCCGGAGTTATAAGGCGCTTCTTTGTCATAACCTGCCCCTGTATCAAAAGAGTTTTCCTGGTTACATTAACACTGGTAGGTATATGGACATTTAACTCTTTTAATGTCATCTTTGTTTTGACAGGTGGCGGACCTATGCGAAGTACGGAAACATTTATCCTGAAAATCTATGAAGAAGCCTTTGCGAAATTCAACTTAGGGCTTGCCTATGCACTGTCTTCCATAGCAGTGGTGATACTGTTTGTATTTACACTTATTTACTACAAACTGGATGTGGAGGAGGAAAACTGATATGCTTAAGAAAAAAAGGATGTTCAAACTTTTAAGAACCTTGATTTATGCCTTTTATATTTTCCTCTTTATCAGCCCCATATTTATTATGTTAAATACCTCTCTAAAGAAGTATGAAGATATAATCAAATGGCCTCCGACATGGTTTAGCGGCAAATTGGAATGGGTAAATTATAAAACGGTGCTATTTGGAGAAAAAAGCATACTTCCGGCTCTTGGAACAAGCTTTCTTATATCCTTTGCCTCCGCTTTTATCTGTGTAATTATAGGAATCTTAGCTGCCTATGCCGTTGCAAGGTATAGATTCAGGTTAAGGAAGGGCGTACTTTTATTAATTATATTGACGCAAATGTTTTCCGAAGTCATACTTGCCGCCCCTATGTATATGGTTTTCAAACACTTAGGCTTGCTGGATACGAAACTTGCGCTTATAATTGCCAATATATCAGTCTGCCTGCCTATGAGCCTTTGGCTTTTATATTCATATATTAAGGATATTCCAAAGGAAATAGAAGAAGCCGCATGGGTTGACGGTTGCTCAAGGCTTCAGGGAGTGCGGTTTGTACTTGCACCCTTGATACTTCCGGGACTTGTAACCGCAGGGCTTTTTGCATTTATAAGAGCATACGGAGACTTGCTTTTTTCAAGGACATTTATATTATCTGCCGAGAACAGAACTCTAGCCATGGCTCTTACAGATTATCAATCTCTTTATAAGACCACTTGGGAGACACAGATGGCAGCAAGTGTTGTGTCCATGATTCCGACACTTATCATATTTATTTTTATACAAAAATTTTTGATAAAGGGCTTAATAAGTGACAGCCTTAAAGGTTAGTAAAATTTATTGACCGCTTAAGCATTTATCAAATCAATACTACTTAGAAAACGGATAGTAGGAACTTATAAAGAAATTCATCACTTTGCAGAAAACTCTTGCAAGAGAAGGTTCTTAATAAGTATTTCTATACACAGTCCAAGTTAACTATTGTAGTGTATCATTGATATTTAATTAACATAGGTAATAGTAGAATAAATCTCTATTCCCTTTATTATGCGTTTGTTACAATCTATTAACAAAGCAGTAATAAGGCTAAATATCAATGATACTATACACTATGTAATTATTACATTAGGAAGGAAATAAATACAATGAAAAGAAAATTATTAACATCAATAGGAGCAGCCGCTTTAACAGCACTTGCACTTTGTGCCTGCTCAAATACCGGCGGTTCAAGCGAGGCAACCGGTGCAGCTGCTAACGAAAGTTCTCAGGAAGGTCAGGCACAAACCGGCAGCAGTTCTGATTCCATTACGGTTATGATCCCCGAGTGGGCAGTTCCCTCAGATGAACTTCTAAAAGAATTTACCGACCAAAGCGGAATAAATGTTAATATCAGTCAAGTTGACTGGGATGCTATAAGGGATAAGATTTCTATAGCTGCAAGCGGCGGTGAGGCAAGTGCCGATGTAGTTGAGGTTGACTGGTCATGGGTCGGTGAGTTCGGTGAAGCCGACTGGCTTGAACCGCTTGAGGTCGATGCCGAGCTTAAAGCCGACATGCCTACTATTTCAACCTTTTCTATAGGTGATAAGGTGCTTGCTATGCCTTATTCTAATGATTACAGAATAGCTTATTACAACACCAAGCATTTTGCCGATGCAGGCATTACAGAAGCACCTAAGACTTATAATGAGGTTTATGAGGCGGTCAAGGCTATAAAGGCGGCAGGTGTTGCAGAGCATCCATATCCGCTTGTACTTAGCGCTGAGGAAAAGGCAAGTACCGGACTTATCTGGACTGCCTATACTATGAATGATGTGGTATTCAATGATGACGGCACCTTAAATGAATCTTCTGTAAAGGATGCTTTGAACTTTTATGATAAGCTTATCAAAGAAGAATTGGTTGATCCGGCTGACAAGACCGCAGACGGTGGAAAGACCTACACAAGGCTTACTGAAGGCAGCGCAAGTTTCATGACAGGACCGAGCTCTTATATAAGTAATGTTCAAAACCCTGAAAAGAGCAAAGTTGTGGGTGAGGTGACTCCTATACTTATGCCGGGACTTAGTGATAATGCACATTATACCATGGCTCTTCCCGAGGCTCTTGGAATTACAAAGTTTTCAAAGAACAAGGAAGCTGCAAGGAAGTTTATTGACTGGTATACCTCTGCCGAAGTTCAGGAGAAGCTTAATGAGGAGCTTGGTAATCTTCCGACAAGAAACTCTGTTTTAGAAAAGCTTGTAGCAGACGGCAAGATTGAAAATCCGGGTGCTATGATAGAGCAGGCTAAGCTTATAAGCTCTCCTTTCCCGGGCGGTGTGCCGGTATACTATAATGAAATGAGCAATGCCATCTATAATGCGGTAAATGGTTTGGCTCTTGGGAATTTGAGTGTTGATGAGGCATTTACTCAGATGGATGAGAAGATCAAGGCGCTTATAGCGGATAATGAGTAGTTGGGTATTAGGGGGATTTAATACTGTGCTGCTTAGTTTATAAATTATAGGATTTATGAACTATAAGATTTACGAAACTACTTTGTATAAGGATTTACTAAACTACCCTGCATAGGGTTTTACAAAACTACCTTGTATTTTAATCATACTCGCAGACCTTTCAAAAAAACTTCGACAAATTTTCACAGACTGCAAAACTCGCTTGCTCGCTACTTCGTAGCGAGCTGACGCTTTGGACATCCTCGTCTGTGAAATTTGTAACTCGTTTTTTTAAAGGTCTAAACGCTAAAAAGATTGAAATACAAGGTAGTTTCTATACCCACCCGAAAAGTAATGGTGATATGAGTTAAATAAGATGTATATTCTTGCACCATAGTGTATAAATCATAGGATTTTTATTATATAATGCATACAGTAATACTAAAAGAACTGATAATACTGATATTTTTAATCTAAATTTATAAGATTAGTGGGGTTTATATAAGTCGGAGCAAATATTAAATATTCCTAATACCAAGGGGAGATGAAGTTGAATGATGTTCTTATTCTAAACTTATAAGATTAATGGAGGGGGGGTGTATAAACCGGTTCAAATATTTAATACACCTATTATCAGCTTCTATAAATGAATTTTACAAAGGAGTAAACTATGGCATTATTTGATTTTTTTGAAAAGAAATATACTGATTGGACTCTTGATGTTGACGGCAAGGAACAAGAGAATGTTACAATTGAAGCTATAAAAAATCACCTTACAGCAATCTGTAACGGTGACAAAGACTTTTTAATTTTAACTCCTTCACATCCGCTTCCAGTACCTCAAATGCAACGTGTGTCTAATTTTGTACAACTGTGTCAAGATAAGGAAGCCGGTTTTTTTCACTTTGAAGTAAGCACAATTAAAACCGACCGGGAAGAAAATATCATAATCTACGGAAAGGACGGTTTTGACAGTGAGTCGGTTCTTGAAATAATTAATAAGCTTTTGGAAGAAGATCTGCTACCGGATATAAAGGACTGGGAAGTTGCCGTTGAACTGTAATCTTGATTAAGTATTCAAAGAGCAGAGACTCAAGACTATAGCTTTATACGCTCCGAGCCTCCTGCCTACGCTTGGATTTGTTTGAGTGACATAGTTTAGGAGTCCTTGTCGTTCTCTGTACATAGAGATGTATTTATAAATTATACTGTCCCTTCATTAGTTGAACGGACTAACATCTGTATTTGTCGTAAGGAGAGATACAATAATTTGCGTCGATACAAAATCAAAATAAAACCTGTAGTAATAAGAATATAATATGAAACTATAAGAGAAAGGCGAAAGTTCTAACAAAATGAAATATATCTGTTTGCTTCGAGGAGTAAATGTCGGCGGAAAAAACAAGGTATCCATGGGGGAACTTAAAACAAAACTTACCGAGATAGGTTATAAGGATGTGCTTACCTATGTAAACAGCGGAAATATAGTATTTGATGCAGATGATGATAGCAAAACCGTTAAAATCAAAGTAAACAAAATACTAAAGGATTTTTTGTTTGATATAAAAAATGTAATACTTACACGGGAAGAATATCTTGAAGATGCCTTAAACCTTCCTGCATGGTGGAATGAGCCTCTTGCCGGAAAAGATGTGCTTTTTTACACAGATGAAGTTGATTATGAGGAAATGAAAACTTGTATCAATAAAATGCCTCTTAATGATGAAGTTGTTTATTTTGGAAAAAAGGCTGTATTTTGGGGCAAATATACAGAAAAAGAGTATTTAAAGACTTCTTATCACAAACTGCTGATGAAGGAAAGTTTTTATCCTTTTATTACAATAAGAAACGACAAGACTTTTAAAAAACTTGAGGAAATGTTGAGGTAAAACCTTAATTTAAAACAGATACAACTATGAAAAAAGAAAGATTCGCTTATACTTTATTACTTCCTATAATTTTAATAATGCTTGCCTTGGTTATTTACCCTATTATAGTTACATTTTCATATAGCTTAAAAAAATGGAAACTAAGCAAGCCCAATTCGATAAAGTTCATAGGAATAAAAAACTATATTAATATATTAAGTTCAAAATCATTTCATGACAGTCTTTTTAACACTGTTTTTATATTGCTTTTAGTGGTTATTTTTACAACTGTCATTTCAATATTGGTGGCTTTGTTCCTTAATGTCAAGGTGAAATTTTCAGGGCTGCTGCTTGCAATTTCCATTATTCCTTGGGCTGTTCCGCCATTTGTGACCGCCCTGCTTTGGAAGTTTGTTTTTTATTCGGGCTACGGCTTTTTTAATAAACTTTTACTAAACTTACATCTTATAGATACTCCGATATCTTGGCTTGATAAAAGAATAAGTTTACTTATTATAGTTTCCTTTGTCGTATCCTACAGGCTTATACCCTTTATGAGTTTGATTTGTCTTTCAGGAAGACAGTCTATAAATGAAAGTCTTATAGAAGCGGCTAAAATAGACGGTGCAAGTAAATGGCAAGTATTCATAAAAATAATACTTCCGCTTATACTGCCTT
>ERZ773009.1960-NODE-1960-length-13578-cov-13.376100_pt1 | contig 13578 bp, 15 predicted proteins | sample MGYA00580663_ERZ773009 | MGnify/ENA primary metagenome ERZ773009 (study PRJEB29015, sample SAMEA2737969) | human oral metagenome | biome: human oral; feature: human-associated habitat; material: dental | place: China | collected 2026 ... | reverse complement strand
ACCGCATACTTCTTCAGCATTCCGCCTGCACTCCTTCGCTTGAAAACCAATTCTTACATCCCTAGGTTCACAGTCCCAATTATAACATAAAAATTTTTCTAATGCTACAAATCCTTCATGGGGTATGAAGAATTTCCTTATGCAAGTATCCTTAATATGATTCATTTGCAGCCGCCTATGCAATCTGCTATGATGAGAACATAAGCATACTTCCTGCAAGCGAAGGAGGCCATTCTCCATGAAGACGCGAATAAAACTCCTGCTCTTCTCTCTCGTGCTGCTCGCAGCGGGAAGCGGCGCGTACCTCTATCATGCGCACGAATCCGCCATGCAGCACGAACGTGCAGCGCACCTCAAGCTCTCAGGCAACGTCGACATCCGCGAGGTCACACTCGCCTTCCGTCCGAGCGAACGTATCTCCGAAATCCTCGTGGACGAAGGCGACTCCGTCGAAGAAGGCCAGCTTCTCGCACGGCTCGATGCGGCGGAACTTGCACTGAACCTGCAAAAAGCAAAGGCGCAGACCAAGGCGCAGGAGGCCGTCTTGGAGAAGCTAAAAAACGGCACGCGCAGTGAAGAGATCCTCCAGGCGCAGGAAAACGTGCGCGCCGCAGCGGCCGCTTCCGCCAACGCCAGGGGCATCTACGCACGCATGTTGGAAATCTACGAGACGAGCGAGGGCATCAGCCTGCAGGAGCTCGACAACGCGCGCGCCGCAGCCGATTCCGCCGAAGCGAAGACGAGAGCCGCCGAAGCTGCGCTCGAAGAAGCGCGTACAGGCGCACGAGGCGAGGACATCCAACAGGCGGAAGCGACGCTTGCCGCACTCCGCGCAGAAGAGGAGCGCCTCGCCCACCTGCTCACGCAGTACGAGCTTCGTGCGCCGTCGGCGGGCGTCATCCGCTCGCGCCTCCTCGAAGTCGGCGACATGGCTTCGCCCGCCATGCCTGTCTTCAAGCTCTCCCTCATCGAGCGCAAGCAGGTGCGCGTCTATGTATCGGAAGCCGATCTCAGCCGCATCCACGAAGGACAGAAGGCGCTCATCACGACGACGAGTGAAGCCGACAAGCCGCTCACCGGGACGGTCGGCTTCATTGCATCAACGGCGGAGTTCACGCCCAAGACGGTCGAGACCGAGGATCTTCGGACATCCCTCGTCTACGAAGTGCGCATCTCGGTCGACGATCCCGACAACCGCCTGCGCCTCGGCATGCCCGTGAATGCGCGGATAGACCTATGAGGGGCAAAAATGCGCCCGCCGTAGAGGCCACGGCACTCGTCAAGACCTTCACGCCGAAGAACGCCCGCACCGTCACGGCGCTCAGAGGTCTTGACTTCTCGGTGTCCGCAGGCGAGCTCACGGCGCTCGTCGGCCCGGACGGCGCGGGCAAGACGACACTGCTGCGGCTCATCGCGGGGCTGCTCGACAAGACGGCGGGCGATCTCCTCGTCCTCGGACACGATGTCGCGAAAGAGCCGCAGAAGGTGCAGAGCCGCCTCAGCTACATGCCGCAGAAGTTCGGTCTCTACGAAGATCTGACCGTCGAGGAAAACATGCAGCTCTACGCCGATCTGCACGGCATAGAGCAAGAGGAGCGGCACACGCGCTTCCCGCGCCTCCTGCACATGACGGGGCTCGCTCCGTTCACCGGTCGGCTCGCGGGCAATCTTTCGGGCGGCATGAAGCAGAAGCTCGGGCTCCTCTGCACCCTCGTGCGCTCGCCCGACCTCCTGCTGCTCGACGAGCCGACCGCCGGCGTCGACCCCCTGTCGAGGCGCGAACTGTGGGAAATCCTCCAAGAGCAGGCGAGAGAAGCCGGCCTTTCCGTTCTCTGCGCGACCGCCTACATGTCGGAGGCGGCTCTTTGTCAGAAGGTCATCCTCCTCGATCGCGGGCGCATCCTCGCCGCCGGGACTCCCGACGAGGTGCGCCGCCCCCTGCACAGCATATTCGGCACATCGCCTGCAAGCGCGGCACAGGCGCAGTCGGAAGACGCCGCTTCGGGAGAAAAGCGCTCCGCCATCATCGAGGTGCGCGACCTCGTAAAAAAATTCGGCGACTTCACGGCCGTCAACAACACCTCGTTCCAAGTGTATAAAGGAGAAGTCTTCGGCCTCCTCGGACCGAACGGCGCAGGCAAGACCACGACCTTCCGCATGCTTTGCGGACTCTTGCCCGCGACATCGGGCAAGCTGCGCGTGGCGGGCGTCGACCTCGCGCGCGCACGCACGGAGGCTCGCGCACAGATCGGCTACGTCGCGCAGAAGTTCTCCCTCTATCAGAACCTCACGGCACTCGAAAACCTGCGCTTCTTCGGCGGCATTTACGGGCTTCGTCCCAAGGCTCTTGCCGCACGCATCGAAGCCGTCCTCGCCGAATTCGATCTGAAAGAGCGCAAAAACGACCGCGCGGGCGATCTTCCCGGCGGCTACAAGCAGCGGCTCGCCATGGCAGCGGCGCTTCTGCACGAGCCGCCGCTCCTCTTCCTCGACGAGCCGACGAGCGGCATCGACCCGCGTGCGCGCCGCCTCTTCTGGCAGAAGATCGACGCGCTTTCAAAGAGGGGCACGACGGTCATCATCACGACGCACTTCATGGAGGAAGCCGAATACTGCACGCGCATCCTCATCCAAGATCACGGCACGATGCTCGTCCTAGGCAGCCCCGCTGAGATCCGCGCGCGCATGAAGATGCCCGCTGCCGACATGAACGACGTCTTCATCCGCATCGTGGAAGAAGCGCGCAGACGGGAGGAGGCAATAAGATGAATCTCCGTGCTTTTCTTCGGCGGCTCTTCGCCCTCACGCGCAAGGAATTTCAGCAGATGAAACGCGACCGAGGCAGCATCCTGCTCGGCGTCGTCCTGCCGCTCGCCCTCATCCTCATCATCGGCTACGGCCTGTCGCTCGACGTGAAAAACGTGCGCACCGCCGTCGCCCTGGAAGACAGCTCGCCCACGGCGCGCGCCGCCGTCCGTTTTCTTGACGGCAGCGACTATTTCGCCCCTGCCTACGTTCACTCGAAACAGGAAGCGGAAGCGATGATGCGGCGCGGCGAAGTCGACGCCGTCCTCATCATCCCCACGGATTTCAGCCGCAATCTCCCTCGCGGCACGGCCAGAATCGAGCTGCTGCTGAACGGCATCGAGGCGACGACTGCCGCCTCGGCGCAGGGCTACTTCGAGTCGGTCGTGCTGAAAAAAGCGGCAGAAAGCGCCTTGGCGAAACAAAACGTCGGGCGCGCCGAAATCGTCAGCCGCGTCTGGTTCAACGACGCCAACACGAGCACATGGTTTTTCGTTCCAGGCCTCTTGATGCTCGTCCTGACCATCGTCGGCGTCTTCCTCACCTCCGTCGTCATGGCGCGCGAATGGGAGCGCGGCACGTTCGAATCGCTCTTCGTCACGCCCGTGCAGCGCCTCGAACTCATTCTCGCCAAGATGATTCCCTACTTCCTCGTCGCCATGACGGGCATGATCCTGTGCCTTATCACCGGACACCTGCTCTACGAGCTTCCCATGCGCGGCTCCCTCATCTTGATTCTCGGCACGACGATGCTTTACCTCGTCATGGCACTCGGTCTCGGACTCGTGATTTCCGCCATGACGAAGAATCAATTTCTCGCATGCCAGATGGCGCTTCTTCTAAGTTTCCTGCCCACGATCATGCTGTCGGGCTTCCTCTACGATCTGCATACGGCACCGCTCGGCATCCGCATCATCAGCCGTTTCCTGCCCATGCCCTACTTCCTGCAAATGTTGAAGTCCCTGCTGCTCACGGGAAATTATTGGCCGCTCATCATCAAAAACACAGCCGTGCTTGCGGGCTTTGCCGCACTCTTCGTCGGCGCTGCCTTTCATCTGACGCGAAAGAAGGTGGGAGAATGAACATGCAGCGCATCCGCATCTTCTTCACACATCTCTACTACCTCGGGCACAAGGAGCTCCTGGCCATTTTGAAAGATCCGCGCATGCGCATCGCACTCATCATGCCCGTCTTCACCCAGGGGCTGCTCTTCGGCTACGTCGCCAACTACAATCTCGACTCCGTACCCTACGCCGTCGTCGACGCTTCGAGAAGTGAAGCCTCGCAGAGCCTGCTCGCGCACTTCGACGGCTCGCCCGCATTTTCGCGCACGGCGACGCTTGCCGTCCCTGCCGAGATTGAGCCTTTGATCAACTCCGAGACCATTCTCATGGCGCTCATCATCCCCGCCGACTTTGAAGTGCGTCTCGCACGCGGCGAGACCGCCCCCGTCGAGGTCATCACCGACGGCCGCAACGCGCTCACATCGACGCTCGCCACAGGCTATGCAGCAGCCATCATCGCGCGCTGGAACGCAGAGAGACTGCATGCCGCGCCCGCCATCACACTGACGAGCCGCACATGGTATAACGAGAACCAGATCACGCGCTGGACCTTCCTGCCGAGCATCATCGCCATGATCTCCTTCGTGCAGGTCATCATGCTCGCCGGACTCTCCATCGCCCGAGAGCGCGAACAGGGCACCTTCGATCAGCTTCTCGTCACGCCGCTCGCCCCCGTGGAGATCCTCATCGGCAAGGCGCTTCCGCCCATGCTCATCGGACTTGTGCAGAGCACGCTTCTCCTGCTCATTTCCCTCTTTTGGTTCGAGATTCCGTTTGCCGGCTCCTTCCTTACGCTCTATCTGACGCTCTTCCTCTTCATCCTCAGCTCGACGGGCATCGGGCTGTGCGTCTCCGCCATCGCACGCAGCATGCAGCAAGTCCTCGTCTACCTCTTCGTCCTCCTGCTGCCGCTCGCCCTTCTCTCAGGGATCGCAACGCCCGTCGCCAACATGCCGCGCATCCTGCAGATCCTCACCTACATCGACCCTCTGCGCTTCGCCGTCGAGGCCGTGCGGCGCGTCTACCTGGAAGGCGCCGTCGCCGCCGACCTCATCGGCGACTACATCCCCCTGCTCCTCATCGCCGCCTTCACGCTGCCCCTCGCCATGCGGCTCTTTCGCAAGCGTACAATATAAAAAAGATTGCCGCAATCCAACAACTGCGGCAATCTTTTTTCTTCCCTCTGTTTCAGAACATCTCGCCCTCGGCAATCTTTTCCAGAATCTCCTTCGAAGGGATGAAGAAGAGCTGGCCTTTCTCCGCCGTCGAATATTCGAGGAGCCGGTCGTTCTTCGTGAACATATTCGTGAGCATTTGCCGCGTCACATCCCAGTAGCGCGCATAGCCGATGAAGTATGTGCCGCGGATGCCCTCGCCGGGATTGGCGAAGACGACGTTCATGCGCACGATCTTGTGCTCCTCATCGTCGCGGTTGTCCTGCGAGATGATGTTGTGCGCGCGCGGATCCTTCTCCTCGTCCTCCAGCTCGATGTCGCTGTACTTCCTGCGGCCGATGTACTTCTCCTGCACCTCGGTCGGCAGCGCCCGCCAGGCGTCGAGGTCATGCACATACTTCTGCGCGAAGGCATACGAGCCGTTGATGAAATCGGGATCCTCTTCGCCGATGATCGCCCATTCCTTCGCCTCTTCGCCGACGGGATTTTCCGTGCCGTCAATAAAGTCGATGATCGCCCTGCCCTCATGATAGTGAAAGCCGTGCGTCTCATCGACGACATCGACGATCGGGCGCAAGAAGCCCATGATCTGATCGACGACGAGGTACGACGTCGCCGCCTGGCTCGCGCGGACGTGCAGGAAGAGATCCGCCTTCGTCGCCGGCGCCGTGTGCTGATCGCCCTGGATGCCCTGGAAGTCCTCCAGTTCCCTCGGCTTCTTCGCCTTGGGGAAGAGGTACTGCCACGCCTGATTGCTGAAACCCAGCGCGAGCTTCACCGTCTCCGGCGCCACGCGGATATTCATCGAGCGCTGGATGGCGGCGATGCGGTCTGCCATGTCGGCGATGACCTCACACTCCTTTTCCCGATCTTCCCTCTTCAACGAAAGCATCAGGAAGATGACGCTTTCCCCTGCATCCTTGAATACATCCTGTGCCAGATTCGCATTGACTTCCATGATGATCCTCTCTTTCTTCGCTGTTTTCTGCAGGCAGCCGCATCGTCCCTTTTCCCGGATGCCCGCCAGCTGCCCGCCGACGCTTTCATTCTAGCCCTTTTAGGAAGAATGTCAAGAGCACTTCTCACCCGTATATATGTCACGCCTTCCCCGGCTGCAAGGCACTGCAGCACCGTGCGCAAGGGGCGCGCCGGCTCATGCGAGATTGCGCTTCGCCCACGCCGCGACCGCAGCTTCCGACTGCACCGCCTCCGCGCCATGGACTGCCAGCCCTTCGCCTACGACTGCACCCACACAGTAGCTTTGGAGCGCCGAAGCACTGCCCGCAAGCCCCGAGCCCTCATGCGTCATAACGGGAAACACGCGCTTGCCATAGAAGTCGAGCTCTTTCAGCTGGGTGACGATCGCCATCGGATATGTACCCCACCAGCAAGGCCCCGCCACGACGATGTTGTCGTAGTCCGCGACCGAAGACAACATCCGCACCAGCTCCGGCAGCGTGCCCGCGCGCAGCTCCGCCTTCGCCTCCTCCGTACATGCCTCATAGTCTGCCGCATACGCCTTCTTCGTCTCAACCTCGAAGAGGTCGGCGTCCACCGCCTTTTTGATGAACTCGACGACGATCTCCGTATTTCCCTTCATCAGGTTTTCAATCCTGCCGTTGACGTAATTCTCGCCCTTGCGAGAATAATAGATAACCACGGTCTTTGCCATTTCACTCGCTCCTTTTCCGAAGATATTCATTTTCTCTTACTAACCATTTCTGTATCTTGCGCTTTGAACCAATCTTCAAGTCAAACGTCACATCCTTAAGGAAGCATGTCGTCGAGCAGCGCGGCGAGAGCTTCTGGCGTTTCCTGAAAACCCTTCCTGTACCAGTCCGCTTTCATCTGGTAGAGGCCGCCGATCAGGAACGACTTCACCAAATCGAACTCGCGCGCCGAGAGCGCCGCGAAATGCGGGCGCAGGATGTCGAGCTTCTCGCGCATGATTTCTCCGTAGCGCGCGATGAGCCACGATTCGACGTGCCCTTCGCAGACGATGCGCAAAAAATCCGCATTCTCGCGCCAGAAGGAAAGATACGTTACAAAGATCTCGCGGCGCGTCGGCTGCTGCAAGCTTTGCAGACGCTCGGTCACGCCGTCGGCGATCCTCTGCAGCATGGCGGCAAGGATCTCGTCCTTCGAGCGAAAATGGCGGTAGAATGTCTGACGCGACACGTCCGCCTCCTGCACGATGCGCAGGATCGTGATCTCGCCGTAGGGCGTCGTGCGCGTGAGCGCGGCGAAGGCGTCGAGAATCATCCGACGGTAGCGCAGCGCGATGGGATTGGCGGTTTCCTGCATAAATCCACTCCTTTCCTATCCTCCATTATAAGCCTTCTTTCAACATGTTACAAGAGTAACACTCCGTACAAGCCCATCTGTGACAAAGCGCCGCCTTTGTATCACTTGCTCGCATACCATTGACACATGTAACACCTTGCCGCTATAATAAAGTCAAGATGTTACATGTGTAACACGAACAAAGGAGGATTCTCATGCTGACATTGCTGACTCTCGCATTCGGTTTCTATTGGAGCTCGCGCAGGTCGAGCATGACCTGCTTGAAGCGCGCGCTGTGTACCGCACGGTCAAGCGCATCTTTCTGCTGAACGGCGACGCTTTTTCGCTGGGCTTTTCGCGCCTTGAGGCCATCGGCAAGAAGATCATCGAGATCTTCCCCGAGATCGAGACGATCGCTTCCTATGCCTCCATCGAGAGCATCGCGCGCAAGACGGACGAGGAACTGCAGGAGCTTCGCCGCCTGCGTTTCAACGGCATGAACGTCGGCCTCGAATCGGGACATGCGGAAACGCTCGCGCTCCTCGGCAAGAACTACACGCCCGAGAAAGCGGCGAGCGAACTTCTGCGGCTCAAGTCCTTCGGCTACGAATTCTGTCTGAACATCATCGTGGGCGGCGGCGGCACGAAGTACACAGTCGAGCACGCCGCCGCGAGCGCGCGGCTCATCAACAAGGTTCAGCCGTGGATGATCTTCCTCGCGACGCTCTTCTTGACGGAAGGAAGCCCCCTTTACGCAATGGCGCAGGCGGGCGAGTTCGAGGAGAACACGGCGGGCGACAACCTGCTCGAAGAGGAGCGGCTGCTGCGCGCCTTGGAACTTAAGCGCACCTTCCTGCTCGGCATGCACACGAGCAACGCCGTCCCCCTGGCGGGCTACCTGCCCGAAGACAAAGAACGCCTACTGACGTCGCTTTCTACAACACAGCGATCTCCGTAACGCACATGGATCTCACCGCCGTTGCGCACGGCCTCGGCACATGCTGGATCGGCATGTTCGACAAGGAAAAAGTGCGTGAAATCCTCGGCATCGACGCGCGTTTCGGCATCGTCTGCGCCCTGCAGATCGGCTGCGCCTTGCAGTCCCCGCCGCCGCGCCCGCGCCTTTCGATGGACAACATTGTTTTGCAGCGTTTCTGATACGCTGCATTTAATAAGTATCTCACAGAAGCAAGAAAGGAAGATTTCCATGACAGAATCCATCAAGACCCCCATGCCCGATACGGCGGAGTGGAACGCCTTTTTCCCCTCGCCCTACTCCCTTTCCGTCTACACCGCCGCAAAGACCGACTTCGACGGCGTAAAGTACGATTCGCGCTACGGCGGCAAGAAGAAGGTGCTTGTCATTCTTTCGGATGAGCGCTACCTTGCGATGGAAAATGGCAAACTTTTTTCGACCGGCAGCCACCCCGTCGAGACGCTTCTGCCGATGATGCACCTCGCTGCGGCGGGTTTCTCGTTCGACATCGCGACGCTTTCGGGCAGGCGCGCCAAATTCGAGCAATGGGCGATGCCCTTGGGCGACGACGCCGTCATGGCCTTCTACGAAGAAGTCCTGCCGCAGATGGAAGAGCCGCAGAAGCTTGAAGAAACGCTCAAAGCCATAACGGAAGCGGCGGATGTTCCCTACACTGCCGTCTTTATTCCCGGCGGTCACGGCGTGCTCAACGCCATCCCCGAAAGCCGCGAGGTGCATGACGTCCTGCACTGGGCGCTCGCCAACAAGGTGTTCATCATCAGCCTGTGCCACGGTCCCGCCTCGCTTCTCGCGGCGAACGATGCGAAGGGCTTCCCCTTCGCCGGCTATGAGCTCTGCGTATTCCCCGACAGCCTTGACGAAGGCGCGAACATCGCCATCGGCTACATGCCGGGACGCTTGAAGAAGCTCGTCGGCAAGAACCTCGCGGCGCTCGGCGTGAAGATCCTCAACTCCGACATCACCGGCAAGGTGCATCGCGACCGCACGCTCCTGACGGGAGACAGCCCGCTCGCCTCCAATGCCCTCGGCAAACTGGCAGCAGAAACTTTGCTCGCAGAAGTCAAGTAAATCCATCGAAGGAAAGAGGCGATAGCCATGAAAGCTGTTTTAATCGGCGCGACGGGCGCGGTCGGCAAGGACTTGCTGCAGGCGCTTCTTGAGAATGCGCGCTATACGGAGGTCGTCGCCTTTGCGCGGCGCGCGCTCGGCGTACAGCACGAAAAGCTCCGGGAGCATACGATCGACTTCGAGACGCCTGCGGCCTGGCAAGATCTCGTGAAAGGCGACGTCCTCTTTTCGACGCTCGGCACCTCACTCAAGCAGGCAGGCTCCAAGGAAGCGCAGCGCCATATCGACTACGATTACCAGCTCGCCTTCGCCAAAGCCGCCAGGGCGAACGGCGTGAAGAGCCTCGTGCTGCTATCTTCCATAGGCGCGGACAGCAAGTCGAGCATCTTCTATCTGCGCCTGAAGGGCGAGCTCGACGACGCCGTTCAGGGTCTTGGCTTCGATTCGCTGACCATCGTGCGTCCGCCGAGCCTCATACGCGCGAAAAGCAAGCGCTTTGGCGAGACAGCCTCCGTCAAGTTCCTTCAGGCCGCCAATGCCATTGGCCTCGCAAAGCGGCTCGCGCCGATGGAAACCGTCGTCGTCGCGCGCTCGATGGCCGCGCTGGGCGCGGATTCCGCGAGCGGCACAAGAATCATCGAAGGGCAGGATGTCCGCGATTTCGCGTAAAAAAGATGCCCCATAAGCCATCCATGCGGCTTATGGGGCGTCTTTGTCTTATTTGGGAGCACTATGCCCATCCAGCTATACGTTGCTCAATCGCTATTCTCATGCGCAGCTGCACGCAGATAGTCAAGTTTATTCGTATTTCTTCGCTCTACGACAGATTGAAACTTCGACTGCGGCATATAGTATTCGTCCGTATCCTTCTTATAGCGGAACACGACGGTATGCTGCGGCTCTACCGTCATCGCACCGTCGCTGCTGTTCCACCAAACAGAAAACGAGAGGAAGGCAAAGTCTTCGTAGTCCTCGCCCTCGCTCATGATGTACGCCGAACTCACATCCGCCACCGATTTCACATGAGAGCCGCAGTCCCAGATGATGAAGTTCGGATCGCCGTCGTAGCTGTAGATGCCGGGAGCTACATCGGCTTCAGGCACGCTAGCATAAACTGCCGGCACGGAGATGAATGCCGCAAAGCAAAATGTAAAAACGGCGGCAAAAGCTTTCCTGCTAAGGTTCATACAAATCCCACCTTTTCCCGAAAATCTCTTATGAGCCACTGACTCAAATCGCATTTAGATTCACCTCAGGATCATAAACATCCAAAATGCGAATCTGCTTGATCACCTGCTGCTGATCCACCTCGATGCTCAGAATACGCTGGAACGGTTGCCCCTTGATCCCCGATGTTCCCCACAAATGAGGTGAACCATAATGATTGGAATTAATTTTTTTCAAATCACTGAACACAGCCAGTGCCTCTGTGATGTGCATACCAACATGGATACCGCTCGGCATGGAAATCGCAGGATTCGTCGTCACGATATTCAAGACATACGTATGATCTGTATCAAATTTTCTCCCGAAGTAAGACATAGAATATCCTGTGCCATAGTACACGATCTTCGTATCACCCCACGCATTGCCCGGAACTTCTTCTTCCCTATCAGGCGCTCCATAAACATTTCTTACATCACTTTCCGTCGAGCTCGGGTATATACCGCCCAGAGCCATGTCTTCAATTTGAATGGAACGAGGTGCCGCGTCCGCTCCCATCGCATCGAACAAGACAAACATACATACCAACAATGGAAAAATAAGTTTTTTTAGTACCACCTTCAGTCTCCTCCTCTCGTCACAAAATAAACTGACTCAAATCGCGGTTGACGGCGATGTCCTTGAGCTTCTTGTCGACGTAGGCGGCATCGACGCGGACTTCCTTTTCTTCCATCTCGGGAGCGTCGAAGGAGAGATCCTCCAAGAGCTTTTCCAAGATCGTATGCAGGCGGCGCGCGCCGATGTTCTCGGTCTGGGCGTTGACGTCGCAGGCGAGCTGCGCGAGGCGCTCGATGGCGTCGTCCGCAAAGTCGAGCGCGATCCCCTCGGTCGCGAGAAGCGCCTTGTACTGCTTCAAAAGAGCGTTCTGCGGCTCGGTCAGGATGCGCTGGAAGTCTTCCTTCTGCAGCGACTTCAGCTCGACGCGAATCGGGAAGCGTCCCTGCAGCTCCGGAATGAGATCGGACGGCTTCGCCGTGTGGAAGGCGCCCGCCGCGATGAAGAGGATGTGGTCGGTCTTTACAGGGCCGTACTTCGTCATGACGGTCGAGCCTTCGACAATCGGCAGGATGTCGCGCTGCACGCCTTCACGCGAAACATCGGGACCCGAGCCCTGCCCCTTGACGGCGACCTTGTCGATCTCGTCGAGGAAGACGATGCCGCTCTTTTCCGCCGCGCGGATGGCAGCGTCCTTGACCTCCTCCATGTCGACGAGCTTCGCGGCTTCTTCCTGCTGGAAGAGCTTGCGCGCCGCCGCCACGGAGACCTTGCGCTTCTTCTGCTTCTTCGGCATGAGGTTCGCCATCATGTCCTGCAGATTGTCGCCCATGCTCTCAAGGCTTGAGCCTGCGAACATGCCGACCATCGGCTTGCCCGAGTCCTCGATCTCGATCTCGATGACTTCTTTTTCCAGCTCGCCCTTCGAGAGGCGCTTTCTGACCCACTCGCGCCCCGCCGCATACTTCGGCTCCTTATTTTCCTCCGACGATTCCTTTTCCTCGTCGTCAGAGCTGCCAAAAAGCTTGCCCAAGGGGTTCTGCGACTTCTTCGGCTGCGGCACGAATACATCGAGGATGCGCTCCTCGGCCAGCTCGGCTGCCCTTTCCTGCACCTTTTCCATGCGCTCCTGGCGCACCATGCGCACGGCCGTCTCGGCGAGGTCGCGCACGATGGACTCGACATCGCGCCCCACATAGCCGACTTCCGTGAACTTCGTCGCCTCGACCTTGATGAACGGCGCCTTGACGAGTCTCGCCAGACGACGCGCGATCTCGGTCTTGCCGACGCCCGTCGAACCGATCATCAGAATGTTTTTCGGTATGACATCGTCCTGCATGGCGACGTCAAGCTGTCGGCTGCGCCAGCGGTTTCTGAGCGCGATGGCGACGGCTCGCTTCGCTTCCTTCTGCCCGACGATGTAGCGGTCAAGTTCCTCGACGATCTGGCGCGGCGTCTGCTCGTTCAGCATGCTCTCTTCCATTTCGACCTTTTCCTGCAAGTCAATCCAGCTCCTCTACCTTGATGTTGTGATTCGTAAAGACGCATATATCGGCGGCGAGCGTCAGGGCTTCCTTGGCGATTTCCGCCGCTTCCATGTCCGTGTGCTTGACGAGGGCGCGCGCCGCCGCGAGCGCGTAGAAGCCGCCCGAGCCGATCGCCGCGACGTCGCCGTCCGGCTCAATGACCTCGCCGCCGCCCGAGATCATTAAGAGAGTCTCGGCATCGGCGACGAGAAGCAGCGCTTCGAGCTTTCGGAGCACGCGATCCGTGCGCCACTCCTTGGCAAGCTCGACCGAAGCGCGCATCAGATTGCCGTTGAATTCCTCCAGTTTCGCCTCAAACTTCTCGAAGAGCGTGAAGGCGTCGGCAACCGAGCCGGCGAAGCCCGCGACGACCTTGCCGTGGTAAAGGCGGCGCACCTTGCGCGCCGTCGATTTCATGATGGCGCTCTGTCCGAACGTGACCTGCCCGTCGCCCGCGATCGCCGTCTTTCCCTTCTGGCGCACGGCGACGATGGTCGTCGCGTGAAATGTCTGTTCCATAGCTTGTCCTCCTACTCCATCTCGCCGCGAAAATCTTCAAGCGCGCAAAGCGCACGCTCGGCGAGCATTTCCTTCTTGCGCTTCTTGTCGCGGATGCGTCCCTCCAAGGGCGGCAGCAGCCCGAAGTTGACGTTCATCGGCTGGAAGTGACGCGAATCCGCCTCCGTGATGTAGGCAGCGAGTGCGCCGTGGCACGTCTCGCGCGGAAACACGAACGGCCTCTTCCCCTTTGCGAGCCGCGCGGCATTGATTCCTGCGACAAGACCCGAGGCCGCTGACTCGACGTAGCCCTCGACGCCCGTCATCTGTCCGGCGAAGAGAAGTTCCGCCTCCTTCTTGAGCTGATACGTCGGCGCGAGAAGGCGCGGCGAATCGATGTATGTGTTGCGGTGCATGACGCCGTAGCGCATGAACTCGGCATT
>ERZ773009.1959-NODE-1959-length-13586-cov-6.715690_pt1 | contig 13586 bp, 9 predicted proteins | sample MGYA00580663_ERZ773009 | MGnify/ENA primary metagenome ERZ773009 (study PRJEB29015, sample SAMEA2737969) | human oral metagenome | biome: human oral; feature: human-associated habitat; material: dental | place: China | collected 2026 ... | reverse complement strand
AGCCCCGTGCCAGCCGCGTCGCCGTCCAGGCGGGCTCTACCCTCCGTGTGCGCCCCACCGACCCCGGTGCCATGGGCTCGCTGCGCCGCCACCTGGCCCGCCTGGAGCGTGACGGCGTCGGGCTGCTGCGGGAGCAGGGCTACGGGCGTATCGCCGTGGGGCACCCGTTCCTGGGGCCGGGCCCGGACGTCATCCGGGCGCGCGTCCTCCGGCAGTCCGACTTCACCACGGAAGGGCAGGGACAATGAGCGTGACCCGCTACGAGGTGGACCTGCGTCTGGTCACCACCTCGCCCCTGCACTCCGGCGGGGCCGAGCACCAGGTCGACCGCTCCCCGTCCCGCCGCTCCCGGCCGGGACCGGGCCAGGAGGCGCCCCGGCGCGAGAGCGAGCCGCGGCGTTTCGTCCGCGACGGCTGCGGTCGTCCGGTCCTTCCCGGGCGCTCGGTCAAGGGCGCCCTGCGGGCCGCCTGGGTGAGGGCCTACGGTGGGCGGGCCGGTGGGGACGGCACGGAGCCAGCCGGTCTTGACCGGCTCCTGCCCCTGTGGGGCGGCCCGGAGCGTGCCGGTTCCCTGAGGGTCCACACGATCGCGCTCGACGGCGTGGAGATGGTGGAGCGGATGGGCAACGCCGTGGACCGCTACTGGGGCAGCGCCGGGGACACCGCCCTGTTCAGCCACGAGATCGTGCCCGCTGGTGTACCGCTCAGGCTGCACCTGTCCGGCCAGGTCGGCAGCGTCCACGACGACGGCGACCCCCAGGGCCTGGAGAGGCTGCTGGGCCAGGTCCTGGGGCTGCTCCAGGCCGGGCGGGTCAGCCTGGGCGGGCGCCAGAACGCCGGGTGGGGCGGGGTGCGGCTCAGTGACGCCGGGACGAGGAGCGTGGACGTCGCCCGCTACCGCCTGGACGGCCCCGACGGCCTGCTCGCCCTCCTTGACGGCAGGGACGGCACCGTGGCCGTCCCCCTGGTGGCGCCGCCCGACCCGGGGCAGCTCACCGTGACCGTGACCTGGGACAGCCCCACCGGCATCCTGGTGGCCGAGCCCCGGGACAAGGAGCAGAGGGGCGACCATGAGACCGTGGACACCCTCCCCCTGCGGACACGCTCCCGCAAGGGCCGCGACCCCCAGGACGCCGGCACCCTGGTCCTGCCCGGCAGCTCCGTGCGCGGCGCCCTGCGCAGCCGGGCCAGCCGGATCGCACGCACCGTCCTGCTGGCCGGTCAGCAGCTCCCGGGGCAGGCGGACTGGTCCACCACCGGCGTCCACGACCAGCTGGCCGAGGACCCGCCGCTGGTGCACGCCCTCTTTGGCAGCACCGAGCGCCGCGGTGCGCTGCGCGTCCTGGACACCCTCGCCCTGGGGCGGACGCAGACGCTCAAACGCACCCACAACACCGGTGACAGGTGGACCGGGGGCGTGATCGACGGCGGCCTGTACGCCGAGCAGGTGCCCGCCCCCACCACGCGGTGGGACAGCATCACCCTGGTGGTGGACCTGGCGCGCCTGGGTGGCCCGGGCCGACGTCGGGCCGCGCTGTGCCTGCTGGGGCTGGTCCTGGCCGAGCTGGCCACCGGCACCCTGCCCCTGGGCAGCCGGGGCACGCGCGGACTGGGGGAGGTCAGGGTCAGGGCCCTGAGCCTGACCGGTGACACCAGCCTGCTGGGCGGGCCCTGGGAGATCCGGGCGGGGGCCGAGGGCGGCACCGGCGTCGCCCGCGACCTCCTGGCCCGCCTGCGCACCCTGAACGACGAGGTCGGCGGCGCGGGCTGGACGGACTACCTCGTGGACGCGCCGCGCACGGCACAGGACGGTGAGTGAGATGACGCAGGAGCAGGATGCCGGGCACACCGGCCTGTTCGCCCAGGACATTAGACAGGCCCGGGACCTGGCCCAGGAGCTGGGCAGGTCCCCGGACCTGCCCGCCCTGGAGGAGGGTGCCTGGGGCGTGGAGGTGGACGAGGCCGCCACCCTGGACCACGTGCTGGGACGCCTGGGGACCGGGGAGTGGACGGGACTGGCGTTCACCACCCGGGGCACCCGCGTCTTGAGGACCGTGGCGCCGGACGGCCTGGGGGACACCGCCGGCGCCGTGGTGGAGCGGGACACCGTCTACGAGCTGCGGCTCTGGCAGCCCGACGGCGGGCCGGAGCCGGGGGTGGCGGCCCACGAGCTGCGCTGGCTCAACGGGTCGGGGTGCGCCGAGATCCGGGTGTACACCTCCCCCAGGGCCGACGGCGCCCCTGCCGGGGCGGGTACCGGCGCGAGGGAGGCGGCGCCCCCCGGCCTGCCCCCGGAGAGCTGCTGGTACCGCCGGAACCGCTACCTGGAGCACCGCAGCGCCTCCCGCTCCGGCGCAGCCGGCCGTATGACGGCCCTGGAGGTTTTCACCAGGGAGCCGGTCTACGGGAACACAGTCTTTACCGACGAGATCCTGACAGGAAGGTGGACGTGAGATGGGTGAGTTCCACTCCGCCGTCAACCGGATCCCGGTCCTGCGGCGGGCGGCGGCACGGCTCGTTGACGGCGGCAGGCTCCCCGCCGCCCTCTTTACCGACCACGAGGCCCCCGGGCACGACCACCTCCACCCCCGCAGGTGGTCGGGGACCATCGACCTGCGTATGACGCTCATGACCCCGCTCGTCCTGGGTGAGCAGGATGCGTCACCCGACGGCAGGCAGGCGGGCACCGTCCGCCTCCCCCGGGACACCAGCGGGGGCGTCGTGGTCCCGCCGACCATGGTCAAGGGCATGCTGTCGCGCGCCTACGAGGCCCTGACCGCCTCACGCTTCCGTGCCCTCCAGCCGCGTGCCGACCGCCTCACCTACCGCTCCGACGCCGCCGACTCCCTGCGGCTCGTGCCCCTGCGGGTGACCAGGGTCAACGAGGACGGCAGCCTGGAGGCCGAGCTGCTGGCCGGGTCGTCCACACAGACCGTCAGCCACGACGGCGAGAGGATCCCGGTCATGCGGGCGGCGGCCATGCAGACCGGCTACAAGGGCAGCGCGACCCTGGTCCTGGATGGCAGGGGGCGCAGGCTCACGGCCATGACCCACCACGGCAAGCAGCTGCGCTGCGACCTGGCCCTGTACGTGCACGGCAGCGGCAGGTACGCCTTCTGGCACGTGACCCACCTGGGGGTCGGGGAGGCGGAGCCGGAGGAGGCCTTTACCGTCGGTGGGGAGTCCGCGATCCCCAAGTACAGGAACGAGTACGACGTGACCGGGTACGTCTACCGGACCGCGAGCGACCAGGACGCGGAGCAGCCCTGGCTGCTGTACGAGAAGAAACGCTACGAACGGGTGTTCTTCACCACTGAGAAGGAGCCGCTGACCGTTACCATTACCCCCGAGGTGGCCAGGGGCTACACCATTGTGGCCAACAGCTACCGTGAGCAGCGCGAGGAGGAGGAACGCCGGCAGGTCAAGGCGGGCCGGACCCAGAGGGCCAACCGGGTGACCGACGAGGCCCTCGCTGGCAAGGAGGCGGGGCACCCGGGGCTCACCGAGGGCGACCTCGCCTACGCGCTGCTGGGAGAGGAGAGTTACCGGGAGGACAACACCCTCATCAGGGGCGTGGCGCACAAGGTGGTCCAGCTCGTCCCCACCATGATCGGACGACGCGCCTACGACTTCTCCCCCCAGGACCTGGGACGCGCCCAGGGGGTCCTCCCCCTGGCCTCCCGCCGTGAGGCCAGCGCGGCGGACCGGCTCTTTGGCTACGTCGTCCAGGACGCCCCGGAGGGGGCCGTCGGAGGCGACGTGGCCGCCAGGGGGCGGGTCGCCGTCGGGGTCGTGGACACGAGTCAGGCCCAGGTCACGCGCGGCAGGGGTGAGCTCCTGGCACCCCTCCTCAGCCCCAAGCCCGCCTCGGCACGGCGGTTCCTGACCGACTCCAGGACCGGCCGGACACCGGCCGACGGCGACCGCCCCCTGCCGCGCCCCAGGCTCTTTACCCCGGGCCAGTACCTGGGCCTGGCCGCCTACCCGGTCCACCGGGGCGTCCTGGGGAGGAAGGGGCTGCCGCAGGAGGCCACGAGCGTGCCGCCCCAGGAGGGGCTGGACGTCCCCGCGGACACGGTGCGCCTGCGCGTGCGCGACTGGCTGGAGACGGGCAGCGTCCTGACCTGCCAGCTGCGGGTGGACGACGTCGAGCCCGAGGAGCTCGCGGCGCTCCTGTGGCTGCTGGACCCCAGGAACCTCGTCCCGGCCTCCGAGCGCACCGGACAGGCCGCGGGCTTTATGCGCATGGGCCTGGGCAAGCCGCTGGGGCTGGGGGTGGTCAAGGTGGAGGTCCCCGAGGGCGGCGTGCGCGTCCACACCGGGCAGGCCCTGGCGGACGGCTACCGCAGCCTGGAGGGGTGCCTGGGGATGGTGCCCACGACCCCGCCCCCCACCCTGCCCGACGACGTCCTGGACATCCTGGACCGGCTCCCCTGGGTCAGGGCCATGCAGCGTGCGGCCTACGGCTACACCGACGGGATCCCCGTACGCTACATGAGCCTGAAGGAGAACCGGGCCAACAACCAGACCGAGGAGGGCAGGCCCAAGGAAGGACGCGGGCAGTCCCCCACACCACTGGCGGACCCCCCGAAGCCGCTCAGTATTGAGATCCCGGCCCGGCGACAGGGCAGGCAGGTCCCGGGCCCGCCGCAGCGGCGCGGAGGCTACGGGGGCCGTGGGGGCCACGGGGGCCGTCGATGGTGAGCTACAGACTGGTCAACCTCAACCCGCACGAGGTGGTGCTCATAGGCGGCGGGCAGCAGCTGGTCCTGCCGCCGTCGGGCACGGTCCCCCGCCTGGTGCTGGGTGGCGGCACCACGGTCACCGTGGGCGCCCTCGGTGCCGGAGGTGGCACCGGGGAGGAGACACCGGTGACGCTGTCCCTCACCTACGGGGAGGGCCTGGTGGGGCTCGACCCGCCCCTGCCCGACCCGCAACCAGGGGTGTTGTATGTCACCAGCAGGGTCGTCGCTGAGCACTGCCCGCAGCGGGACGACCTGGCCTGGCCCCACGAGCTCGTCCGCGATACGGCCGGGCGCCCCGTCGGCGCTCGCGGCCTGGCCACGGTGGGACCCCCTCCCGGCCAGAGTGGGAGGAAGAGCTTGCCATGACCATGCTCATTCACGTTGTCGGCCGCTCGGACCTGGGCGTCGGCACTGGCAGGAACGCCGGTGAGCTGGACCTGTACGCCCTGCGCAGGGCAGAGAAGCTGAGGGCCCTGGTGGGGCGGCTCCGGTCGTCCTGCGAGCTGGCCGGTGACGGCCCGGGCCCCCGGTGCCCGGACGGTAGGGGTGCCGTCGGCGACGCGGTCATGAGCCCGGGCCCTCGGTGCCCGGACGGTAGGCCAGCCCCTGGGACGGAGCCCCCCACCGAGCAGACCCTTCCTGAGGAGGCTGTCCGCGTGGTGCAGGCGCTCCTTGACGGCGTCCACCCCGACGCCAAGACCGCGGAGCAGGCCGACCGGGTCGAGATCGCCCGCCCTCACGAGGGGACGCCGCTGTACAAGTACCTTAAGGCGCTCGTCCAGTACGGGCGCGCGGACATTGACCTGCTGCTCGTGGCCACCCGTAAGGGACGCGGGGCCACCGAGCCGTACCTGAGGGCCGTGCACGAGTGCCTCAGTGAGCCCGGGGTGCGTGCCGGGCTGCGCGACCGCACCGGCGCCACGCTCCGGCTCCGGGAGCCGGTCCTGGTAGCGGACCTGGGGGAGCTGGAGGACCTCATGAGCCAGGTCGACCACCGCCTGACCGACTACTGCGGCCACGTGGCGCTCGCCTTCGGCTCGGGCGCGACCGCCTTCTCACTGTCCCTCGCGGGGACCGTGGCCGCCGCCCAGGCCGACGAGTGGTCCCTGATCCTGGCCGGTGAGAGCGGGCCCGCCCGTATCGAGGACATGTCCGTCACCGGGGTGACGGCACACCACCCGGAGCGGGGCTGGTTCCTGGGCCTGGGGCTGCCCACCTGCCTGGAGGACCGCGACAACGACGACGTCGTCAAGGCCGCCGTCCAGGTAGCGCGCCGGGCGGCAGGGGATAGAGGCCACCCGACGTCGCACGACCTCGGTGAGCTCCTGCTGTGCGACCTCGCCCGGGGGGACCAGGCAGCGGGGATGGCGGCCAGGGCCTGGCTGGTGGCCGAGTACCGCAGTCGCAGGGAGCAGTACATGAGGGACTCCGGGGAGGCCCCCGAGCAGGTTACCGACCAGGTGAGGCAGGGAAACCGAGACCGCCCGCTCGGCTACGTCCTGGGGGACCTGGAGAAGGAACGGAGCCGGGGCAGGGTGCTCCTGCCGCACGACGAGTGGCTGCGCACCAAGGGTTGGCTCAATGATATTGGCAAGCACGCCACCCACGAGCTTGGTGTCATTGGGGCGGGAACCGGTTCCAGGACCAGCCCGGGCACCGAAGGCGACCAGGAAGACCTTAAGGATCAGGCGGAGGCCGGGGTGGATGCCGGGACCAGCCCGGACAATAAGACCGGCCCGGACAATGGGACAGACCCGGGCGCCGGGCCCCGGTCCGGGGGCTACCCTGGGGCGGCCGTGAGCCCGGTGGACCGCGTGGCCGACCTGCTGAGCAGCTGCGGGATCGAGCGGCCCGACTGGCTGTCGTGGCCGGGCGGGGACATTGCCATGGTCTGCGCGCAGTCCCGCCCCCAGAGCGACCGCGGTACCGGGTGGACCCGCCCCTCCCCGGCGGAGCAGATTCTCCACGGCCTGCCTCACGCAGAGGATCTGGCCCAGGTGCGCCAGGCGACGGGTAGCGGCGGGCCGTTCACGCTCCACCTCATGCTCCTGGCCTCCCAGGACATGGAGGACTACGCCCAGAAGGAGAGGCAGAAGATCAGGTTCCTGACCGCCAGGCCAGAGGGCCACCCGGCGGGTGAGGGTTCCGGGCCCGACGGCCTGGCCGGGAGGGGCCCGGGTACGTGGCCCTCCGGCCAGGACCAGGGCTCTTCGACGGCACCGGCAGCGTCGACCTGGTGTAGGTGGTCCTCTAGCCAGGACCAGGGGCTGGCTGCCCACTGGGAGCCCGCTGACGTGCGGGTGACCCCTTACGGGACGGCTTTTAGTCGGTATAAGGACGGCAGACGCCAGATGGCGGCCTTTAACGGCCTGCGTGAGGGTGTCAAGGACTGGCTCGACTCCCTGGACCCCCGGCCGCGGGCGGTGGTCGTCTACGCGGCGGGGGAGAAGCAGGCCCTGCTCGCGGCACTGCGGGTCGCCCAGGAGTACGGGGCTGGGCACGGGGTGCCGGTCTTCCTGGTCTCGGGCACCACGCGCCCGCCTGCCAGCTCGCAGTCCTCCCAGGGGCGTGAGCACCTGACGACCCACCAGTTCGGGCTCGATAAGGACGCGCGCCAGGTCCTGATCGAGGCTGCGCATTTCTGCCTGCGGCGTCTGGACCTGCTCACCGCCGCGCGCCTCCTGCGCCTGGGATCCCCCGAGGCGGCCTCGCTGGCCGACCAGGCCCAGGACCTGGCCCGTGGGCTCGCGGAGCCAGCGGGTGCTGACGACATTGACGTCTACGCCCCCCGGCTGCTCTCGGTCATGTGCGGTGTGGCCCGGATGTGGCCTTCTGTCACCAAGCCCGATGCCCGGGCACGCCTTATGACCATAGTCGGCGAGCTTATTGCCGACCCCCCGAGACGCCACGCTTGTGTCCTCCAGAAGTCCAACGTGGACAACCTGGAATCCTGGAAGAGAGCAAAGGCGGCGGACCTTCTCCGTGTAGTGGTGCGCGTGCGCGATAACACCACGGTCACCCACGGGCCGGGCGATAAGGATCCGTTCGCCGTCGCCTGCGCTATTACCTTCGCAGGCTGGGGCCGTGAGAACGTCCCGCCCGGGGACACCTTTGAGGGGGTTGACTACCCGGAGCTGCTGGAGCGCGCCGTCGCGGCGGTGCGTGACAAGCACGGCGTCGAGCCTGACGACTGGGCGCAGCGGCTTGCTGACCTCGATGAGAAGATGGGTCAGCTGGTGAGCGCGTCCCCGTCGGGCTGCGCGCCCGCCTCCACGTCCACCACCCCCATGCCGTAGGCGGTGTGCGATCCGGCGTTGGTAAAGCCGGCCAGGGCCATGAGCCGGGAGAGGACCTGCGCTGTCGCCCCGGGGCGTGCGCTAATACGCAGCTCGCCCTCGTAGGCCACGATCCGGTTCGCGGAGAGCCTGCCCCGGCCGTCACCGCGCGGCATGGCCAGGCCCACCTCCACGGGCTCGGTACGGTCCACGGTGGTGAGCGCCTCCGCCAGGGCCTGACGGTCGGGCAGGCGCAGCGGTCCCGTCGGGCTGTAGGCGCACCAGCGGGCGTGCAGGCTCGCCGCCAGGGAGGCTGGTGAGACGCCCGGCACGTGCCTGCCCCGGCTCGAGAACACCGTGGGGGTGAGCAGGCGCACCACCCATGACGTGTCGGTGTTCTGCGCCTCCAGCTCGGCCCAGGTGCGATGCTCCACCACCTGGGCACTGCGCGCCGCCAGGGCCACGGTGCCCCGGCCCCCGTCACCTACCGGCAGCACGCCGCCCCAGGTGAGCCAGCCGTCGAGGGTGTCCACCAGGCGGTCGTCCAGGAACCGCAGCTCGAACCCGTACGTCCTGCCCGACGCCGTCGTCTGCCCCACGCAGTACGGCTTGGGGCCGCCCAGGGCGTGCGGGGGCCGGGGCGCCAGGGCCGGCAGGGACCGGGCCCGCTCGGGGCTGACGCCCTCAGGCAGGTCCAGCACCCGGCCCCAGGCCGCGTGCAGGCGGCGGGGCGTGGCCTCCACGGGGGCGGGGGAGTCGAACTCGATAAAGACGGTGGTGGGCATGACTGACCTTCCTGGCCCGTGAGGGCCGGACCGCTGCCGGGGTGAGGGCCGGACCGCTGCCAGGACACCGTGTCACACGACGTGCGTGGTACCTGACATGTGACACAGTAGACCCATGAGCCCTGAGCCTGCCGTGACAGCCTTTATGAATGTCGGTGGCCCCGGTGACGCACGCCTGGTGATCGTTATCGAGGGGCACGCAGACCGGTGCTGGGACGAGGCCTTCCCAGCCGGCCCGGGCCGTCCGTGGCACACGGGGACCGCCACCTTCCGCACCCGGGCCGGGGCCAAGAGCCCCCGTGACGTCAGGCGGCAGGTGCTCCACCGGGAGGTCGCCGAGAGGCTGCTGGACAACGACGTCCGCCACCACGTCGTCCTCGACGCGCAGGAGGCTCCTGAGCTAATGCTGCCTGACGGGTGCGTCCTGGTTCTCGGTGCCCTCGAGGTGCTCCATATCGGTACGCAGTCGGTGCCGGGGACGGCCTTTATGGTGGTGGTCCACGCACGTGCGGCCAGCCTGCCGCAGCGGGCGCTCCACGACCTCTTCCAGAGCAGGTACCGGGAGGACCTCCTTGCCGTGGTCGAGGACCTGCTGGGTGCGCACACCACGCACGACGTCGGTTTCAGGCTCCAGTACAACGCCATGAGCGACCGCACGGTCCCGCTGTTCACCGCGGTCTGGGTCCCCTACCGCGACGCCGTGGCGGCGGTGGAGGGGGCGTCCGCGCACCTCCCCCTGGGCCAGGAGGTCCTCGCCGGGATGAGGCCGCTGCCAGCGGGGGCGCGGCTGGGCGTGCATGAGTGCGTCGTCGTCGGGTGGCAGATGGCGTGGCTGCCCACGCCGATCTCCACAGAGCTGGGGGAGGAGAAGCTGGCCGAGGTGCGTGGCGCCACCCACCTGCTCTCGCAGAGCTGGTCGGTGACCATGAACGAGAACGTCGTCGCCTACGTACAGCGCCAGGAGGACAGCTGGGGGCCGCGCGGGCGCCTGGCCATGGTCACCACCCACCTGGACATCTACCTCCTGGTGCTGCTGGGCCGGGCGCGGGTCAAGGAGCTCTCCAGCCGTCTGGGGCAGGCCGCCGCCGAGCTGCGCTCCCTGGTGGGCTCGACCTCGGAGGGGGTTACCACGGGTGCGCGCCACCGGCCGCATGCCGACGTCGGGGACGTGGACCAGGTGGCGCGAGGGCGGGGCGCAGGCCCGGCCCCCGGGGCGCAGGCCGTGCCGACGCTCGACGCGGCTATCGACAAGGCCATTACGTTGGACAGCGAGGCCGTGGTCTTCCTGGCCGGGGAGTGGTGGACCGACGTCACCGACGCGCCCCTGGGCGACCGGCTCCTGCGGTGGATGCAGGCCACCGGCGGGCTGGAGCGCTCCGTCCAGCAGGTCGTGGAGCAGGTCCACCAGCTCCGTGAGAGCGTCCAGAACCTGCTGGGGCGTCAGGAGCAGCGCATTGAGCTCGAGCGCCAGCGCTCCAGCCGGGTGATGGAGAAGGCCCTGGCCGTCCTGGCGTTCGTGGGGGTGCCGCTGAGCGTCGTGCTGGAGCTGTGGGTCAACTGGGACCCGGACCGCGGCGTGGGGGACCGGGGGTGGCTGGCCTGGCTCCTCCTGGCGGGCATGATCCTGGCCAGTATCGGCGTGGGGCTGGCGCTCACCGTGCTCATTGGGGGCCGGTCATGGTCGGATCACCGGTCCCGGTCAGACCGGGGGTCCCGGTCGGATCGGGGGTCCGCCGAGTCCTGAGCCGCGGGGCCCGACCAGCCCCGTACCGACCCGAGCTGCGGGGCCCGTCCCTGACGGGAGGCGCGTCAACGCCCTGGAGGGTGGGGCCAGCGCCCGGGCGGCCCGTTTTCGATAGGAGGTGCACACCGCCGTCGTCTGTTACGATACGGTTACGTCTTGATCGTCCCGACGACAGGAGATGACGAGCGTGACCACGCCTGAGACCGCGTCCCAGACCACACGCAGACGTGTGGTCGGCTCCCTCAGCGCCCTCGTCCTCATCCTCATACTGGCCGCCTCCGCCGTCATCTCGCCGGTCATGCACCCGGGCCCGGGCGCCTCGGGCGACCCCCGGCTCAACAGCACCGCGGACCTGCTGCGGGTCAGGGGCCTGTCTGGCACCGTGGCCACCCTGGGGACCGTGAGCGCCGGTGACGGGGGCGCCATGTCCTACTCGGTCACCGACTCGTTGCCTGCCGGTGACCTGGGGGACATTGCGGTGCCCCTGGTCGACGGGCGGTGGGCGGTGCCTGAGGGCCTGCCCACCGCGCCGCGGACCGTGCCCGACCCGGCCGCCGTCGAGGACACCGTGGCCCGTGCCATGACCTTTGCCGCCGCCGGGGAGGCCCTGCACTGGGACTCCGGGCGCGCGACACCCCTGTCCGACCAGGTCGTCCACGACACCCAGACCCGCCCCTACGCCGTGACCGCCTCCGCGTTCGTCGGCATGGTCCTACGGGGCTGGGACTACGAGCACACCACCTACGTGGCGGGCGGGAACACGCAGGTGGGCCAGGCGGTGGACTTCGGGACGACGTCGGGGGCGGAGCTGGGGCAGGCGAGCAGACTGGCCCGGTGGTTCTACGCCCACGGGGACCTGTGGCTCGACACGGACGGGCAGTACCAGCGCGGGGACGTCCTGTTCTTCTCCAACCAGGAGCACGCCGGGACCCAGCCCGGTGGCGCCCCCTACTTCGGCAACGTCTACCACACCGCCGTCTACCTGGGGGACGGCAGGCTCGTCCACGCCACCGGTCCCACCACGTCCGCCGGGGTCCACGTGGACGCCCTCTCGCCCAGCCTGCAGGCGGACCTGACCTTCGTGGCCCGGCCCCACGGCGTCACCGTCTCCACCGGCCTGCCGGACCAGGGTAACGGGCAGCATCCCCAGGGTAACGGGCAGTCGGACCAGGATGACGGGGCCCCGGGCGGGGCCGCGTCCGCGCAGGGCGACGGGTCCCAGGCCACTCGGACCGCCTCCCCGGACGGGGCGCGGGGCCGGGGCCCCTCCTTGGCGCGGGCCTCCCAGGACGGCCCGACGTCGCAGGGCACGCCCCTGGAGGCCGACCCCGCCGAGGGCACCGTGCCGTCCGCGCCGACGGCGGCGTCCACATCCCACGGCACCGACCAGATCCGGGGCGGTGTGTCCCTGGCGGCCATGATCGAGGAGCGTCGCCGTCACCACCGGCTGGTCAGGAACGTGACCGGGACGGGGGTGGCGACCATGGCCGCCTCCGCCAGCGGCCTGATCCTGGCCCGGTACCGACGGCACCCGGGACAGCAGGACGATGACGGCTGAGGGGCTTCAGGCACCCTACGCGGATACCGTCCAGGACGGCTTTCACACACCCCCGAGCACGTTCATCGCGCACACCGGGCCCGGCCGGGGGCGAGCGGGGCCGGGGCGCCTTGAGGCCACGCCGGGCGCGAACGAGGGGGCAGCGGGGGCGAACGCGGGTCGCCGTATCGGCTACCGTCGGGTCAGCAACGCGTGAAGGGATACCTCGCATGAACCACACTGGTCGGCCTCGTCAGAGCCGCCCCTCCGGCCACCCGGACAAGGGGGGCGCCAAGGGCCAGGGCCCCAAGGGCCGTAAGAAGGGTCTGGCGAGCGGCCCCCTGGGCAACCCGCTGACCTGGGTCCTGCCCTTCGTCCTGCTGGCCGTCCTGGCCTGGAGCCTGCTGAGCGCCATGAGCGGCTACCGCAGCGTGGACACCTCCGACGGCCTGGATATCCTCAAGAACAGCGCCTCCACCGTCAAGTCCGTGACCGTCATCGACGGCACCCAGCGCGTGGAGCTGGATCTCACCGAGCCCTACACCCTCAAGGCCAAGAAGGAAGGGCAGGCCGACCAGGAGATCGGTACCAAGGTCCAGTTCGTCTACACCTCCGCCCAGGCCAAGCAGGTCGATGAGCTCGTCCAGGCCGCCAACCCGTCCGGTGGCTACAACTCGGTGGTGCCCACCTCCAGCTGGTGGGGCTCCACGCTCCAGCTCCTGCTGCCCATGGTCCTGTTCCTGGGCCTCATGTGGTGGCTCCTGGGACGCATGCAGGGCGGCGCCGGGGGAGCCCTGGGCTTCGGCCGCTCCAAGGCCAAGGTGGGGGAGAAGGAGATGCCCGACGTCACCTTCGCGGACGTCGCCGGGGAGGACGAGGCCGTCGAGGAGCTCCAGGAGATCCGTGAGTTCCTCTCCGAGCCGGAGAAGTTCCAGGCCGTGGGCGCCAAGATCCCCAAGGGGGTCCTGCTCTACGGGCCTCCCGGCACCGGTAAGACCCTCCTGGCGCGGGCCGTGGCCGGGGAGGCCAGCGTGCCCTTCTTCTCCATGAGCGGCTCGGAGTTCGTGGAGATGTTCGTGGGCGTGGGGGCCTCGCGCGTGCGCGACCTGTTCGAGCAGGCCAAGGAGAACGCCCCCGCGATTATCTTCGTGGACGAGATCGACGCCGTCGGGCGCCACCGCGGATCCGGCATGGGCGGGGGCCACGATGAGCGCGAGCAGACCCTCAACCAGCTCCTGGTGGAGATGGACGGCTTTGACGCCACCACCAACGTCATCCTCATTGCCGCCACCAACCGCCCCGACGTGCTGGACCAGGCACTGCTGCGCCCCGGGCGCTTTGACCGGCAGATCTCCGTCGAGGCCCCGGACATGGCCGGGCGCGCCGCCATCCTGCGCGTCCACGCCAAGGGCAAGCCCATGACCCGCGACGTCGACCTGGACCTGGTGGCCAAGCGCACCCCCGGCTTCACCGGCGCGGACCTGGCCAACGTCCTCAACG
>ERZ773009.1956-NODE-1956-length-13596-cov-3.520863_pt1 | contig 13596 bp, 9 predicted proteins | sample MGYA00580663_ERZ773009 | MGnify/ENA primary metagenome ERZ773009 (study PRJEB29015, sample SAMEA2737969) | human oral metagenome | biome: human oral; feature: human-associated habitat; material: dental | place: China | collected 2026 ... | reverse complement strand
AATTTATCAATAGAAACTGGTAAAATTATTGGATTATTAGGACCAAATGGAAGTGGGAAAACAACTTTTATAAAGCTGTTAAATGGACTTCTGAAACCTACTGAAGGAGAAATTTTTATAGACGGAAAAGATATTTGTAAATTTAATAAAAGACAACTTAACGACTATAGAAGATATGATGTAGGTTTTGTTTTTCAATTCTATAATTTAATTTCTAATTTAACAGTTTTGGAAAATGTTGAACTTGCAGGGCAAATCGTAAAGGAAAGTTTAAATCCGGCAGGAGTTTTGGAGTCTGTTGAATTATCTCACAGGCTGAAAAATTTTCCAAGTCAATTATCCGGAGGGGAACAACAGAGAGTTGCAATAGCTAGAGCTCTCTGTAAAAATCCTAAACTGCTTTTATGTGACGAGCCTACAGGAGCTTTAGATTACCATACCGGAAAGAGGATTTTAGAACTTTTGCACCAAAGATGTAAAAGTACGAATACAACTGTAATTTTAATAACTCACAATCAGGCAATAGCGCCAATGGCAGACAGAGTTATTGAAATCAATGATAGTACTGTAAAAAATGTGATATTAAATAAAAACCCTAAGAACATAAAGGAAATTGAGTGGTAGTATGAAAAAAACATTGTTTAAAAATTTTTACAGAACAATTTTTAGGACATTTCCGAAATTTGTATCCATTGTATTTATGATAGCACTTGGAGTAATGGTCTTTGTAGGACTTAAAATAACTCCATATATCATGAGAAGAAGTGTTGATGAATGTGTAAAAGAAGGAAATTTATACGATTATAAAATTTCTTCTAATTTTGGCTTGCAAAAAGAGGATGAGAATATAATTTCCAATTTAAAAAACTTAAAGGATGTTGAATATGGTTACAGTATAAATCTTAAAGATGAGGATAGAAAAGTAGATTTTACCATTGAAAACAAGCCCGAAAAAATCAGTACTGTTCAAGTAGTAGAGGGGAAAGATATTGAATCCGATTCTGACATTTTGTTGGATGAAAGACTAAAAGATAAATATAAAATCGGAGATGAAATAGACTTTAAAAATGTTGAAAAATTTGGAATTTTTAAAGATGAAGTAAAAAAATTAAAACAAAATAAATTTACAGTTAAAGGCTTTATCAAAAGTCCTGAGGTTTTAACTACATTGTTAATGGGAACTACCGAAAATGGATATTTGGCGATAGTTTCAAAAGACACTTTTGATTTCAGTTATTTTTCTTATGCAAAAATTACTTTTTCAGACCTAAATGGTTTGAATAGAAATAGTAAAGAGTATAAAAAACTATCAAACAAAAGAAAAATAGAGTTACAAGACTCATTCAAAGGTAGAGCCGGAGAAGTATATAATGTTATTTATGCTCAAAAAAGAGAAGCATTAGATGATAGCAAGGAAGAGGTTAATAAAAATAAATTTGATATTGAAGAAAGTGAAAAGAAATTACAACAAAATCTTGAAAAAGTACAAAGTGGAAGAAAAGATTTAAGAAGAGCATTTGCGGATTTGGATTATCAAAAAAATCAATTTATTAAGCAGATAAATCAAAATGAATCAAAATTGACAAAAGCCTTAGATGAGTTGTATTCTAAAAAGGCAGAGTTGGATAAGAATAAAGAAATTTTAACTGAAAAAAATAATTCCTTAACAAAAGATAAAGCAGATTTGGAAAATTCAAAAACCGATATTGAGCTACAAATAAAAAATGAAAACAAAGAATTAAAATTGCTTGAAGAAAACTACAAGGCAAACTTAATTGAAGAAAGCGAATATAAGGCAAAAAAAGAAGAAATTACTAAAAAATTGGCTATTTTGAATGCAACTCTCGAAAAAATCAAAAAAAATTCAGCTTTGCTTGATGCCGGTCTGTCAGATATTTCTTCAAAGATTAATGAATTGTTTGAAGCGGAGCAAAAATTATCTTCTGGAATCGTAAATTTGGAAAATAAAAAATACGAATTGGAAGCAAAGTACGAAGAAGGATTAAATAAATTTGACGAATACTATTCAAAGTTAGTTCAAAAAAAGGCTGAAATTGAAGAAAACAACTTAAAATTAAATAAAGGTAAAGATGAATTGGAAGATGCTAAAGGAAAAATTTCCGATGCAGATAGCAAAATTTCTGACGGCGATGAAGTTTTATCCAAATTGATAGAGCCAAATTACAATATTGAAGAAGGATTTGTTTCATCTGCAATGTCAAAAGTTTATTTTGCAGCTAATGGAATTTATGGTGTTTCAAATGTATTCTCACTATTTTTCTATTTCATCGCCCTTTTGGTATCACTTACAACAATGACCAGAATGGTAGATGAAAACAGAATACAAATAGGAACTTTAAAGGCTTTGGGATATAGCAATATCGACATTGCAAAACAATACTTTTATTATGGACTTTTAGCAAGTATCATTGGAGGAATAATAGGTACTATCTTAGGTTTTAAAGTGATTTCTCCACTTGTTTACAGATCCTATCTAAAAGCATTCATATTTAAAAAAGTTTTTGACAGTTACTACCCACAAATAATTGTTGTCGGAATATTAATTGCAATTTTCTGCACAGCTTTTGTATCCTATGTAACATGTATAAGAACGCTAAAAGAAAAAATTTCATCACTAATGAGAGCAAAGGCTCCAAAGTCAGGAAATTTTGTTTTTCTTGAAAAAATACCATATATATGGAAAGAACTCTCATTTTTACAAAAAGCAACTCTAAGAAATGTCTTTAGATACAAACTTAGACTATCAATGACAATTATAGGTGTAATGGGTTGTATGGGACTTCTAGTGCTAGGATTTGGAATAAAAGACAGCTTAGACGGAGTCTCTGATTTACAATACTCAAAATATACAAAATATCATTCATCAGTTATCTACAATCCAATGTCATTGGAAAAAGATTTGGAAAAATTTAATGAAGATATAAAAGCAAATAAGGACATTAAAGAAAGTATTGATTTATCTTTAGTATCTGTAAATATAAAATCTAAAAAAAGCTTTGATGAAAAAATAGGTGTATTTACAACTGATAATTTGAGTGAGTTTTCTAAGTTCTTTGGACTATATAATGGAGACAAAAAAATTGAAAAATTAGATGACGGAATCTATATAAATAGAAAATTAGCCGAAAAATTTTCACTTTCCGTTGGAGATGAAATAACCTTTATAAATAACAATAAAGAATATAAGGGAGTTGTTGCAGGAATTTTTGAAAATCATGTTGGTAATTTCTTTATAATGAATGAAAAAACTTATGAACAAACTTTTTTCAGAAAACCTATAAAAAATACTAAACTATTAATTTTAAACGACGGAAGCAAAAGCAATGTTGAAAAAGTAATAAATGAATTAGAAAAAGATCCCGTTGCCATAAAAGGCACAAACATACATTCCTTGAAAAGAATAATTGATGACGCATCTTACAGCATAAACTCAATTATTTTAGTAATCGTAATATGTTCAGGATTTTTGTCAATCGTAGTTTTATACAATTTAAGTAATATAAACATCTCAGAAAGAAAAAGAGAAATAGCAACACTTAAAGTTTTAGGATTTTATCCTTTAGAAATTGACAACTACATCTACAAAGAAACTGTAATACTCACAATAATAGGAATAGGACTAGGAGTCTTTGTAGGTCATAGTCTGCACATAAACATAATGGAACAACTTGCAATGGACTCAATCAGATTTTTCAATAAAGTAAAACTCATAAGCTACATTTACTCAGCACTAGTAACACTACTATTCACATTTGTAGTTTACTTTATAGTAAAAATAATGCTTAGCAAAGTTCCAATGATAGAATCATTAAAAGATGTTGAATAGAAATAATCAGGAGTGATAATCTTGGAAGATATTTTGAATATAGAAACAAAAAGGTGTAGGATAAGACAATTTAAACAATCGGATATTGATGAATTATATCCAATATTAAGTAATCCTAAAGTGATGGAATACATTGAAGAACCTTTCACTTTGGAAAACACAAAAGATTTTTTAAACAAAAATGCTCTGTCTTATCCTCCACTAGTATTTGCTTTAGAATATAAACAAAACAAAAAATTAATTGGACATATTATTTTTCACAAATACAATAAAGACAGTTACGAAATTGGTTTTATCTTAAATTCAGACTATTGGGGAAAGGGCATAGCAGACGAAATAACAAAATCACTAATTGACTATGCAAAAAATAAAAATATCCATTCACTCATTATCGAATGCGATAAAAGACAATTAGCAACACAAAAAATCGCAACAAATAACAATTTTAAGTTAATAAGTAGCGAGGATTTGTTAGTTTATGAATTGGTTTTATAAAAATTTTAGTAAATAAATATTTTAAATAGAGAGAGGGAGAGAAAATGTCGGATTTTTCAAAAGAAAATAATGAAACTGCACAGAGAGCAGAGCTTCATAGAAAGATATGGGCTATTGCAGATGATGTTCGTGGTGCCGTAGATGGCTGGGATTTTAAACAATATATATTGGGGATTTTGTTTTACAGATTTATTTCTGAAAACTTAAGAGATTATTTTGATGAAAATGAACATTTGGCAGGAGACCCTGATTTTAAGTATGCAAAAATTTCAGATGATGAAGCAAAAAGAGACTTTAAAAGTGGAACAATAGAAGAAAAGGGATTTTTTATTTTGCCTAGTCAACTTTTTGAAAATGTAGTAGCAAGTGCAAAAGATAATGAAAACTTAAATACAGAACTTGCTAATATCTTTTCTGACATTGAAAAAAGTGCTATTGGCTCTGAATCTGAGGACGACATCAAAGGTCTTTTCGATGATATTGACACAACAAGCAATAGACTTGGTGGAACTGTAGCAGAAAAAAACAAGAGATTAAGAGATATCTTAACAGGAATAGCTCAAATAAATTTTGGAGATTTTAAAGATAATCATATTGACGCTTTTGGGGATGCTTATGAATACTTAATTTCTAATTATGCAAGTAATGCTGGAAAATCAGGTGGTGAATTTTTTACTCCACAAACTGTATCAAAACTTTTAGCTAGAATTGTAATGGATGGAAAAGAAAAGATAAACAAAGTGTATGACCCAACATGTGGAAGTGGAAGTTTACTTTTGCAAATGAAAAAACAATTTGATGAGCATATCATAGATGAGGGATTTTTTGGTCAAGAAATTAATATGACTAACTTTAACCTAGCTCGTATGAATATGTTTCTTCACAATGTAAATTACAATGCCTTTTCTATCAAAAGAGGGGACACATTACTTAATCCGCTACATAATGACGAAAAGCCTTTTGATGCGATTGTTTCAAATCCGCCATATTCAATTAAATGGATAGGAGATACAGACCCTACTTTGATTAATGATGTTCGTTTTGCTCCTGCAGGAAAATTAGCACCGAAATCTTATGCAGACTATGCTTTTATTATGCACTCACTAAGCTATCTTTCAAGTAATGGTAGAGCTGCAATAGTATGCTTTCCGGGAATTTTCTATAGAAAGGGCGCAGAAAGAACAATACGTAAATACTTAATAGACAATAACTTTATAGACTGTGTAATACAATTACCTGAAAATTTATTTTTCGGTACATCAATAGCAACTTGTGTATTAGTTATGGCGAAAAACAAAACTGAAAACAAGGTGCTTTTTATTGATGCAAGTAAAGAATTTAAAAAAGAAACAAATAACAATATCTTGGAAGAAAAAAATATAAGTGCCATAGTAGAAGAATTTAGAAACAGAACAGATAAACAATATTTTTCAAGATATGTAGATAGAACTGAAATAGAAGAAAATGACTACAACTTATCCGTCTCTACTTATGTAGAAAAAGAAGATACAAGAGAAGTAATCGACATAAAAGTTCTAAACAAAGAAATTGAAGAAACAGTAAAGAAAATAGACGAGTTAAGAAGCTCAATAAACGAAATTGTAAGGGAGCTTGAAGATGAGTAAAATAGATGAATTACTAAAAGGTGAAAAAGTAGAATGGAAAAAACTAGGAGAAGTTTGTAATATTAAGAGGGGTCGTGTTATATCTAAAATCTATTTAGAGGAACATAAAGGGGAATTTCCTGTATATTCATCTCAAACAAGAAATAATGGAGAAATAGGAAGTATAAGCACATATGATTTTGATGGAGAATTTGCATCATGGACTACAGATGGAGCATATGCTGGGACGGTTTTCTATAGAAATGGAAAGTTCTCAGTAACAAATATTTGTGGATTGATTGAGCCAAAAGATAATAAAAAATTATTGGTTAAGTTTATAGTATATTGGTTACAAATTGAAGCAAAAAAACATGTAAAAGGAGGTTCTGGAAACCCGAAATTAATGAGTAATGTAGTTGAAAGAATAAAAATCCCTATTCCATCAATAGAAACACAAGAAAAAATTGTAAAAACACTTGACAAATTCACAAATTATGTTACTGAATTACAAGCTGAATTAGAGTCCAGAACTAAACAGTATGAATTTTATAGAGACATGCTTTTAAGTGAAGGATATTTGAATAATATTTCTGCGAAAATTGATAGGTTAGTAAGTAAAGATTATGAATTAAAATTCATAACTCTTGGAGAGATTGGTGAAATTCAAATGTGTAAAAGAATTTTAAAAGAGCAAACATCATCACAAGGAGAAGTTCCATTTTATAAAATTGGTACTTTTGGGAAAGAGGCAGATTCTTTTATCTCTCAAGATTTATTTCGTGAATATAGAGAAAAATACAATTATCCAAAAAATGGAGAAATTTTACTTTCAGCAAGTGGAACAATTGGAAAAACAGTAATTTTTGATGGTGAAGATGCTTATTTTCAAGATAGTAATATAGTTTGGCTTTCACATAATGAAAGATTAGTTTTAAACAAATATTTATATTATTTTTATCAGATAGTTAAATGGAATCCTTCAACAGGGGGAACAATAAATAGGTTATATAATTACAATTTGAAAAATATTAAAATAATATTGCCACCAATTAAAATTCAAAACAAAGTAGTTGAAATTCTTGATAAATTTCAATCTTTGTTGGCTGATACAAAAGGTTTGTTGCCACAAGAAATTGAACAAAGACAAAAACAATATGAATATTATCGTGAAAAACTCTTGACATTTGATGTAAGTTGTGCTAAACACACACACACACACACACAATAATTTCTAATAGTTATTTTAATTTACTAAAAGAAGCAGGAGAAATTGTTGGTGTTAGTGTTTTTGGAGTTGAACTAAAGAAATTGGAAGATTTTGCTGAAATTTATGATGGAACTCACCAAACACCGAAATATGTTAATACAGGAGTTACTTTTATAAGTGTTCAAGATATTAAAAACATTTATGGAACTAACAAATATATAACAATGGAAGAATATAATAAATTTAAAGTTAAACCTAGAAAAAATGATGTTTTTATGACTAGAATAGGAGATATTGGAACTTGTGCTATTGTTAAAAATGATGAAGATTTAGCTTATTATGTAACATTAGCATTGATTAGACCAAGTAATGATATTGTGTTAAGTAAATTTTTAAAATATTTAATTGAAAGTAATCAAGGTAAAAAAGAATTAAGTAAAAGAATTTTACATAATGCGACTCCTATAAAAATAAATCTTGGAGAAATTGGAAAATTACAATTTCTTATTCCATCTATAAAAGTTCAAGAGCATATTGTTTCTATTCTTGATAAATTTGATTCTATTGTAAATGATATTTCTAAAGGCTTGCCTAAAGAAATTGAATTAAGACAAAAACAATATGAATATTACAGAGAAAAGCTATTAAGTTTTAATAGATAATTTAAAGTGAGGATGTATGAATAATATTAAAGATAGGTTAAAGGGTTCTCTTTATGGTTTTGCGATTGGAGATGCAATGGGAGCAACTACTGAATTTATGAGTGCTACTGAAATAAAAAGTGAATACGGAAAACTTACTGATATAGTTGGTGGAGGTTGGCTCGACTTAAAGGCTGGAGAAGTTACAGATGATACACAGATGTCAATTTGTGTTATGGAAGTTCTTATTAAAAATGATTTTAAGAATTTTAAGAAAGATGTAGCTGATAGTTTTGTGGCTTGGTATGATACAGATCCTAAAGACATCGGAAATCAATGTAGAAAAGCAATAGCTTTTTATAAGGAGTCCGGAAATTATATTGCAGAGGATAATACTGCTTTGGGAAATGGAAGTCTTATGAGAGCTATGCCTTGTGCTTTGTTAAATTTAGAGAAATCTGTAGAACTTAATTTTATTCAGGGAGATATTACCCACAATAATGATATTTGTAGAAATATTTTAAAGGAATATACAGAAATTATAAAAGCTCACATTTTAGAAAAGAGAATAAGTATAAAAAAGAGAGTTCTTTTAGAGCCCAGTGGATATATTGTAAGTACTTTCAATAATGCTATTTATTGGAGTGAAAAGAAAACTTTTGATGATTGTATCATCGGTGCTGTAAATCACGGCGGAGATGCAGATACAATTGCAGGGATTGCAGGAAGTATAGCTGGTGCAAAATTCGGCTATGAAAGTATTCCTAAAAGATGGATTGAAAAATTGGATAAAGAAGTAGTGAAGAAATTGGAAGAATTTTTAGAATTTATTTCTAAAACTTATGGAGGGAGTATTTAAATGTCAGAGGAAACGAGTAAATACAGTGTGTCAACCATTGCTGAGATGACAGGAGGAATTATCTTAGCACATTATGACAAAAATAATAGAGTTGGCGGAGGCTCATATCAAAGTGAAGCTGAACTTGAAAGAGAGTTGATAGCTAATTTAGTTGCTCAAGGTTATGAAAGAGTAAAATTTACAACAAGTGAAGAACTGTATGGTAATTTAAAAACTCAAATCGAAAAATTAAATAATGTATCTTTTACAAAATCTGAATGGGATAGATTTTTAACTGAATATTTGGATGCCCCAAAAGATGGAATGATTGAAAAGACAAGAAAAATACAAGAGGACTATATTTACGATTTTACTTTTGATGATGGGCATTTACAAAATATAAAGATTATTGACAAAAATAATATTCACAATAATTTTTTACAGGTTGTAAATCAAGTTACTGCCGGAGAAAAAAATCAAAATCGTTATGATGTAACTATTTTAGTAAATGGCTTGCCTTTAGTTCATATAGAGTTAAAGAAAAGAGGAGTAAATTTACATGAGGCATTTAATCAAATTCACAGATATAGTAAAGAGAGTTTTAATTTAGATCATTCTCTTTATAAATTTGTGCAAATTTTTGTAATCTCCAACGGAACTTATACGAGATATTTTGCAAATACAACTGCAAAAAATAAAAATAATTATGAATTTACTTGTGAATGGGCAGATGCTAAAAATAAGGTTATTCGTGATTTAGAAGATTTTACTAAAACATTTTTTGAAAAAAGAGTTATTCTTGAAGTGCTTACAAAATATTGTGTTTTTGATGCGAGTAACACTTTGCTTATTATGAGACCTTATCAGATAGCAGCTACCGAAAGAATTTTATGGAAAATAAAGTCAAGCTATGAGAGTAAAAAAGCAGGAACTGCAGAAGCTGGTGGTTTTATTTGGCATACTACAGGTTCCGGTAAAACTCTAACTTCTTTTAAGACTGCAAGACTTGCGACTAATCTTGATTTTATTGATAAAGTATTTTTTGTAGTTGATAGAAAAGATTTGGACTATCAAACTATGAAAGAATATAAAAGATTTCAAGAAGATAGTGTAAATGGAAGCAAGGACACTAAGGAACTTAAAAAATCCATTGAAAAGGATGACAATAGAATTGTTGTTACTACAATTCAAAAGTTAAATGAATTTGTAAAGAAAAATCCTAATCATCCAATTTATGATAAACAATGTGTCCTTATCTTTGATGAATGTCATCGTTCACAGTTTGGAGATGCGCAAAAAAATATCAGAAAATCTTTTAAAAAATATTATCAATTCGGATTTACTGGAACACCTATTTTTGCTGAAAATTCACTTAAAGGAGATACGACTTCAGGAACATTCGGAGCACAACTTCATTGTTATGTAATTACAGATGCGATTAGAGATGGAAAAGTTTTAAAATTTAAGGTTGACTATAATAATATTACTCCTAAATTCAAGGAAATTGAAATTGAAACGGATGAGGAAAAGCTAAAGAAATTAGAGAAAAAAATGTTAATGCACTCTGAACGTATAACTGAAATTACAAAGTATGTTTTAAAAGTTTTTGATACTAAGACACATAGAAATGAGTTTTATGATTTAAAACATAGAAGATTAAATGGATTTAATGCGATGTTTGCTGTTCAGAGTGTAGAGGCTGCAAAATTGTATTATGAAGAATTTCAAAAACAACAAGAGTCTTTGCCGGAAGAAAAGAGATTAAAAGTTGCTACAATCTATAGTTTTTCTGCAAATGAAGAACCATCTGCAATCGGTGAAATAGAGGACGAAAATTTTGAACCGTCAGCTATGGATTCTACTGCTAAAGAGTTCTTGAATAGGGCAATAAATGATTATAATAAACTTTTTAAAACCAACTTTTCAACTGAAGGAAAGGAATTTCAAAATTATTATTCTGATTTATCTAATAGAGTAAAGAATAAAGAAGTTGATTTGCTTATTGTAGTTGGAATGTTTTTAACAGGTTTTGATGCTCCTACATTAAATACTTTATTTGTAGATAAAAATTTAAGATATCATGGACTTATTCAAGCATTTTCAAGAACTAATCGTATCTTAAATAAAGTAAAAACATTTGGAAATATTGTATGTTTTAGAAATTTGGAAAAAGCTACAGAAGATGCGATTAAAACTTTTGGAGATGAAAATAGTGTCAATGTAATTTTAGAAAAGAGTTATGATGAATACATCAACGGCTTTACAGATGAAGAAACAGGAAAGAAATTTAAAGGTTATAAGGATATATGTGAAGAAATAATTGCTAAATTTCCTGACCCAACTGAAATTGTACTTGAAGCTGATAAAAAAGAATTTGTACAGCTTTTTGGAGAGTTGTTAAAGGCTGAGAATATCCTTAGAAATTTTGACGAATTTGAAAGTTTTGAAAAAATTATTTCTGAAAGACTAATGCAAGATATGAAAAGTGTATATGTTGATATCAGAGAGAGTATTTTGAACGAAAGACGAAGCAAAGAAGCTGAAGAAGCACAAGTTGACTTTTCAGATGTTGAATTTCAAATTGATTTGCTAAAAACTGACGAAATTAATTTAGACTATATTTTAGCTTTGATTCTTGAAAAGGCAAGAGAAAATGACGATATCGAAAGTTTAAAAGCAGAAGTTCGTAGAGTAATCAGATCAAGTCTTGGAACAAGAGCAAAAGAAGATTTAGTTATGGAGTTCATTAGCAAAACAAGATTATCAGAGTTGAAAAATACTGACGATATTATTGAAACTTTTTATGACTTTGCAAAAAAAGAAAAAGTAGTTAAAATTAATCAACTAATTGCTGAAGAAAATCTAAATGAAAAAGCCAACAGATTTATAGAAAAATCTATATCAAAAGGATATGTGGAATATGCTGGGGATGAATTAGACGGCATAATCCCACCACTATCTAGAAGAGGTGGAGTAAGAGAAAAGAAAAAAGAAATAGTTTTAGAAAAAATAAGAAAAGTTGTCGAAGTTTTTGTTGGAATTTAGAATAGGTTTTAACGTTAAAATATATTAAAAGCAAAATAATTACTTATTAAACAATAACATCAAAACAATATGTAAAATATTTTTGTTCATTTGTGAATTATTTTTAAAAACTTTATAGATAAGATTATGGAGAGATACCGTGGATAAAACAAAATGGAAAGAAAATTTTAAAGATAAAATTAGTGATTTAAGTACAATTAAAGACTCAATAAATGAATTTTTAGAAATAGCTTTAACGCTTATTGATTTTAATGAAATTGATATCAATTATGATGATATGAAAGATTATGTTTTTGGATATAAGAAAAATAAAAAAAAATATAATTTACTAGGAGAAAAATTGCTCCGCGATTATTTCAAATTTGGAAATAAAATTTCAAATAAGGATGAAATATTACTAAAGTGTAAATCTAAATTGATAGAGTTGCTTTTTAGTAATTGTTATTATTTATTTCAATGCGACGAAAGTTATGTTGAAGAAATAATGAAACAAATTTTGTCATTTACTACAAAAACAATTAAATATAATTATATTCAAAATAATTGGTTTACAAAAGACACGGATGAATGGGTAGTACAAGCAAAAGCAAAGATTACTTCTGATAATGAAATTGAGGAAAGTAGAATAAATTATAAAAATATTATTAGTGTTTGTAACCCTAGATTTATGATGAAATTTGAGCAATCAGAAAGCGAAGATATTGACTTAAGTGGATTAATAGATACTCTAAAATTTGAGAGTGTAAATTCTAGCGAACCAAAATATATGTATATGTACTTTATATATGGAAGTAATGAAGAAATAGATTGGTATTATTTAATCGACAATAGTTATTTAGAATGTGATGTAACATATTGTGATACTATGTATTCTTGGGAAGAATATATATTAGAATCATTTAATTTGTATAATACAAAAAAATACGAACTTGCATTTCTAGAGATTTTTATAGGGTTTGATTCTTTTGTTGAAAACACAATATCTATATTAAAAGATTTAATATCTAAAGAATTATATAAAGTTTGTTTTGATAACGAAGAAGATTTGAAATATTTAATTAATAATATTTATAGTGATGATATAAGTGGGAAAAAAGATGATTTACGATATTTGTTAACTAAATACAAAAGACTATGTAATGATTCTAGAAATTTAATAAAAGAAAAGTTTTCAGATATTATAGATTTGAATAGTTATATCTATACAAATAACAAAAAAAGTAGCTTTTGTGATAATGACGGAAAATATTATAAGATAAGAGAAAAGTTAAAAAAATTTGCTATTAATAGAAATGATTTGGCACATGGGAACCAATTACAAGAAGAAATTGATTTTAAAAGTAATTACTTGCTTTTGCTTTCGATAATTTTTGAATTATTACTTGATTTTAAACAATTTAATTTTACTGAATTATTTTAATGGAATATTTTTATCTTGTTATTATTGCAAATAATTTAGGAAAGAAAATGAATAATAGTTTTAAATTAGACGGTAGAGATACCGCCTTTTTGTTTGAGAGTAAAAGGATAATTCTTTTTTATGTATCTACGATACATTTAGTTTTGCTTGTTTACAAGCAAAACTATGAGATCTCTCCACGTTGGTCGAGATGACGTATAAGGAAAAAACTTCGATTAAGAGCTAGACATTAAAAGTAAATAAACTTTAAAAATTAAAAAAATATGCTAAGTATTTAAAAAAATTTTTTAATTATTAAAAAAATTATATGAAACTAAATATTTCACGTCGAAGAAACTTGCAAAGTGATGCCCTCAACACGTCATCTCGAGCGAAGTGTAACGAAGTCAATCTAGCCCTAACTTTGCTTGTTTACAAGCAATAGTAGGTCTGACGGGGCAATTGTATCTAAAGATACAGTTGCTCTGAAGATCTCATTACTATTATTTGTTTGCAAAGA
>ERZ773009.1951-NODE-1951-length-13617-cov-9.679398_pt1 | contig 13617 bp, 11 predicted proteins | sample MGYA00580663_ERZ773009 | MGnify/ENA primary metagenome ERZ773009 (study PRJEB29015, sample SAMEA2737969) | human oral metagenome | biome: human oral; feature: human-associated habitat; material: dental | place: China | collected 2026 ... | reverse complement strand
AAGAGGAGATGCTCGCCAAGGTCGAGCTGCCCTACCGCGTCATCGACACGGCCGCAGGCGACCTGGGCACCTCCGCCGCCCGCAAGTTCGACTGCGAGGCGTGGTTGCCCACCCAGGAGCGCTACATGGAGGTCACCTCGACCTCGAACTGCACGACGTTCCAGGCGCGCCGCCTGGGCATTCGCGAGCGCCGGGAGGACGGCATGGCGCCGGTTGCCACTCTCAACGGCACTCTGGCCACGACCCGCTGGATCGTCGCGTTCCTCGAGAACCACCAGCGCGCCGACGGCTCGGTGTACGTTCCCGATGCGCTGCGCCCCTACCTGGGCGGCGTCGAAGCGCTCGAGCCGGTGCGCTGACATGGCCGAGGCGTCCTTCCTGACGGTGCCCGGCTCCGGCGAGCCGACCCGGCCTTTCGCCGAGGTCGTCGACGGGGCCCGCCGCGCCCTGCCCCCCGCCTTCCCCCACGAGGCGGACAAGGTGATGGTGGCCCTCGACATCGACGGGACCGTCCTCACCCCCAGGGGGGCCTCCCACCACGTGCGCGCCGGGATCCGGGAGCTCGCCGCGGCGGGCGCCCAGGTCGTCATCGCGTCGGGCCGCGCCCCCGAGGACGAGATGTTCGACGTCCTCGACGAGCTCGGCTTCACCAACGGGTGGGTCGTGTGCAACAACGGCGCCACCGTCCTGAGGGTGAGCGGGGGAGGGGTGGAGGTGGTGCGGCAGGAGTTCCTCGACCCCGCGCCCCTGATCGACTCCGCCCTGGAGGCGATGCCGGAAGCGGTCTTCTACTCCGCGGTCCCCGGGGCCAAGCGCCTGCTGTCCGCGCCCTTCCCGCCCGGGGAGCTGGAGCAGGGGTCCGAGATCATCCCGCTTGAGCGCATGCGCTCCACCCCAACCCCCAAGATCGTCGTCCGGGCGCCCGGCATGGGGCGCGAGGAGTTCGACCGCGCCATCCACTCCCTGAGCGCCGCCGACCGCTACGAGGTCTTCGTCGGATGGACCTCGTGGGCGGACATCGGCCCCCTGGGCGCCACGAAGGCCAGTGCCCTGGAGTGGCTGCGCTCGCGGCTGGGGGTCCCCCGGGACGGCACCGTCGCGGTGGGCGACGGCACCAACGACATCGCGATGATCGAGTGGGCGTTCTTCGGCGCCGCGATGGGCGGCGCCACCGAGGAGGTGCGCGCCTGCGCCGACCACGTCACCGCCGCCGTCGAGAACGACGGGGCCGCCGCCGTCATGCGCGTGGTCCTGGAGCGCTGCGGGGCGGACGGGGCGCGCTGAGCCATTCGCCCATGACCGCGAAGGCGCGGTCCGGATCGCCGATCTGGCAGTGCTCCGCCATGCCCGGGTCCTGCGCCCGGTGGAACACCTCCACGTCCACGGACTCGGCGCCCGCCAGGACGCGGCGCACGTCGGCCAGACGCTCGAAGGGGACGTACTGGTCCGCGTCCCCCGCCATCACCAGGCAGGGCTGGTGGATCCTGCCCGCCAGGGGCTCCATCGTGTACGCGCCCAGCGCCCGCAGCACGTCGCTGGGCCTGCTCAGCCCCGTCAGGGCGCGCGCCTGCTGCAGCTTCCACGCGATGTCGGCGCTTGCGCGCGGGCCGATCGACATGGCGGCGTCGATCAACCACGCGGGACGGGCGCGCTCGACCACCGGGGCGACGAGGGGGCGCAGGGGCCGGGGAAGCGGCATCGTCAGCCCGTCCAGCAGCCGGTACATCATGTCGAAGGCGATGACGTGGCTGATGCGCGGGACGTGGGCGGCGGCGCGCATCACCAGGTAGCCCCCGAAGGACACCCCCAGGGCAGCGGCGCTCGTCAGGCCGAAGTGGTTCAGGACCGCGTTCGTCGGGAGCTCCCAGTGCGGCTCCAGGGGCATCCCCGCCAGTGCCGTGTGCCCCTGGCCGGGCCCGTCGAAGGTGATGATGTCGAAGGGACGGGAGGGGAAGCGCTCGGCGAACCCCATGATCTCCTCGGCGTAGCCGTCGAAGCCGTTCATCATGACGAGGGTGGCAGGCGCGTGGGGGAAGCGGGCGCGGTCCGCCGGGTCCGCCTCCCATCGCATCGCAGTGAGCTCGCCGTCGCCGTAGGGCACAGCGTGCCGGGTCAGCGCGAGGCCCCGGTGCGACTCGTCGAAGGCGGCCGACATGGCGCTGATGAAGCGGCGCTTGCGAGGGTCGTCCACGGGCAGGTAGAAGGAGGCCAGGGAGTGCAGGCGCCATGCGGCCGCCGTGTCCCCCTGGGACTCGAAGCGCGCGGCCAGGCGCCCGGCGAACTGCGTGATCTGGCCGGTGGAGCGGATGCGCGGGAGGACCCTTGCGGCTAGGCGCCCTACGCCCGCCCGGTCCAGGACTGGGCCGAGGGAGCGGTTGAGCTGGAGGTCGAACTGCCGGTTGCCGGTGTAGTGCGTGAACATGCTCCGAGGCTACGCGGTCGTGCGCAACGGGGAAACGCACAATAACGGATGGAGTGTCTGATACTGGACAGTGGATCCGGTATCCGTAGGATAGGTGTACGGATACAGCGGCGATGATCGGAGGGGCATGTACTTGCGAGCGGCCGGAACGCACGGGCGGGACGCCGAGAAGGACCTGGACCTGCGCATCCGCAAGACGCGGCGCGCGATCCGGTCCGGCCTCGTCACGGCGTGCCGGGCCAAGCCCTACGCCCACGTGAGCGTCACCGACATATGCGCTGCCTCCCTGGTGTCGCGCACCACCTTCTACGCCCATTACGCGGACAAGGACGCCCTCCTGGCCGAGGTGGTCTCTCTCCTCCTGGAGGACATCGCCCCGGCCATCGAGGGCATGTGGCTCGGCGGAGGGGACGGAGCGGCCCTGAGCCGTCGCCTTGCGGACTTCTACGCGCGCAACGGGCGCGCCCTGACCACGCTCCTGGCAGTTCGCGGGGATGGCGGCTCCGACCTGCGCGAGCGGCTCCGCCAGATGTTCCGGTCGGTGTTCCGCCAGTGGGCACAGGGCCGTATCGACGAACAGGCCCTGCCCCTGGCCTCGGATGTCTACGCGTCGGTGGCCCTGGTCCTCGTCGAGCGCGGGGCTGCCAGGCCGCTCACCGAGGCGGAACTGGCCCTCATCGACCGTCTGCGGGTGCTCTTCACCGGGGGCGCCGGAGGGGCCGCCGGGCCGCTGGGGCGACCGGCGCCCGCAGGGCTCCTCTGAGTTGCTTTCCGAGAATCTACCGGCGCCGCGCTCTTGGTGTTACCGTTAACAGCAGACTTTCCCGGGGACCCGCCCCGGCCTCGTCAACGACGACCACGGAGGACACAGTGACCACCGACGCGAGAGCACTCATCGAGGACGGCGACACCGCACTCGGAATCGAATTCGGCTCCACCCGCATCAAAGCCGTTCTGATCGGACCCGACCACCAGGTCCTCGCCTCGGGCTCGCACGGCTGGGAGAGCCACCTCGACGACGGCCTGTGGTCCTACTCCCTCGACGAGGTCCGCGCGGGGCTGCGCAGCGCCTACGCGTCGCTGGTCGACGACGTGCGCGACGAGTACGGGCTCACGCCGACCACCTACGGCTCCATCGGCGTCTCCGGGATGATGCACGGCTACCTGGCCTTCAACGCGGAAGGGCGCCAGCTCGCCCAGTTCCGCACCTGGCGCAACACCAACACCGCCGAGGCCGCGGCCGAGCTGTCCGAGCTCTTCGGCGTCAACATCCCCCTGCGCTGGTCCGTCGCCCACCTCCACCAGACGATCTGCTCGGGCGAGACCCACGTCATGCGTGTCGCCTCCATCAACACGCTGGCCGGCTGGGTCCACGAGCAGCTCACCGGCCGCCACGTCCTGGGCGTCGGCGACGCCTCCGGCATGTTCCCCATCGACCCCGCCACGGGTTCCTACGACGCGCGGTGCCTGTCCGCCTACGCGAACCTGGTCGACCGCCTGGTGCCCTGGGACCTCGCCAAGCTCCTGCCCACCGTCCTGTCCGCCGGCGACGATGCGGGGGCCCTGACCGAGGAGGGGGCCCTCCTGATCGACCCGACCGGGGCCCTGCTGCCCGGAATCCCCATGTGCCCGCCCGAGGGCGACGCCGGGACGGGGATGGTCGCCACCAACGCCGTCGCCCCCAAGAGCGGCAACATCTCCTGCGGCACCTCCGTGTTCCTCATGGTCGTCCTGGAGAAGGCGCTGGACAACCTCCACCTGGAGATCGACATGGTGACCACCCCCGACGGCTCGCCGGTCGCGATGGTCCACTCCAACAACGGCTCCTCCGAGATCGACGCGTGGGTCTCCCTGTTCGTCGAGTTCGCGCGCCTGGCGGGCACAGAGGTCCCCGTCCCCAGGGCCTACGACCTGCTCTACCGCAACGCGATGACCGGCGACGCGGACGGAGGGGGCCTGCTGGCCTACAACACCCTTTCCGGCGAGCCCCTGCTCGGCCTGGAGTCCGCGCGCCCCCTGTTCACCCACACGCCGGACGCCGCCTTCACCCTGGCGAACGCCTTCCGCGTCCAACTCATGACGGTCTTCGCGCCGATGCGCGTCGGGGTGGACGTCCTGCGCGGCGAGGGCGTGGTCCTCGAAAGGCTCTTCGCCCACGGCGGGCTCTTCAAGACCCCGGGCGTCGCCCAGCAGATCCTCGCCGACTCGCTGGGGATCCCCACGACGGTGGGGGAGACCGCGGGCGAGCAGTCGTCCGCGGAGCGGGTGGAGCCCCCGGTCACCCCGCGGCTGTGGCCCCGGCCGCCTCGATCGCCGCCTTGAGGACGTGCGCGTGCGAGCGCGCGGTGTCCTTCGCCGCGAACAACAGGGTGACCCGGCCCCGGCGGGCCCGTTCGGCCAGCGCCGCCACGCCGGGGTTCCCGTCGAGCTGCGCGGCGTACTCCTGGCGGAAGGCGCTGTCGGTGATCTCCCCGTGGTGCCACGACCTGCGCAGATCCGCCGACGGCGCCACGTCCTTCGCCCACTCGTCGTAGTCCAACTCGTCCTTGCGCACGCCCCTGGGCCACAGGCGGTCCACCAGCACCCGGTAGCCGTCGTCTGGGGAGGGCTCCTCGTACACTCGCTTCAGCACAACACTCATACCCCAACGCTACGCCTGTGGCGCGCATCCGGCGCTCCGCGCGTGACCGGGTAGACGCGCGCCCGGGCTCGCCGGAGCGGGCGGCCCCGGCGAGCATGACCTGGCGTTCATGACAGGGCGCTACTCCTGCGGCCCGTTCTCCAGCAGGTCGATCAACCAGGGCATCGAGGAAGAGGGATTGGGGCCCCGCTCGTTGACTGCCAGCCCGTTCCACGCGCGGCGGGCCCGTTCAGCGGCTTCGGTGTGGCCCTCGATGGGGAACTTGTCCGTCAGGTGCTTCCCGTCCCCGTCATCGACGTGCTTCAGCGACTGCAACCGTTCGCCCGCCTTCCTGGGGCCGATGTAGGCGCGTTGGTCCTCGCTGTGCCAGAGCAACCACAGTTCGAAGCACGGATTCGTGACGATGGCGGTGATGCCGCTGCTCCGGCACTCGGTGAGAACGGTGTCGAGTGCGGCGTGCTGATCGACATCGACGACGATGACGGCGCCGTCGTAGTCCCCTGAGCGGAGCGACTTCCTGCATTCCTTCAACACCCGCGAGGGCTCTCCGCCGCCGGCTTTGATGTCGAGGGCGACGTGGTGGCTGCGGATGCGCTGGCGCAGGCGCTCCACGTACTCCTGCTCGGTGACGCCCTCGGTCACCACCAGGTACCTCCGGTGCTGGGGTTTCTTCTGTTTTCGGGCTTTCCCTTTCGGTCTCCCCACCGCGCTTCACTCCCCCTTCCGGTCGAGCAGGTTGTGGATGAGGGAGGGGACCGTGTAGGGCACCGCTCCGAAACGCCCCTCCAGGTACTGCTTGGGCACGTTGCTCTTCGGCTGCAGCAGGGCGAACTCGCCCAGGTTGACCAGCTCCGAGGCGCCCTCCGCGTCCTTCTCCACCAGCCACACCTGTTCGCGCTTGTCCCGCTCGCCGCTGCCCGCGCTCATCAGGGACATGTCGTGGCTGGTGAAGACCAGTTGCGCGCCGGTGGCGTTGACATCGGGGTCCTCGAACCAGTCGACGATGATCCGGGAGAGGTCGGGGTGCAGGGCTGCGCCGAGCTCATCGACGACCAGCACCCTCCCGTTCCTCAGGGCGTTGAGGACCGCGGTGCCCAGGGCGAGCCATGCCATCGTCCCCGTGGACTCGTCGCGCTCGCGCAGGTCCGCCCCCTTCCGGCCGTGGGTGAAGGCCAGGTTGCGGGCGATGAACTCGCGGGCCAGGCGCGCGTCCTCAGCTTCGGTCTGCTGGCCTGAGTCGCCATTGGTGTCCGTCATATCCTGGGTGGTCTGTTTGTCCCGCTGCATGAGCCTGCGGAAGAATTCGCGGAGTTCTTCGGGGACTTCGTGCTCCTCGACTCGGATTCGGGTGATGCCCGTATCGGCGATCCGGGCGAGGGCGACGAGCTCGTCGAACTCGAGTCCGCCCTCGACGAGCAGGTCGACGATCCGCGCCAGGCGCGCCCTCACCTCGCGGTCCCCGACGCGGTACACGTCGAAGCCCTCCACGAGGTCCCGCCTGATCGGCGCGAGGACCTCATGGTCCATTTCAGCGGCGCGCGAGAGCGCGAGTTCGCGCCGTGCGACGCGCGTCAGTCCGCTCACTCGTGCGACCTTCCCGTCCCGGGTGCGCTTGAGGAGGGTGGTCCACCGCTGCTCCCCGACGACTTTGAGGCTCTCGTCGCGGATGCCCTCGGTGTCGACGGAGAAGCGGTAGATGTAGCGCCTTCCCTGTGCGACGAACTCCAGCTCGTACTCGCTCAGGTCGCCGAGGCGCGCGGGGTTGAGTGCGAAGGGGGCCCTTGGGAACTTGGGGGCTGCGAGCCACGTGCTCGCGGAACTCTTGATGGCTCTGAGCGCGTAACTGAGGGCGTCGAGCAGGTTCGACTTGCCCGACGCGTTCGCGCCGTACACGCCGTCGACGTGGTGGACGTGATCGGCCCAGCGCGTCCCCTCGGGAAGCTTCAGCGTTTTCAGGGAGGAGCGCGTGAGGTCGAAGACCGCCTCGTCGCGGAAGGACCGGTGGTTCCTGAAAGTGAATCTCAGCAGGATCATGACCCCTATTTTAATGCAAGAGGGATGATTAATATATTTTTTATCGAATAGTCTTCGCTCGAAGCAGATTTGTGTGCAGCAGTATCCGCTTGCGCGCGGCGGGTGCCCCACTGCGCCCCCGGGCCCTCATCGTCCCCGGCAGTATCCGCTTGCGCGCCGGGCGCGGGCGGGTGATGCAGCAGGGCCCGGGGCAACCGGGCAGGCGCTAGATACTGGTCGGCAGAGGGGCGCAGGGCGCACATCCACCCCAGCCCAGGTCCGGCTGCGCGGCCCCCGCCTCGTAGGGTGGGGCTCAAGGGAGCAGGCGGAGCGCAGAGCGCGGGGCGCACGACTGCCTGGCGCGCCCCTGGATCGGCCGCCCGGCGCCCCCCGCCCCGCGGGCTGCCTCCGCCTCGCCGGGCGGGAGGAACCGCTACGATTGCCCCCATGGGTAAAGCAAGCCGCCGCAAGAAGGTCACCGATCCCGCCAAACTCGCCGCCTACCGGCCGCCGATCCCCTTCGTGGCGCGTCCCTACGAGGGGCTGGCCAAGGAGGTCGAGCTGGTCGCGATGCGCGAGATCATCCCCTGCGCCACGCTCACCGCGCGCACCGACTCTGCCCACGGCGGCGTCGAGTTCGACTTCGTGACCCTGCTGCCCGATGGGCACCCCGCGATGATTCGCCCCGACGGGCGCATCCTGGTCGCCCTGCAGACCCGCTTCAACTCCGCGGACCTCTCCCACGACGCGGGCGCCGCCGTCCTGGCCGCCATCGCGGCGAAGGACAGGGGCGCTGAGGGCGTCGTCCCCGTGGACGTGCGCGAGCCCTCCGAGCGCCTCCAGGACATCCTGGACCCCCAGGGCTTCACCTCCATCTCGCTGGAGGACGACTTCTCCTACTGGTTCGACCCCTCCGAGGAGGTCGACGACGAGACCAGGCGCGCCCTGGAGCGCCACCGCGAGGAGATCATCCCCACCGAGGCCGTCCCCGGCGTGCCCGGCGCCTACTGGTGCGAGATGAACCGCAACTTCGTGCGCTACGTGACCGCCGTCGACGAGTCCGCGCTCTTCACGGCCCTCGCGCGCCTCGCCGTTGACGGCGGCGCGAACGTGGGCGAGGGCTCGCGTTTCGTCGGCGCCTTCCGCGCCTGCGGCATCCCGATCCCCGTCTTCGAACTCGGCGAGGGAGTGGGGGCGGCGGATGCGGCGCCAGGCGTCGCCGCCATGGCCGAGGCGCTCGCCCGTGCGCTGACGCTCACCGACGCCCTCACCGCCGATGAGCGCCGTGTCCGCCAGGGGCTCGTTTCCCGCCAGGTGACGATCCGCTGAAGCTCAGCTTAATCAGCCACACGTCGGGAGTACAGCGGGCCTTCAGCGCCCAACGCTCCTACAATATTGTCCGTGAACCATGCGCGAGGCGCTGCGGGCAGGAAGGCCCCCCAGAGGATCGCGGCCGTCATACCGGCGCACAACGTCGGCCATGACGTGGCCGCGACGGTGCGGGCGTGCCGCGCGATCCCAGGAGTCGATCTGCTCATCGTGGTGGACGACGGCTCTGCCGACGACACGGGCCGCGCCGCCCGGGCGGCCGGCGCCGTCGTCGTGCGCCACTCCGTGGAACGCGGCCGCGCCTCGGCCATCGAAACGGGCGTGAAGGTGGCCGCCATGCGCGACCGCGCAGACGGGCCCGCCCGCCACCTGCTCATCCTCTCCCCGGACCTGGGCGAGTCGGCCGTCGAGGCGACCGCCCTGGTCGAGGCAGTCAACTCTGGGCTGGCGGACTGCGCCTCCTCCGTGCCGCCCGGCGAGGGGAAGGCCCAGAACGCCCGCGCCCAGCGCATCGCGCGCTCCCTGATCCGCCGCAAGACCGGGTGGGACTCCCACAACCCGATGTCTTACCAGAGGTGCATCACGCGGGAGGCGCTCAAAGCGGCGATGCCCTTCCTGAACCGGTACGCCCTGGAGGTCGCGATGACCATCGACGTGCTGTGCGCCGGTTTCTCGGTGGTGGAGATCCCCTGCAACTTCGTGCATTCGGGCGCCGACAAGTCCCTCGGCTCGTTGAACCGCTCCGCCCGCATGGCTGATAATGTGATGGCGGTGCTCCGCCAGGCGTTCCACCGCGGGGCACTGCCCGCGGGAGCCGGGAGCGCCCGGGCGCAGGCGATCGGGCAGCCCTACCCGCGCCCGGCCCGCGAACGCGGCGGGGAAGGGGACGCGGGCACGACCGACTCATAGGAGGCACAGTGGGAACGATCGGCCGCCGCGCGCGCGAACTGGCCGTCCCCGTAGTGGTCTGCGCGCTCACTCTGGGCGTGTACTGCCTCTACTCCGTCGGGCAGTGGCGGATGATGGCCTCCCCCAGCTGGGACCTGGCCATCTTCACGGAGGCCGCCAAATCCTACTCCCAGGGGCACTGGCCCATCGTCCCCATCAAAGGGCCCGGCTTCAACCTGCTCGGCGACCACTTCCACCCGATCCTGGTCCTGCTGGGCCCCGTCTACCGCGTGTTCCCATCCGGCCTGACCCTGCTCATCGTCCAGAACGCCCTCCTCGCCTGGTCCGCCTGGCCCGTGACTCGCGCGGCGACCCGACTGGCGGGCAGTGCCGGGGGATTCGTCATCGGCCTGGCCTACGGCCTGGGCTGGGGCCTGCAGGGCGCCGTCGGCGCGCAGTTCCACGAGATCGCCTTCGCGGTGCCCATGCTCGCCCACGGCGGCGTCGCCTTCGCCCAGGGGCGCTACCGCGCCTGCATGGCGTGGCTGGCGCCGCTGGTCCTGGTCAAAGAGGACCTGGGGCTGACGATCATGGTCGCCGGCCTCGTCCTCGCCTGGCGCAGGAGGGACCAGGGGCGGCGCGCGCTCGCGGAGTCCCTGGCCTTCGCGGCCTTCGGTGCGGTGGCCTTCGTGATCACCACCCAGGTGCTCCTGCCCGCCCTCAACCCCGCGGGCACGTGGGCGTACTCGCTGGACGGGTCCGCGACGGGCGCGGGCAGCTCCGCCGGGGGCGCCGCCGCCGCCAAGGTGTGGCCCTCCCTCATCGAGATCCTCACCTTCCCGTCCGTGAAGATCGCGACTGTCCTCGTGTGCGTGCTGGGCGCTGGGGTCGTGGGGGCCGCGTCCCCGTGGTTCGCGCTGGTGGTGCCGACCCTGGCGTGGCGGTTCATGGGGTCGGTCGACTTCTACTACGGGTGGAGCTCGTGGCACTACAACGCGGTCCTGGTCCCCATCGCAAGCGCCGCCCTGCTGGACGTCCTCGGGCGCGCTGCCCAGTGGCGCGACCGGCGCAGCGCCGACGAGGACCGTGCCCTGGCCGACGAGGCGGGGGCCGCCGCGTGGCGCGCCGAGCGCCTCAGCTCCTGGTGGGGCACGGGCGTCATCAGCGCCGGCGTCGCGACTCCGCTGCTCGCGCTGGCCGCGACCGCGCCGCTGCTGCCGATGTGGCAGCTGACCTCGTCCGGCTTCGGCCAGGACGGCCCGCGGGCCGAGGCCGCCCACCAGGCGATGGCCGCTGTCCCGGCCGGAAGCGCCGTGGAAACGGACATAACTCTCATGGCCCGCATGGTGCCCGACCACGAGGTCTACTGGGTGGGGTCCGCGAAAGACATGGATCCGCTGCCCGAGTACGTGGTCGTCGACCAGCGCTCCTACGTGTGGGGCGGGCGCGACGTCACCGCCGTCGGCTGGGCCACCGACGCCCACCCGGGGCATTCCTACGAGCTCGTGTTCGAGCGCAACGGCTTCCAGGTGGCGCGCCGCACCTCGTGAAACGGGCGGGCCGGCGGATCCGGCTCAGCCTCGGCTCATTGGGCGCAGGGTCCTGCGGGCGGATGGTCCGGGACGCCTCTGGCCGCGCCCCTGGGCGTACTGCTCCACCAGGCCGGGGGCGGGCGGCGCCAGCCGGGACGCTTCCCGGTCGATCAGGCGTTCTACTGCGGTTTCGGGGTCGTGGCGGCCCTGACCGCGCCTCCGAGTGCGAGCAGCGCCGCCCCCACCAGGAAGGGCGCTGCGGTCGAGAAGCGGGCCATGAGGAACCCGCATGCCGCATAGGCGAGGGGCGCTGAACCGTAGGTCACCAGGTTGATCGCGGAGTAGACGCGCCCCGCGAACTCGGGGGGCGTGTTGTTCATGATGTCGCCGATCAGAGTGGGCGCGGCCACTCCCGCGCACAGCCCCAAAGCGGCAACCAGCGCCAGCGACACCGGCTCCGGAAGCGCGAAGTACAATGCGCAGGTGAGCGCGGCGAAAACGAGGATCCCGCCGTTGATGACCACGTTGCGCACCGCCAGACGGTCCGCCGGGATGCGCGATGCGATGATTCCGCCCAGAACGCCGCCGAGGGCGAACAGGCACACCGCGACGCCGAAGCTCCCGCCGCCCCAGCCCAGTTCGAGGTAGCGCGCGGGAAGCACGATGTTCAATGCCCCCGATAACGACGCGTCGATCAGAAGGGCCGTGAGGAGTCCAACGGCGACCGTTCCGCCGTTTGCCGTCATGACGGTTCTCAGTGAGGCGGTCGTGCTGGAGGGGGACTGGTCCGCGGGGTCTTGGTCGGCCGCTGGCGCTGCCGAGGGGGTGGCCGGTATCGCGTGGAACAGTGCGAACGCGGCCAGCGCCAGCAGCGCGAAGGAGAAGAACAGGGTGTGCAAGGGGACGGCCTCGAAGCTGAAGCCGCTGGTCGCGCCAGCGAGCCCCGTGGCGACACTGGTGATGACCTGGACCCAGGAGATGGTGCGGGAGAAGTCCCCGTGGTCGGTGAGCCGTTTCAGCAGAGCCCCTGACGAAGGCAGGTAGAGGCCGTCGCCCGCCCCGAAGAGGATGACGCCGCATGACAGGAGCGGAACACTGGGTCCTCCCAGGGAGTCCAGGCCCACGATGAGGAAGGAGGCGATGCGCAGGACCAAGCCCACCTGGATGCAGCGGTAGGGCGACCACCGGTCCGCGGCCCAACCGCCGACCAGGATGAGCGCCAGGCGCGCGACCGATGCGGCAGTGAGGAAGGAGGCGGCGATGCCCGATCCGTAGGAGGAGAGGAGGAATAGGCTGAGGACGACGAAGAACGCCTGGTCCCCGATGGCGACGATTCCGGCTACAGCGAGCCATATGCGTAGTGGCTTCATGACGCGTCCTGCTCTTCGTGGATGGCCCCCATACTACGTTGATCCGTCTAGAGATTGTAAATAAATAGTAAAATCGCAGGCTGTTCTGCGTGTCTTGCTGGCACCGCGCACTGGCGTTCCCGAGCTGGGGGATTGAGCGCGCGCCCTCGCTCGGGTTACGCACACAAGGACCCTGATTTACGAAACACGCGCCGCACACAAGGGCGGAATCAAGCCCTTGTGTGCGGCCCCGTGTTATCTAATTCCTTCCCTTGTGTGCGGCACCAGGGGGAACGGATGCTGAAGACGGACGGGAGCGGGCCCGCAGCTCATGACGCCGAGCGCAGGCGCAGGGAGTTGAGGACCACGAACACCGACGAGCACGCCATGGCGGCGGAGGCCAACATGGGGGAGAGCAGCCCCGCGATGGCCAGCGGCACCATCGCGACGTTGTAGAAGAACGCCCAGAACAGGTTCTCCTTGATGACGCGCAGCGTGCGCCGCGAGATGCGGATCGCCGTGGCCGCGCTGGCCAGGTCGGATCCTGCCAGGGTGATGTCGGAGGCCTCGATGGCGACGTCCGTGCCCGAGCCCATCGCGATCCCCAGTGACGCCTGCGCCAGTGCGGCCGCGTCGTTGACGCCGTCGCCCACCATGGCCACGACGGCGCCGCGCTCCTGCAGCTCGGCGACCGCCGCCCGCTTCCCGTCGGGCAGGACGCCCGCGATGACGCGGTCGATGCCCACTTGGGAGGCGACGTGGCGCGCCGCCGCCTCGTTGTCGCCGGTGAGCAGCACGGGCTCGATGCCCAGGGAGCGCAACTGGGCGATGGCGGCGCGGGAGGTCGGTTTGACGGTGTCGCGCACGACCAGGACCCCCAGGACCCGTGCCCCCGTGAGGCGCTCGGGCAGGGCGATCGCAGCGGCGTCGGGCGCTGGTCCGGGCTGCGGGGCGTCCCCGGAGCCCGCGGATTCCCGGGCGCCCGACTGGCGGGCGGCAGCGTCCGATGCGGCCACTCCGGCGTCCAATCGGAAGGAGGCGCCGCCCTCGGCCGTCTCCACGGTGTCGGCGCGGGAGGCGCCTGCGTCAGCGGCCGTCCCTGCGGCGTCTACTCGGGAGGTGCCCGCGCTGCCGGCCGGGCCCCCGTCCTCCACGCGGGAGGTCACGGCGCCCTGGTACCCGGCTGCCCCGACGACGCCTTCCAGCTCCTGGTCGGAGTAGGGGCGGGTGAGGGTGATGCGCGCGGACTCGGTGGCCAGGTTGACCGAGGCGAACACGCCGGGGAGCTTCCCGAGTTTGCGCTCCACGCGCCGCACGCACGAGGCGCAGGTCATTCCGCCCACGCTCATCGTCACCGTGGTGGCGCCCGGCGCGGCCCCAGCGTCGGTGCTCCGCGCTGTCCCGGCGTCGGCGCTCCGCTTGGCCCCGCCCGCCGTGGGCCCG
>ERZ773009.1946-NODE-1946-length-13643-cov-5.113409_pt1 | contig 13643 bp, 7 predicted proteins | sample MGYA00580663_ERZ773009 | MGnify/ENA primary metagenome ERZ773009 (study PRJEB29015, sample SAMEA2737969) | human oral metagenome | biome: human oral; feature: human-associated habitat; material: dental | place: China | collected 2026 ... | reverse complement strand
ACTGTAGTAGATGGAGAAGTTCGCTACTGATTGAGTTAAAAGTTGACGATATATTTTACTATTTAGATTAAAATAAAACTATCAAACGATAACAGAAAACAGGTAAGTGATTTACTTTATTTCTTTATAAAGAAAAATACACATTATAAAATTTCAAATAAAAGACGGAGAAGGCACATGACACATTTAGAAGTAATACAAAGAGTTTGGTCTGAGTGGACGGTTACCGAAAAAATCGGTGAGGGTTCATTCGGACAGGTTTTTAAGGCGGAAAAAGAAAGTTTCGGTATAAGGCAGGAATCTGCTATAAAGGTAATACGCATACCGAGTGATGAGGCGGAGCTTGAAAAGGTAAAATCCTCTTTCGGGCTTGATGATGAAGAGTTAAGAGATTATTTTTATCCGCAACTTGATAAATTAAAAAAAGAAATCGAACTTATGATGAAACTTGATGATATTAATATTGTCAAAATTCATGATTTTGAGATAAAAGAATCCCTGGACTCTAAAATCGGATGGTACATACTTATCAGAATGGAACTTTTGGAATGTCTTGAAAAGTATGTAAAAAATAATGATATGACTGTAGCTGAAGTGGTCTCAATAGGAGAGGATATACTCTCATGTTTGGAAACCTGCGAGGAAAACAATATAATTCACAGGGATATAAAGCCTGCCAATCTTTTCAGAAATGAAAAGGGAGTATATAAGCTTGGGGACTTCGGTATTGCTAAAGACATGAGTACAAGTGTCGGCAGTCTTTCTTATAAGGGTACTGAAAACTATATGGCACCGGAAGTATATATGGGAAAGCGTTATAACAGTACTATAGATATCTATGCTCTTGGAATTGTGTTATATAAATTACTTAATAGGAACCGACTTCCGTTTATGAGTCAGGAAAAACTCACCAGTGCAAGCATAGAAAGAGCCTTTCAAAAAAGGAATACCGGCGAGCCGCTGCCTAAACCCATGCAAGCTTCAGAGGCGATATATGAAGTTATAAAAAAAATGTGTGCCTATAGACCGGAAGACAGATTTCAAACTGCTGTCGAGGCAAAAAAGGCTCTGACAGAGTATAAAAGAACGGACGGCGAAGAACTTGAGACTGTACTTGATATAAGTAATAAGACAAGAAAACTTGTAGGTACGGAAAGTTCTGACAAAGAAACGGAAAAAAGCATAGCCAAATTAGAATATATAATTCCGGCTAAACCTGAAATTAAGCCGGATGAACAAGAACAGGCTATGCAAGCAGAGCCTGCCATACCTGTAGTTAAGGAAGAAAGTACTACGAAAGATACTGTAGATACAAAAGAAACAATACAAAGTCAATTGTTTAACGAACCTAATAATATAGACCGACCGGATGAAGATTTGGGAAACAAAACAAGAAGTCTGTTTCAGGAAAAAGAAAAGCCTATAGTACAGGAAAGCCAAAGCCCTGAGAATAGTTCAATTATAAATGAGGAAAATAATGAGAGTAAAAAGAAAAAATCTAAAAAGTCGCTTATAATTGGCATAGGAGTGGCAATTGTTGCTATAACAGTTTTATTATTCCTTGCATTTGGAAATAACAATGCTTCCAAGGTCGCTATAGCAAAGGAAATATATGCTGATGACAATGTATTTGTAATAGATGAAGAGGAATATAAAGGCAAATATATAGAATATACAACGAGCTTGAGGGCTGAAGAAGGTGAATTTGTAGAAAGAAACGGTATATATATAGGTGCGACAAAAGCCGGAGAGCCGGACGGTTACGGTGCTTTCTATTATAGAAGAGAGGATAGAGATGATGATGGAAAACGTACAAAAGACATTATTTTTATCGGAACCTGGGAGAAGGGAATTTTAATATCAAAAGAAGGAGCGGATAAGGTAAAAAAAAGAGTCTCCTGTAATAAAAAATACAACACCGGAGATAAGGTAAATTATACTTATATTATGGAAGGTGATTGGGGTATAGGAGATTTTGTCGGTAATCCAAAGGGAACATATAGTGAAGAATATACAACTAAGGAAACAGGAGAAGTAACAAAGAAAAAATTTGAAGGAACATTTGAAGTAACAAAAGAGGGCTACGATCGTTTGAATGGTGAATGGTATTTTAATGGTAATCTTTTATATTGGGGAGAATATAAGAATGATGAAGCCTATAACGGTACCTACTATGATGAAGACGGTAATAGGACAAGGAAGGTTGTTGACGGAGTTGAACAATCTTATTAATCTATAAAACTTATCTTTAACTATTAATAACAACACAGGAACGGGGAAAAACTATGAGCGATATATTTATGAATTTCGGCTCTGTAAGCCGTCTTTCGGGCGTAGCCGGAGAGATAAAAAGCAGTGTAGCTAATTGCAGTCAAGAACTCAGGTCTATAGGTTCAAACCTTAACCTCGGAAGGGCAGGAGAACAATTAAAGGCAAGTATTAACCAAATGTCCAACCAGTGCAATGCACATGCACAAAGAGTACAAAGAATGGGTACCACCATGCAATATGCTTCAGAGATAATGCAGCGTGCAGAAAACAGGGTTGTAGAAAATAATATTCTGTCTGTAATTCCCAAGGAACTTAGAGGACCTTATATGCCTAATGCTTTAGAAAACAGCATGTTACCGGGGCTGGGTATGCTTCCCGGCAGGGCTTACGGAGGCGACCCTATAAGCATGTATTCAGGTAATTTGCTGTGGCAATTTACTCCGATATCCACCTATTCAGGCAATATGCTTGATTTTACCGTCTACTATGACAGCTTAAACAGCAAGGATATGGGACTTGGTAAGAGCTGGAGACATAATTTCATGACCGAGGTGCTGCATGTAAACTTAAAAGTATGGGCGGTTACAGACGGAAACGGAGTATCAAGCTTCTTTGCCGAAGGTGATGACGGAGTATTCTATCCTCAATATCCTACCGTAAAAAGACTTGTCAGGGTAGAAGACGGATATATGTATTATTTACCGGAAGAACAACTTACATATAAGTTTAATAAAAGCGGAAAGCTTATCGCTATATATGATAAGGGAATAGAAATTCAAAGCATTGAATACGAAAAAGATTTGCCTATAAAAGTACTCGGACAGCATGGATATTTCTTTAATCTAAGTTATGATACTGACGGACATCTTGTATACTTGGAAGATAATATAGGCAGAAGTCTTAAGTTTGAATATAGTGAAGATAAGCTTGCTACTTTAATCATCGGTACGGAACCGGATTCAAAAAGTGCCAAAGCTTATGATAACAGAAAGTATAGTTTTATATATGATGAGCAGGCATATTTGACAAAGGTTACAGACCCTGAAAATAAGCCTTTCTTTACTAATGTATATGATAAGTACGGCAGGGTATTAAGACAGGAACTTTCCAAAGAAAGATATTTTGAATTTGTTTATGAGGAAGGAAAAACTGTCAATACCGATCAGGACGGCTTTAGAGTAGAATATATACATGACCAAAGAGGAAACCTTATACATTTGCAAAGTCCTTTTATCAAATATGCTGCGGAATATGATGATAATAACAGAATTACTAAAAGTATTCTTAATGACGTAGAAATTACGAAATACAATTATAACGGATTCGGTCAGCTTGTAACAATAAGCAATTCAACCTTTGTGCATAATTTCATATATGATGAAGCACACAGGTTTAAGGAATATATATTTAACGGCAGAATTTATCTGAGTCTTGACTATGATGATGCCGGCAACAATATTGCAATGCACTATTTAGGAGATATCACTCATCTTTTTTACTATGATGAGCGAAACCGCCTTGTAGGCTATGAGGCTGACGGAGAAAGTTGCAGAATAGGCTACAATGAGCAGGACTTCATTTCAAGCATAGACTCACCGGAGGATTTCAGTGAGTATTATACCTATGATGGCATAGGAAGAATTAGCAATGTAAAACTTACAAGCGGCAGGGATGTAAATTATGCCTATGCCTTTAACGATCTTTTTGCCTATGTAAATGATGAATTCGGCAATGATATAAGTCTTGAGTACAGTGTTGTCGGAGCTTTGAAAGTTTATACCGAAGGGGAAAGAAAAGCCGAGTACAGCTATGATGACATGGGAAATATTATAAAGGCGGTACTTCCGGGTGATGAAAAGCACTATCTTGAGTATGATAAAGAGGGTAATCTTTTAACACACTACAGGGAAGATTTCTTACTTGAGAAAAATCAATATGATGAGGGCAGTCGTATAATAGCTGTAGAAGACGGCTTCGGATACAAAGAAGAGTATGAATGGAACTTGTGGCAGCAGGTAAGTGCCGTAAGAAATAATGACGGACTTGATCTTAGACTGGAATATGATGAAAATCATTTCCTGTCCAAGGTAAGTATGAAGGATTTTAAGTTTGAATACGGATACGATGCGGACGGAAGACTTTCAAGTATTACCGATGAAGACGGAAGATATGCCATTTATGAATATGATGAGGCGGACAGGCTGGTGCAAATCAATACCTTCCTTGCACAGATGGAAGTAAGTTATGACTCTTATTCCAATATAAACCTTATTACCATGGCAGATTTCGGATACATACTTCAATACGGCTATGACGAATACAACAGGTTCAAAAGCGGAAAACTGCTTGGAGAGCCGGCTTATGAAGTAAGTTACGGAACCGGAAGAATAGACAAACTGGAGTTTGCAGGAGAAGAAGTGGGCTTTAAGTATGACAGTGCCGGACGGGTAATAGGACTTACCAATTACCTCGGTAAAAAAGTTACACAGAGGTTTGACAGGTATGATAACCTCATATCAATGGGCATGGATGAGCTTGATGATGCCGTAGAGTACGGTTACGACCTTGCAGGAAGACTGAGTTTTATAAGAGACGAGGAACAAAGGGCGATAGTATTTACTTATGATAAGCTTGATAATAATTCGGGCATCTATCATTTGACAAAAAGAGCCTATGAAAAACAAGAGCTTGATAAGGCAACCGTGGAATGGCTTGAGAGTGAAAGCGAGACCTATTATAAGATTGATATAGACTATGAAAACAGGCTTATGTATGTAACCGACTCCCTTGGTGAAACTCAGATAAAAGAATTCACCTCAAGAGAGTATATTAAAAAAATTACTTATGAAAACGGTGATACCAAGGAGTTAAGTTATGATGAGCTTAACAGAATTACTAAAATAAGTGAAAGCGGAACATATAAAGATGAGTCCGAATTTATCTATGAGAGAGATAATATTATAGAGGCTAACAATTCAAAAAGTAAACTTAAGTTCGAGTATGACCTTGCCGGTCGTTTGGTCGGGGTGAATTATGAGGACGGAAGTGTAGCCGCGTATGAGTGGAACCGGGCGAATCTTTGTAAGGCGATGATTTATCCTGACGGAAGCAAGGTGGAGTATGCCTATGACAGTTACGGAAATCTTATAAAGACTACTTTACCGGATGAAGAAGTTACTTATAAGTATGATGAAAAGCACAGACTTATAAGTAAGCAATCCGAAAAATTTAAGCACAGTTATAGATATCATGCTAACGGCAGAGTAAAGAATATGCTTGTGCAGGATACACAGGGTCTTCTTCTTGAGATTGATTATATATACGATGATTACTATGGGTTGATGATAGGTCAAAGTATTAAGGAAAGAGGAAAGGAAGAACTTAGCTATAACTATGAGTATGATAAAAAAGCCTTCCTTACCAAGGTACTTAAAAATAATAAGCCTTATGCCGAGTATGAGTACGATGCAAGAGGCAACAGAACAAAGGCGACAGAAGAAGGCGTAGTTACACAGTATTATTATAATAAGGAAAACCAACTGCTTAGAAAACTTTGTGAAAATAAAGAATATGATTATGAGTATGATGCAAGGGGAGATTTGATAAAAGAATATATCAATCAAAGTTGCATAGCCGAGTATACTTATAATTCAATAGGTCAGGTGCTTTTTGCAAAAAATGAAAAAGGTACTGTAATCTATAGTTATGATGCCCTCGGTAATAAGACGGCGGCGGAGTTTAAGTATGCTGACGGAAGAAGGGTAAAAGAGACTTATTATATTAACTATCCGGTGTCCAACGCTCAATCACTTTGTAAGAAGGCAGAAGAAAACGGCAGGGAAAAAACTTATAACCAATACTTTGACGGCAGTCCTTTGGCAGAAGAAATAGGTGGAAAGCTTATATGGGACATATTCGATGAGGTGGGAAACCTTGTAATGAGACTTAACAGCAGCGAAGTATACCAAAGACTGGACTGTAGTCCGTTTGGAAATATTACAAGGACAGGTGAGAGTTTTGCAAGCTTTAATCTAGGCTACGGCTTTGCAGCCATGCAGTGTGATGAATTCATAGGAAGACATACCACCGGAACCAGAGTATATAATCCCGAAAATGCAAGATTCCAAAGCAGGGATATAGTAATAGGTTATCCTTATAATCCACGAAGCTTTAACCGATATATCTATGCACAAAACGACCCTAAGAACAAAAAGGATCCGGACGGTTTCTTCCCCTTTGTGGCTTGCCTGATAAGCGGAGCGGTTAAGGCGGGCATGCATCTGGTTAAAGAAACAGTAGTTGCCGGAACTACAATAGTAGCAAAAGCGGCAGCTAATGCGGCACAAGGTAAAGGCTTTAACTTATGGGAGCAGGCAAAGTCCTATGCCAAAAATTACAGATGGGATAAGTTGGCTGTGGATACAATAACTAATTTTGCAACCGGCTGCCTTGACCCGCTTACCGGCGGTCTGGCAAGTGTAAGTAAAAAAGTTGTTAAATATGCTAAGCATGCTAAGACAGTTATTAAACATGGAAAAAATGTAGTAACTAGTGTATTAGACTGCTTACATGATAAAAAGAAATTTGATTTAGGATATACTCTCTCAAAATTAGGTGAAAAAACCTTTGATACATTAGTTTTGGATCCTATAGGAGAAGGCTTAGTTAAGAAAATGGGTATAAAGGGAATATTCAAGGGATTTGATAAGAGTATATTTAAAAAAGAGGGAATTACAATTGCTGAAAGATTTAAAGACAATGTAAAGTATTATATAAATGATACTATTAAAAAGGGTGCGGAGAAATTCATTACTAAAAAAATCAAAGCAGGAATGGATACATTAATACCGGCAGGTGCTACTCTTCCTATCGGGGTGGATAAAGGAATCGGCTTTGTTTCATGTGGAGGTAACGGTTTTGGAGGCTCATCCGGCAGCGGTTCTTGGTAATTTCCAAGTTAATCGGCATACTGTATACAGTATGCCGAGATAAGCTGCTAAATAATACAAGAAAAAATATATTATAGTCAAACCCTTAGAAAAGGCAAAGAAAAGACTATAACTAATAGCTATAAAGACCTTGGAGAGGGTCTTAAAAAACTACTACTATACAATACGAGGACTTTAGATGATACGCACTTTAACATTTTTTTTGCGTTCGGGTTTTAAAGAAATAAGCCTGCCAAGTATAAATAATGATGACTATCTGCTTAAAGTGGAAAGTAAGATGTATCCTGAGATTAACGGACTGTCCTTAGGATTTGAAGTTATCAATGATACCTGGTATATACTGGATGCGGGAAAGTATCCATATTCAATTAATAAAAAGCCGGCAGCAAGACAGGCACTGAAAGCGGCTGATATAATACATATTAAAAAAAGTGAGAAAGACTATATAGTCGTTATGTTTCAGGAGTCTGCGGAAGCTTTCAGGGATCTTACCAAGGTTTTTATAGGCGACAGAAAGATGATAAGTATAGGACGTGATCCTATATGCAATATAGTACTTGATGACAATCAAAGCTGGGTATCACAGCACCACAGTTTGTTACATTTCAAAGATAATGCCTGGTACATCAAAGACTCCAGTACCAACGGAACCTTTGTAAACGGTCATAAGATAAGCAAAGAAGAGCTTTTACAAAGCGGAGATATTATAAGCATTGTCGGAATACGTATAATGTTTTTGGGTAAGTTTATTGCCCTTGATACAAGGAGCGGTAATTATACGGTAAAGCTTAATGAACTGAAAAAACTCAGTGGAAGCAATTTTCAAGGTGAACTTAAAAATATACTGAAAAAAAATACCGCTCTTTTCCACCGCTCACCGAGAACAATATTTCCCATAAAGAAAAAGGTCTTTGATATTGACAATCCGCCTGAAAAAGAGGCGGAGAGTACGGCTTCTTTACTGTTCATACTCGGACCGTCCATGACCATGGTCGTGCCGATGATGGCAGGGAGTGCCATGTCAAGCATGGCAAACAACAGTGCCATGGCTTATGTGGGAGCGGTTACAGCCTTGCTTTCAGCTTCATTTGCCGTACTTTGGGGTACATTAAATTATAAAAGGGCTAATAAACTCAGAGAAGAAAAAGAAAGAAAAAGAATCAAAGCCTATAGCGAATATCTCGATGAAAAAGGTACGGAAATAGAAGAAGACTATAATCAAAGAAGAGCTTCACTGGGAAGAATGTATACGGAAGCCAATTCCTATCTTGGAAAATTTGATGAGGGGCAGCTGTGGACAAGAAATCAAAATCATAGGGATTTTATGTACTACAGATTAGGTATAGGCAATATTCCTTCATTGGCGGAAATTAATGTAAGAAGGCAGGGATTTCGTGTAGAAAAAGACCCATGGCAGGGTAAGGGCGAAGAAATCAAGAAGACATTCAAGGAGTTAAAAGAAGTTCCGGTAGGCATAGATTTAATGAATCAAAGTATTATAGGTGTGGTAAGCGGTGGAAACCGTGAGGGAGCAGTTGATATACTCAGGCTTTTGGCGGTACAGATTGCATACAATAATTGCTATACTGATGTGAAACTTGCAGCCATATATGATGAGAAAAAGGAACTTGAAGCAAACTCACTTGAACCTTTGAAGTGGTTTCCGCACTGTTGGTCAACAGACAAAAAGACCAGATATATTGCAGGGAGCAAGGATGAGGCAAGAGAGGTATTCTTTGACCTTAGTCAGTGCCTGAGGGATAGATTCAATTCTGAAAAAGACAATCTCAGCTACAGTATCCATTATGTACTTATGCTTACGGATAAGGAATATCTCGAGGGAGAACTTATTAAAAGCTTTGTAGACAGCAAGAAGAATGTAGGTTTGCATACTATAATAATAGCGGACTCCGTTACAGACCTTCCTAATGAGGTTGATTTTGTTATACAAAATGAAGACTATTTCAGAGGTTTTTATTCATTGTTGGCAGACTATGAAGACAGAGTCGCAATTAAATTTGATTATATAAGTGATAAAAATCTTGATGCGGCTGCAAGAAAGCTTGCAACTTATAAGGTTAAGGAAAATACTCAGTTTGCAGGACTTCCGTCAGGTATTGACTTTATTAAAATGTATGGAGTCAATTCACTTAGCGAGATAGGAGTTTACAGTCGCTGGATTAAAAATCGCTCTTATGAGTCTATGCGTTCACTGGTAGGAGTTAAGGACGGAGGAAAGCCTTGTTTTCTTGATATACATGAAAAATATCACGGTCCTCACGGGCTTATAGCAGGTACTACAGGTTCGGGAAAGAGTGAAACCTTGCAAACCTACCTGCTCTCACTTGCAATTAATTTCAGCCCCGATGATGTAGCTTATTTTATCATTGATTACAAGGGCGGAGGTATGGCTAATCTTTTTGACGGACTTCCTCATATGGTAGGAGCTATATCCAACCTTTCGGGCAATCAAATTCAAAGAGCCTTGGCATCAATTAAGAGTGAGAACAGAAGAAGACAAAGAATGCTTAACGAAGCGGGAGTCAATAATATCAATAACTATACCAGACTTTATAAGGACGGAAGTATCACAGAGCCGATGCCGCATTTACTTATTATAGTAGATGAGTTTGCCGAGCTTAAGAGGGAAGAGCCGGAATTCATGAAGCAGCTTATAAGTGTTGCACAGGTAGGTCGTTCCCTTGGAGTACACTTAATTTTGTCAACTCAAAAACCGGCAGGAACTGTAGATGATAATATATGGAGTAACTCAAAGTTCAGACTCTGTCTTAGAGTACAGGATGTGCAAGACTCCAAAGATATGCTTAAAAAGCCGGATGCAGCCTATCTTACCAATCCCGGAAGGTGTTATATGCAGGTAGGACAGGACGAAGTGTATGAATTATTCCAGTCAGGATATAGCGGTGCCGTATATCAGGAACAGGATCAGTCTCAAAATCAGAAAATTGCAAATATGCTCGATCTTAACGGTAAAGTTTCGCTGGTGGGCAATGCCAATCAAAGAAAGCTTGCCAAGGAGAAGAAGGAAGCTTGGATTTTGAAAATAATCGAACTTATGATTGAGTATATTAATAATAATGCGAACTACAGTTCCAAGACTGAGGCTGAAATTATTGAAAAACTGGAAAGCATACTTAAAAAGAACTCTATTAACATAGAAAAGAATGAAAGAAATGAAAGAAAGTTATATGATTTGTTCGGATTTGTAGCGGAAAATGATAACTTGAATAAAGAGGGTATTCTAAAAGTTTATATTTCAAGACTTGAGTCAAGCGGAGAAGATTTACCTACCGAACTTCAAAAAACACAGCTTGATGCGGTTATAGAATATCTTGCCATGATTTTTGAAGAAAATAATTATAAGCCGGTTAAACCTCTGTGGCTTGAGCCTCTTGCAGAAAGAATTGAGTGGAGAAAACTCAAGGTTACAGGTTCTGAAAAGTCTCTTAATGAAGGCGGATTATCAACTGTAGCCATAGGAGTGGTAGACCATCCGCATAATCAGGAACAGTTTGTACTTGAGTACAACCTGGAGTCAATGGGCAATACTTTGATAATAGGACTTCCGGGAAGCGGTAAAAGTACCTTCCTGCAAACCCTCTTATATGCCTTAATGACTTCCAATACTCCTGATAAGCTTTGGGTATACGGAATAGACTACAGCAGTCGTATAACAGGTTGTTTTGAAAGTTTTCCGAACTGCGGCGGTATAGTGTTTGAGAATGAAGATGAGAAACTTGAAAGACTTATACATTTAATCAAGCGTATCTTGGATGAAAGAAAGGCGCTTATAAAAGGTCAAAGTTTTGCAGACTATAACAGAAGAGCTGCAAGTAAACTTCCGGTCATAGTTTTATATATTGACCAGTACAGCAGTTTCAGAAATCAGGTCAGGGATGAGGTAGAAGACTTTTTGATAAAACTCAGCGGTGAGGGTGTAGCCTACGGTATTTATTTGATATTTACGGCAGCTTCCTTATCGGCAGGTGATATTTCTTCAAAACTTTCTAAAAACTTTATGCAAGTTTACCCGCTTGAGATGAAAGATAAGTTTGACTATGCAGAGGCTATTTCTCTTATGAGAATTGAAACTTTGCCGGAACAGGGAGTAAAGGGAAGAGGACTTGTAAGAGTTGACGACTTTGCACTTGAGTGTCAGATAGCTGTTGTCGATGAGAAACTTTCCGACTATGACAGGTCTGAGAATATGCTTAATTTAGGAAAAGAGCTTACACGACGCTTTGAAGGAATAAAGGTTATGCCTATTCCTACCATTCCGCAAAATGCAAGTTATGAAGACTTTTGCGAAAATATTCAGGTAAAAGAAGCCCTTGCAGACAACAGATTGCTTCCGTTTGCCTACAACATGAAGAATGCACTTCCTCACTCCATAGCCTTGGACAGAAGCTTAGGTTACCTTATCTCAGGTAAACACGGTGCAGGAAAGACCAATGCATTAAAGATAATATATAGGATGGCGGCAGATAAGGGCGGTAAGGTTTATTATATAGACATGACTGGCAATGTACTGCATTTGCCTGAATATGAGAATGCAAAAGTGGTAAGGGATTATGAAGAACTTAATAAAATGTGTGAAGAAATAATCCCGCCGTTAAAAAGCAGAAATCAAAGAAAGAAAAAAATGGAAGAAGATGACTATGCTCCGGAAGAAATATTCCTTGAATTTTCAAAGGAACAGCCTATATTTATATTAATTGATGAACTTCCTACCTTTTTGGATAAGTTACAAAAAGCTGCCGATAAGTATGCGATAGTTAAAAATATACTTGAAAACTTTGCGGAAAAAGGAAGATTGCATAAACTATACTTTATAATGACCCTTGATAACGCTCAGGCTGCACAGGTGGGAGGATATACCTTCTTCCAGCTTCTGAAAAATCAAATAGAAGGAATACAGCTGGGAGGAAATTGTATAGGTCAGACGATTTTGAGTTTTGATAAGCTTAATTATAAAAAGCAAAATCAAAGCTTAAAACCTGGTCATGCCTTTGTAAGCAGTACCGATGAGGATGCCGCCGAAGAAGTCTATGTACCTGTGTTAAAGTCAAAGAAAAGTAAGGAAAAGGAGCTTAGGTCATGATAATTGTAGATATAAATGTAGTTATTTTTGATAAGTTTTACGACTTTGAGCTTAATGAGGATGCTAAGGTAAGAGAGGTTATTGAAGAAATCGTACATATGATTGAACAAAAAGAAAAAACCGGTTTTACAGGAAGCATATCCGATTTGATACTATTTGACAGAAAAAATAAAAAAGTGCTGAACCTGGATTACAGTTTGGCACAGCAAGGCATAGTTTCGGGAGGAAGTCTTAGCCTGATATAAAGATCAAAAAGGAGCAAGCTATGGGAGCACATGTAAAAATCAACATATATCAATTACAAAAAGATCTTAACAGATTGGATGAGTCCATTAAAAAAATGCAATCTACCTTTAACGAAATGGAAAGTTCCATAAACAGTCTTAAAAGCAAGTGGACCGGAGAGGCGGCAGATGAGTTTACAAAATATTTTGAGGAAGAAAAGACGATGTATAAGTCTATGACGGATGAACTTGAGGATCTTAAAGAAAGACTTATGAGATCTCAAAACGACTACTCAAATGCAAAAAATGAACTTAGTGAATTGATTAATTCATTTAATGTATAAAGGAGGTTTTTATGCCTGAAATAAAAGTCAGCACGGAGAGTTTAAAACAGGAAGCGGAAAATGCGGTTTCAAATATTCAAAAGATGAAAAATGTACTGGAAGAGCAAAAGGAGATTATAAAATCTATGTCATCTTACTGGGAAGGAGATGGTTATACTACAGCTACCGAAAGTTATATGAAGCTTTCCGATAAATCTTTGTCGGTACTCAAAGAACTTGAAAATATACCTGCCAAGATGTTTGATATAGCACAAATTTATGAGATCAATGAAGAACTGTTAAATGAAGATTTATCAGACTTTCAGGATTATCTATTGGAATAATTCACTACTTACCGGAAAGGAGGGCATAGTATGGCATATGATGAATTTGCTTACAGGACACATCGTATTGAAGTTAAGTATTGGGAAGCACTTGATAAGGCAAAAAGACTTGAGAACTTAGCCAATGAATTATCAAGACAGGCTGTAATGAAGTCTAGAGATCTTCTTAATGAAACTACAAGAGAGTGGAAGGGAGATGAGGCAACCGCTTTTATCAGAAAGTCGGATATAATAGTTACGGATCTTGATAAGATGGTAAGAAATATAAGAAACACTGCAAGCAGTATAAGAAGAATCGCCGCACAAACCATGAGGGCTGAGAAAGAGGCGGTGATGATTGCGAAAAGAAGGGCAGATGCTGCTAAATAATGGTTTATCGGGGAGTGGCAACATAAACAATGGTCAGCAAC
>ERZ773009.1945-NODE-1945-length-13645-cov-7.398602_pt1 | contig 13645 bp, 10 predicted proteins | sample MGYA00580663_ERZ773009 | MGnify/ENA primary metagenome ERZ773009 (study PRJEB29015, sample SAMEA2737969) | human oral metagenome | biome: human oral; feature: human-associated habitat; material: dental | place: China | collected 2026 ... | reverse complement strand
AACGAAAAGCGGGCAAAAAAGATGCGCTAAGATGGCGTGGCTGAATTTATCAGTGCTTCCCATATTGGAGAGCGGAAATGGAGTGCACGATGGACGATCTGAGTTTTTACAAGGGCAAGCGTGTCCTCCTCACGGGGCATACGGGCTTCAAGGGGATGTGGCTCACGCTCCTGCTCCTGCGAGCAGGGGCGGAGGTGACGGGATTCTCTCTCGATGCGCCGACCGAGGGCGGGCGTGAGGCACTGCGCCGTCTCAGGATTCTGAAGGAAGTGCGGGATGTGCGCGGCGATGTGCGCGACCTTGCCGTATTGCAGCACGCATTCTGTGAAGCGCGTCCCGAGGTCGTCTTTCACCTCGCGGCGCAGTCGATTGTACGCATGAGCTACCGCCAGCCCGTGGACACCTTTGCGGTGAATCTGATAGGTACGGTCAACCTGCTTGAGTGTATCCGCACGTCGGATACGGTGCACTCCGCGCTCATCGTGACGACGGACAAGGTCTATGAAAACAAGGAGTGGGCATGGGGCTACCGCGAGAACGAGCCGCTGATGGGCTATGATCCGTATTCGGCGAGCAAGAGTTGCGCCGAGCTCGCCGTCTACAGCTATCGGCAGAGCTTCCTTGCGGCGCAGGATGTGCGCGTCTCGACGGCGCGGGCGGGTAACGTGATCGGCGGCGGCGACTTCGCGCCCGACCGCATCATCCCCGACTGCATTCGCGCCGCCGTGCGCGGGCAGACCATCGACATCCGCAATCCGCACGCGACGCGTCCCTATCAGCACGTCCTCGAACCTCTTTCGGTCTATCTCACGATTGCGGCGCGGCAGATGGCGGACGCATCCATTGTCGGTGCGTGGAACGTCGGCCCTGACGATGCGGACTGCGTGACGACGGGCGAACTCGCTGATATCTTCTGCCGCGCATGGGGCGATGGTGTGCGTTGGCAGACGCACGCGGACGACGGTCCGCACGAGGCGCATTTTTTGAAGCTCGACTGCTCGAAAATAAAGAGTGAACTCGGGTGGAGACCGCGCTGGCACATCACTGAAGCCGTCGAGAAAACCGTGGCGTGGGCAAAGGCGTGGGAGCAGGGAGCAGATATGAGAGCTCTGAATGAGAAACAGATCGAGGAGTTCGTCGATATCTCCTAAACATCGAGACGTTGGTATGCACTTATGCAGATCGCGTGTCGTTCGATAAAGTTTATAGGGATGTTACGGTAAGAACATACAAAGTTGGGAAAAGCATGAAACTATCGGATTACGTGATTCAAAAACTTAGGGACAACGGCGTACGGGATGTGTTCCTGCTCGCGGGCGGCGGCATTATGCACCTCCTCGACTCGGTGGCGCGGGAAGATACGATCCATAAATACTACACGCTGCACGAGCAAGGCGCGGGCTTTGCTGCCGACGGCTACGCGCAGTGTTCGAATCGCCTCGGTGTCGTCTTTGCAACGACGGGACCTGGCGCAACAAATGTGGTGACGGCACTTGGGTCGGCATTCATCGACTCGACGCCGATGCTCGTCCTGTCGGGACAGGTCAAGACCGCCGATATGACGACACTTGCGGGGGTGCGTCAGACGGGCGCACAGGAAATCGGCATTCTCCCCATTGTGGAGAGCATTACAAAATACGCTGTGACAGTGAAAGACCCCGCACGCATTCGCTATGAAGTCGAAAAGGCAATTTACATCGCCACGCATGACAGACCGGGTCCGACGTGGATCGATCTCCCACTCGATGTGCAGTCGGCGGAGATCGATCCTGCCACGCTTGAGGGCTATACACCGCCGTCAGAGCAGACGGATGCAGTGCATGAGGAACAGCTTGATACGATTGCGCGTATTGCACAGGGGCTTGCGCGTGCCGAACGCCCTGCAATTCTCATCGGCAGCGGTGTCTTTCTCGCGGATGCTCTGGATGATTTCCGTGCGCTTGCGGCGGAGCTTCGGATGCCCGTGCTCACCTCGCAGCGCGTGAAACGTGCCTTTCATCGCGGCGATGACCGTTACTATTTCGGCAATGTTGGACGCATCGCCCCGCGCTATGGGAACTATACACTGCAGAACTGCGACTTCCTCCTCTCCATCGGCTGCGGTCTGCGCTACTACCTCACGGTATTCAACGAGGAACGCTTTGCCCCGCACGCGAAAAAGGCGGTCGTCAACATCGCACAGCCGGAGATCGATAAGCTGCGTATGCCTGTGGACTATGCTGTGACGATGGATGCGAAGGAGTTTATTGCACGCTTTCATTCGGCATGGGAAAAGAGCGGACACAAGTCACAGATGTCGCCCGCATGGCTTGCGTACTGTGATGAGATGCGTGCGAAATACCCCGTGCGGAACGATGTCATCCCGCATGATGACGGGCTGTCGGACGGCTATTTGACGACGTACGCGATTGAGAAATACGCGAAGGATGACGACGTTTTTCTCGCTTCGCCGTCGGCGTTCTGCTATACCTACAACATGCCGCTCAAGGGGCAGCAGGACTATGTCTGCCCGATGGGGCTCGGCAGCATGGGCACGGCACTGCCCGCTGCGATTGGCGCGTGCGCGGCGGCGGGGGGGCGGCGCGTGATCGTCGGCGAGGGCGACGGCAGTCTGCAGCACAACATACAGGAGCTTGCTCTCCTGCACCGCTACCATCTGCCGATCAAGCTCTTTGTCGATACGAACCTCGGCTATCGGCAGATCTACACGATGCAGAACGCCCACTTTGGTGGAAAACTCGCGGGCTGTACAGTGGAGAGCGGCATCGAGTTCCCCGAGCTGCGGGAGCTTGCGCGCGCCTATCATCTGGACTACTACCGCATCGAGAATGCGGAGATGACGGATGAGGTCGTTGCACGTGCGCTTGCGGACGATGAACCCGCCGTCATTGAGGTGCTGAGCAACCTCAAGACGGAATTTGTCCCAAACATCAAGAGCCGTATGGGGGCGGACGGCAAGATGCAGACCTCCGCGCTTGAGGATATGTTCCCCTTCCTGCCTGAGGCGGAGCACCGCGCGAATATGGCAATCTCGGAGGGATGAGGGCCGTGCGTATTTTGGCAGTCATTCCCGCACGCGGCGGATCGAAGGGCATCCCGCGCAAAAACGTTCGTTTGCTTGCGGGGAAGCCGCTCATCTACTACAGCATCCATACGGCCCTTGCGTGCAATGTGATTACGGATGTCGCTGTGACGACGGACAGCGTAGAGATTGCCGACCTAGCGGAGCAGTACGGGGCTGCGGTTGTGCTTCGTTCCTCTGCACTGGCGGGGGACGATGTGACCATCGATCCTGTTGTCCATCATGCGACCTGTGCGATGGAAGCACGCACAGGTACCGCATACGATTTCGTCGTCACGCTTCAGCCGACCACGCCGCTCCTGCGTGCCGAGACCCTTGCACAGGGGCTGGATTATTTCTTTGCGGGTGCATGGGACACTGTTCTCAGTGTTGTGAACAAGCCGCGCCTTCTTTGGGAAAAGCGGGACGGGGAAATCGTTCCGCTTTACGGTGAGCGCAGGAATCGACAGAACCTCCGCCCACAGTACCTTGAGACGGGGGCATTCCTCATCACGGGGCGCGCGTTCGTGACGGCGGACAGCCGCATTGGAAAGCGCGTCTCTGTCTTTGAAACGGATGAGGATGAGAGCGTCGAGCTGCGTACACCGAACGACTGGCTTCTCGCCGAGCATCGACTGCGGCGCAAGCGGATTGTATTTCGTGTGGACGGCTATACGAAACTCGGGCTGGGACATATCTACAACTGCCTGACAATGGCATACAGCCTCATGATGGAGCACGATGTCCTGCTGATTCTGCACGAGCGTTCTGTGGAGGGGCTGCGGAAGGTGCAGGAGTCCCTGCTCCCCTATGTTGTCATTCATGACGATGCGGAGATCGACCGCATCATTGCGGACTATCGCCCCGACATCTGGGTCAATGACTGCCTCAACACAGACGAGGAGTATATCCTGCACCTCAAAGAGCGAATCCCGCGCGTCGTCACCATCGAGGATCTGGGCACGGGCAGTGAGGTGGCGGATGCCGCCGTCAATGCACTCTATATCGAGGCGGGACGTGCCGATCATGTCTACAGCGGCTACGAGTACGTCTGTCTGCGCGAGGAGTTCCAGATCGAGCAGCCGCGTGCCTTCTCCGAGGAGGTGCGCTCCGTCATCATCATGTTCGGCGGCACCGATCCTGCGAATCTAAACCGCAAAATCTACCGAAGTCTGCTGAAGTATGCACCACGCCACCCGGAGATCCGCTTCTCCTTCATCACAGGGGTCGGCTACGACTACGAGGCGCATGGCGTTGTGACGCGCGAGGACTGCAACATCTTCGTTCATCCGAATGTGCCGCGTGTATCGAAATACATGAAGGAAGCCGACCTTGCCATCACCAGTCAGGGACGTGCCATCTTCGAGTTGGCGGCGATGGGCGTACCCGCGATTGTGCTCTCACAAAACAGACGCGAGCAGACCCACCGTTTTGCACAGATGGCGAACGGTTTCATCAATCTCGGCATGGGCGAGGAGGTCGAGCAGTCAATGATCGAAAATACGCTCGACTGGCTCATTCATACACCGTCCGTACGCCGCAATATGCACGAACTCCTTTTGCAGTATCCGCTGCGCGAGGGAGTGGAGCGCGTGCGGGACATCATACTCGGGAGAGGAGGACGTACCTATGGCGTATGATCTGATCGAGCGTCTGCGCACGGGGCGGTTTACCCTGATGGCAGAGATCGGTGTCAACTACTATGACATCGCTGCAAAACTCCATATCTCGCCGATGGAAGCAGCGAAGTACATGATTCTCGCGGCGGCGAATGCGGGCATTCACGCGGTGAAGTTCCAGACGTACAAGGCGGAGACGCTCGCCTCAAAATACTCGCCCTCCTACTGGGATACGAGCGAGGAGCCGACTACATCGCAGTATGAGCTGTTCAAGAAATTCGACTCCTTTGGTGCGGATGAGTATCGTGAACTCAGCCATTTTGCGGCGCAGACAGGTGTCGAGTTTTGCTCCACACCGTTCGATTTTGATTCGGCAGACTATCTTTCGGAACTGATGCAGGTCTATAAGATCTCCTCGTCCGACCTCACGAACCTGCCGTTTATTGAACACATGGCGAAGAAGGGGCAGCCAATCCTGCTCTCGATCGGTGCGGCGAATCTCGATGAGATCGAACGCGCTGTCGCTGTCATCCGCGCTCACAATGACCGCGAACTCGTCCTGCTCCACTGCGTACTTGAGTATCCGACCCCTCAGGAACACGCAAATCTGGCGAAGATCCGCAGCCTGCGGGAACACTTCCCCGATGCCTATATCGGGTATTCCGACCACACGAAGCCCGATATGGATGTCATTAAGACAGCGTATCTCTTGGGAGCGATCCTTGTTGAAAAGCATTTTACCGTGGATAAGACACTCGTCGGGAACGACCACTATCACGCGATGGATCCCCATGATGCGGAGGAGATTCTACGCGGCATCGCCCATGTGGATACCATCCTCGGCAGTGGGGAACTCGCGGCTCTTCCAACGGAGGCGGCGGCACGGCAGAATGCACGCCGCTCCATCGTTGCACGCGTTCATATCCCTGCAGGGACGAGCATTCGTGCGGACATGCTGACGTGCAAGCGACCCGGGACGGGAATCCCGCCCGCACGGATGGAGGAGCTCCTCGGCAGGGTGAGTGCCGTCGATATTGCAGAGGACAGTATTTTGCAGGAAGAAATGTTCGAGGGCGGGGGGCGGCGATGATTCACATAGCGGCATCCATCGACTTTACGAAGATCAGCGCAGAGTACGATGCCTATTTGGCGGTGCTCTGCGCCTCCATTTTGGAGAATACGACGGCAGATGTGACGATCCATGTCTTTTTCATCGGAACGCGTACGGATGACTACTGTGTGCGGCTGACGGCGATGGTGGAACGCTATCGCGCTGTCCTTCGCTGGCATGAGGTGCACATTGACGCAGCGTTCATGGAACTCTCCCACATTCACACATGGACGCCCGTCATTCTGAACAAATTTTACTGCCCGCAGATCCTTTCGGATGTGGAGAAGGTGATCTTCTTCGACCTCGATGTCGTCGTGAAGCGGGATGTGCGCGAACTCTGGGACATCCCGATTGAGGGATATGCGATTGCAGGCGTACAGTACGCGAACTCCTTTGCGCTGAACCGCGAGTTCAACTCCTACGAGGAGACGCACACCATCGACATGCGTGTCAACGGCGGCATGGTCATTATGAACCTTGCCGAGATCCGGCGCACGTGCGATTTGCTTGCACAGGCAAAGGAATTTGTACGGGAGTATCCCGATGTCAAGGGCGTGGACGAGGTGCTCTTTCACCATCTCTTTTACGCAAAGACAAAGCTCCTGCCCGCGCATTGCCAGCACTTCCTCGGGATGGACGGACTGCTCTTCGACGAGGAAAGCCCTGCGGTGCAGGATGCCGTGATTGCCATGCACTATGCGTATGAGTCGAAGCCGTTCCACTATGTGAACGGGACACCCGACCGCTACTTCTGGCAGTATTTCAAATGCACGCCATTCTGCGAGGAGCATGCCGTAGCGGAATGGTATGCGCGTGTGGGGCTGATGCGCGCGTCACTTGTGAACGGACGGCGGCATATTCGTGCATTCTATGAGCGACTGCGGGAGAATCCTGAGATCGTTGTCTTTGGGACAGGGGTCTTTGCACGCAAGCTCGTGCACTATCTCGGGACGCGTGGGATTCCCGTCCATGCATTTTCGGACAATATGGAGGAACATTGGGGGCGGCAGGTGGACGGCCTCGCGGTGCTTTCGCCTGTGGACGGCTTGCAGTGCGGAACAAAGCGGATCGTGCTGCTCGGCATCATCAATGAGCGCAACAACCGTGCCGTACGGGAGCAGTTCCACGCGGCAGGGCTGCGCGATGGCATTGATTTTTTTGATGCGAAAATCATCTTCGAGGATATTCGCAGGGATTAGGGAGCGCAATGCTTTCCATACAGGAGGATGTTTGATTGTTCGTATATGATGCGCTGGCGAGGGAACGACGCGCCATCGTGATCTTCGGCGCGGGATTTGTCGGAGAATATATAGGAAAACGGTGCACGGCGGCGGGCATCTCCGTCGCCGCATACTGCGACAATGTATTGGGGCGTACGGGCGGAGATGTATTCGGCCTGCCCGTGCGCACGCTGCCGGCACTGATCGGGGAATACGGTGAGAACATCGTATTCCTCGTTTCTGTGCGCGACATAGATACGGTCGTTCAGCAGCTTGCGGCGGCGGGAGACTTTCCGTGGCATCCCGTCTGTGACCTCTATGAACTCTCGGATATTCCGCCAACACTCCCCTTTATGGATCGGCAGAAACTTGAGGCGGCGTGGTATGTTCACGATCATTACTGTGATACGGAGCGGCTGACGCTGAATACGCTCGATTTCGTGATCACCGAGCGGTGTTCCCTGCGCTGCCGCGAGTGCTCAAACCTCATGCAGTACTATGAAAAACCGCAGAACTTCGGACTTCCTGCGCTTCAAGAACAGATCGCCCGTCTTCTCACTGTCTATGATGAGGTGTACGAGCTGCGCCTCCTCGGCGGTGAGCCGTTCGTGCATCCCGAGATGAAGGAGATTATTACATTTCTGAACGGACAGGATGCGATCAAACGCCTTTGCATCTACACGAACGCGACCATACTGCCGGGGGATGATGTGTTTGCAGTGATGGCGGAGGGCGGCAAGACATGGTTCTCCGTCAGCGACTATCATGCACTCTCACGGAATCTCACGCCGATGATCGCAAAACTTGAGACATTCGGCATCGGCTATGAGCGGAAACCCGTCGACTACTGGACGCGCTGCGCCTCGTTTGAGAAACACAATCGCACGCCGGCGGAGAACCGCCGTATCTTCTACGAATGCTGCGCGAAGGATCTTTTGACACTCCTTGGCGGGCGGATCTATCCCTGTCCATTTATTGCGAATGCGATGAATCTCAAGGGCATCCCCGCCGCACAGTGCAACTATGTCGATCTGATGGCAGATAAAAGCGCAGAGGACTTGCGAACGGAACTGCGTGCAAAGCTGAAGAACCGTCCGTACTATGTTTCCTGCGACTACTGCCTCGGTCGCCCCGCCGTTGCGTTTGTGCGGGAAGAGGACAAGATCCCGCCGAACGAGCAGACAGCGGCGGCACTGCCGTATCGACGGTTGGAGGTGATGGCAGATGGCTGACACAGACTATCAGGCGAAGATTGGGTCGGGGCGCGATGAGAACCGCACCCCGCTCTGGCAGGTCGTGCCGATTCCCGTGCCGTTCTCGGTTGGCATCACCGTGAGTGACTTCTGCAACTTCAAGTGCATCTACTGCAACCACTCCATTCCAAACGCGATCAAGAATCCGAAGATGATGTCCTATGACATGTTCCGCGAGATTGCAGAGCTGCTTGAGGAATTTTATGCAGCACATGAGAACGCTCGAACAAAAGTTTTGCGAATGTGGGGCTATGGCGAGCCGCTGATGAACAGGGATCTTCCACGCATGATAAGCTATGCGCGGGAGCATGCACTCTCCGACCGCGTGGAGATCACGACGAATGCGAGCCTGCTGACGCATGAGATCTCGGATGCACTCATCGACGCGGGGCTGACTCGCATGATCGTCTCCGTGCAGGGCGTGACCGAGGCGAAGTACAAGGACACCTGCGGCTATAGGATCGACTATCCGCGCCTGTTGGAGGAGCTTTCCTATTTCTATGCGCATCGGAAAAACTGCAAAGTGTTCATCAAGACGGTGGATGTGGCACTCGACAATGCAGAAGAACATGAGCTGTTCTATGAGATGTTCGGTTCCGTCTGCGACGAAATGGGCATCGAGCATATCTTTGCCGCGTTTGAGGGCGTGGACTATGCGAGCATCCGTCCGGAGTCGGACGGGAGAACCCGCTATCAGTATGATTATAAAGAAAAGCTCGTCTGTGATTCACTGTTCAGCCTTATCAACATTCAGACCAATGGAAACGTGGACTGCTGTGGGTGCAAATATCCGCCGTTGCCGATCGGCAACATTTACAGAGACCGACTCAAGGATATATGGAACGGCGAAATCCATCGAAAATATATGGAGCTGCACCTCACTGGGCGTTATCGCGAGATTTCCTCCTGCAATGGCTGCGAATCCATGCAATTCAACGGGCATCCGATGGATAACCTTGATGACCATAGAGAGGAAGTGCTCCCGCGCATACGGGAGCTTGGAAAGGACATGCCATGATAAAGCGCTGCTGCCCCGTCTGCGTGGGGGAGGACACGAAAAAGGTCTTTCATCGGGATTTTGGCGGCATGGAGAGCATCGTGCCGTTCTCCGGCTACGATGTCGTGCAGTGCACGCGCTGCGGAGCGTTCTATGCGGATAACATCGGGGAGAGTATTCCTCTCATGCAGTATTATGAGCAGATGTCAAAGTATGAGTCGCAGGATTTTGCTCTCTCGAAGGCATCGCAGGAAGATCATGAGGTTATGATTCATTTTCTCACAGAACATCTAAATGAGAAAGCCTCAGTGCTCGATATCGGTTGTGGGAACGGAAGTCTGCTGTACATGCTGCGTGAGTGTGGCATACCAAGTGTTACGGGACTCGATCCATCGGAGAAGAACTGTCGCGCCATTGAGGAACGTTGGGGGGGAATTCGTGCCGTGCCGGGGGCTCTCGGGGAGGACATTCCCACACTTGCGGGGGAAAAATTTGACTGTGTCGTTATGAAGGGAGTGTTGGAGCACCTCCTCAATGTGAGGGAGAGTGTGGTAGAAGCAATACAATATATTGCAGAGGGGGGGCAATTCTGCATTCTTGTTCCACATATCGGTGGATTTTCTGTCTGCCCCAACCTGTATCAGCAGTTCAGTGTGGAGCATATTAATTTTTTCACTCTTGCATCGTTGGATAATTTGATGGGTGCTTTTGGCATGACATGCACGGCACACCGAATGCAGGGGGATGGGTTGTATACACTCTGGCAACGTGATGAGTCAATACGCGAACCTGTGTTTGATAACGAGGGCGTGAATGCTATGCAGGAGTATCTGGATCAATCAGAGAAGCTCAGCGCACAGGTCGTACATACGCTTGCTCCGATGAAGGGCCGGCATGTTTGTATCTGGGGGGCGGGCACACATACGGCGATGCTTCATCAGCTCGGTTTGTTGGATGAAATGCAGGTCGATGTCGTCGTCGACTCCAATGTAAACTATAAGGGGCACATGGTCTACGGTACTGTGGTTCAGTCACCGGACGTTCTCCGCACAAGGCCGCAGATACCGATTATCATATCATCTCAGGCTGCGGAGGATGCGATTTTGCGGCAAATTACGAAGACGATGTGTTTACCGAATGAGGTTGTCACGTTGTATGGGGGTGCATCTGGCACGTATGCGGCGCGTGCAGAGGTCAATAAGCGTACCGTGCTGGCAGATGTTATTCCGCTTGACACACCCTATGTTTTCGGTTTTTTTGTTGGAGATGTTTGTAACTTTTGCTGTAAATACTGTGTACAGGCAGTTGTTCAAGGAGCAACAGATGCCGTACATGACAACAAGGGGATCAAGCAACTTGTCCGCTATTTTATGACGTGGGAAACTTTTCTGACCGCTGCCGAACAATTACGAAAGTTCCCGCATCCGCTCAAAAAGATCCTATTTTCGAGCATTGGTGAACCGCTGCTTAATCCACATCTTCCGCAGATGATTGCCTATTTGAATAAGTATCGGGTGGCTGGGGACTATGAGATTGTGTCCAATGCCTCCCTGTTGACACCTGCAATGGCACGTGCGCTCATCGATGCGGGACTAACGCGTCTCTGCGTATCTGTGCAGGGCATGACGGCAGAGAAATATGCAGATATCTGCAAGTACAAGGTAGACATGGAGAAATTTGTGGAACAACTACGCTACTTCTATAAGTATGGCCGTGGTAAATGTAGGTTACACATTAAGGTTGTGGATATGGCACTCGACGCAGGTGAGGATGAGTTGTTTCTTAGTACGTTTAAGAATATCTGTGACACGATTCATATTGATCACGTTATCCCGCTTTTTCAAGATATGGACTATGAATTTCTGTCCGATGAGGATAAGGGGATTTATCAGCAAAAATTACAGGATGTCGATGTGTGCGCACCTCTCTTTTACACCCTTTACATGAATGCCGCAGGGGATATTTTTCCCTGTTGTATCGTGCCATATGCAACGTGCTATGGGAATGTGCACCGGGAGGATATCGTTTCTATCTGGAATGGTGTACGGCGGCAAAAATTCTTGGAGTTCCATCTGAGCGGGAAGCGACGCACCCATGAGGTGTGTAAAGGCTGTATCTTGCCTCGTGCAACGGTGTTTCAAGAGGATTTGTTGGATAATGCGGCGGAGGAATTGCTGCACCGCATACGAGAAAGATGAAGAGGGATTTCATTGAAACAGGGGATGTATACATCACGTTCTGAGACACAGAATCGGACGGTACTTGCGGATGTTATTCCGCTTGATACGCCCTATGCGTTTGGCTTCTTTATCGGGGATGTCTGTAATTTTCGTTGCAAATATTGTATTCAGTCTGTTGCACAAGGTGCAGAAGGTGCGTTGAATGAGCATAAAGGTGTGGAGCAGCTCGTTCGACATTTTATGTCATGGGAAACATTTCTGCGTGCGGCGGAGCAGTTGAAGAGGTTCCCCCAACGGCTCAAGAAGATTCTTTTTTCCAGTATTGGTGAGCCGCTGCTCCATCCGCGATTACCGGAAATGATTGCTTATCTGAGAGACTGTGATGCCGCGACAGACTATGAACTGGTGACAAACGCATCTCTCCTTACACCTGAGCTGTCGCGTGCTCTCATTGAGGCAGGACTGACGCGCCTTTGCGTATCGGTGCAGGGGATGACGGAAGAGAAATATAAGAGCATCTGTGATTACACCGTCGATATGAAGCGGTTCGTTGAGAATCTACACTATTTTTTTGAATACGGGCGCGGAAAATGCAGACTCCACATCAAGACGGTAGATATTGCACTGGCCGAGGGCGAGGAGAAAGTATTTCTATCCGTATTCGGAAAGATCAGCGACACGATTCATGTTGATCATGTATTCCCTGTATATCAGGATGTCGATTATTATTTTCTGGAGGATCAGGCACATGGGCTGTTTGCTGAAAAACAGAGGAGTGTAGGCGTTTGCTCATTGCTTTTTTACACGCTCTATATGAATCCAAATGGTGAAATTATTCCGTGTTGCATCGTGCCCTACCCTCTGAGCTATGGAAATATCCACCACGATGATCTTGTATCTGTGTGGAACGGTTCACGGCGACGAACGTTCCTCATGATGCAGTTGAAGGAAAAGCGATACGCTCATCCCGTATGCAGAGCCTGCGTTCATCCGGATGCTACCGTGTTTTCGGAGGATTGTCTGGATGGGGCAGTAGAGAATATATTGAAGCGGATGAACAAGATGTAAATGACTTTTGTAGGAGCATCATGTCTTGAAGTATTATATTATAACAGGCGCGGCGGGCTTCCTCGGCTGTAATCTCGTCGAGCGGCTGATGCAGGAAGAGGATGCACACATCTATGCCGTCGTGCGTCCGAACTCACCGCATAATGCACGCCTTGCCCCATCGGAGCGGCTGACCATCGTACCCGCCGATCTATCGGAATACGCGCATTTTGATGAGATGATTGAGGAAGCGTGCGATGTATTCTTCCATCTTGCGTGGCAGGGGGGGCGCTATGACTTTGCGGCGCAGTATGGGAATATCGCAGATACGCTCGGCGCATTGGAGGCGGCGGCGCGTCTCGGCTGCAAACGGTTCATCTGCACGGGCTCACAGGCGGAGTACGGGCGGCAGCCGGCACTCATCACGGAGGAGACCTGTCCGCACCCCGCCGATGCGTACGGTGCGGCAAAGCTCGCCGCCTGTGCGCTCTCGCGGCAGCGTGCGGCAGATCTCGGTGTCGCGTGGATCTGGGGGCGTGTGTTCAGTCTCTATGGGAGATATGAGCAGGAGGGGCGGATGCTGCCCGCGCTCGTCGCCGCACTGCGTGCGGGGCGTCCCTTTGCCCTTTCCTCCTCGGGGGCGCAGAACTGGGACTATCTCTATGCGGCGGATGGGGCGGCTGCGGTTCTTGCGCTTGCCAAACGGGGGCGTGCGGGCGAGATCTATAACATTGCGCATGGCGGCTATCGTCCTCTGCGGGTCTATATCGAAGAGGCACGAGCGGTGATCGCTCCGCAGTGTGATGTTGCCTATGGCACAGCGGATGCGGATGTGTTTTCCCTTCAACCGTCTGTGGAAAAGATTTGCCGTGATACGGGATGGCGGCCCGTAACGGATTTTGTCGATGGGCTGCGGTGCGGATACGGGCTTTTATCTTGAGAAGGAATCAATATTGATGTACGGGAGAGCAAAATGACTGAGCAGGAGATGCGTGGGGAGATCCTCGCGCTGGTACGGGCGTATGTTGAGAAATATCATGCGCCGAAGGAGGGCTTTGCGCCGGGGGATCGGCTGCCGTATGCGGCACGCGTCTACGATCATGAGGAGATGGAGAACCTTGTAGAGAGTGCGCTTGAGTTCTGGCTGACGGCAGGGC
>ERZ773009.1943-NODE-1943-length-13650-cov-6.508864_pt1 | contig 13650 bp, 11 predicted proteins | sample MGYA00580663_ERZ773009 | MGnify/ENA primary metagenome ERZ773009 (study PRJEB29015, sample SAMEA2737969) | human oral metagenome | biome: human oral; feature: human-associated habitat; material: dental | place: China | collected 2026 ... | reverse complement strand
CGCCGAGCGCGCCGCCCGGGCCGCGGCACGCCAGTCACGCCCCGGCCAGCGGGGGGCGCGCTCCGTCGTCGCCCTCGAGGACGACGTGCCCAGTGAGGACGACGAGGACGCCGAGGAGGCGGGCGCCGTCGGGCTGGACGTGGTCATCCGCCTCCTGGGGGCCACGGTCATTGAGAACGTCACCGTGACGCAGGAAGGACGCTAATGCCAGTCATCTACGAGGGGGCCGTGCAGGATCTCATTGACGAGTTCGGCGAGCTGCCCGGGATCGGCCCCAAGACCGCCCAGCGCCTGGCCTTCCACGTCCTGTCCTCCGACTCCGCGGCCGTGGAGCGGCTGGTGGACGCCCTGCACGCGGTCAAGGCCCGGGTGCGATTCTGCGAGCAGTGCGGCAATATCGCCGAGGACACCCTGTGCGCCGTCTGCAAGGACCCGCGCCGGGACGCCTCGGTCATCTGCGTGGTGGAGGAGCCCAAGGACGTTGTCGCCATTGAGCGCACCCAGGAGTACCGGGGGCTCTACCACGTGTTGGGAGGGGCTATTGACCCCATTAACGGCGTGGGGCCCGACGACCTGAGGGTGCGGGAGCTCCTGACACGCCTGGGCAGCGGGAACGTCGTCGAGGTGATCCTGGCCACGGACCCGAACGTGGTGGGTGAGGCGACGGCGGCCTACCTGACCCGCATGCTGCGCACCCTGGAGGTGCCGGTGAGCCGGCTGGCCTCCGGTCTGCCCGTGGGCGCGGATCTGGAGTACGCCGACGAGGTGACCCTGGGACGCGCCTTCGAGGGACGCCGTCGCGTGGAGTGAGGACCCCCAGCGGCCGCCAGCTATCGTCCTGCTTGACCCTCACGCGGCGTGAGGCCCCATGGTCCCGCCTATGAGAGACGCTGGGACCGTGAGCAGGACAGACCACCCACGCACCGACGCCCGTCCGGAGGCACCCGACGCCGTCGCCTGGGGGCAGGACGCCGCTGGCACAGGGGAGGCTCCCGACCTCACCGTGGGGGCGGTCGCCGCCCTCGCGGGAGTGAGCGTGCGCACACTCCACTACTGGGACACCATCGGGCTGGTCCGCCCCTCCCAGCGCTCCTGGTCGGGCTACCGGCTCTACTCCCCGGCCGACGTCACCCGCCTCCACCAGGTGCTCGTCTACCGTGAGACCGGCCTGCCCCTGGCCTGCATCGGCGAGCTCCTGGACGACCCGGGGACGGACGCGCTGGCCCACCTCAGGCGCCAGCGCGACCTCCTGACCGAGCAGCTCTCACGCACCATGCGGATGGTCCGCGCCGTCGACACCCTTATTGACAGGACGCTGAGCACCGTAGGCACCTCACCGCGGTCCGGGCCCCTGAGCCCTGCCGAGCAGGCCGAGATCCTGGGGACGGACTGGAGCCCGCAGTACGTCGCAGAGGCCCAGGAGCGCTGGGGGGACACCCCGGAGTGGGCTGAGGCCACCGCCCGGCAGGCCGCCATGACCCGTGAGGACTGGGAGCAGGTCAAGGCCCGGACGCTGGCCCTGGAGGCCGACCTCGTCGCGGCCATGGCCCGTGGCGTGGAGCCGGGCAGCCAGGAGGCCAACGCCCTGGCCGAGCGCCACCGTGCCGACCTGGGCCAGTGGTTCACGGTGACCTACCCCAAGCAGGTCCTCATTGCCCGCGGCTACACCGCCGACCCGCGCTTCGCCGCGCACTACGACCGCCAGGCACCCGGCCTGGCCGCCTGGCTCCAGCAGGTGGTCAACGCCAATGCCATCGCCCACGGCGTGGACGTGGAGCACGCCACCTGGTGCTGAGCGGTCCCGCACTCCCTGCAGGTTCTCACACCCCGTCGTCGGCACCACTGTCCGGAGCCAGGCAGGGAAGGCGGCGGCGCAGGGTGGGGCCACGCAGCAGGGCCGCGACCAGCCCCGGCTGCGTCGCTCAGGCCAGGCGCACCCCCTGGGGCAGCTGTCCTACCGGGACGTCCAGGCGGCGGGAGGCGGTCCACACGCCCCCGGCCCCAATGCCCAGGAGCACCAGCAGGCTCACGGGCCAGAAGGCCAGGTGCTGCAGCTCGTCGCGACTACGTCGGTCGGACTCATTCTTATTCTTACTTGATTCCTCGCAGTACCTGATGACAATCTCTCTCGGCTCAGGCGTACGCATTGCGTCCATAGCCCACCCCGAGGCCTCGAGGAAGGACTTCCCTCCGTACCTGTACTCGCTCTTCGGCAGGGGGGCACGCGCTGAGACGTCACTGAGGATAATGTAGGGGTTGGGCGCGAGCATCCACCAGATCCACTCGCCGTGGACGACCTCCCGGCTGTCGACCTCAGGCTTTTCCCTGCACACCCTGCGGTTGTTGTCGGACTTGTCGTAGTCTATATGGTAGACAACGCGGGTCTGGGTCGTCGTCACCGAGTTGGAGGCTATGAGCGCGCACAGGGGCGTCCCGATAGTCAGCATGACGACCACGAGGTAGGACAGGACCGCCGACGCCGAGGTCCGCGCCGTCATGGCGGACAGGCCCAGCCCGACGCCGCACACCGAGCCCAGGGTGACGACGAGCACCAGGACGTGCCCCAGGAAGGCGAGCCACGAGGCGCCACCCGCCAGGGTCAGTACGAGCAGGAAGGGCAGCGCCACCGCCAGGAAGGCCACGGCCGCCACCCAGGCGGCCAGGAGCTTGCCGACGGCGATCTCCCGGCTGCGCAGCATGGTGGCCTGCAGCAGGGCCAGGGTGGCGTCCGCCCGGTCGCCGTTGACCGACATGGCCGACAGGGTGGGGGCCACAATGAGACCGATCCCCAGGACGAAGCACAGGATGAAGTTGTACAGGGCCTCCGAGGCGTAGTCGTAGCCATCACCGGGGTTGAGCAGCGACGTCAGCCCGAGGCACACCAGGACCAGGACCAGCGCCCAGATCCCCAGCATGACCTTCCAGCGGGTGGCCCTCACCCGCTGACGCAGCTCCAGCACCATGACCGTGCGGATCCCTGACCAGCTCATCGGCGCTCCTCCTCCATTGACAGGTAGGTCTCCTCCAGCAGCCCGGTCACCGGAGCGAAGGAGACCACCTTGACTCCGGCCCGTACCGCCTCACCCAGGATCGCGCAGGCCGCGGCCTGGTCGGGGACCGTCAGCCGGAAGGACTCGGGGTCCTCCTCCTTCAGGGGCGTCCGGTCGCCCTGGCTCCAGGCCCTCATGGCGGCGTGGGAGTCCTCACCGGGCAGGATCCTCATGCGCCAGACAGTGCGCACCGAGGTCGGCCGCACCGGGACCACGGTCGGTACGGGCGGCACCCCGATCGCAGGGAGGCCGGGCTGGCCCAGGGACGCGCCCTCTGAGGCCGAGCCTGCCGACGGCTCCGCGGGAGCGGTGCCGGGTGGGGCCGACCCGGCAGCGTCCGGCGAGGAGGACGAGGCTCCCGACCCCTGGCCCAGGCCGTAGGGGGCGGCTGTACGGGCGGGGGCCTCGGCCTCCTCGCCGGTGCGCAGCGCCTGGCCCCTGGAGACGAAGACGGCGCCGTCGATCATCTCCTCCAGCTCGCCCAGGACGTGGCTGGAGATGAGCACGGTGACGCCCCCGTCGGCCAGCGAGCGCAGGAGCTGGCGCAGGTCGGCCCGTGAGCGCGGGTCCATCCCGGCGGCGGGCTCGTCGAGCAGGAGGACGCTGGGGTAGTGGATGAGCGCGCGGGCCAGGCCCAGGCGCTGCTTCTGGCCCCGGGACAGGACCCGAGCGGGGGCGGCCGCCATGTCCTCCAGGTGGACGACGGCCAGCATCTGGGCGGCGCGCCCGGCCGCCTCCCGGGTCTCGACCCCCTGGGCGACGGCGAAGGTCTGGAGGATCTCGGTGCAGGTCAGGGAGTCCCAGGTGCCGAAGCTGTCCGGCATCCACCCGACGACGCGGTGGACCTCTCGGGGCTGGGTGACCGGGTCGAGGCCGTTGACGCGGATGGTCCCGGTATCGGGGCGCAGGAGGGCTGCGAGCATGAGCAGCAGCGTGGTCTTGCCAGCGCCGTTGGGACCCACCAGGCCCGTGACGGCGCCGCTGGGTACGGACACACTCAGGCCCCGCACCGCAGGGGCGCCGCGGAAGGTACGGGTCACGTTGATGACCTCAACACTCATAGAAAGATGCTACCGGAGAGAACAGATTACGTACAGGACCCGTCCGCAGGTGTCGTAGGGGTTGGGGACGGAGCTGCGTTGCGCCCGCGCTGGGCTCGTCGAGCGGGCAGGTGTCGTAGGGGCCAGGGCCGGCTCCGCCGTGGTGGGGCCGGCCGCGCAGGCGTCGTAGGGCTGGCGGCGGGACCGTCCATGCCGGGGCCGGCTTTCGACACGCTCCTGTGCCCGGCCTGCTTCCCCGCGGGCCGCATCCGTGCCGGGACCGTCCATGCCGGGACCGTCCATGCCGGGGCCAGACCGAGCCCGGCGCCGCCCTCCACGTCGGGCCACCGCGGTTCCCGTCCAGGGCCGGGGCAGCGGCCGCCCTCCTGTTCACCGGCACCGTCATCTGGGCGGTCCTCGTCCATGCCGGGGCAGCGGCGGGGCCGCGCACCCGGCGCCACGAATCACATAAGGCTCACCTCAGTAAGAGTGGGAGACTGGCCCCATGACTGGCCCCATGACACCGCCCTCCCCGACCGCCGTCTCCACCGCCCACGTCAAGACGGACAGGCCCGCCCGCTACGGCCGCCAGCTGACCAGCCACATGGGACGGAAGATCTCGGCCGCCTGGGACGAGGCGTCGTCCACCGGGAGCCTGGACATGAACCGGGGCGGGACCTCCACCGGGGTCTGCGACCTGTCCTGCCAGCCCGGGGCACTGGTGCTGAGGCTGAGCTCGGACGAGGAGCACCTGGCCCACCTGGAGGAGGTCATCGGCATCCACCTGGCCCGGTTCGGGAGCAAGGACGCCCTGCGTGTCTCCTGGGTGCGAGCGGACGGCTCCGCCGGCACCACGCAGGGCCCGCTGACCGCCGAGGACCTAGCCGCCCGCGCCCGGCGCCGCGAGACCGCCTAACCCTGCCCCAGGGGCCGCCCCGCCTTCCTCGTCGCCGCAGAATAAAGCCCCGGCGAAACCTAACCCCGCCGGGGCCGCCCCCGACTGTCTCCGGGCAGGTTGGTAGGGACGCACGCCTAGCCCTGCCCCCCGGGGGCTGCCCGTCCTGCCTGCCCCAGGGGCCGCCCGCCACGGCTGCGTTGATCCCGGCTGACGGGTCCGCCCGTCCTGCCTGCCCTGGGGACCGCCCGCTTGGGTACTGATCAGCCCTGGCCCGGGTGAACGCGCTCTCATGTAAGTAAACGCGCTCTGACCCTGCTGAACGCGCTCCCACGCATATGGACGCCACTTAAGGCGACGTTCACATATGCTAAATGGCGTTCACACGCACGAAACGGCGTTCATATACGCGAGGGCGCGTCTATCCCCAGGCCGGTAACGCCCAGGCTCAGGCCGCCCGGCCCACCAGCAAGTGGGCGAACTCGGCAAGAGCCTGCTAGCCATGGTCCTGGCCGCACCCGGCCCACCAGCACTGCTCCACGGCGTCCTGTACCTGGGCCCGTTCACCGGCCTACGGTCAGGGCACTGTGGACAAGCCTGCCCGCGGAGGCCGTTGGCTGCCAGTCCGGCCCCGGACGAGGCGGTGGACCACCTGCCCGCAGAGACCGTTGACCACCAGGCGCTCACGTATCCCGACCAGGGCGGACTCCTCCAGGCCCTCCAGGGCCGCGACAGCCTCACGTGTGGCGCTGCGAGGCGTGTCAGGACGCGCCCAGGTCCCGGAGGAGTCGGTGTACTCCTCCTCGGTAGGCTCCAGGACGCCCAGGACCATGGCGAGCGCTTCCGGGCCGCCTAGACGCACCTGCATATCAGGGCGGTTGCCAAGAGCACCCAGGAGCCGCTCCAGCTGCCGGCAGGAGACCGGCAGGTACCACACAGAGAACTGCACCGGCCCACGACCCTGGGACTCAATGCGCACACGTCCTGAGACCGCCGTCACCCGTGGTTCCCGGTCCCAGGGGAAGAAGTCGCCGGAGGAGTCGGTGCGCATGACCTGCACCCCCATGGGGCTCAGGAGGATCCCCGGTCGTACCGGGCCACCACGGTAGATGATCCTCACCAGGTAGAAGGCCGCCTCCAGGCCGAGGACCCCAATCAGACCCCCGGCCAGGACCGGCACGTGGTCACCAGCCAGGAGCGCCGCAAGCACGGTCAGCGGCACCAGGGCTGCTATGAGCCTCAAGGCCAGGCCCCAGGCAACGAGCTCACGGGAGCCCAGCATCCTCACGCCCTCAGGCGACGCCGTCCAGGCCGTACGCCCTCGGGCGCGGCAGCGGCGCAGGCGCACCATGCTCAGCAGGTAGGTCCCGCAGAGGCAGCCGAGCCAGACCACCACCGCGACCAGGAGCACGCCCGCACCAGCCCACCAGGCCAGGGCCGCACCCATGGCGGCCGCCAGGGACAGCAGCGCGAAGACCCATATCACCCGGTGCTGGCGGCGGTCCTCCCACGTGCACCCGGCCGACGGGACGTGTGGCGGGGCAGGGGGCAGGCCGTACAGGGCGGACATAGTGACGATAGTACGTTCCCGGTCAGCTGCCTGACGCACCCGAGTCCCTCCGAGCGCCAGGCTCGGCGCGCTCGGCTCGGTGGGCCCCTGGGTCCTGACCACCCAGGCCCTGGGCCCGGCTCGCGGTGTACCCGGTTCGGTGCTCCGGCTCGGTACCCCGGATCTTGGTGTACCCAGCTCGGTGGCCCGGCTAGGCGTCCCGCGCCCCGTCCCATGAGGACAGCAGAGGCTTACGCCATGCCGTCCGCTCAGAACCGCCTCTGGGCCTCGGACCCGGGGGGGGTGGTCACGGCCCGCGCACGGCGGGACCTCTGGGCCTCGGGCCCGGAGGTGGGGTCCCCGCAGCGCCTGGCGGGTCTCAGCTGACCTGCTCGGGGGTGACCCCGGGGCAGTCGGGATCCCTGCAGCGCCTGGCGGGCCTCAGCTGGCGTCTCCGCCGTCGACGTCGTCCTGCCGGAGCCGGGCCTCGACCCGCTCGACCTTGGCGCTCAGCTGTCCCGTCCAGCCGGGGCGGATGTCGGCCTTGAGGACGAGGGCCACGCGGGGGCTCACCTCGGCCACGGCCTGGCAGGCGGCCTTGACTACCGCCATGCACTCGTCCCACTCCCCCTCAATGGTGGTGAACATGGAGGTGGTCTCACTGGGCAGGCCGGAGCTGCGCACCACGCGCACGGCTCGGGCCACCGCCTCGGACACCGAGCCGTCAGGCGCGTCGGTAGTGGTGGGGGACACGGAGAAGGCGACGAGCATGCCCTCAGGTTAGCCGGACCAGCCGGGCTGGTGTTGGCTGGCCGACCAACCGAGTTGGCCGACCAACCAGACTAACCAGAGCAACCGAGCTGGCCCGGCGCGCCCTGCCACGTACTGCGGCGGCTCGAAAGGGCAGCCGGGCTGGCGCAGGGCACACCCCGCCCCCACGACCAAGGGGACCGGCATTGATCTCAGCGCGAATGGGCATTCTCATTCACCCCTGCTACCACGGATGAAGGGACCAGCATACGGAGCACTACGGAGAACTGCGTGTAGGGGAACATTCTGTGCACAGGAGAACATTTTGTGCAGAGAGTAACCGATTGCCCACAAAGTAACCAATCCAGGTCACTTTGTGCGCAAAACGTCCCGCTCTGCACAAAATGTTCCCCTGTGCGTGGTAGCCGCCAGAGGACTAGGTCCCGGCCTGTTCGAGCCCTTTGAGCTGGTCACCGTGGTCCGCCCGTGAGGTGGTGAGCTGGTGACGCAAAAGTGCGGGGTGCTCCCTGACGGTGCGATTGTCATCTTGGTCGGTGACGCTTTGGCGTCTTAATGCACCTAGCGGTGCGGGGTGCTCCCTGACCCTGCCCCTGGGAGCCGCGTGGTTGCAACGTTTCCAGGGGCTGGATCGCCACCGGCCCTGCGGGGCCCTTCCGGCAGGTGGCTGGAGCACCCCATTTCTACCACCTTTCGTTGGTATGACGCCACTCGCCACCGACGGCCCCGGGAGCGGATCCGGCGCCGGCTTTGGACGAGACCATGCGGAAAAGTGGCAGTCGAGAGGGGTGTCCTGCACCACACCAATGGTGACCAAGACCACAGATTCGGTCAGCCTCAACCGTGGCTCTCAACCCCGCGAGCACCCGCACGTGCGCCCTCTCCCCTAGATCCCCCCGGTACAGGCCACCGTCGTCGAGCACGGGCGCCGTGCCACACACCCCCACCTGTCCCGCACAGGACACACGCAACAGACAGAGGCAGACCGTGCCATTGGGCTCCATTATAGCGCGAACGGGACGGAATCTAATCGTGGACCGATTTGTCTGGAGCGGGTTGTGTGGCAGAGGAGGACTCTCTTCTTCTGCTGTCTGCGTGCGGGCGCTGGGCGGGTCCGTGCTGTGGGCCTGGGCATTGTGGGCCGTCCGTCACCTGCATGTGGGCGCTGGCTGGGATACCAACTGGTCCCCTGGCCTGGGAAGAGGGGGCTGGCGAGGCTAACGCCTGTCCCCGGCGCTGGCGATGACGGCTCCCTGAGCGGGGGCCGCCGTACTACCGTGGACGGTAGGCGGTAATCTTTCCCGACTCCTCGTAGGCAATGAGCAGGTTGTCCTTGACCACGTACTGCGTCTTGCGCCCGCCCAGGGTGAGGGGCTTTGACGACTCTCCCGTGGTCATGTCAATGAGGAGGAGGAACCTCTTGTCGCCATCGTAGTTGAGGTAGCTCGAGATCTGTCCTTTTTCTGAGAGCTGGAAGGCGTGGGCGGCAAACTCTGCGGAGCACTTCCCGCCAGCTTTCTTCGTTATCTTGTTGTCCTTGCCGAGGTTGATGTCCTTGCCGGCTACCGTGATGGACTGGCAGGTGGGGTCGGTTGCGGAAACGGAGTACGTGCCCGGGGCCCAGGAGGTGTCTCCGTTCTTGAGCCACGCCAGGGTCTGGTCGATGGTGAAGCGGTTGGGTGACCAGGGGTAGGTGGTGAAGTTCTTGGAGGTGTCCGTCGTGAATTTCTCCCTGGTCGTGCCGTCGGATTTGTAGATGCTGATGTTCCCGTTCTTGTCATAGAGGACCCAGCCGTCTACCAGGGCGTGTGGGGAGTTCTGGGACTGGCTCTCCTCCATCTTCTTGACCTCGCCGGTGTCGATGTTCACGCTGAAGTTCGGATCCTTGTCTGCGCGCCCGCCGGCCAGGACGTACCTCCCCACCCTGGAGCCGGTGTTGATGTAGGCCTGCTTGGATACGGGGATGGTGGCCTCCCACTTCTTCTCGGTCAGTGACGTCCACAGGGCGCACGACGTCCCTGAGCAGGCCGTGACGCCGACGCCGGTCGCCGCGTAGGTGTCCGCCTCCGCGCCCCACGGTGCTGTGCTGCGTTCGCGGGAGTTGATGTCTATGACATTGTTCCCGACAATGATCTTCCCGTTCCAGATGGTCGTGCCGGGGGCGGTGGACGTGATCTTCTCCTCCCAGAGCTGCTCGGGCTTGCCCTGGCCCAGTCTGAAGACGGTGACCAGGACCGAGCCCTTCTCCTTCTGCCTCGTGGTGCGGATGAGTTTGTCGTCCGTGAGCCTCACGATCGTGCTCGTGGCGCCGGTGTCCGGAGGCTCCAGGGTCCAGGCCTGCTCAGCGCCTTTTAGCCAGGCCTGTGACCACTGCTGCCTGTTCCCCGTGGGTGTGGGCGAGGGCTGGTCGGGGGTGGGTGAGCTGGCGGAGGTGGCGGTCGTGCCGCCGTCCAGGAGCATGGCGGTGACGGCGGCGGTCCCGGCCACCAGGACGAGCGCGGCCACGAGCAGGCTTACCACCAGGGTCATCCGTCTCCTGCGCGTGGGGACGGCGGTCCCGTCGAGGGGGCTGGCGCTCCCGGAGCGGGTGGTCCTAGAGCCAGTGGTCCCGGAGCTGGCGGTCCCCGAGCTGGCCCGCCGTCTCCTGCGTGTGGGGGCGGCTGTGACCACGGGGAGGATCTGGGTGGTGGCGGCCGGCTCCCTGCCGCCCGGCAGGGTGGGGCGTACCGGGCTGCTGGCGACGACGGGGAGGATCTGGGTGGTGGCGACTGGTTCCAGGTGCCGCCCGGTGGTCGTGGTGGGCTCGTGGCTGACGGTGTCACCGCTCGGGTGGCTCCCGCTGTCAGGTGATCCCTGGGAGGGGTGTGCGTCGGGAGAAGGTGTCGTGTCCGGAGAGGGAGGTGCGCTCGAAGAAGGTGGCGTGCCCGGACTGGCTGGCTCGTGCGGGGGCGGATTCTCCTGCTCCTCGGCAGGGGTCGCGCCGGGTCCTGGAGAAGGCTGGCGAGCCGCCGGGATCCCTTGTTGCTCGGTGGGGACGGCTCGCTCGTACTGCCGGGGCAATGGCGCCGGTGGCGGCTGGTCCGGGTGAGGAGCCGCTGGTGGTTGGTCCGGGTGAGGAGCTGGCGGTGGCTGGTCTGGCTGAGGGGTCTGCACGTGCCTGCCCTGGGATCCGGGCTCTGACTGAAGAGGATTAGTCATGCCGTTGAGTATGACATGCATCACGCGCCATGTGCTCGTCATGCCGCTCACACGTGCCCAGGTGCGGCCCCGAGCCCTTGTCCTCGCTGTGAGGTGGGTCGTGGCAGGGTGCGGCCGAGGAGTTCCAGGGCCAGTTCCAGGGCCGGGTAGGGGACGGCGGAGCCCAGGGCCGGGTTGGCCAGGAAGGGTGTGCATGCGCGCGACGTACGCGCTCAGGTCGACCAGGGGTCCGGCCCCGCGAACCACGTCACCTCCGACGCCGGTGAGTGCGTTCAGGTCGACCAAGGAGTTTGGGCTGGGCGGCAGGCCCTGCGACCTCAGGATCGCGGCCGGGGCGGGCGGCCCTGCGGCCCCAGGGCCGCGGGCGGGGCCTCGACTTGGGCGGACGATCCAGGCACTTACCCACAGGGTCCCAGGGGCGCGGACGGGCCGTGGGTGTGGTGGCGGGTTTCGGGGCGACCACCAGGGCCCCAGAGGCGCGGACGGGCCCTCCTGGCTGTCCACAACCGGCTGGAGACCGGGACAGTTCCTTAAACGTGGACAGAAGGTCACGATGAGGTGGCTAGACGCCAGTGGCATTGCTTGGAGCCGGTGCCTGGGCCTAGCTGCAGACGACCTTAGTGTGACTAGGATCATGTTCTGTCGGGTTCGGGGGGTGCGGGTCCGGCTTCGGAGACGGCTGTCCACAGCATGAGGACGACGGCGGAGGCGGGGCTGTGGATTGTGTGGATTCAGCGGTGGGGAGAGGGATCCACAGCAGCCCGGCCCTTTTCTCCCCACCTGGGGACAGACCTGTGGAAAATTACACGGATGTGTTTCCACAGCTCTGTCCACAGGTGTGGGGGATGTGCGGGGCTGTGGGATGACGAGGGGACGGGTCAGCGCGCCCCGCTGAGCGGTCAGGGCCTCCCCGTGTTCCTGACACCTGTCCTACGAGGCCTGTGGATACCCCCTGAAACCGTGGGACCACAGGGGGTGGACAACCGTGGAGGGGAGGGTGTGGAGTCCGGGGACGGCCGCCTCGGTGGGGGAAAGGCCGTTCTCCCGCCGTTTCTCCCCACCTGGGGACAAGCCTGTGGATAACTTTTCCCCAGCCTGTCCCCAGCTTCTGTCCACAGCTGTGGACAGAGAGGAGAGGGTAGCCCCTCGGTCTGCGAGGGAGCAGCGACGTGAAGGAGGTGTCGGGGCCTCGGTGCACAAGCAGAAAGTGACTGAAATCACTCTCAAGAACGGCGACAAAGGTTGACAATGCAAAATGCTGAGTAAATGGTAATGACAGTGTAGAGTCAGCTTTAACTATCAAAAACTATTGAAACACCACTACTTATATGTGAGAATGGTGACGGCTTAGCTAGAGGATGGTGGGCGTGGGTGAGGCCGTCGATCTCATAGCCATGGGGACCACGGGTGAGGGGATGAGGGGCCCCACGTCGAGGCATCCCCGCTCACGCGGCTCGTAGCCATGGGGACACGAGTGCCAACCGCGCCATACCGGACCGGGGCTGCTGATCTCATACCCTGGGGACACGGGCCTCACAGGCTCCCCATAGACCTCCTGCGTTGACTTACGGCCAACCCCGACGACGCGACGGCGTCGCCCGCAGACCCGGAGCAGGAGGAGCTCATGACCGTGACGTCACTCACCTACATCCTTGCCGACCTGACCGCCCTGGCCGTCCTGGTCGGCGCCCTCTACGCCCGACGCCATGGACGCAAGGACCTCATAGCCGCCTACCTGGGCATTAACGTGGGCGTCCTGGCCGTCACCCTCCTCATGTCCACCGCCTCCATCGCGGCGGGCCTGGGACTGGGCCTGTTCGGCGTGCTGTCAATCATCCGCCTGCGCTCTGCCGAGATATCCCAGGGCGAGATCGCCTACTTCTTCGCCGCCCTCGCCCTGGGCCTCATGGGCGGCATCCAGACCGCCCCCCTGAGCCTCATCGCCCCGCTCATGGCCCTGGTGGTGGCCGCGCTGTGGGTCGGGGACCACCCCCGGCTGGCCCGGCGCAACCGTCGCCAGGTCATTGTGCTCGACCGCGCCGTCACCGACGAGACCGCGCTGACCGCCCACCTGGAGTCCCTCCTGGGCGGCCGGGTGCGCTCCGTCGAGGTCCAGCGCCTCGACCTGGTCAACGACACCACCCTCGTGGACGTCAGCTACCTGGTGCCGCGCACGCCTGCCGCCCGCACCGCCCGCACCACCGGGGGACAGCGGCTCGGCGGGAGCGGAACGGACCCCGTCGCCCGCACCACCGCCCTCACCGGCGCCACCCGCTGACCCAGGTTTTGCTCTGCCGGCCCAGGAGCTGCCCCACTGGCTCCTACCAACCCAGGGTCACCCCATCAGCCCAGGGTCGCCCCGCTAGCCCCGGGCTAGCCCCCTGGCCCAGGGCCGCCCCACCAGCTCCCGCCAGCCCACGGTCACCCCGCAGGCCAGGGTTTGCTCCACCACCCCACGGTCACCCCGCAGGCCCCCACCAGCCTCATAGGACACAGGACGCACATGACCACCATAAGCACCGACAGCCTGGCCGCCGTCACCCTGGCCGAGCTCAACGCCGCCGCCAGCCTCCTGACCCGGGTGGACCGCAAGTACCTCCTGCCCGTCCACGCGGCCCAGGACCTGGTCCACGCCCTGGGGGACGCCCAGGTCCTCCAGATCGGCCGGCGTCGTTCCTTCGCCTACGCCTCGACCTACTTCGACACCCCCGACCTGGACTCCTACTACCTCGCAGCCCGCGGGCGACGGCGTCGGTTCAAGGTACGCACCCGCTCCTACCTGGACTCCGACCTCACCTTCCTGGAGGTCAAGACCCGGGGCGGGCGACACACCACCTTGAAGTCGCGTACCGAGTACGACCGTACGGACCTCCTCACCGAGCCGGGGCGGCGCTTTGTCGCCGAGTGCCTGGCCACCTCGGGCGCCTGCCCGCAGGCCCGGGCCGACGAGGTCGCCGACACCCTCATGCCCGCGCTGTCCACCACCTACGAGCGCACCACCCTCCACCTGCCCGCCGACGGCGCCCGCGTCACCATTGACACCACCCTGACCTGGTCGCACCCCAGCGCCGCCACCGGTGAGGCGGGGGAGACCTACCAGGCGTGCGGCTACGCCGTCGTCGAGACGAAGAACCCCGCCACGCCCTCCCC
>ERZ773009.1941-NODE-1941-length-13669-cov-6.229837_pt1 | contig 13669 bp, 16 predicted proteins | sample MGYA00580663_ERZ773009 | MGnify/ENA primary metagenome ERZ773009 (study PRJEB29015, sample SAMEA2737969) | human oral metagenome | biome: human oral; feature: human-associated habitat; material: dental | place: China | collected 2026 ... | reverse complement strand
CAAGGGGTAAGAGCAGGGATTAAGCACTTGTTCTGCGTCTCCCTAAAGCTGTTCGACCCGGCAGTGATGCTTGAGACCGAAGTGATTGCCGCAAGCAATAGGACAGTCATCCGCATCTGGGTCCCCATGAGCCCAGATGTTCATCGGTACAAAGGCGTTGTATACGACCGCATTGCAGACGCCGATGTGAAAGTCAGCTCAAGCAGCCAGATTTCAGCCATGTACATTCGCAAGAGTAGCCTTGAGACCGAACGTCGCATCTTTCCTTATTTGAAGTTAGATGACCTGCGTTCAGACCTCATAGGCCGCGCTAGGCGAATGGCTGCAGCGCGGCGACCAGGACATCCATGGGAAGAGCTGGACGATGAGCAGCTTCTGCGTAGCGCCCAGCTTTTAGTCAAAGACTATTTGACGGGACAAGAGGGCCTTACCCTTGCTTCTGGCTTGCTGTTCGGCAAAGATGAGACGATTGGCTCGCTCTGTCCCACCCATAAGACCGACGCCGTGGTCAGGCTGCGCGATGAAGACCGGTATGACGATCGTCTAGTTGTAAGAACGAACCTCATCGACGCGTACGATGTCCTTATGGGCTTTTGCGAGCGTCACCTCCCCGATCCGTTCTTTCTTGAGGGCGATGCGAGGATTAGCGTCCGGGGAATCGTGTGTCGCGAGCTCATTTCGAACATGCTCATTCATCGAGAGTTTACGAGCCCCTATTCAGCAAAGCTGGAGATTAACCGCGAGGGGCTACATACCGAGAACGCTAGCAGAACGTTTTTTGAGGGGAACATCACTCTCAGCAACTTCAGCCCAATGCCAAAGAACCCCTCAATCGCCAATGTCTTTACTCAAATAGGGTTTGCAGAGGAGCTGGGAAGCGGCACGCGAAACCTTTTCAAGTACGCGCGAAGCTTCATGGGCAGCGACCCATCTCTTGTAGATGGAAGTGTTTTTCGGGCCACTATCCCCGATGCGCATGGAATCCTGCTCACGGGCAAGGTGCCGGCTCACAAGTCAGGAAGCATCGATGATGCGATACTGGAGCTTGCGGAATCTCGAACCAGCTTCACGTTGACGGAGGCAGCCGATGCCGCCGGAGTCTCAAAGCGTAGTGCCAGCGCGCACCTGTCTGCGCTCATAGAGGCGGGAAAATTGGTTGGAGAAGGCTTGACGAGGAATCGTCAATTCAGAAGAGCATGATCACGTTTCTCCGCCCTGGCATCCTCGCGGCTCTCAGAATCACTATCCGATATTCCCAAAGGTGCCGGAAACGCGTCGCACCAAATCTGGGGGATGTCGTCTTTCATGAGCTCGCTCGAACCGCCTCTCGTCCTCGCAGCTGGTGCCCTCGGGTCGCATCTGGTCCCAGGGAGCCGCCCCTCCCAACGGACACACAGAGACGTGTCCGTTGGGAGGGGCGTGCAAAGCCGCGAGGCGCTAGGCCACGCTAGGTCATGGTCTGGGGAAAGCCGCTGGGGGTGCAGCATCTTGCGAAGTGTCGAGGTGTAGCGTCTGAGCTCACGTTTAGAAATGGACTGCTGTAAGAAGGGAAAGGACACTGGTCAAGATAGATAAGCGCGTCGTACCACAATCGGAAATTATAGAAGGCTTCGTGAGTTCGTGTGGGTGGGTGGTTGCGTCACCGCCCCGGCGATGTGGGCCTCACCGCCAGGGCGACGGACGCAGGAGTGTACACAGATTGGCCAAAATGGTCTCTCCGCGCCGTTTTGGGGCATTTGTGTACACTGTTGCGCCGTGGGCTTGGGTTGTGGGTGGCCTTGGGATCGCAACAGTGTACACAAATGGGGGGATCGGGCCTCTCCGCACCGGATTGGGACATTTGTGTACACTGTTGCGACGCGAGTCGCGATACGAATTGCAACGCGAGCTGTGCCAGGTGGCACGAGCGCCTCGACCGCCACGGCGTGCCGGCGGCGCCTCCTCGCTGGCCCCTCCCGCTTGGTCGGGAAGACAGGCTCTGAGCGAGCGGCGCCGCTGCCAGGTTGGCATCTTCGCCGAGGCGTCAACCCACACGAACCCCTGAAGAGCACAAAAAATGGGCCAACGCACTATGGCGTTGGCCCGCGAACGTCTCTGGTGGACCGGCAGGGGTTCGAACCCTGGACCTTGGGATTAAGAGTCTGGGTAAGGATTCCCGTAACGTCAATCTACCTGCGACCATGTATCTCAGACAACAGCATTTGACCCCGTTTTGGCCCATTTCAACCCAATACTTAGCGGTTTCTAGCGGTTTTCTGCGACGTCGATTGCTGGCACGCTCGACGTCACCCGCGAGACGAAAAAAGGCCCCCACCTCCCGCAGGAGATGGGGGCCACTTTGTGTGCCGTCGGCCTAATTTCGTGTACCGGTGGTCAAATTTTGTGCGCGGAGGTCTTGTTTCGTGCACAGCGGTCAATTTTCGCCTACAGGCGGTCGTTGAGGTAACGCTGGAGGGCCCGGCATGAGTCGTGGCCGATGTAGCCGTCGTCGCCGGATGGGCCCACGTCGTAGCCCTCGCCCATGAGGTGGCGCTGGAGGGCCTGCGTGGTGTCGGGGCCGGCGAACCCGTCGTCGTCCACGCCGACGGCCCGCTGCATGGCCGCGATGGTCAGGGACCCCTCGGCGGGCGATCGCCACTCGATGCCCCCGGAGTCGCTCGGCCAGAGCGGCCTCACGGCGAGGGGCTGCGAGCTGATGACGCGGTCGCCGAAGTCCTGTCCGCAGAAGACCAGCTGCATGGCGCGGGCGGTCCTGGGGCCGAGGTCGCCGTCCACGTCTATGGACGTGCCCCCGGCGTCCCCAGACGCACCGTCGTAGTCGGGCGTCGCGCAGGCGACCACGTGGGCGTGCTGGCGGCTGCGGCGCCCGACGCAGCCCGTGCGCCCGCCGATGGTCGTGTTGCCCTCGATGGTGACGAGGTGGCCGCCCTCGTTGCGCTCCACGATCCCCACGTGGTCGGAGACGCCGTCGCGCCCCCAGTCGAAGAGGACGACGTCCCCCGGCCTCGCCTCGCGCGAGGGGTGGGAGCGCCCGCGCACGGCGTCCACGATCCAGGGGCAGTAGGCCCCAGGGAAGCCGGGGCACGGGACCCCGGCGCGGTCGAGCACCCACGACACGAACATCGCGCAGAACGCGACCCCGGAGGTCCCGAAGTACGCTCCGTGGTCCCGGGCGTACCACCTGCCGTACTTTGTCCCCGGCTCGGGGTCGTCCCACCGGCAGTAGCCGATCTCGCCCCGCGCGACCGCCAGGACGTCCTCGGCCCTAGCCATCCTGCCCCACCTCCTTGACGTCGGGCTCGTCGTGCGAGTCCTGGGTTCCCATCATCTCGGGCGTCGGCTCCTCACCACTCATGTGGCCTCTCCTCCCTCGGCAGGGCGCCCTCACGGACGCCGCGCGCCGTCTCCTCGTGGCTGCATCGGTTGCAGTGCCATCTGGTCCACTCGCGGCCCGGGTCGGTGACGCCGCAGACCGGCACCATCGGCTCGCCGCAGAGCGGGCACCTGCGCTCGGGCCTCACCCCTCCACCTCGACCTCGGGCAGCCCCGCGACCGACGTGAGCAGCGAGAGCACCGCCGCGAGGGCCGCCGCCCCCGCGACCGCCCCCCACGCCACGTCGGTCACGCCGGCCGCGTTCGTGCCGATGAGGGCCACGGCCGCCTGCGCCGCAGTCTTGAGGGCGCGCACCCCCGCCGCCCTCAGCCATCTGATCGCCTTGTCGTCCATGTCATTCCCCTTTTCTCCCTGCGCCCCTGGGGGCGCGTTTTCGGCCTTGTGTCGCCCAGCCCCTAGCCCGGGGAGGGGTCGCGTCCCCCGTCGCCTTTCGGCGGGGGCCTCTCGGGCAGCGACAGCACCATCTCCGCCATGGAGTCGATGTAGCCGTCGGCCCCGAGGTCGTGGTACTGACACCATTCCGCGTGCCAGCTGAGCTTCTCCTCGGGAGTCGCCCACCGGAGCTCCCAGACGTACTTCTGTGCCTTGTGTATGAGGTCGGACCTCATGACCGACGCGAGCGCCGAGCTTGCCTGACGCTGCATCGCCTCAAGCCCCGAGAGCCTCGCCATGACCTCCTCGTGGCGCTCGCCGAGCTTGGAGGCCCCCCACACCACCGCGACGATCAGGGTCCCCACCGTGTAGGTGATCACGTCGTCGGCGACCTCCGGGGAGGCCACCGCGCGGTTGAGCGCCGTCGTGGCCATGAGGGTCACGAGGGACGCCGCCAGCGTCACGAGGCGGGTCCTGGCCTCGGGCGTCACCTCCCCTCCAGGAGGCGCTTGAGCGCGTCGGCCTGCCGCCACGACTCGTCGGCCCACTCCTGGACGCTCACCCACGGGGAGGGGGAGTGCTCCAGCGTGAGCTCGCAGTCCCAGCGGGTCTTGAGCCACCCACGGGTGATCCAGGGGTCCCTCTCGATCATCTGGGCGATGGTCAGGCCGGGGATGTAGGTCGACATGTACGACACCGCCTCGCCCGCCCACGCACACCCGAGGCTGAAGTTTCCGAGCGCCGTGTCAGAGAAGGTACGCACGTGCCTGTCACCCGTCGGGTTCTGCGGCTCGAGGGTCGTGGACATGACCGTCGACGTGTACTCACCCCTGTCGAAGACGAGGACCGCCACGAGGGTGTGACGCTGGTGTCCCTCGTGGTCGTACGCCACGGACGGGAACGCGAGGGCGAGCCCGAGGGCGGCCGCCGGGACCCCGCAACCCCACAGCTTGACCCCCCACAGATCGACGGAGTAGTCGCCCGTGAGGCCGGACGATGACTCCCTCGGGCGCAGCACGTGCGCCCCCCTGGCGATCCTGTACTCGCTCTCGGCCGACAGCCTCGCGTCCACGACGGGCATGCTGCGGGATCCCTGGGGACTGGCGAAGTAGACGTGGGTGTGGGTCGCGTGGACGACGGGGTAGCGCATCCCGCCGGTCGCGACCCTCTCCTCGACGTACAGGGGCAGCCTGGAGCGCAGCTCGAACTCGGCCGTCGCCTCCATGCTCTCGAGATAGGGCCCGGACGACGGGTAAAACCCGGTGACGTATGGCCACGTGCGCGACCTCAGCTTGTAGGTCCCGCGCACCCAGTACGGCCACTCCTCCCTGGGGTACACGAGGGCGCCGTCGACGCGCGCCTCGGTGACCCTCCTGCCGTTGACCATGAGGCCGTCGGAGAGGTAGGTGTAGGTCCTGCCGTCGGGCATCGTGATGCTCATGGGCCCCTCCTATGGCTGCTTCTTCTCCGTCGTGAAGGCGATGGTGCCCCTGGTGATCCGCACGCCGTCCAGCGTGTGGGTGACGTCGTCGTGGCCCTGGCCCTGGCTCTTGCCCTGGTTCCTGGCATCCCTCGCCGTCCTCTCGGCGTCCTCTATGCGCCTCTCGAGCGTGGCCACGGTCATTCCGAGCCCCCAGACGCTCCCTATGGTGACGGTAGCTCCGCCCTTAAGCTCGTCCACGGACAGCCTGGTGACACGTGCCTCGACCCTGAGGGGGCGTCCCTCGAGGAAGCCGTCGTCCACGCACTGCACGACGTCCCCGAGGCGCAGGCCCGACACGTCCATGCCCGCATCGGCAAGGCCCGCCAGCGTGGCCTCGTACGTGACCTTTGGCGTGGTCTCGCGCGCCAGCACCGACCTCGCCCACGCAAGGAGCGTGGCGGCGTCGGCGGCGTTCTCGTTGGTGATGACCTTGGTCGGGTACTCCCACCCGCCCGAGCCGTCGGGCATCCTCGTCACGGCCGCCACCTCGTCGCTCTGCAGCCACTCGACGCCCCCGTTGGCGTCCGCTATCGTGACGCGCCTCCCATCCGACCCCTCGCCCTTGCCGAGCGGGAGCACGCGGCAGCAGAGCGTGTCCTCGGAGACCCTGCGGCGGATGCCGGAGACGCCGCCGTCCCAGTCGAGCCTCCTGGCGGGGGCCTGCCCCTCGGGCGCGGCGAGCAGCGAGAGCGCCCTTCTCACCACCCCGGTGGCCCCAACGGAGACGTCGGGCCTCAGCTCGCCTCCCCAGGTCCCCAGGACGTCCTGCACGGACCTCCACGAGGTCTGCCAGCGGAAGTCCCCGGACCCGGTCCCGCCCTGGGTCACCTCGCCCACGGACCACCGGCGGGTGGGCGACAGGGCGGCCGCCAGGGCGGACGCGGCGCTGGCGCCGTTCCCGGGACCCTCGGCGGCCACGACGCGGCCCTCCAGGTCGTGCTGCACGCTCCACTCGCAGTGGTAGGTCCCGACGGCCGAGGCGCCGGAGTCGTGCGACTCGTCGGATCCGACGACGACGTGCTCACGCCACGCGCCCGTGGCGCCTCGCGTCAGCACGCGCTGGCCCTTTGAGAGCGCCGCCGTGGTCTTGACCTCCAGGGAGCGCGTCCCGCCCAGCTCCTCGGTGCGCTCCAGCCCCATGACCTCGGAGGCTGACAGCTCCCGCAGCGGCACGTCTTCGTGAGAGTAGACGAGCACCCTCGGCATCTCGCGCATCTACAGCCACCTCTCGTGCCATGTGACGGTCACGCTGCCCGTCCCGCTCGCGATGGACATGGCCTGTGCCCCGGGAGGCAGGGAGGGCCAGTCGCTGTCGAGCGTCGGCAGCGCGAGCCGCCCGTCCACGGCACACGTCCGGCTCCCGCAGTCGATGTCCACGCCATGCCCGCCGGGGCCGTCCAGGGCGACCGCCAGCGCGCGGCCGCCGATCAGGAGGCCGAGGGTCCCGTCGGCGCCGGGCCGGGCGCCGACGACCGTCACCCTCGGCCTGGCGGGGAAGGTGCCCCCGATCGTGGCGGTGACGGTCGGGCCCGACAGGGACGCCGAGCACTGCGCGCCATACATGACCGGGTCGGCGCAGAGGAGCGTCACGTTCACCGAGACGGACTCGTCGTAGCTCCTGACCTCGCGCTCTCCGGTCGGCTGGGCGAGCCGCCACAGGCCACCGTCGTCGCCGAAGGACAGCCTGCGCTCGACCCCCCTCGGGAAGGTCGCCGCGATCTCGCGCACGGCCCTCTGCTGGTCCTCCCAGCCGACGGCGACGGCCCAGACGCGCATCGACACCTCGGGGACCCCGTAGCGGGCTCCCCTCACGACGACGCCGTCCCTGCCGGGCGCGTCGTCGGTGTCGACGATCACCCTCGGCAGTGGTCGCACGACGTCCGTCACCACCCAGCGGTCCGTGAGGACCACGCCCCCGTAGGTCGCCGACGTCACTGCGTCGCCCATGTGGTGCCACCCGCCCTCCTGGACCGCCCGATCAGGGTGTTGAGCCTGTCGGCGATCCGCTCCACGTCGGCCTCCTCGCGCACGACGAGGCTGCTCACGTTGACGGTGACGCCGTCCTGGCCGCCCCCGACGCCAAGCTGCCCGAGGGCCTCGACGATGAAGCCGACGAGCCTGTCGACCGGGGCCACGGCCTCGGGCCCCGCCTCGCCGCCGCCCATGGCCCTGCCTCCGGCGACGCCGAACAGCGTCGGCCTCGTGAGGAGCGCGCCCCTGGCGTACCAGTCGATGCCGATCGACGGCACGGAGAAGTGGGCCGGGTCGAGGTTGAGCTCGCCGGAGACCGAGAAGTGCGGGAGCGGTATGTGCGGCCACTCTATATGGAGGCCCCTGAAGAGGCCCGCCACGGCGTCGAGGCCCCCGGCCACGGCGTCGCGAAGGCCGTCCATCCTGCCCCCCACCAGGGACGAGAGGGCGGAAAGGGCCCCCTCGGCGATGCCGGGGACGCCGCCCAGGATGGCCCCGAAGTGGCCGACGATGCCGTTCAGGACCCCCACGACGGCCCCGGACAGGCCGTTCAGGATCCCGAGGACGGCCTCCTGCATGCCGCCCATCGCGGTCCTCGCGCCCTCCGCCGCCATCGACCAGTCGCCGGTGAAGACGCCGACCAGGACGCCGAGGACGGTCTCTATGACCCCCACGGCGGCGGTCACGGCGCCTGCGACCACCTGCATCGCGCCTGACACGAGCGCGCCCGCCACCTGGAAGGCGGCCCCGAGGGCGTTGAGCGCGAGCGACGCGACCAGCTGCAGGGCCGGTCCGAGCACGCCCGCCAGGGCCTGGGCCACCGACGCGACGAGCCCCGCCAGCGTCTGGAGGGAGGGGCCGAGCGTCGCCTGCGCGCTCGCCGCGACCTCGCCGAGGGTCTGGGAGACCACGGAGAGGGCGCCTCGGGCCGACTCGACGACCGGGCCGAGGGTGGACTGGACCCACTCGGCGACGGGCCTGAGCCCGTCGAGGGCAGACCCGCCGCCCTCGGCCATCCCCGATAGGCCGCGCGCCAGCTCGGATATGACGCCCGCCGCCGCCCCGATCGCGGCGGCGAGCCCCTGCCCCAGGGCCTGCACGAGCGGCTGGAGGGCGTCCAGTGCCGCCTTGGCGGCGGGGCCCACGACGTCGATGACGGCCCTCCCCAGCTCGCCGAGCGAGTCGAGGAGCGACCCGAAGGCCTCCTGCAGGGGCGGGCACACGGCCGTGAGGCCCACGAGCGCCGCCGCCGCTATGCCGACCGGCCCCCCCAGTGCGGAGAGCAGCGACGTCACGGGACCGAGCAGCGGCCCCACCATGGGCAGGCCGGCGAGCACGGGCGCGAGGCCCGAGGCCGCGAAGGCGGCGAGTCCCGCCACCACGGGCGCCAGAGCCGGCATCACGGGGCCCAGCGCGGAGGAGACGCCGTCTATGGCCGGGCCCAGCTGCTTCATGAGCCCGACCACGCCCTGTATCACGGGCGTGGCGAGCGGCTCCGTCATGCGGGAGAGCGCGCTGCCGACGTTCGCGACGGCGCCCTCCAGCGTGTCGCCCGAGGACTTGGCGGCGTCGCCGAGCCCCTCCCTCATGGCGTCGGAGAAGGTCTTGAAGTCGATCTGGCCAGAGGAGACCATGTCGGAGACCTCGGCGGTCGTCTTGTGCAGGTGGTCGGCCAGGAGCTGCAGCACCGGCACGCCGGAGCTCGTGAGCTGCAGCATGTCGTCGCCCATGAGCTTGCCCCGGGCCGCGACCGACGAGAAGATGACGCCGACGTCGTTGAAGCCCCGCCCGGAGGCCGCCGCCGCGTTCGCCACGGCCTGGAGGCTGTTGGTCATGTCCTCGCCGCTCCTGATGCCGGCCGCCGAGAGCGTGGCGGCGGTCGTCGCCGCGTCGCCCAGGCCGTAGGCCGTGCCCCTGACCGCCGTGGTGGCGGAGTCCATGATGCTCTGGATGTCCGCCGCGTCGTGGCCGAAGCCCGCGAGCTTCTTCTTGGCGTTGTCGATGGCCAGGGCGCGGTCGAACCCGCCCTTGACCGCGATGCCCGCGATCGCCGTGGCACCGGCCTGGCCTATGGACCCGAGCGCGCCGACGAGCTGCGTGGCGTTCTCCCTGACCGCCCCGAGGGCGGCCCCGGCGCCCGAGCCCATGCGCCCGAGCGCGGAGGACGCCCTGTCCTTTGCGCGCTCCCACGCCGAGCCGGTCGCGTCGGCCGCCCGCCCCACCTCCGAGGAGGCGGCAGACGACGTCTCGGAGCACTTGGCCCTGAGCGCGTCGAGGGACGACTGGGCCCCCTGCACGCCCGCCTCGAAGCCGGAGCTGTCCGCCGTGATCTTGGCGGAGAGGGTGTAGTCCGACATCTCCCTCCCCTCAGCCCATATGGGCCGCTATGTCCCTCATCTTTCCGACGGCCTCGCCGTGCCCCATGGCCTGCCCCCGCGAGGCGTCCTCGTAGAGCGGCAGCGGGTCGCCCCCCTTCCTGCGAAGGGCGTTCGCCAGCGCGTTCGCCACCGCGTCGCGCACGGCCTCCGTCGCCCTGACGTCCCTGTCCTCGACGGCCCTGGCGAGCAGGACCCTCTGGGCGTCGGTGAGGGACCCCCACTGCTCGGGGGTCCACCCAAGGCGCGCGGCCACCACGGCCCACTCGGCGTCACCGGCGTGGGCGCCCGGGACGTCGGCGGCCCAGTCGTGCCTGGCCGATGAGACCCCGAGGCGCCTCAGGCGGGGGCGCCGGAGGCCTACCGGAATAAAAAACCGCAGTCCCTGAGGATCGCGGAGGAGACCATCTCCATGGCCGAGGACAGGCCGCGCTCGGCCACGTAGTCGCCCGCGATCCCCATGGCCCTGCCTGGGGCCGCCCACGCGGACGTCCCGGCCTCCCTCATCCCGTAGGCCATGAGGGAGCGCGCCTCCGCAAGGGTCGGCGTCCGGCTCAGGACCTCGATGACGCTCCTCTTGAGCGCCGCCTCCAGCATGTCGATGCGCCTTGCCGCGTACGCGAGCTCCCAGGTCGTCCCGTCCCACTCGAACGTCGTCGTCTCCATGTCCCCTCCCGTCACTTTTCGCGATTCGAGGGCTTGGCGGTCGCCTTGCCCTTCGCCTCGGAGTCGAGGTCGAACCACGTCCACTTGCCAGCGCCCGTGAGGGTGACGGAGATCGATATCACGTCGTCGGACGGGCTGTCGTCCTCGTACTTCGTGACGAACGCAAGGCCGCCGCCCCGTGGCGAGTAATCCTTGTCGTCGTAGACCTGCTTGACGCAGAGGGCGTACCCGTTGTCGAACGCATTGCGGATCAACTTGTTCGACTCCGCGTCCATGACGTGGACGGTCTCCAGGGACAGCTCCCAGCTCTTCGTGGACGGGCGGCTCGTCTGCCAGCTGCCCCGCCTGTCCTTGGTGGAGTAGCTCACCGTCTCGGCTGAGAGCGACAGCTTCGAGTCCTTCTCGCCGTCTATCGCGAGGAGCTTTGTCCCGTCGGAGTTGAAGATGCAGGTGAGGACGTAGGCCCCGTTGGTGGCCGACGCGCCCCCGTCGAACTTGCAGTACGCCTCTGAGTCGTTGTTCTTGCTGGGGTCTGGTCCGGGCATCGGCGCCCCTCCTAACTGCGGCCGTGGCCGCTACTTGACCATGAGCCCGTAGCTCACGGTGACCTCGTACGCCACGACCGCGTGCCACTCGCCGGTCGGGTCGCGCTTCACGCTCTGGAGCCCCATGTCGTCCTGCCGGACGAGGCAGAACGGGCATGGCAGCTCGATGTCCGCCTCCATGGCCTCCTGCAGCGCCCACACCATCGAGAGCGCCGCCTCGCTCGTCCTGGACGGGGCGGAGATCGCGTGCACCTGGAGCTCGTACACGTCGATCCTCAGGCTCTTGGACCTCTCCGGGCGCATCCCCGTGAGCGAGACCGAGTAGAGCGGACTCTCCTCGTTGCCGGGGTCGAGGACGCACCTCACCCCCGTGCCACCCGACACCCTCGCGACCACGGCGGCCACGAGGTCCACCGGCGACAGCCTCCTAAGCGCATGCCTGCTCATAGCCCCTGCCTCCTCATGTGCTCGTCGAACCTGCGTCTCATCACCGACCTCGCGGCCGCCACCTCCTCAGAGAGGAAGTGCTGCCCCTCCACGTACGGGGCCCTGAGCGCCTTGCCGAGCCTTGGCACGTACTGGCCGACGTTCTGGCGGTGGCCGTACTCGACGTGGGGGGCGTAGTCGGCCACGTAGCCGACGTAGCCGGTGCTCGCGTCCTCCACTCGCTGCCTCAGCGAGTTCAGGAGGCTCCCCGTCTCCCTCGGCGTGATCGCCTTGAGGTCCTCGGCCATCTGGCTCACCGTGGCCCTCACCACGGACTCGCACGTCACCCGCCGGAGCTCGTCGAGCCTCTCTCCGAGGCCCCCGTCGTCCAGCGTCACCGACACCGCGCTCACGCCATCTCCCCCTTCTGCCTCGCGCAGTGGACCGCCCTGCGCCTGCCGACGTCGGAGACCTGCACGACCTCGTATGCCCTCGCGTCTCCCCCCGTCGCCGGGAAGCGGACGAGCGCGGCCCTGCGCACGGTCGCCAGGGCCGCCGTCGTCACGAGCGTGAGGTCGCAGGCAAGGTAGCCGTTGCCCTCCTCGGCGGCGGCCGTCTGGGTCCACGGGGCCGCCCTCGCGCGCACCCTGCCGAGGCTGCGCCGCTCGGTCACGCGGTTGCCCAGGCGGTCCCTCCTGCCGGTGTCGGCCAGCTCGAAGAGCTCGGCCATGCGCCACCTCACAGGAACCTCACCGAGGGGAGCAGCGACGTGCCGTCCGCGCGGGCCATGTCGGCGAGCGCGGAGAGCTCCCGGTCGTACTCGGCCAGGAGGTCGTCGGCGAACGCGACCGACATTGACGCGCCCGTGCCCTGGCCCTCGGTCTCCGAGGAGATCCCCTCGTCGAACCGGCGGTTCACGGCCTTCACCGTCGCGTCCACCACGATCGACTCGGCTGGCGCCGGGAGGGACGCGACGCCCATGCGGGCGCACGCGCGGTCCGAGAGCGACCGTATGGCCTCGGCGAGCCACCCGTCGCTCGGCACGTCCTCCCACGCGTCCAGCCTGGCCCTCACGCGCTCCAGGATCGCCATGGAGCCACCCCCTAGCTGATCGTCCCCTTGAGGACGGCGTCGGAGATCTCGGGGAAGACCTTCATGCCGCCCATGAGGAGCGTGTCGATGGTCGCGTTGGTGGTCACGACGGAGTGCGTCATGCCCACGAGGCCGGTCGCGTCCGACGTGAGGCCGAAGGTCTGCGAGAGGCCGCTGCCGTTCGCGGGCGTGTAGGCCACGACGACGTTCCTGGCGGCGGTGCCGAAGACGCTGCCCGCCGTCACCTTGGCGCTCGTGAAGGTCGTTCCGAGGCCGAGGAAGTCCTTGAGGTAGCCCATCCCGAAGGCGCTCTGGGTGGTCACGGTCGCGGTCCCGAGGTACTTGGCCACGTCGGTGGGGTTCACGAAGAAGACGAACGGGCTGACCGCCCCGTCGTCGATGTCCCCGAACCCGTCGTAGTCCTCGAAGATGGTGTTGAGCGCGCCCCACATGCTTGCGAGCGCGGCCTGGAGGCCGGCCCCGGCGGGCGCGGTCTTGGTCGTTCCGGTGATCGCGGAGAGCAGGTCGGCCTTGACCAGGCCCTGCACGCCCGACACGAACTTCGCGTCGGTGCCGTTGATCGCGCGGTCGCGCCCCTTGGACTGGATCGCCTCGGCGGAGGTGTTGCGGCGCCACTTCCTGAGGTTGATGGCGTGTGTCTGGTCGAGCGTGCGGCTGACCTTGGAGAGCGGGATGTACTCGCCCTCGGCGACGTTGCCGTCCTTGATGTCCGTGGTGTACTTGTAGGTCTTCACGGTCCCGCCGTCCGCGACCGGCATCAGGTCCGAGAGGCCGAGCAGCCTCTGCAGGCGGCGGACGCCGGTGGTGAAGCGGTTCACGTAGTCGATCGAGATCTCCGGCGCGAGGTCAGCGGACTTCGTGCCTCCGGCCTCCGGGTAGGATACGGGCGTGTTGGGCATGCTTGCCCCCTTCTGTGTGTCATTGCCTGCTGGTGAAGAAGAGCTCCGGGTGCTCCCTGATGGCCCTCTGGCGGGCCTCGGTGTCCTCGATCTTGAGGATGTCGACCCTGGTGGGGGACTTGGCGGCCCCGCCCGACCTGGGGGCGGTGCCCGAGAGGCGCGCCCTGACGGCGGCGTCCACGGCCCCCTCGAAGGCGTCGGCGAAGGCGTCCACGGCCCTCTTGGTGTCCTCGGCCGTCTCGCCCACGAGCACGCCCACGAGCTCGTCGGGCACGCTGATGCCGCGATCGGAGAGCTGCCTGCGCGACTCGGCCACCATGCCGGAGACCGACTTCTCGCGCTCCAGCTCGTCGAGGCGCCTCTGCAGCTGGTCGCGCTCGTACTCGGCCCTCTGCGTCGCGTTCATCTCCGCGAGCTTGGCCGCC